>Ga0210062_1000655_pt1 | contig 10672 bp, 10 predicted proteins | sample Muzzi_CordA_D2_FD_185528 | JGI IMG/M metagenome (GOLD analysis project Ga0210062, IMG submission 185528) | Wetland microbial communities from San Francisco Bay, California, USA, that impact long-term carbon sequestration - Muzzi_CordA_D2 (SPAdes) | ecosystem: Environmental > Aquatic > Marine >...
TGCGACTTGTGCATCATCTCGACTCTCGTTCTCACAGATTGAACTTTGGGTTCGATCCCCCGTGCGCATTTTTGCGCGTTATGCAGGGACAACGAAACCGCTCCGGCATTATTCCATGGAAAATCCAAAAAAATCGACAGGGCCGATCGAACTGCTCCATATAGGAGGGCGCTGGGTCAACAATAAGCCGAACCTGCTAAATTTCCGTAAATTTCAATGCGATTATTCGCTCGTCGTTCCGTTTCACCTGCGTTAACCTTTGCTGCTTCGATTTTTCGTCTTTTTCACACCATCTTCAGGCTTTTTTTACAAAACGCGGAATAAACTCCGACCCGGTTCGTTACTAATATGAACGGTTGAGGGAAATTCCCTTTGGACAAACGTACGAAAGCCGAGATGATTGCGTTGCTGCCGCGCTTGCGGCGGTTCGCCAGAGGTCTGACCGGATCGGAAGTGGAAGCGGACGATCTTGTGCAGGCTGCTTGCGAAAGGGCAATTCAGCGAATCGGCCAGTGGCAGCCCGGAACAAGGCTGGACAGCTGGATGTTCCGCATCATGCAGAATCTGTGGATCGACGCGATCCGCATGGGCAAGTTGCGGGGAAGCCATCTGTCGGTCGTGGATCCGGAAAGCCAGCAAGCCCAGGGATTGGATGGCGAACAGGCCACCATGAACCGGTTGACGCTGGAAGCTGTCCGTCGTGGCGTGCAGCGCCTTCCGCCCGATCAGCGGTCGGTGCTGCTTCTCGTTTGTGTCGAAGGGCAGTCCTATAAGGAAACCGCAGATGCGCTGGGAATTCCCGTGGGGACGGTGATGAGCCGTCTTTCTAGGGCCCGGCTCGCGCTGAACCGCATGGTCGGTGGCCCCGATTCGGAAATCGCGGCCGTGAGCGGCGGAGAGGCGTGAGTATAAGGTTGACGCGAAAACCGGACAGGTTGTAACGAACAACGATGAGTGAGAGGCCGCTATGAAACAGCTCGATGCCAACACACTGGTTGCATATGTCGACGGCGAGCTAGATATCGAATCCGCTTTGCAGGTAGAGTCGCTGCTGGCGGAAGATTCGGAGGCCCGTGAGATCGCGGAGATGCTGCGCGATGGCGCGGCCCTGGTTCGCGCGGCCCACAGCCACGTCCTGCATGAAGCGGTGCCGGACCGGCTGTTGGATATATTCGATGCGGCGCCGGTCACCGACGAGTTGAGCGGCGACATCGTACCGCCTTATCTGGTGAACATGATCCTCGATGCGCCGGAAGACGGCGGGGAGACCGCCGCGCCGGCATTGGCGCGCGCCCCGACGCGGGCTGCGCCGGTGCCGGCGATTTCACTGGCCCGCCGCCGTTCGATCGCAGCCTTTGCCACGGCCGCGCTCTTTGCCGCGGTATTGGTTGGCGGCGGCATGACCTTCCAGAAATATATGTCGGGGACAAACCAGCCCGGTCTGACGCATCAGGCAAAGACTCTTGCCGCCATGGACGATCCGTGGCGCGAGGCGGCCTTCCAGGAAGCGCTCGAAACCAAGAAAAGCGAAGCTGCGCTGATCTGGGCGAACCCCGAGAACGGCAGCAGCGGTGCGATCGTTCCGGTTAAGACCTATCGCAGGGACGATGGCACATTCTGCCGCGCTTTCCGCACGGTCGATACCGGCGCGGCGCCGAATCAGCCCAATTACGGCGTTGCCTGCCGGCAAGCGGGCGAGGGCGGTCGCTGGGTCAAGACGGTCGAGGCGATTTCGACGCCGGGTGCTGACGGCAAGTTACAATTCTGATGCCGTCACGGGGCCATCGCGCACCGCAAGCCGGCACGGACAGGACATAGGGTCGGTTTTGAAGGGGCCTCCGGATGTGGGGTCCCATGTGTTGGGTGGTACAGGCTGCGCGAGGCGGAATTTTTGGCTGGCCGTATAATCTGGAGATTGATTCGAGGCGCAACATTCGTTGCGCTTTTGGGCGTTGCCGGGTGTCTACAAAACGATGGCGTGGGCAGCAGCCTTCTGGCGAGCATTCAGGGAAAACTTTCCGCAAATTACGATCCAGAAGACTACGACGGCCCGCCGCTGGGCCAGTTGCCGTCATACCACCGGGGTGACGCCTACACCTATTCAAGCGGGCGGACGGAAACCATTCAGGATATCCTGGATGACCGGATCGTCTGGCGTAACGACCTGGAGGCAAGCTTCGAGCGTTACCCGAATTTCATCTTTCCGTCGGTTAACACGAAAACGGACCGGGGCGAGGTCGCGCGCAATTTCGACGTGCCGGCCGATACATTGTGGCCGCTTATTCCCGGAACCCGGCGCCAGTTCAAGAGCGAGGTGCGGGTCAAACTCGACGGACAGAACGGCGAGCGACTGTTTTACCGTGAGTGGATATGCACCGTCATCGGAAAGTCCGTGGTGGAAGTCCAGTTCGGAAAATTCGATTCCGTAGAGATTGCGTGCGACCGCTATAGCCGTGGCAAATGGCGGGAAAAACGCGTCTGGTATTATGTGCCGGAAATCGGCCATTACGTGCGCCGGGTCGATCAGGCTCCTGGCCGCGATACGCGCGACACAGAATTGGTCTCGATACAGCAGGGGCTGGACGGGTTGAGTCGGGACGTCAAGCGGGCTCTCTATGATCTTGAACAACAGACCCTCGAGCGCATGCCATCCGGCAAGGCGGCGAACTGGCGGTCGAACGAGGGCGGTCTGGCTGTGACCATGGTCGTAACCAGAACCCTGAAAACCGAAGCTGGCCAGTTTTGCCGGACTTTCCGCCAGACGATCAGCGGCGATAGTGGCGATCGACTGGTTCCGGGCCTTGCATGCCGCACTTGGAACGGCCGGTGGGTGAGATTATAATAGGTATTCGTACGAATCGCCTAAAAAATTATCATAAAATTTAATACGAACGGGGCATGTCGAGCACATGCTGACCGATATAAGCCAGAATCATGTTCGTCGAAATCGGCGCCGTCTGGAATAGTCTTGTCTCGCGCCATTTGCGCTCGATGTCGTATTCGCGGGCGAAAGCAAATCCCCCGAAGGTCTGGAAACAGGTGTCGCCGGCATGCCAGGCGGCCTCGGACGCCAGTAGTTTCGCCATATTGGCCTCGGCCCCGCACTTTAATCCGGCGTCGAACAGTGCCGCCGCCTTGCGCGCCATCAGGTCCGCTGCCTCGGTTTCCGCATGGGCACGGGCGATTGGGAACTGGATGCCCTGGTTGGCGCCGATCGGTTGGCCGAAAACTTCGCGTTCCGTGGCATAGGCCGCTGCTCTTGCAGTGAACCAGCGCGCATCCCCCAGGGCTTCGGCGGCAATGAGAATACGTTCGGCATTCATCCCGTCCAGGATGTGCCAGAATCCCTTTCCTTCTTCACCAACAATAGAATCCAAGGGAATTTTCAGGTTATCTATGAATAGTTCCGTGGTGTTGTGGTTGATCATTGCGTCCACGGGTCGAATTTCCACCCCATTGCCGACAGCTTTAGTCAAATCGACAAGAAAAACACTTAAGCCATTGCCACGTTTCGTTATTTTGTCGGCAGATGTGGTGCGAGCGAGCAAAAGCATCAGGTCCGATTGCAGCGCGCGGCTGGTCCAGAGTTTCTGACCGTTGATAACGAAGTGTTCGCCATCGCGTACCGCGCGGGTTTTTACCTGCGTCGTGTCCGACCCGGTCGAGGGCTCGGTCACGCCGAAAGCCTGCAGCCTCAGTTCGCCCGCGGCGATGGCCGGCAGGTAACGTTCCTTCTGCGCCTCGCTGCCGTGGCGCAGCAGGGTGCCCATGACATACATCTGCGCATGGCAGGCGCCGGCGTTGCAGCCCGATGCATGGATCGTTTCGAGGATGACTGCGGCTGCGCGCAGGGGCAGTCCCGATCCCCCGTACTCTGTCGGTATCAGGGCGGCGAGCCAGCCCTCGCGGGTCAGGGTGGCGACAAACTCCTCCGGATAGGCGTGCGCTTCATCCAGCTTTCGCCAGTATTCCCCGGGGAAGTTTTCGCAAATCCGGGCGATCGCCTCGCGTATTTCCGGATAATCCTGTCCGAGGTCCATAGTGATGGATGTATCTGTCATTAACGGCCCCTGTAAACCGGTTTGCGTTTTTCATTGAAGGCCAGCATGCCTTCGCGGCGGTCGTCGGTCTCAATGGTTCGCCTGTAGCAGTCAATCTCCACCTTCAGACCGTCCTTCAATTCCAGTCCGGTGGCGCGCGACAGCGCCTCTTTGGCCGCCCGTACCGCGATCGGCGCATTCGCCGCGATTCGCCGGGCCGTGTCGAGTGTCTCCGCCATAAGTGACGCGGCCGGCAGGACGCGGTTGATTATTCCCCACTCCAGCGCCTTCGCGGCATCGATGGGCATGCCGGTCAGGATGATTTCCTTGGCGCGCCGCTCACCGCAAGCTCGTGGCAGGTTCTGGGTGCCTCCGACGCCGGGTATGATGCCGAGCGTGGTCTCGGTGAGGGCGAATCGAGCTGTGTCGGAGGCATAGGCGAAGTCGGATGCCAGCACCATCTCGAAACCGCCGCCGAAGGCCGCGCCGTTAACCGCCGCCAGCACTGGTATCGGGCAGTCCATCATGGCGTAAAAGGCCTCTTCGAAAATCGCGTGTTGCCGGCGCCAGTCCGTGTCGGACATCTCCTTGCGTTCCTTCAGGTCGGCACCGGCGCAGAAGGCCCGCTCGCCTGTACCGGTGACGACGAGGCAGCGGAGATCGTCAGGATCGTCGCGCAGTCCGGTCCAAAAGTCGCGCAACTCCTCGCCCATCAGCGTGTTGAAGGAATTGGCGGCCGCCGGCCGGTTTAGGGTCAGAACGCCCACACCGTCCACGGGCATGGCCAGGGTCAAAGTCTCGTAATTATGGTTTTTCAATCGTCTGCCTACTAACTGTCTGTGTTTGTGTGCGAAAGTCATTTTAATGACTTGTATGCAAAAGGGGTGGCCAAAGCGATGATACTTTCATAGGTTATCGCTTCCCCGTATCCGCGGGACCAACAAATAGCCCGGTCGTACCGGGTAAGGAAATAGGTGAGGAACAAAATGACCCTAAATATCCTGAAACAAACCCGCCGCGGCGCAATCGCAGTAATGAGCGTGGCCGCCGCGGCTCTTCTGGCCGGCGCGCCGGCGCAGGCCAAGGTCGAAGGCGACACCATTGTCTTAGGTTCGGCGAACTCGCTGAGTGGCAAATACTCTTCCAACGGTATCGATACCCAGAACGGATATGATCTGGCTGTTAAAAAGATCAACGAGATGGGCGGTGTCATGGTAGGTGGAAAATCCTACAAGCTGAAGGTTCAGTATTACGACGACGAATCGACCCCAGCTCGCACGGCGCAGCTTCTCGAGCGCCTGATCAAGCAGGACGGTGTCGAATTCATCCTTGGCCCGTATAGTTCGGCGACAACGATCGCCGCAGCTCCGGTCACCGAAAAATACAAGGTTCCGATGATCGAGGCAGAAGGCGCGTCGCGGGCGCTTTTCACAAAGGGCTACAAATATACTTTTGCGGTGTTGTCGACGTCCGAACAGTATCTCGCCAGCGCCATTTCGCTGGCCGCGGAGATCGCCGAGAAAAACGGCAAGAAGGCGTCCGACGTGCGGGTTGCGCTGGTCTTCGAGAACGACGCATTTTCCCAGGACGTGCGGGCCGGCGTGATCGACGACATGAAGAAATTCGGCATGCAGGCCGTGATCGACGACAAGATGCCGCCCGATCTTTCGGACATTTCCGCGACCCTGACGAAGGTCAAGGCGTTGAAACCGGATGTGCTGGTGATTTCCGGTCATAACAAGGGCGCGGTCACCGCGGCACGGCAAATCAAGGAACTGCAGATCGACGTCCCCATGATCGCGATGACCCACTGTGAGGGCGCCAAGATCACCGATCAGTTCGGACCCGCCGCAGACGGCTATCTCTGCCCGACGCAATGGGCCGAAACGCTGAGCTACAGCGATAAGTATTTCGGCTCGGCTGCCGATTACGACAAGCTGTTCAAAGCGACCTACCCGACATACCAAAATGTGCCTTACCAGGCGGCCCAGGCTTCGGCCGCGGTCCTGGTGTGGAAAGAAGCGTTCGAGCGCGCCAACTCGTTTGATCCGGAGAAGGTTCGTGACGCGATCGCGGCAACCGATATGGAGACTTTCTATGGCGCCGTAAAGTTCGCGCCGGAAGGTAACAATATCGCAAAGCCAATGGTGCTGCGGCAGGTCCAGAACGGCGAGTACAATGTGGTTGCGCCCTCCAAGTGGGCGTCGCATCCGGTCGAATGGCCGCGGGTGGCGAAATAACGCCATACACTCCGTAAACTGTTGTTGCCTCTGCCCGTAAAGGGCGGAGGCAACCGGTTTCTTCTGGCTCCGAGCCAGTTTCCGATAAGCTTCTGGCGCCAAGCCAGTTACCGATAAGATTGACGGTGATGTTGGATAATCTCAGTATTCTGGTATCGATCGCGCCGATTTTCAATGTGCAGTTGTTTCTCGACGGACTGTTCATCGGCGCCATTTTCGTTCTCGCCGCCTACGGGCTGGCTCTGGTATGGGGCGTCATGAACGTGAAGAATCTGGCCCAGGGCCAGTTTGTCATCATGGGCGGCTATCTTGTATGGGATCTTGGGCACAAATTCGGAATTCATCCGATTTTGGGCCTCCCCATCGTCGCGATTCTGATGTTCGCATTCGGGTGGCTACTGTATGTGACGATCATCAAATATGTCGTAACGCGTGACCTTTTTACTTCGTTGCTGGCGACATTCGGCATCGGGTTGGTGGTCGAGCAGGCGTTGAACCTGGCTTACGGGCCGGAGGTCAGGACAGCGGATGCCGGCTTTGGCACGATGGCCTTTGCCGGCGGCATGGTCACCGTGGCCGAAATCAAGTTCATTTCCTTCGCTTTGGCCATCCTTCTCGCAGCAAGCGTGATCGTCTTCATGAAGAAAAGCCGTATGGGCCAGGCGATCCGCGCGACGTCCCAGGATGCCCGCGCCGCCCGGGTCATGGGGATCGATACGGAAAAGGTCTATGCCTTTACTTATGCGCTCAACGCGGCGATCTGCGGCGCGGCCGGCTCGCTCGTCGCGATGATATGGTTGATCCAGCCCTATTACGGCGTCCCGCATTCGATCCGTGCTTTTGTGATCGTGACGGCGGCCGGACTGGGCAACCTGCCGGGCGTTATCATGGCCGGACTTGGCCTCGGCCTTGCCGAGCAGTATTCCGGTTTCGTAATCGGCGCTGAATTTCAGCAGGCGACCGTGGTCGGCCTTCTGGTTGTAGTCCTGGTATGGCGTATGATCCAGCTGGCGAAACATCGACAAGTGGTGCAGTGAAGCATGAACAGAAAGCGTAACACAGCGATTCTCTACGCATCGATACTGGCCGCGGGCATCGCCGCGCCGTTCGTTTTCCCGGACTATGTAACCCAGATAGCCATGCTCTGGATGATGATCCTTTTTGCGCTCACTTGGGATATCGCGGGCGGCCAGATGGGATATAATTCCCTGGGCAATATCTTCTTCTTTGGCGCGGGTATGTACATATCGGCGGTAGTGCAGATCAGCATATTCACCGATGTTCGCGATTACACCGCAGCCCGCGGCGGAGAACAGCTGGTCCTGGATTATGGCGACTATTTCTTCAGTTCGGCTGCCGGGCTCGTGGCGTCGGCCGTTGGCTGCGTCATCCTCGCTGTTCTCCTCGGCCGCGTTATGTTCGGTATGCGTGGGCCCTATTTCGCCATTGGCACACTGGGCGTTGCCTTGTCCGCCCGCGAGTTGTTCAGCACCTGGGATCTCGTCGGCGGCGGCACCGGTATCGCAATGCCGGTCTATCCCGGCATGCCGGATGAAATGTCGCTGGTCGTTTACGCCGGCTATTTCGGCCTGGCGATAGCAACCTTTCTGACCGTCAAGTGGCTCTATTCCACTCGCTTCGGGTTGGCGATCAATGCGATCCGCGATGACGAGGAAAAGGCCGAGGCGATGGGAATTCATACCATGCGCTACAAGCTGATCGCATGGTCCGTATCGGCCTTCTTTCTCGGCATGGCCGGCGCGATTTTCGGTGCCAGGACCGGTTATGTCGAACCCATGGAAGTAGCCTTTCCGACCGTTACGTTCGGCATATTCATGGTCGTGATGTCGCTGTTGGGTGGGAAGGGAACGCTTTGGGGGCCGGTCATCGGCGCCACGATTTTCCATGTCATCAAGGAGGTCACCTGGACCTATTTGCTGGGGTGGCAGTGGGTTGCCCTGGGAGTGCTGATCATCGTCAATGTGGTGTTCTTCCAGCAGGGTATCATGGGCTGGGTTCAGGAGAAATGGCCGGAACTCTTCGGGATCGAGGTGGAGACTGTCCCGGACGACGCTGAAGAGGAGGCGGTGTAATGGCGATGATCGAAGTCAGAAACGTCTCCAAGGCGTATGGCGGCGTCCAGGCCAACCAGGATGTCAGCATGGATGTCGCCGAGGGCGCGATCACGGGCCTGATCGGGCCGAACGGATCAGGCAAGACGACCTTATTCAATTCGATCGTGGGCTACCATCCGATCGATTCTGGCTCCATCAAGTTTCTCGACCGGGAAATTTCGGACTTGAGAGTGCCGCAGATCGCCAGACTGGGGATGTTGCGCACCTTTCAGCAGACGCGCATCTACGGCAACATGAACTGCGTCAAGAATATGTTGATCTCCATGCCACACCGGTCCATGGGATTTTTCGAGATCCTGGGCAAGCATACAGCCGAGGATATCGAAAAGGCGGAACATCTGCTGGAATTTGTCGGGCTTTACGGCAAACGTAAACTGATGGCGGGCGATCTGTCTTTTGGACAACAGAAGCTTCTGGAATTCGCCATGGCGCTGATGAACAACCCGAAGATCCTGTTGCTGGACGAACCGACGGCCGGCATCAATCCGACGCTCATCAACGGGCTGATCGACCGCCTTAAACGGGCCAACGAGGAATTCGGAATCACGCTTTTTGTGATTGAACATAATATGCGGGTGATCATGAACCTGGCCGAACATATTTACTGCCTGGCGCATGGCGAGATGCTCGCCGATGGGAAGCCCGATGCGATAAAGAACGATCAGCGCGTCATCGATGCATATCTGGGAGCGCACTGATGGCTGACAAGGAAAAAGGCAAGAAAACCGCGACCGGATACCATATGGGTTCGGTCGAGACCGTCATCTCTGTCGAGGACGTCAACCGTCAGGCCGCCGCGATGGCCAGCGAGGGTGTAAGCCGGGAAAGGGTTGCTTCTCTGGCCAACAGCAACCCTTATGTGACAATCGAAAATCTGCGTGCCGGCTATGGCAAGATGGAAATCCTGCACGATTTCAATATGCAGGTGGCCAAGGGGCAGTCGCTCTGCCTGATCGGGCCCAATGGCGCGGGCAAATCGACGGTGCTGCATTCGATTTTCGGATTTACGCGAATATTCGGAGGGCGAATTACCGTCGGGGACAAGGGAAGTGAACTCGATGTCACGTCTCTGAGTTCGAACGAGAAGCTCAAACAGGCCGGTATTGCCTACATCCTGCAGGACAAATCCGTCTTCCCCAACATGACGGTGGAAGAGAACCTGTGGATGGGCGGCTACCTGATGGACAGTCCCAGTCAGGCGCGCGAAGCTGCGGAAAAGGTTTTCGAAAAGTACGGCCGGTTGGCCGAGCGCCGCAAGCATCTGGCCAAAGTGCTGTCGGGTGGCGAGCGGCGATTGCTCGAAATCTCACGCGCACTTGTAATGAATCCTGAGGTCCTGTTGGTCGACGAACCGTCGATCGGCCTGGAGCCTCGGTTTATCGACATGGTGTTTGAAATCCTCGACGACCTGCAGCATGGCGAGGGAAAGACCATCATCATGGTCGAGCAGAACGCAAAGAAGGGCCTGGAATTCGCCGATATCGGCTACGTACTGGTATCCGGCGAGACCGCCATGGCCGGTCCCGGCGACGAGCTGCTTGAGGACCCAGAGGTAGGGCGGTTGTTCCTCGGCGGGTGACAATTTTAGCAGTCAAGAGTTGACGCCGCGCCAACAAGACTTTGGCGCGGCGAATTCTTTGTGTTAGTTCTGTATCCTGAATTTTGTCCAGGATAAGCGCGTCGTGCGTAAATCAATAGTTTTTGTTAACTTTAATGTAATGCCTGTAGGGTAAGGATTGCGGTAATCGGGTATTTTGGGCCGACTCGCGGTTAATATTGGGCTCCTGTTACAAAGTATTGCGGTTGCACGTCTATGGGACACAATATATGTTTATCTGGTTATCGGGGGCGTACCGTGACGTTCGGCCGTCCGGTTCGCTGGGACAAAGCCCGCTTGTGGAGGAATTGAGACGCATGACTCGTTTGTCGGGTGTTCTGGGCGCGCTGGGCGCAGTCCTTCTTCTGGCGGGATGTGTGGCGCCAAAGCCGGCATCCGACGGACCCTTCGGTACGGAAAAGCCCGGCCGGTACATGGTTGGCGATTCGTTTACTTTCGATAATCCGGTGCTGACCTGGACTGTGGTCTCGGTCGAAGGCGAAACCGTTTACTGGCGCAGCGACAAGGGTGACGAGCAGGTTACCGGACATGATCCGCTGTTGCCGGCGCTGGGGTGGAAGAATCCCGGTAGCGGTGGCGGCCGCCGGGTCATTACCGACATCAAAGGCGCGTTGTTCCCGCTTACAAATCCCGGGAACA
>Ga0210062_1000656_pt1 | contig 10658 bp, 7 predicted proteins | sample Muzzi_CordA_D2_FD_185528 | JGI IMG/M metagenome (GOLD analysis project Ga0210062, IMG submission 185528) | Wetland microbial communities from San Francisco Bay, California, USA, that impact long-term carbon sequestration - Muzzi_CordA_D2 (SPAdes) | ecosystem: Environmental > Aquatic > Marine >...
CCACTGTCTGATCGGCGGCAATTTCTTCCGATGGTTTGAAGGCTTTTAAGGGTTTCGTCTCAGCATCATTTGAGTTATTGCTGCTTTTCTCCTTGTCCGCTGTTCCTGAATCCGGGGCCTGATCCTTGTTATCGTTTATTGACTGGCTTTCATTTTCAGCCGCGCGCGATTTATTTTCTGCTAAGACTGTTGATTCTCGGTTCAATTCAAATGTTTGAATTCTTATATTCCCTTCGGCAGGTGAATCCGGGGCCGGAACTCTGCTGCCCGAAGCCCCGGGTGCGCTCATGAGAAGCGTTAACAGAGCGATTAACAATAATATATTTTGATCCTTCATAACCGAATCCTGTTCTGTTTCAGATATGGAATAATTTGTCACAAAGGTCCAAAGATAAAAAGCAAAATTTCCGGTTATGATTCATCTTGGCGTCTTGGTGGCAAAAACAGTTTACCATAAACTGTGCCTTAATCACAATTAAGGTCCTATTTCATATATCTGGCAATTCGAAACCCCAAATCAGATCGCCGGGTTTCGCTGTAGTCACGATACGACAGCCTTAACTCACTGATACCGGCCTGCATCCAGGAGGAGCCTTTAATCACATGATGCCGGCCCGCTGCCGGCCCCATGGGATCGATATACACTTTTTGAGCATTGTAGGGATATATTGAATAGTAATCGTGGCACCATTCGGAAACATTGCCTCCCATATCATAAAGGCCGAGAGGATTTTTCATAAACCCGGCCGGCGGTGCACTGACCGCGTAACCATCATTATATGACGGCAAAAAGTTTGATATCAAATCTTTGGCGGATTCGTCGGCAAAATTTCCCGCGTTTGCAGGAGGCGGGTACCCGTTTCCCCAGGGGTATTTATCTTCGGCTCTGTTTTGGTTGAAGCGGCCGCAATACTCCCATTCGGCTTCGGTGGGAAGGCGATACCCGTTTCCCACAGGATCGGCGGCGATCAATTTGCCACCTTTTTGCACATAAACCGGCGTCAGGGATTCTTTGACACTGAGCCAGTTGCAAAAAAGGGCTGCCTGCTCCCAGGTTATCCCAACTGCGGGTAGATCATCCCGGTTCAGGCTTTTGGTTTTGAATGCGCCCGAGTTGTGAGCGGTCAGAAATTCTCTGACTTCCTTGTTGGTAACCTCCCTGATTCCGATATAAAATGAGCGCTGGAGTTTGATTTTACGCAGTGTTTCGTTGGAGCGTCGACCCTGCTCGCGTCGGGAGGAGCCCATGGTAAATGTCCCGGGGCGAACCAGTTTTAATTCGTAACCGTTTTTGGCCCTGATGATTTCGGCCGGAGTCCCGGTGCCGGATGACAGTTTGGTCAAAGCAATCTTAATTTCCTGTGGAAATCCGGGGCGAGGCGTAAGCCGGGTTTGGTAGGTCCGATAGCCCTGCTTTTCTATCTCCAGTTGATGTTCCACCGCGACCAGAAGCAATTTTGCCGGTACCTTGCCCACCGGTCGCCCGTCAACACTAAGTTTTGCATCGGCCGGTGTCACCACAAAGTTGATGACGCCCAGCATGGGCTTTAAAGTCAAGCTGAGTGTTTTTGATTCCTCACTGAGCAGTTTTACTGTGCGTTCGGCTTTTTCGTAGCCGGCTTTGGATACATGAATTCGATGCGTTTCATTGGCGGTCAGCGGTAACTCCAGCGGTGTTTGACCGGCAAAGGTCTTGCCAATCATCACTTGGGCTCCGGCCGGTTTGGTTCGAATTGACAAGTTGCCGTCTGCCGGCTGTAGCCGAATGGTTTCCAGTTCCTGCGGTTGATTGGCAACCACTGCCAGGCGGGTGTGCCACGACTTGAAGCGCTCGGCCTGCACCTCAAGATCATGGTCACCCTGGCTCAGTTTGATTGATACCGGGGTTGTTCCGACAGATTTTCCGTCCACTAAAACCGAGGCTCCCGCAGGATCGGATTGAAGGCTGATTTCCGCCCATCCAGGGACCAGGGCCAGATCAAATTGCTGAACTTCATCGCAGCCCGCGACATCGATTTCGGTGTGCAAATCCTGAAAATTTTCGGCCCGGGCCGTAACGCTTCGGTGACCCGGTTTAACTTCCAACCCGGTCAGTGGTGTGCGTCCCCGCTGCCGGCCGTCTATCAAAATAAGGGCGCCCGCGAGACTGACTGCCGGCGCATCTGCCTGATGGGCCTGAAAGGACAGCCGTCCCGGCTGTCTGGTCATAATAAATTTGAAATCCTGGGTTTTTTCCGCGGTCACGGCTAACTTGTTCTGCAGCGGCTGAAAGCATTCTTTAACGGCTTTAAGGACATACTCACCGGGTCGCATTAAATAGTAGTCACCGATTTTGGGCGTTATCATCCCGCCATCTATAGACAGATGGTCCGGTTTCGGATCAATCCGGATGACAACCTGGCGGGCTGTGAATACAAACCAGGCCGAGGCACACAGCAAAATCAGAGAAGCTCCCAGCCCTAAACCGAGCAACCCTTTCAGGAGGCTAAAGTACTTTGAGCGCTTTGGGTCATGTCCGGGACGAAAGGTAACCGGTTTTATCTCAACCGGTGCCGCACCTGGATTTTTGATATCTTTGCTGGATTTCAAATTTTAACCCTGCATTGAACGTTTATCCGCAATGCCTGCTGGCCGGCCTTGACGACGATTTTCCGGCGGACATCCCGGTATCCGTCGCGGGCGCCCACCACCGTGTAAGTACCCGGTCGCAGCTTGAGTTCATGCTGTGAAAATCGGCCCAATTTGCCCACCTTGTATACGGCTATTTGGGTGAGGTTATCCGACTCGATGGTGATGGTCACCGGCGTTTGGGCAACCATAACCAATCTGTCCAGCTCGTTAATCCGGCTGGCTAGTGCCTGACCACGCGGAGCAACTTGTTGGGCCTCATCAAGCAACTGGACCGCGTTTTCAAGCTGCTGGTCCGACTCCAGGACTTGTGGCTGGGTTAGATAATAGTCAAGGCGCTTGGCGATTCGAATTTGCTCGCCGGCCCTTTCTTTGCCGCGGACGGCAAACTGGAGGTTGGGGTCGATGCCAAGCACGTCCAGATACGATTTCAGTGCGGCCTGCCAATCCTCTGACTGCTCGGCATTTTTCGCGGTGTCGTGCAGCCGATCAATGCGAGTCAGGCGAAGTGCCTGGTCTACCTGCATCAGGGCATCCGACACCTCGCGGGAATCCGGCCTGAGGGATTTTGCTTTAAGCAGCCGGGTTTGCGCCAGCGCGTAATCATTATTGTCAAGTGCCGTCAGCCCGGCCGACATCAATTGACTGAATTGTTGTGCTTTGATCAGATCCGTTACCCGATTTAACGACCGGCGTGCCTCATCAGCATCGGGATCGATCTCAAGGGCCTGCTGATATTGGGTCCGGGCCAGGGTAAGCGCGTTATCTTTTTCATGCTGTTTGCCGGATTCAATTCGCTGCATTACGGTTTCGATGGTTTGCGAGCGTTTGAAGCCTTTTTGAGCCGACTGATTGGCGGGATCAATCTTCAACGCGACGCTAAATTTTTTCTGGGCAACAGTCCCTTTGCCTTCGGTTAAAGCAATCCGGCCTTCTTCCAGCATTCGCCCCAGGGCCGCATCGGCCTGGTCGGCAATTTGCAGGCCGATGAGCGCTGCCCGGGCATACTCAGCAGCAGCCGGTAAGTCTGCCTTTTTGATAAGCAGAGAATCCGCCTGTCGACCGATATCGATCATCTCGGCATAGGATTTACCTCCCCACTCGGCGGCACCTTTGCCATCCAGCAATTTTTTAATTTCTAAAAATTCAGCCAACTTTTGCTCGACCGCTTGCTTCGCCAGGGCCAGTTTTTCCGGATCCACGGCGGCCGGCAGCGGCGCCGGCGGTTGGGAAATCTTTTCGGGCGCCGGTTCGGGTCCTCTGGCAGATTGTTTGTCCGTGACCGGATGCGGTTGCAGCGGATTTTTTGCAAGATAGTGCAGTAGCCCGGCGCCAACAGCGATCAGGATTACCACCGAGCATACCAGCAGGATGATACCCAACAAATGTCGACGTTGCAGCCGGCTCTGGTCGAGCGCTCTGCTTTTTATGGGGACCCTGAGCGGGATGATGGTTTGAGCACTTGATTGATTGGATGCGTCCTTTTTTGACATATCACCTGATGGCGCAATGATTATTGTGTATAATCTTTCTTCCCTTGGTTAGCCTACGGCAAGCATCTTTGCGCTGCTGAGAAACCGAAAACCGACTCTCTGGCCCGGGATTCTTTACAGTTATTCGATATCGGAACCGGATTCAGAATTATCCGGCGGCGGTTCCGGTTCAAAACCGGTTTCAGCATAATAAATTTTGCGCAACAGCTCCCGCCATTGCTTGAACTGCTCCTCGGCCGTGCCGGTCAGTTTGTATTGTTGGCCCTCAAATTCCATAACCACGGGTTTCATTTCGCCGCTAAATGATTCGCTCAGCTCCTGGATGGCCGCTTCATGGATTTCAGCTTCTTTGGAGATATTGAACCCGTCCAGGATCACCTGGCCGCCGATGATTACCATTCCGGTTTGGAGTGCAAACGTATTATTAGAATTACTTGATCCGACTGCGACTGCCCCGGCGATCAGCAATGCGCCGATAAGTTGCCGGGTCAGGGCTTTCTTTTTAATTTCTTTGATGGCCTTGCGTTCGGTCATGTTGAGCTGGCGCCAGTTCTCATAGGAAGGCCACATGGTATTATAATATCCGTCGTATTGTTCGTTAAGGGTATCGACGTACATGTATTCCCGCTCCCTGATTTTAAGGAGGCGATCCAGCATGGGGTCATCGTCGGCCGGCAGTCTTTTAATGGCGAGTTCATTATTTTTGTCTTCTGCCAGATATCCTTTAAATGCTGCAGGCGCAAATTCTTCAGCAAATTTTAATTTGGCCGTGGTGCGTATATTGTCAATCTGGCCGGGGGGCAACTTCATTTTGAATTCAGCCAGGTCATTGGCAATTGCATTGTAGATATCCTGAAAAGCATCTTTTTCGCCCGGCCGATTGTTGCTGTAGGAGTCGTTGGCGGCCTCAGCCTTGTAATTTTTATTAAACCAGTGCCGGCCGGTGGCATCCACGGCCTCGATCTTCAGCCCCAGATACTGGCCGTTGGATTCCAGAATTTCTCCGTTTACGAGCAGATCGACGCTGTCGGCTTCAGCCGGGATTACCTGGACCGCACCCCACTGGCCGCTTTGCTGCAACGTGTTTTTCAGATGATAGGGAATGAAATAACGCTCAGCTTTGCGGATATCGTTATTGGTGCCCTGGTCTTCGGCTTTTTGCTCGGTGAGCGCTTCACTTTTGAAAACCAGGATGCCCACATCCATCAGCTGACCCTCGGGAATCTCCTCTTCTGCGAGCATGATCGGCGTCGGGCCGACCTTTTCGGCATAATAGGTAGCACAGCCGGAGCTTAGGACCAGTACAACGGCGATAGTCGCAAGTATGTGAAGTTTTAATCTCATAAAAGCTCTGTAAATTCCAAGCACCAATACTCAAATCTCAAATAAATCCCAATGTTCCAAATTCAAAATTCGAAAAAAATGATCCGACTAAGACTTTATCCACAGGCATTATCGACGACAGGCACGAGCCTACAAAACGATGCGATATGACTGTGGTGAATGTTTTGGTCATTGATTTTTTGGATTTGATATTTATTTGAAATTTGGTGCTTGAATTTTGGGATTTCATTATCTGTTTAATCCACCCGATGCAATTGATTTAGAAATTTCTTTGAATGTACCCTGTTTCCCTGTATCTCTCAATATTGTCCTGTCATTTACTTGCTTTTCTTATACTCCTCATATTCTTTCCAGAGCTTTTCTTTAAGCTCGGGATCTGTTTCATTTTCTGCGGCTTCCCGCAGCTGGCGGGCCACGATGTCGTCATCTTCGTAGTCCGTGCGGCGCTGATCTTTACTGGACGGGCCCGGAGCGCCTTGGCGCGATCCATCAACAGCGGTCGTGTCGGTGCCTTTCCGGCCTGGGGTGGATTCCGTCTCCCGCTCGGCTGCCGGTGCGCCTTGCCGCTCCGGCTGACTTTCTACGGATGATTCCGCTCCGGCGGTGCTCACGTCCATACCTTGTTCTCGCAGGCGCTTGGCCGCTTCGGCCGCTTCTTCGGCCAGATCCTGCAATTTTTTCGATGATCCGGTGCGAATCCTATCCATTTCCTTGAGCAGCATGCCGTCAAATTCGGCCAGTGAAGCATCTAATTGCCGATCGAGCGCCGCGACTTCATCCATGGTTTGTGCTTCGGGGATATCCGGATCGGCCATCTCATCCAGCTCTTTTGCGGGAGGTTGATTAGAACCGGTTTCAGCGGCAGATTTTTTTGCATAGGCCGCCTCCATCTGCGTTACGATTTTGCGGTTTTCAGCCGTCATGGCTTCGACGCTCTTCAGGTATGTTTCATAATCCCTGACGGTCTCCTCAGAAGCGTTGCCGGATTCTTTGAGCTGCTCAAGTCCGGCCGCGATCCGCGTTTCGGTTTCCTGGCTGATGCGCAGATTTTCCCGTGCCTGCGCCAGCTTAGCCTCGGCTGATTCTGCGGCAGATGCCTGCCCGCTGCTTGATTTTTGTTCCAATTTTTGGGCTTCAGATACGGTTGCAGCCGTTGGGCGTGTCGCTGTTTTTGGGGTTGCCGTTGCTTCAGTAGCGGTTGCTGCGCCGGATTTTGGTTCTGCCCTTTGACCTGGCTCAGGGTGGTGAGTCCTTTGACTTTGCTCAGGATCGTGAGCCTGTCCAGCGGCTTGTTGAACCGTTTGAGATTCTTGCTGCTCGGTCTCGGCCGTTTGCGAGGAGGATGTACTGCCGGCGGAAGCGGTTTGCCGGGTTTCTTCCTTCTCGGCACTTGTGCTTTTGGTGGCAGTTGTCTGGGCGCAGGCAACCAACACCAGTACCATGATGACGGCTGGAAATTTTATATCGGGTTTCATTTCGATGCTCAAGACCTCTGACAGGCTGGTAAAACCAGATAAATCTTCAATTAAACAAAGATATTAAATGTCGCCCGCAATACTAATAATTATAGTGTCTAACATAAGATTTTGGCATTTGAGTGTCAAGAAACATTCCCGGCGGGTAAGGGCAGGGGCCCAATCACTGCTAATGGCCAGCTATTGATTGCCTCACGCAAAGTCGCTGAGTAAGATTGATCTATGTGAAATGAAAAGGCGCGCTGTACCAACACCGCATATGCTTTGGTGCTGGAGTCGCGCGCCTTTAACAATTTGGGTGGCGGAGAGACAGGGATTCGAACCCTGGGTGGAAGTTTCCCCCCACACTCGCTTAGCAGGCGAGCGCCTTCAGCCAACTCGGCCATCTCTCCGTGGTTTGTTGAATAGTAAATTGGTTGATTAGTTGAATAGTTAACATAAGGATTTCAATCAATTTTACAATCAACTATTTAACCAATCAACGAATCAACCAAGTTTGGCGGAGGGAGTAGGATTCGAACCCACGGAGGCGTTAACCTCAACGGTTTTCAAGACCGCCGCTTTCGACCACTCAGCCATCCCTCCATGTCGGATAAGAATCAAACATAAATATTTAACATTTCAATTTAAATCGGTCAATAAATATTCCATATTCAACTCAAAATATTCAATCGTCACCAGGTCGTAAAAATAGCCCCAATTATTTTTAGCATAATAAGCACAAAAATAGCCTTTAAAGGACCCAGGTGGGTTGACATGCCTGTTTTTTTATGGTTTCAAAAAAACGCAACATGATGTCTGATGTCAGATGAAGACCACTAAGGGCCTAAATTAAGGAACATAGCCATGAAACAAAAATACCTAATACTGAACGACAGAGAAAATAAGCAAATAAAAATCCAGGAATTTGCCGAGTTAAACAAAGAGACGCTGTCACTGCTGTGTGAAGAAGCTTATGACTACAAAACCATTAAATCAGCCATTTCAACCGGCAAAGATGAGCTGATTGCCGCCTTGCGAACCAACAATATGTACCCGCCGGGCATCTATGCCAATCAGATTGCTGATGCGGTAATTGATATATACAAATCGAAAGAACAAGAAGCCGTAGAGCTATTTTTTGATGATATCAATTTATTGACCAAAAGCCGTAAAGCCATTAAAATTGCCGGGCAAGATGATGATGAATCCGCCGACCTTGTTGAGATGCTGGAAGACGATTACGATGACGCCTATTCCGAAAAAGATGAGATCAAAAAAATTGACTCATCACTTAAAATTGCGGATGACGACTATGTCGATGGTGATGACGACAGTTGAAGCATCTCAAAAAATGCCGGATGCTGTTCATACATTGACCGGGTGCATGGCTTTACAGTGATCGTTTAGCCGAAGCGCGGTGCCGGCCGTACTATATTTAAGGTTGACTTATCACATCTGATATCATAGAACACTAAACAGCATTGAGATATATAGCAGCACTGTATTTGCTGCAACCCTGTAACATTAATTCCTCCCGCCGCTTATTTTAAAATTGTAGTTAAGATTACAAGATCTTACGTATTATATGGTTTTGTGGCTGAATCCCACAAAACTGATAAGCTAGGATCTTGCTCTTATTAAAAGCTATATGTCTGCCTATTGAGACAGAGAGGCATTGGTATGGACTTTAAAACGCATCAAGGAGGTGCAAATGGAAAAAGAAAAGGCTTTTTATGAGAGACTGGAGAGCAAAGGGGTCTCCAGGCGGGACTTCATGAAATTCTGTACGTACCTGACAGCGACCATGGGACTCTCGTCTTCCTTTGTCCCGAAAGTGGCCGAGGTTTTTGCCGCACCGGCCCAGCGTCCACCCGTCGTCTGGCTTCACTTCGGTGAATGCACGGGTTGTTCCGAAGCAACTTTAAGAACCCAGTATCCTTACGCTGATGACCTCGTTCTTGAGATTCTATCGGTGGAATATCATGAAACGATCATGGCGGCTGCCGGACAGCAGGCCGAAGATCAACTTCATGCGGCGGTCAAGAAGTACGAGGGGAAATTTATCTGCGTGGTCGAAGGTTCGATTGCCACGAACTACGGTGGCGCCTACGGCAAAATCGGCGGCCGAACTTTTCTGGAAATTGCCAAAGAGGTCTGTCCGAAAGCGGCGGCCGTTATTGCCATTGGTGCCTGTGCGACCTTCGGCGGTGTTCCGGCGGCCAAACCCAATCCCGGCGGTTATAAAAGTGTCGGTGAAGCCCTGGGGATCAAGACCGTGAATATTGCCGGGTGCCCGCCGAATCCGGTCAATTTCGTCGGCACCATCGTCAACTATCTCCTCCTGGGGCAACTGCCGGCCTTGGATGAACTTGGCCGGCCATTGTTTGCCTACGGTAAAACCATCCACGATCAATGTCCGCGAAGATCCCATTTTGAAAATGAAGAATTTGTGGAAGAATTCGGTTCCGAAGAAGCGTTCGCAGGCTACTGCCTTTACAAAATGGGATGCCGGGGACCGGAAACCTACAACAACTGCCCGATTGCCAAATTCAACGACGGCACCAGCTTTCCGATTGAGGCCGGGGCACCTTGCATCGGGTGCAGTGAACCAGATTTCTGGGATAAATTCACCCCGTTTTATCAGGAACTATAGGATGTTACGACAATGAAATAAAAATCCTTTTGCTTAAAAAAGGGAGGAGATCATATGGCTCAAAGAATTACGATAGATCCGATTACCAGAATTGAGGGGCACCTTAGAATCGAGGTCGAGGTGTCGGGAGGCAAAGTTGTCAATGCCTGGAGCTCAGGACAGATGTTCCGGGGGATTGAAATGATCCTGCAGGGACGCGACCCTCGGGATGCCCATCATTTCGTCCAACGCTCATGCGGGGTTTGAACGTACACCCATGCTCTGTCCTCGGTGAGGGCAGTCGACAATGCGGTGGGTGTCAAAATCCCCAAAAACGCGCGAATTATACGCAACCTGTTAATGGGGGCGCAGTTTCAGCACGACCATATTGTTCATTTTTACCATCTGCACGCCCTTGACTGGGTGGATATTGTCAGTGCTTTAAAGGCGGATCCGAAAAAGACGGCGGCCTTATCCGATAATGTCAGCAACGCCCCCTGGGGCGGTGCCAAGTACTTTATAGAAGTTCAACAGCGGCTTCAGACTTTCGTAGACAGCGGCCAGCTGGGTCCCTTTTCCAATGCCTATTGGGGTCACCCGGCTTACAAGCTGCCCCCGGAAGCCAATCTGATGGCAAGTGCGCATTACATTGAAGCGTTGCGTCTGCAGGCCAGGGCGGCGAGGATGCATGCCATTTTTGGCGGCAAGAATCCGCATCCGCAGTCTCTGGTCGTCGGCGGCGTGACCTGCGCCAAAGACCTGTCCCCGGATCGCATCGCTGAATTTCTTTATATTACTAAAGAAACCCAGGAATTTATTAAAAATGTCTATATTCCCGATCTTCTGGCGGTTGCTTCATTTTACAAGGATTGGGGCGCAATCGGCGGCACCAGCAACTTTTTGGCCTGGGGTGAATTTCCGGAATCCGACAAGGAACCCGACAGCCTTTATATGCCCAGGGGCGTTATTATGAAACGCAATCTCGGCGGCGTAAAAATGGCGCGGCAGGACAAAGTGACCGAGGACGTCACCCGCGCCTGGTATGAAGACGGCCATGCCCTGCACCCCTATGAGGGTGAAACCAAACCGTTGAAGGAAGATCCG
>Ga0210062_1000659_pt1 | contig 10629 bp, 10 predicted proteins | sample Muzzi_CordA_D2_FD_185528 | JGI IMG/M metagenome (GOLD analysis project Ga0210062, IMG submission 185528) | Wetland microbial communities from San Francisco Bay, California, USA, that impact long-term carbon sequestration - Muzzi_CordA_D2 (SPAdes) | ecosystem: Environmental > Aquatic > Marine >...
GCTGGAGTCGAGTCCGTGAAAACGGAATCGCTTCCCGAATATATTTGCACGGATGAAGCGCCGGGCCCTTGATAAAGGGAGCAATCCCATCCCTTGGCCCACCCCTGCAAGGCAACTTCATGGAACCGGCGTAACCATCGCTGTCGCCCTTTAACGAGGCCAGGGATGCCGACGAAATGACAAAGACAAACTGCCGACTCGGATTTGCTACTGCCAGGCGATTGCGGGCGGGTCTGTTGTGCTGTCCGGTCAAGACGTCGGCGGAATACCGGGTCGCCACCGGCAAGGCCAAATTAGTTCCCGCGGAGTCGCCATGGCAAACGGCACATGGCCCACCGTCCCCTTGCGCGATTCGTCACGCGCACCCCCTGCCCGGCGACGATTCAAGTTTCGTCTACAAGACATGGAAAATTCGATCATTTGCGGAAACCGCCCAAAACCGCCGCGTTGCGAGGTTCCGGGACCGTCCGATAGTACGAAGACCAGCCGCATACAGTTTCACATGGCGGACTGATTTAGGCATTTCTTAAGCGTTTTGCGCGATATTGCCTCATCCGGAATGACCGTGTTCGCCAATGGCCATGATCGCCGGACCATTTTGTTAAACCATTGTTCGAACCTCTTTGGGTTCATGACACATATTTTTAAGAATACAGGCAGTCCATAATCATGACTTTAGAAGATCTGCCCTCACCGAATACCAAGCGCTGGGTCATCCGCAGGAAAGCTCAGGTCGTCATAGCCGTCCGATCGGGGATTATCAGCCTCAACGACGCCTGCCGGCGATACAATCTGTCGATAGAGGAATTCCTGTCATGGCAACGCCTGATCGACAGGCACGGTATCGGTGGCCTGCGCGCAACCCGGATTCAGCAATACCGCGAGGTCGGACAAAGCCACTAAGGGCAACCGCGGCCGATCGCCACGGCGATCTCCAGGTGGTTCCAATGCGGTTGCTGAATATCGGACGGCGTTCCGACTCGGAATCTGATTCGAATTATCTCGGATAAGCCACGAGCTGCGCTGGCGCAACGGTATCAATTTCAGAAAAAGCAAGAGGCCGCCGGGAAAAACCAGGCGGCCTCATTCGTCTCAATGCCAACGCTGCCTAGCTGCGCTGCGAACGTACAATGCGAATATGCTCAACCTGGCCTCGGCCACGCCCCTTGCCGACCGCCACGGGCACCCGGTCATAGCCATGCCTGACATTCTCGCTATCTTCCAGGAATGAGCGAGCTGCTTCCATGGCGGCTTCGGTTTCAGCGATTTGCCGCTCGATATCGTCCAGTGATTTCCTGAGCGTTTCGCGGCGGTCTTCCGCGGAACCGTTGTCGCCGTAATTGCCTGCCGGGCCGGAAGCAATCCGGTTTAACGACGCATCGATATGTTGCCTGAGATCGACAAGATCCCTGAGCTTGCGGCGCTTCTCGTCAAATTCGAACTGGCGCGCCTGAATTTCGTGTTCGCGAACAGTCATGCTAATGCAACCCCGGTAAGATCGCGAAGAGCCTGCAGCCTGTTTATGGCAATCGGGATATCCCGGTCATGCGGGTAATTACCGTCATGGCCTAATTCGAAATCCATTTTTCCCAACAACTGCAATCCAACTTCAAAATCGATATGAAAAATCCAGTCGGCGCTTCCCATCGCAAACCTATCGGGTCGCTCCGGCCCCTAAAATTTTCTCCGTCCCGGCGTTTCCGGCCACGGTTTTGAAATATCGCATGATTTTGCCCTATATATTTTAACATCCGGTAAAAAAGTTGCAGACAACCTTGATCTATTAAGAAAGCCTTTACATTTTTTAATCAAAATGGTTAACCGATGGTACTGGACCCGCGCGGGAGAGGATAAACATGAGAGTTCTTCTTGTTGAAGATGATGCATCAGTCGCTAGCAGCATCGTAACGATGCTTCGCACAGAAGGTTTTGTCGTAGATACGACGGATCTGGGCGAGGATGGCTTGGAAATTGGGAAAATTTACGATTACGACATTATTCTTTTGGACCTGATGTTGCCTGATATAGATGGTTACGAGGTTCTTCACAGACTACGCGCCGCAAAGGTCGACACGCCCATATTGATTCTGTCGGGCCTCACGGACATGCAGCACAAGGTCAAGGGACTCGGCATCGGCGCCGATGACTATCTGACCAAACCCTTCCACAAAAGCGAGCTCGTCGCTCGTATTCAGGCCATCATCCGGCGTTCGAAGGGCCATTCCCAATCGGTTATCACGGCAGGCCGACTTTCGGTAAACCTGGATACCCGAACGGTCGAGATCGATGGTCAACCGGTTCATCTTACCGGCAAGGAATACGCTATCCTCGAATTGCTGGCTCTGCGCAAGGGAACGACCCTGACCAAGGAGATGTTCCTGAACCATCTTTATGGCGGGATCGACGAACCGGAATTGAAAATTATCGATGTGTTCGTCTGCAAGCTGCGGAAGAAACTTTCCTCGGCGACAACCGGCGAGAACTATATCGAGACCGTTTGGGGCCGCGGCTACGTGCTGCGCGAACCGAACATGGCGTCGATGGAAGACTCCAGTCTGGATGTAGCGGAGCCGGACGAAATTACGGCATGAGGATTTCCGGACAATCCCGGTAATTTGCCGCAATTAACAAGGCCGGCCATCGAGGATGGCCGGCCTTGTTATTTTCAGTTCCGGCCTCAGCCGGATCCCTGTTCTCAGGCGTTTGAGGCGTAATTCGCTGGAGCGTGGCCCTGACCGCCGGCCGCGCCGCGCACGCACGAATACATACCGCGATGCTCGCTTACCGGCTGGAACTTCTCGGTAACTCCCATGACCGTTTCCGCGCCGCCCATATAGAGAATGCCGTCCGCCGGCATCAATTTCCAGACATTGTCGAGAACACGCGTCTTCGTCGGTGGATCAAGATAAATCAATATATTACGGCAAAAAACGATATCGAACTGGCCCTTTTTCGTAGGATCGCTCAGCAGGTTGAACTCGGCAAAATCGACCATGCTGCGAATTCCCGGATCGATTTCCCATTTGTCGCCAGCCTGACGGAAATACTTCATCAGCATGGCGATGGGCAAGCCGCGCTGCACCTCGAACTGCGTGTATAGACCGGCCCTCGCCTTGTCGAGCATGGTACGGGAGATGTCGGTGGCATGAATATCGATGCGCCAGTTGTCCAGGATACTGCCCATGCCTTTGAGAATCATGGCGATCGAGTATGGCTCCTGGCCACTCGAGCAGGCAGCGCTCCATATCCTGATATGCCTGCTTTCCTTGCGGCTCTCCAGCAATCGCGGCAGAACCACCTTCTCTAACTGTTCGAACGGGGTCTGATCCCGGAAGAACAAGGTTTCGTTGGTAGTCATGGCTTCCGTTATCTCTCTCAACAATTCTTCGTTCGGTCCGCCGCGTACCGCGGTGGCCAACCCGTCAATATCGTTCATGCCCCACTTCCGGGCGACCGCCATGAGGCGATTTTCCAATAAATAAGCCTTGTCGGGAGAAAGCGTCAGGCCAGATCGGCTCTTTACGATCCCACACAGTAGCTCGAAATCTTCTCCCTTTATCATGCGGCACTCCGCATGATGAACTTTCGAACATGTCCGCCAATCTGGTCGATCGGCAGCACGGCGCTGCACAATCCCCTGGTCGCAACGGCACCCGGCATGCCCCAGACGATGCTGGTCAATTCATCCTGGGCTATAACAGTACCACCGGCATCGACGATAGCCTGGCTACCCAGCATTCCATCCGATCCCATTCCGGTCAGAATCACGTTCAGGATACGGCTGCCATAAAGTTCCACCACGCTTCGCAGCATGGGATCGACCGCGGGCCGGCAAAAATTCACCGGGGGGTCCTGATTTATCGCGATCACCGTCCGATCGTTACGGACCTTCAGCAACATGTGATAATCGCCGGGCGCGATATATACCCGGCCGCGCTCCAGCGGCTCACCGTCCTCGGCTTCCTTGCATGGCAAGCCCGAGGCCCTGGACGCATGTTCGGCCAGAATCTTGGTGAAGGTAGGCGGCATGTGCTGGGTTATGAGGATCGGCACTCCTGGATTGGCGCCGATATCGCGCAAAACCTGGAACAAAGCCTGCGGCCCACCAGTAGAACTGCCAATTGTAATGATTTCCGGACGCGTCTTGCCGGCCGCCCTCAGGACGATCTCCTTTGGCTCGGCCTTCGTAAAAATCCGGGCATCATCCATTTCCTTGGTACTGCGCTCAATAACGCGTACTTTCGGACGACCCGGGCGAACCGAGGGACGATACTGACGGCCGGACGGGCGAGACGACGGTTTATAGTCCGGGCTGGGCGCTATACGTCTTGGCGGCGCCGCGCTCTGTCTCGCGGGCCTGTCGGCATCGCGATTGGCATAACCCAGAGCGATTACCTTCTCCACCAACTGCCGGTTGAACGCCTCCATGGAGCCGAGCCCATGCGCGCTTGTCGGCTTGGTAAGATAGTCCGCCGCACCTCGTTCAAGAGCCTTCAGCGAGATTTCGGCGTTCTTTTCCGTCAGTGTCGAGGCCACGATAATCTGAACGCCTGGTTTGGCCTCCAACAACAGCGGCAACGCCGTCAGGCCATCCATGCGCGGCATTTCGATATCGAGAATAACCACATCCACCGGCGTTCGGCGCAGGGCATTGATTGCCATCTGGCCGTCGCTGACAGACGACGCAACCTCAACATCCGGCTGGGTTTCAAGCAGCCGGGTCAAGAGCCCGCGGACGACAGAAGAATCGTCCACGATCATCACCCGTAACGGCTGGTTCTCCACCGTACCATCCTGCCCTGTCGCTGTTGCCGCGCTGTTGCTCATTTAAAGCAGGCCCACCTGGGAAAATTTGCTCTGAATGATTTCGCTGTCGAACGGCTTCATAATATATTCGTCAGCGCCGGCCTTGATCGCTTCCTGGATATGCTCCAGGTCGTTCTTGGTCGTGCAGAAAACCACCTTGGGCTTTTCCCCACCGGGGAGTTGCCGAAGGGCATAGAGGAATTCGATACCGTCCATGACTGGCATATGCCAGTCCAGCAGGACTGCATCAGGCATCACTTGATTGCAGCAATCTATGGCGACCTGGCCGTCTTCCGCCTCAACGACGTCAAACTCCAGTTCTTCCATGATCTTGCGGGCAACCATACGAATAACCCGTGAATCATCGACCACGAGGCAGGATTTCATCTCCAACTCCGCTCAGTAATTAGAGGTCCAGTTTTTTCCGACATATTCAAACTATTACCTGTCCACCAGAACATCTATCTTTTTTTTCCTTCCAGTCCTTGCGGACCACTCATACGCCGGAAATACCGGAGAGACAGCCATGGCCCATGCAAGAGCCGGGCCATGGCACTCAACAACCGGGCTAATCGTCAGCCACGTTCGCCAATTCAGGGTAGAGTGTGGTCTCCAGCGTACGAAGCAGTGTGTCGCGGTCGAACTTGCCGACATAGTCGTCAAATCCAACATCGTGCCCGCGTTGCAGATGATCAATTGAAGTGTAGGCCGAAAGTGCAATCAAGGGCACATGCGACCAGCGCTCGCTGGCACGTACCGCCTGGGCGAACTCGAAGCCGTTCATTCCCGGCAGTTCGATATCGCTCAGGATGATATCGAAATCTCGACCTTCCTCGTAAAGCTCCATCGCGCGATCCGCCGAGTCGACTGTGGTCACCGAATAGCCGGCGACTGACAGCAGCGGTGACAGCAGATTACGGAAGAATGCGCTGTCATCGATCAGCAGAACACGGCTCTTGCGGCGGCTTTGCTCAAGGGTCGTGGTATCGCCGCCATGTGGCACGAACCAGTCGCCATAGGCCTGGGTCAGGTAGTAGCTGGTATCGACGATATCGGTGGCGTCGCCATCAATGATCGCACTACCCAGCATACCAGGACGCTCGGTGGTCAGCTCGATAGACAGGCGATCCTCGACGATGTCGACGATCTCGTCTACCAGAAGGCCCATCGAGCGGTCGCGGTCGGCAAATACAATCGCCGACTGGCGGCCGGTGCGGGAAATTTCCCCGTCCGCGCGCAGCGGCAGCAACGGCATCAGGCCGCCGCGATATTGTACGACCAACTGGCCGTTGGAGATTTCAACCTCGTCCAGATCGATCTCTTCGAGGCGTGCGACCAGAGCCAGCGGAACCGCCATGGGCGTGTCGTCGCCGGCATGGAACAGCAGCAGCGGCACCCGGTCATCCGCTTCCTCTTCGGCCTGGCTGGCCAATTCTGCGGCAGCCGTTTCGGCCACTGTAATCTCGCCAATATCCGAAGCGATACCGTTGGGATCCAGGATCATGATGACGCTGCCATCGCCCAGGATCGTATTGCCCGAGAACAGTGTGATATTCCTCAGCAGCGATGAGACCGGCTTGACAACGATTTCCTCGGTATCGAACACCTTGTCGACAATAATGCCAAACGAGAAATTGCCGACCTGCGTGACGATTACGAAACGATCCTCCTCGGCCGACTCAAGTTCCGTACCAAGCCTTAGCTGCTGGCGCAGCGAGGTCAGTGGAAGCAGGCGGTTGCGCAGGCGCAGAACCGGCGTGCCGTGGATATCCTCGATGCGATATTCGCTGCCGCGGCCCGTACGGACCAACTCGACAACACTGATCTGCGGCACGGCAAAACGCTCGGCGCCGGCTTCGACGATCAGTGCCGAAACGATGGCCAGTGTAAGCGGGATCTTGATGATGAAGGTCGTGCCACGGCCATGCACCGATTTCAATTCGATGGTGCCGCCGATCTTCTCGATGTTGGTCTTCACCACATCCATGCCGACACCGCGTCCGGACACCGACGTAACATTTGCCGCGGTGGAGAAACCGGCGCGCATGATGAACTGCTGGATGGCCTGGTCGGACATGACTTCCAGCTCGGCCTCGGTGGCCAGCCCCAGGGCCAGCGCCTTGCCTTTGATCTTGTCGACCGACAGGCCTTTGCCGTCATCGGTGATCTCGATGATAATGTGTCCACCCTCATGGAACGCATTGAGGGTAATGGTACCGGTTTCCGGTTTCCCCATGGAACGCCGCTCGGCCGGCAATTCCACGCCGTGATCGCACGAATTGCGGACCATGTGGGTCAGCGGGTCGCGGATCAGTTCCAGAACCTGCCGATCGAGTTCGGTCTCGGCGCCAATCATCTGCAGATTGACCTTCTTGGAAAGTTCCAGAGACAGGTCGCGCACGATACGCGGCAGTTTTGCCCACGCATTGCCGATCGGCTGCATGCGCGTCTTCATGACACTTTCCTGCAATTCGGTCGTTACATGGCTCAAGCGCTGCAAGGGCGTCGAGAACTCGCTGTCGTCACGAGCGCGCAGGATTTGCAGCAGCTGGTTACGGGTCAGCACCAGTTCGGAAACCATGGTCATCAGGTTTTCCAGAAGATCGACGCTTACGCGAATCGTCTGGCTGGCGACACCGTGGCCGGCCGCATGATCGTCCATCAAGTCGGGCGTCAGGCCGGACTGGTTCGCGGTTGCGGTCGCGGGTACTTTTTCAAAACCGCCGGCGTTGATATCGAAATGTTCCTCTTCGGCCCCGGCAGCTTCAAGCGATTCCCGCGCGGCATATTCCGCGGCATCGAAAGCTGCCTGAAGTTCGTCTGAATCGCTGGCGACCTCGGTGATATCTTCATTGACCAGCATGGCCTCCATCACCGCATCCTCGGCGAAAGACTCCAGTTGCTTTATCAGGTCGGCATCATTGCCCTCGGGCTCGGCCCCTGTCTTCTCCAGTTCCTTGAGCAATGCCTTGATGCGGTCGAGAGATTCGAGAACCAGCGAGACCGCCTTCGGTGTGACTTCAAGCTCGCCGTCACGGAACCGGGCAAACAGACTTTCCGCGGCATGCGCCACGCTTTCCAACCTTGGCAGGCCAAGGAAACCGCAGGTTCCCTTTACCGTATGCACCAGGCGAAAAATATTGCCGAGCAATTCCGGGTCGTTGGGATTCTGTTCGAGTTTGACCAACTCAACATCGAGAACATCCATGTTCTCGGCGGTTTCGGTCAGAAATTCATTTAATAGGTCGTCCATAGCCCTCATCCAATGCAAACAGCTGCCGAGGCATCAATCCAAGGGGCATGCCGCTCGTTGTTATTGGCATACCGGTACAGACGCAGCTTTTCATGCAATGTTTAAGAAGCAGTAAATGGAAGCCCTTGTAATTCAGCCAATTGGCAACTTTTTTCGATTCCAGGGTATCAGGGCAGGCGAATCTCGAATCTGACCAGACTTTCTTCGTCTTCCTTGACCTCGATCCTCCCCCCAAGGCTGCCAGCCAGTTTGACGGTAAAATAGCTGTGCACGTTCCGCGGGGTAAGATCTTCAATCGGCACATCTTCAAAATATACCGGTCGCGTGGTCTCGTCGAGCCGCGCCGGTTGCCCACGCGCCTCCACATACAGCAGGACCCCGGCCCCGGACTCATCCAGGCCACTGGTCAACGCCCCCCCCCGCGGCAAGGTTTCGGCGGCGGCGGCGGCCATATTCATCAACATCCGCCCCCAGCCTTCCTGCAACTGTGGATTACGCGCCTCGTCGGGCCATTCCAGCGACAGCCTGCCCTCGCCCAGCAAGTCATTGGTCAAATCCCGAACCTGGGCCAGCTCGCCGAGAGCGGACATGCCCGCCATACCGTATGCCATGCGATAAAACTGCAGGCGCTTGGCCGTCCGCTGGGCGCTGCTTTCGATCAGGCCCATTGCCTCGTCGCGCATGTCATCGCCAACGTCCATCAAGAGCTCTATACCGTTATTTACCGCGCCCAGCGGATTCACCAGTTCATGGCAAAGGTGAGAACTAAGCAGTCCAATTACACGCATATCGACAAGTTCAGGCATTGGGGGTAGGGTCCCTTTGTAGCTAGTATGCGCCAGAATGGCCGGATTACCATAAACGATCATTCCCCATGACCCAAGGTCTCGTTCCCGGAAATTTCGTACGCCATCCCGGCAGGCCGGACTGGGGACTGGGACAGATCCAGTCCGTGGCGGCCGGCCGCGCCACCGTGAATTTTGAACATGCCGGAAAACGGACCATCATGATGGCTTCGATCAATCTGATTGCAGCCGATCCAGACAGTGGTGATTCCGCCTCGGAAAATTAGGCACGGCCGAGCGCGGGAACAGACATTGCCTGCTTGGAATATCCGCCGGCCTTCCATTGGCATGGCATGGTTATTGCGAATTATTTAAGCGTGACGGCCGTTGGAACAAGTCAATTCGCATCATGCGATTTTGTGGGTATTCCGATTGCATTTAGCCTATTTTCAGTTCGGGTGCATGCGTTGGTACATTTTCGTTTTGCAAATCGGATATTGCCGGTTGTTGCGGCTTTAGCCCTATTGATCCCGGTCTTCACCGTTCCCGCGACAGCCGGCGAGGACCGGGTTTTGACATTGGGGCGAATTACACAAGAGCCCGGCAAAAATATGGAACGGCTGAACGCCATGGCCAGCTATCTGGAGACCGCGCTTGCCCCCGACGGGATCGCGGCCGTGAATGTCGTCATTGCCGATACCCCTGAAACCATGGGCGTGATGCTCCGCAATGGGAAAGTCGATCTTTTTTCCGAAACGCCATTTATCTCCCTCGATCTAATTGAAGACGGGCTGGCCGAGCCGCTGCTGCGGGAATGGAAAAAGGGAGTGGCCGAGTATCACACAGTGATCATCGCCCGTCGTGACGGCACCGTCCGGTCCCTAGCGGATCTGCCCGGGCGTAAATTTGCTTTCGAGGATATCGGCTCGACTTCCGGATACCTTCTGCCTCGCGCGGCTCTGGAGGCCGCGAATTTGTCGCTCCGCAAACTGGATAACCCGCGAAGCGCGGCACCGGACGGTCAGGTCGGATACAGCTTCGCCAACGGCGAAATCAATGTCGTGGCCTGGGTCAATCGTGGATTGGCGGACGCAGGCGCCATCAGTAATATCGACTGGGAAAGTACGGAAAATGCGCCTGAACGCCTCAAGGGGACTCTGACGATCATTCATGAGACCCAACCGGTCATCCGCTCGCTGATGATGGTGCGTCGTGGCCTGGACCCCGATGTGAAACAGCGGCTGGCTTCGGTTCTGTCGCTCATGCATGAAACGCCGGATGGCGCGGCCGCGCTAAACCAATATTTCAGTGTATCCCGCTACGATTCGCTGGATGGCGACGCAGCCGGGGGCATGGAGGCTGCACGCGTGGCATGGCGGCAATCCAAGGGCTGGACCGAATGATCCGCCTGCAACTCCGCACCCGTTATGCACTGGCGCTTCTGGCGTTATTGCTGGCCACTATGGTCAGCCTGTCCGCGGCGCTGCTGACGGAATTCGCCGTCACCACTGACGACTTGCGGGAAACATCGGCCAAGTCAATGGACGACGCCTTGTTGCGCCAATATGAACTGCGCGCCGAGAACCTGTCGATCACGTTGGCCGAAAGTCTGGCAGACGCTGTCTATCTCCTGCAGATCGATACGCTGGCCTCTGTCGCCGACGGGCTGGCCAACCGGGCCGACATCAACGCCATTGCCGTTTTTGATAATGGCGGACTGCTCTATTACAGCGGCGCCATTCCGGAAGCGGGGGATGAGGCGCTGGAAATGCATTTCGCGGAGCA
>Ga0210062_1000660_pt1 | contig 10616 bp, 4 predicted proteins | sample Muzzi_CordA_D2_FD_185528 | JGI IMG/M metagenome (GOLD analysis project Ga0210062, IMG submission 185528) | Wetland microbial communities from San Francisco Bay, California, USA, that impact long-term carbon sequestration - Muzzi_CordA_D2 (SPAdes) | ecosystem: Environmental > Aquatic > Marine >...
TGACGGTCCAGCCAACGGACATTCCTGCCCATCTTGCACATCTGGATATGGTCTATGCCAATATAGTTTTATGTGACAAAGCTTACCTCGGCTCGGCAATGACCAGACGGGCGGCCACTGACTCTCTTGAAATGGCTGCAATCGCATGGGGCGGCAAGGAGAATATGGCGCGGCAGCCGGTGATGGTCACCATCGTCCACTCGATGTCACCCCTGAAATATTCGGCCGAAGAGGCGGAGTCGATTATCGAAATGGCTCGTTGGGGCCAGCCGCTGGTGATCACGAATATGGTGATGGCGGGAAGCAGCGGTCCGATATCTCTGCCGGGATTACTCGCCCTGGCCAACGCCGAGATCCTCGCCGGGCTGGTTCTGGCGCAACTGGCGGCTCCCGGACTCCCGGTGGTATATGGATCTGTATCGGCTCCGGCCGATATGCGAACCATAATCTCGGCGGTCGGCGCTCCGGAAGCCGTGGCCCTGGCATCGGCCATCATTCAAATCGCCCGCTATTACAAATTGCCCTGTCGTACCGGTGGCATGCTGACCAACTCACATTGTCTGGATGCCCAGGCTGCTGCGGAAGGAACGCTCATGATGGCCACGGCGGTGCGCAATGGTGCCAACTTCATTTATCAGGCCTGCGGCCAACTAGGCTCCTACATCTCGATGAGCTTTGAAAAATGGCTGCTTGATGAGGAAGTGTGCCGCACGCTGCGAAGAACACTCACCGCTATGGATATCAACGTCGCCTCCATCGACGTTGATACCATCAAAAGTCTTGGCAGCGACGGCAATTACCTGATCCATGAAACGACCTTCAAGCATTGCCGGAATCTGTATCAGCCGAAACTTTTCACCCGCGATGATCATCAGAGATGGTGGGAAAATGGCGCCAAGAGCGTATTCGATGTTGCGGCCGAAATGCTTCCCAAACGCCTGGCAGAATATAAGCAACCGCCTATTGATGAAGGCTTGGCGCAGGCTTTACGCGAGTTTGTTGCGAGTGGAAAAAAACAGCTTAAAAATTGAGTGAGAAATTGAAATGAAAATGAAAAAAATGTCCATGATGGGGTTATTTTGGTATGGTTTTTGATTCGTTTAAAGGGGATATCTGTAATACGCGTCAGTCAAATAATCCCGGTGGTTGAGCCAATATAATTATGGTTGAAAAAAAACTTAAAAGTAAAGATTTACGATCCGGAATTGAGAGACGGACTTTTTCTTACACAGCGAACATTGCGGAAAGAAGATCGGGCAAGGACCGCAGACAAGGTCGGCATAAACGAAATATCTGGCCTAATCCTTTGCTGAGAAATGCGTTAATCATGGCTCTGTTGCTGGCAACGGTGTTGCCGATATATTATGCTGTATTCATATTCCCTTCCTTTAAAAAATTGTTGATCGAAAGCGCAAAAGAAGACACGGTAAGTATCGCAAAGCATTTGGCCGCAATGCTCATTACAGAGAAAGCCGACTTGGATGAAAAGTCTCGGTTAGAGGGTTTAATCCGAGAGATTAGCAAGCTGAAAATAAATTATGATTTGAAGAGATTAAAAGTCTTCTCGAAATCAGGAGAAGTTCTGTTTTCCACCAATATTGCAGATATTGGCAATGTAAACGACCATGAATACCTGAATGAGGTTATAACTCTGGGAAAAGCATATTCCAAGTTTATTCACAGAGATGCTGAATCTCTTGAAGGCCAGAAAATGACGGACGATGTGGTGGAAACATACGTACCGATAATCAGTGGGGGGCAGGTTTTGGGGGCCTTTGAAATTTATTATAACATTACCGCCAGAAAAAAACAGCTCGATATATTACTCTCACGATCTTCGGCAGCCATTTTCACACTGGCATTGGTCCTATTGATTGTAATTTTTATTCTTTTATTTAAGGAAAACAGAACAATTACCCAACGCAAACTATCAGAAGATGAGCGAGAGAAGCTGATAGTAGAGCTTCAGGATGCCATTGCTGAAATCAAAACACTGAGCGGACTTCTCCCGATATGTGCACACTGTAAGAAAATACGCGATGACAAAGGCTATTGGAGGCAGATCGAGTCTTATATCATCGAACATTCCGAGGCAGAATTCAGTCACGGTATTTGCCCGGAATGTGCCAAAAAACTCTACCCGGAGCTATTTGAAAAAAAATAGGTAACCGTTCAGGGATTCAGAGTGCAGCATCAGAATTTTTTTCCACAGACTCCGGATCATTGCGCAGCCCCCGGATGGTCAAAATAGACCTGTTACAAAGTGGCCAACCCTGTCTTAACTATCTAAAAAAAATAGATTATTATCATATCGCTATCCCAAATTGGCATAGTACCCAATCTGACCCAAATTCCCTAAAGAATTAAACCCAAATTCCCTACTTTTTCTAAGTAACTGAAATTTCGGAATTTTTATTAATTAATGGGGATTATTTTCCATTGGCACGATCTTTGATTATAAAAATACGCATGTTAGCAAGTTATTGAATCTCCGTATCATTTCGTAAGCAGATTCAGTAAGCGTATGATCATATGCAAATTTTACTAAGTGTTCTGCCTTCAGGAATTTTCAGAAGTGTCCCCGGAAAGGATACGCTGAAGGTTCGCGAAGTCGCTCCCGGAAAGAGTAGGCTTGGTGGGTTCCCGAAGTGAGGTCTTGAGTTTTTGCACCGAAAATTCAAATGCCAATGATAGGGGGTGGTGGCCCCGTTGTGGAAATTGCTTAGTATTTTAAGAATCTCAGATGCGCGTGCATCTTTTCCGGCAGGCTGTTCAATAAGAATTGATCGCAGCACTGCAGAAAATAACGGCATTTAGAGTATCCCTCTTTGAAAGATCTATTCTCAATGGGAGAAGATAACCGCATAACTCCGAGAATTACAATTTTAGATGGAGATGACTCCCTTGGTTCAACGCTTAAAAAGATTCTCTTTGAGCGTGGCTACGAAGTATACACATTTACCAAACCCGGTGTATGCCCGCTATTTCAATCAAAAGATCACTGTAAAATATCGAATATTAGTTGTTCGGATATAATTATTTCAGATATTTATTTGCCTACTGTTCAGGGGTTAAAATTAATTAAGGAAAGGATAGACAGGGGATGTGGCGTAAAATTTCGAGCCCTGATGTCTACAACCTGGTCAGATGCGGATTGGCGATATGCACAGAGGATAGGCTGTCGCCTATTCACCAAGCCTTTCGATCTAAAAGATATGATTTACTGGCTTGATAATTGTGTAAAGCAAATCGATTCCAGGAGAAAATTATATAGCTGGCAATTGGTGAGGTGAGTGCCACAACATCGTTGGTACTTATCAACGGCAAAAATCCAATATCCTCTGGACGGTTACTGCAGGCGCGGATTAAGATTTTTTGCAGCGGCTGTCACCAACCAGGATCAGCTATCGGAAGTTCTCAGGACTTTTGGGGTTGTCAATCAGGCTTATTTAAGTTCTTCCAATAATTCGACACCGCATCCCTCTTGATTGGTCCAGATAATTTTGCCTTTAAATATAGCGTGAGTGTTATCTGTCTGAGGAATGGCGACGTTTATTGTATCTCCAATTAGAAGGGGATTGCCGGTATTTATGAAAAAGCCGGATTGGCTGCGATTTTTGAGTTTTGCTCTGTGAAGCAGGTTTTTATATTCAAAAAAAATAGTAACGGTATTTTTACGTCGTAAATCCCCTCTTCGCTCATCCTCATAACTTCTGGTATCAGACAAATTCATTCCTATTCTGCCTTCCTTCTGCGTTTTTCGACCGGCCTGCTTCAAACCCACCTTTCCTACCTCTCTACAACTTTAAATGCAAAAAATGTGCACATTTGTTTAATTACAATTATTATAAATATATTCAGAGTGTTAAAAATGTGATGCGTTGCGGTGCGGGATGCTATTAGTAAATAAAATTACATAATGTGTATGATATTGGTTACACATAAAATGCGCCGTGGTTGTGGCGCAATGGAGGGCATAACATTAATTTTTGGCGGCCGCTGCGTTACAGGCCAGCAGGGGTTAACCGTGGCATTGGCTAACCAGTTGGCAATGCCTTAATCTTTCGGTCGCTATAGGATTGTACTGTGGAAAATTTTACAAAAAAATAGGAATTAATTTACACAGCAGGCTGGTTGATTTCAGCGAGGATAAATATATCTATCTGAAATTATTTAATTTAATTTATAAAAATATTTTTGCATCATTCTTGCATGAACTCTGAGTTAAAAAAATATGTTTTATCTAAGAAAACATTTTAACTATCAATGAGTAGGCTCAATCAAATTAGTATGACTACTGCATCGATTTTCCGGTAAGTATTTATCAGTTACTATAAGGAATTATTCACTAAACAATCGGATAAATTTATTAATGGAAGCTCGATCGGCAAAAAAAATGTTAAGTGATAACGGTGGCACGCGCTCAGGTATTGAGAGACGGCATTATACATTGTATATTCATATTCCCGAGAGACGATCGGGCCAAGATCGCCGATGTGGTCGCGATAGAAGAACCGCCTCGGGTCCGGAAGCTAAATATACCAGGGAAAGAAGGGCGGCCTTCACCCCATCCCGGGGCCGGCCGGAATGGACAGATGACCCTGACTCTCCTCAAGAAAATTAAATACCTGAATTTTGAATGCAAAAAAACAAGCGGTGAAGCCTGGCATAAAGTCGCCGCAATCGACTGGCACGCTGATAGGTGCCCAAAAATTTCGGAAACAACCCCTTAAAGCTTCAGCTTTGCAAGGCAACCATAACGCTTATAAGGGTATTTTGCTCACAGCACCTGGCTGAAGCCACGAAAATAAAACAATTCACCGGCATTCCCACCGGGGCGCAGGCTCTACGGGCCGGAGGCAGCGTCTGCGTCTGCTAAAATTCTCCTCAGCTTGTACTCTTTAATGGCACAGTAAAGCACCGGTACAACCAGCATGGTGACCACCTCAAGTGTCATGCCGCCGAAGGTGGGAATCGCCATGGGCACCAAGATATCAGATCCGCGGCCGGTTGATGTCAATACCGGAATCAGCGCCAGCACGGTGGTCGCTGTGGTCACCAGGCAGGGTCGCACGCGGCGCAGGCTGGCTTCGATGGTGGCCTGACGAACATCAAATATGGTTTTTAGTTTACGTTGGGTAAATGTGCCGTCCAGATAGGTAGCCATGACCACGCCGTCATCCGAGGCAATGCCGAACAGCGCCAGAAACCCGACCCAGATGGCTACACTCAGATGAATAGGATGAACCTGAAAAAGGTCCTGCATGGAAGTGCCGGATATGGAAAAATTTAGAAACCAGGGCTGGGCGTAAAGCCAGATCATGATGAATCCGCCGGACCATGCAACCGCCACACCCGAAAAAACCAGGAAGCTCGTCGACACCGACTTAAACTGAAAGTACAGGATAATAAAAATGATTATAAGGGCCAGGGGCAGAATTACCTCGAGTTTCTTATTGGCCCGAACCTGGTTTTCATAATTGCCGGTGAAGTTGAAGCTAACCCCTTGCGGAAGTTCGAGTTCGCCGGCTTCGACTTTTTTCAACAAATACTGCCGACCTTCCTCGACCACATTGATTTCTGCATGGCCCTGTTTTTTATCGAAGAGTACGTATCCGACGATAAACGTGTCCTCGCTTTTGATGACCTGAGGTCCGGGAACATACCTTATAGTGGTCAATTGGCTCAGCGGCACCTGAAAACCTCTCGGAGCTTCAACCAGAACCTTGCCGATGGTATCCAGGTTGTCACGCAACTCACGCATGTATCTCACCCGCACCGGATAGCGTTCGCGTCCCTCAACTGTCGTCGAGATCCGTTTGCCGCCGATGGCAAATTCGATGACATCCTGCACCCGCTGCAGGTCGATCCCATATTGGGCAATAGCCCGGCGGTTGATGTCGATCTCGAGATAGGGTTTTCCCACAATGCGGTCGGCGATTACCGAAAGCGGATCAATCGACGGTACCTCACGCAAAAATTTTTCGATCCGGCGTGATGAGCGCTCCACGGTTTCCAGATCGGGGCCGTAAACCTTCACACCCATGCTGGCCCGGATGCCGCTTTGCAGCATAACGATGCGGGCGGAAATCGGCTGCAGCTTGGGCGCCACCGTTGTGCCGAGAATGGTTGCGGACCTGACGATTTCCTGCCAGATGTCGTCGGACTTTTTAATTCCCGGCCAGGCAGTGCGGCCCGGATTCAGCTTCGGGTCCAAAGCCGGGCGCCACAACCGGAACGACCGGCCGCGGCGGTCCGGAATCAGCCGGTTGTCTTCATCCCGTTCAAAGTGGCCCCGAACATGGTAGGGTTTGCCGTCCGGGCCCGGCAAAGGACGACCATTTACATCCCGAAAAAAATCCAGTTTATCTGCTGAGAATCTGAATGTTCGGGGTCGCCCATCGCCGTTCATGAGATATTCAGTCCGGTAATTGATGACGGTTTCGATCATGGAAATCGGGGCCGGGTCCAGCGGACTTTCCGCCCGGCCCAGTTTTCCTACGGCGTTTTTCACTTCCGGTATGGCCTCGATGGCGCGATCCTGGCGCTGCAAAATATCCAGGACCTCACCAATGGACGCATGGGGCATGGTCACCGGCATATAAAGATAGGAGCCCTCATCCAGAGGCGGCATAAATTCTTTGCCCAGTCCCGGAAATTTACGCGCCACATGGGTAAAGGGTGCTGATTGGTTTAATATACGGGGCAGCCAACCGAACATGTTGTCATATCCCTGCCAGATCAGCACCCCCAGGATCAGGATGGACAACGGCAGGCAGAGGAACACGGCTTTATGGACCAGACACCATCCCAGGATTCGGCCATAATTATACCGGAACAGGTGAAAGGCACCCAAAAGGGCACCGATCAGCATCGCTACAAAGATAAAATTGGGCAACAGACCTTTTTCCATCCCCAAAGGCTGCCAGTATTTGGCCAGGATAATTCCGATCCCCAAAGCAACCAGAAAATTGTTGATATTTCGCAGCCATAATTTCGCACGACCGGGAATTTTCAGGGTCACCAGATTGTAGGCGCCCATCAGGGCAACCAGCAAACCTACCCGCCAGTCCAGCACGAACACCAGCAAAATACCGATAAAAATAAAGCCTTCGTAAAATATCCAGCAGAAATTCTGCCGACCCGTTTTGCGGGTATACAGCATGTAAGCCAGGGGCGGCAGAAGGCACAAGGCCACGAGTAAAGATGCCAGCAAAGTAAATGTTTTGGTAAAGGCCAGCGGCCTGAATAGTTTGCCTTCGGCCGCCACCATGGTAAAGACGGGCAGGAAACTGACGATTGTGGTCGACACGGCTGTCAGGACCGCACCGCCGACCTCCCCCACAGCCCTCGAAACGACCGTCAGGCGGTCCTCCCCCGGGGCGACCCGTTCAATATGCCGCAAAATATTCTCGGTGATGATGATCCCCATGTCCACAATCGTCCCGATGGCAATGGCAATGCCGGAAAGGGCCACGATGTTGGCATCCACCCCGAAGCTTTTCATGGCGATAAAGCACAGCAAAACAGCCAACGGCAGCATTCCGGAAATGAGGACTGAACTGCGCACATGCATCATCATCATCAGTATGACGATGACCGTAATCAGCATTTCATTGGTTAAAGCGGATCGCAGGGTGCCGAGGGTCTCATAGATCAGGTCGGTTCGATCATAAAATGGTACAATTTGAACCTGGCTCACCCTTCCGTCGGACAGGGTTCTTTTGGGAAGGCCCAGCGAAATTTCCTTGATCTTGTCTTTGACGCGGCTGATGACCGCCAGCGGATTCTCGCCATAGCGTACGACCACGACCCCGCCGACTGCCTCATTGCCGCCGCTGTCCAAAGCTCCGCGTCGGTCTGCCGGTCCCAGCGTGACATTGGCGACATGGCCTACCAGGATCGGCGTGTTGTCAATGACTTTAATCAGGGAATCTTCAATATCCTCCAGGTTTTTAACAAAACCGAGCCCCCGGATAACGTACTCGACCTTGTTGACTTCGATGGTGCGCGCACCGACGTCGACATTCGCCCGTCGGACGGCATTGACGACTTCGGCCAGGTCTACATTGCGGTAGCGCATGCGGTCCGGATCGACATCGATCTGGTATTCCTGCACAAAACCGCCGACCGATGCCACCTCGCTGACACCCTTAACAGAGAGCAGGGCATAGCGAACATACCAGTCCTGGATCGTGCGCAGTTCGTGCAGATCCCAACCTCCGGCCGGCTTGCCGTCGGGATCGATACCCTCCAGGGTGTACCAGAAAACCTGGCCCAGGGAGGTGGCATCCGGTCCCAGTGATGGAATCACCCCTGCGGGCAGTTCACGGGCCGGCAGTCCGTTCAGGTATTCCAGGACCCGGGTGCGGGACCAGTAGAACTCGATATTGTCCTCAAAAATCAAATAAACCAGCGAAAAACCGAACATCGAATAGCTGCGGATGGTTTTTACGCCCGGGATGCCCATCAGGGATACGGTCAGCGGATAAGTGATTTGATCCTCGACATCCTGGGGAGAGTGCCCGGACCACTTGGTGAAAACAATCTGCTGGTTTTCACCGATATCCGGGATGGCATCCACCGGCACGGGATCCCGCCACATGCCCCCCAGCCGCCAGTCAAAGGGCGCCACCACCAGACCCCATCCCACCAGAATGAGAGTGATTAAAAAAACGATCATCCGGTTCTTCAGACAAAATCGGATGACGCGTTCGATCCAGGAGGGGGTGGGTGGTATTTGGAAATTTGTATTTTCAGTCATAATAAAATTAACTCCAGACCCAGAAAGGCTCAAAGCTGAAAGGTCAAAGCTCAAAGCTCAAAGCTGAAGGCTCAAAGCGCATATGCTTTCAGCTCGTTTCACTTTTACCTTTAAGCCGGGATGCCTACTCTTGTTGATGCACTTCAGCCTGATGCATGGTTTCCGCCGATTGAATCATTTCCGGATTTATCTCGGAATAACGAGCCACCCGGCCGCCGCCGGCATTTTCAACTTTCATGGCCTGCATATGATCTTCGAATGGAATCAGTTCTTTTCCCATCGGTCCCGATATTTTACTGCCTATAACAAAATAGGCGTTTTTTGCGTCAAGCCATTTGCCGCTGCCGAAATCCTTAACGTATATCGCCGCGATATCACCGGGGGCGTACTGCTTTTCATATTTTGCCATATCGGAAAGGTATTTAAACATATCCTTGGGCCCGTCGAATGCTCGGGAGCCGCCGTCGCTGAACAAAATCTGAGTATGCCATTTGGCGTTTCGGGCGGGATACATCCCACACACCGGACACCTCGCATTTCCGGATATTTTAGCCGGGGGCGGCGGTTTTTCACTCAGGAGTGATTTGCGTTGCTCTTCAGGTATGTCATGACCGGCATGATGCTGGCCTGTTCCATGCCGGGAAGTTTTCTCTATCGGCGCCTGGTTGGACGCCGGTTGCCTATCGGAATAAATTTCGAATTTAGCACCTTTGTCCGAGTTTTCACCCTGCAGCTCTTTTGGCAAAGGCGGCGTCTGCACCTGATCATAATGATCAACCGGCAGCTCACTGCTTTCGTGCGACATCATGCTGGATTTGGCCAGGATTTGAACGGCGCTGTCGATTTTAAAGCTGCCGTTTACCACCACCAATTCACCTTCGTGAAGACCTTCATTGACAACGTAATATCCCTGGGCCCGCGGTCCCAGAACAACTTCCCGCCCGACATAGCTTCCCGGCTTATCCGGTACCTGGACGTAGACCACGGCCCGTTTCCCGGTAGTCAACGGCGCCGTATCCGGTATGACCAGCGGCGCCTGGTCCGTGCGCCGGACCTGGGCGGTGCCCATCATGCCCTGGGTGACAATTTCCGCCGTTCCCCGTCCCCCGGCGGTCAATTTGGCATGAATGACGCAACGCACCAGCATATTGGGTTTCAGCAGTCCTTTTTCGTCGTTGTAAAGAACACCGACTTTGAACACCCGGCGTTTTTCATCAAATTCGGGGTCGAGGTAAAGCACCTTGCCCTTGAACGATTTGCCGGGGTAGGCATCGGTTTCGAATTCCGCTTCCTGTCCCAGGCGGATCCAGGGAAAATCGGAGGCATAGGCATCCAGCCGCGCCCACAGGACCCGCGGGTTGGCGACGGTGAACACCACGTCCCCGGTATTTACAAATGTTCCCCGAAAGGCGTTTTGTTCCAGGACCACCCCGGTCATCGGAGTTGTGATGGTGGCAATTCCGGTCGGCCGTCCCTTGACCATGAGCCCTTCGATGTCTTTTTCAGACAGTCCCAGCAGTTTCATTTTGCGTTCGATCTGTTTCAGCTCTTTTTGGATGAGCTCATTTTCCTTCTGATCCGGCGCACGTTTTCCGCCGGATTCCTTTGGGGGCAATAAGAGGCGTGACCACCGCCCGACCCGCTTGCGGCTGTGAAATTTTCCCGGCCGCAGATTCAGATCGTAGGGCAGTTTTTCCAGAACCTTAAAAAACTCCTGCTCGAGGAAGTACAGCTCGGCCGAATTCAGATCGAACAGCGGATCGCCTTTTCTGACCACCTGCCCGGCCCGTCTGACATAAATATTGTCGATGACCCCGGGGGCATAGGCCGTTACCTTGTATTGCTCAACGGG
>Ga0210062_1000661_pt1 | contig 10611 bp, 8 predicted proteins | sample Muzzi_CordA_D2_FD_185528 | JGI IMG/M metagenome (GOLD analysis project Ga0210062, IMG submission 185528) | Wetland microbial communities from San Francisco Bay, California, USA, that impact long-term carbon sequestration - Muzzi_CordA_D2 (SPAdes) | ecosystem: Environmental > Aquatic > Marine >...
CCCGAGTTTATCCGCCTGATGCGGGATGAGGCCCGAACCATCGGGTTTGACGGAATGCCCGCCCACAACGGCATGCTTCAAACCATCATGTCCCTTCAGACCAAGCATATTCAGCAACATCGAACATCATGGATCGAGGATGGGACAACAAAAGAGACCGGAGATGTGTTTTATTTTGTGGGATGCCGTCCCTATTTTGATGTTATTTTTCGGGATATCGATGCAGGGTCCATTCAGGGGGCTCAACATATCCTCAAAATTCTGAACCTGTGCGGAGTGGAACCGGTGGTCAGCAATGATGAACGTTGCTGCGGCCATGATGCCCTCTGGAACGGCAATGTCGAAACCTTCAAACACCTGGCCCGACTGAACCTGAACACCATTAGATCTTCAGGAGCAAAGCAGGTGGTTTTCAGTTGTCCCGAAGGTTACCATACATTTAAATATGTTTATCCTGAATATTTCGGCGATCTTGGTTTTGAATCGGTTCATATTCTGGATTTTCTGGCAGACAAACTCAGCCAGGGTGTCATCGAATTTAAAAATTCGGAAAAGAAAATCGTGACCTATCACGATCCGTGCCGCCTGGGAAGAATGGCCGGCATCTACGATGCGCCCCGCAACTTGATCGAAGCCTTACCGGGCCTCGAATTCAAGGAAATGATCCGCAGCCGGGAAAACGGCGTCTGCTGCGGAACCAGCGGCTGGATGAACTGTTCCAGCTGTTCCAAAGATATTCAGATGCAGCGCCTCGGAGAAGCCATGGATATTGGGGCAGGTACGCTGATCACCGCCTGTCCCAAATGCCAGATTCACTTCCGATGCGCCAAAGCCGCGTATCACATTGACATTGAAATTACGGATCTGTACGACCTGGTGGCCGGCTGTCTGAAAAGAACTTGACAAGATTTGGTGGTTTTTTAGACAGGATTAACAGGATGTTCAGGATACTTTATATCCCATTTTCCTGATGAAAATGGATTGAAACCATCAAGTAATATGTTCTCTGCGTGTTCAGGGGGTGGGCTTCCTCGTGGAAGGATATTGGCGAAGTGGCTTCGTCATTTCAACGACTTAGCGGTGGGGGAAACCGCGGCTCCCGCATGCTTTTCGCGGGAGAACGCTTAAGGGGGCAGGAATGCCACCGCTGCCAAGTCGTTGAAATGACCAGACACGTAGACGCAAGAGTGAAACGGGGAGACACACCCCGTGAATCCGTAAAAATTCTTAACCCTTTAACTTATTACACATATTCTTAATTTTAGTTGCGTCTATAATCGGATATTTCAAAATTACCATATGAACGAAACTATTTTAGGGAGAGGCCTTTTAAAAATGTTTAATTTTGTTCAAGACCAAGGAAGGCGAAAATTTTAACCACAGACATACATTGAGTATTTCGAGGATTGAAATTTTCGTCTGACGCAGGGATTGGGCAAAAGGAGACGTTTTTTGAAGGTCTCAGGAAAAAATGATGAGGAAAGATGTACTAATAATCGGCGGCGGCATCGCCGGCATCCAGGCGTCTCTGGACCTTGCCGATATGGGGGTAAAGGTCCACCTGGTGGAAAAACTTCCCAGTATCGGCGGCAAGATGGCCCAGCTGGACAAGACCTTTCCCACCAACGACTGCGCCATCTGAATCCTGTCGCCCAAAATGCTGGATGTCGGTCGACATCCCAATATTGAGCTTCTGGCGTATAGTGAAGTGGAGAATGTTCAGGGACAGGCCGGAGATTTCAAGGTTTTTGTTCGAAAAAAAGCCCGGTACGTGGAAGAAAACAAATGCACGGGGTGCGGAGCCTGCAGCGAAAAATGTCCGACCACGGTCCAGGATGCCTTTAACGAAGGGCTGGGCACCCGCACGGCCGTCTATGCCTATTTTGCCCAGGGCATCCCTTCCACCCGAACCATAGACCCTGACCATTGCAGACAACTCAACGGCAAAAAGTGCGGAATCTGTGCAAAGGTCTGTCAGGCCGACGCCATTGATTTCGACCAAAAAGACCGGATGATGGAACTTAATGTCGGGGCTATTATCCTGGCGGCAGGATATGATGTGTTTGATCCGTCTTTAATTCCCGAATATCGTTACCGGGAGATCCCAAACGTCATGACCGCCATGGAATTTGAAAGGCTTTTAAGTGCCAGCGGGCCCACCGGCGGGCATGTGGACCGCCCCTCGGACCTTGCCGTCAAGGCTGACATTGAACCACTGGAAAAGAAGATCAAAACATCGAGTCGGGTACTGGAAAAATTTGAAAAGAAATACAACCAGACATCTCAGGAATTTTATACCAGCTATACGTCCGAACAATATGTGGATGAGGATGACCTAAAGAAATGGGCGGACAAATACCAGGATCATCTGAGCATTGTTCAAACCCTTGAAGCCTTGAAGGAAAAAACAAAAACCTTTGAACCGGCGAAAAGACTGGCCTTTATTCAATGCGTGGGATCACGGGACTTTCGCTTTTATCCGTTTTGTTCCGGTTATTGCTGCATGCATTCCATCAAAGAGGCCATCATTGCCAACGAGCATGAACCGGAAACCACCTCCACAATTTTCGGCATGGATATCCGGGCTGTGGGAAAAGGGTTCGAAGAGTATAAGGTCCGCGGGGGAAACACCTCGGGCATTACCTATGTCCGCGGGAGGGTGGCCGAGATCACAGAAGGTCCCGAACATAATCCGGTGGTGATTTATGAAGACACCAGGGAAAGAAAAGTAATGTCTAAAGATTTTGATCTGGTGATTCTGGCAACGGCATGTGCACCTCCAAAGGGGATGGTTGAACTCTCCAAAATTCTGGGAATCGCACTGGATGACTATGGTTTTGTGAAAACCAGCGCTTTGTCTCCGGTAGACACCACCGTGCCCGGTATTTTCGTGTGCGGATGTGCCGAATCGCCCATGGATGTTCCGGAATCCGTTGCCCAGGCCTCAAGCGCCGCAGAGCGGGCCGCAGAAATTGTTTTTCAATTGCAATTGAAAGAGGCGGTCACACTATAGTGTTTTTAAGAAAATTCGTGAGTGAAATGGATGATCTTTTTTTGAAAGCGTAGACTGTTTTAGGGGTTTGGAATCGTTGAAAGGAGTAAAAACCCTACTCGACATTTTAGTATGTGTTCATTGGGTGTGCTTCCCCGGTGAACGATATTGGCGGAGTGGCTTCGTCATTTCAATGAGTTAGCAGTGGGGGAGACCGCGGCTCCCGCATGCTTTTCGCGGGAGAACGCTTAAGGGGGCAGGAATGCCACCGCTGCTAAGTCATTGAAATGACCAGACACGTAGACACCAGAGTGAAACGAGTAAGCACACCTGGTGAACACGAATATATCAAGTATTTAATTTACTTACTAGTAACTGAAAAAAGGATGTGGGAAACAGATGTTGCCTGAAAATAACCATAACGAACCAAGAATCGGCGTGTTTATTTGCCATTGCGGGTCCAATATCGCCGGATATCTGGACATGGAAGCGCTGGCCGATTATGCCCATACCCTTCCCCATGTGACCTTTGTGCAGCGGAACCTGTATACCTGCTCCGAGACCGGAATTAATGAGATTAAAAAAGGCATCGAGGACCACAACCTAAACCGGGTGGTGGTGGCCTCCTGCTCCCCAAGAACCCATGAGCCCCTGTTCAGAAGCTCCTGTGAAGAGGCAGGCCTGAATCCTTATCTGTTTGAAATGGTCAACATCCGGGACCAGTGTTCCTGGGTACATATGAAAGAAAAAGAAGACGGCACGGCAAAGGCAAAACAACTTATGGCCATGGGGATTGCCAAGGCTGCCCTGTTGAAAGCCCAGAACCCCATTAGTTCTAAGGTGACTCCCCGAGCACTGATCATCGGCGGAGGGATAGCCGGATTGACCGCAGGGATAGGTCTGGCCAATCGCGGATATGAAGTGGTTCTGGTGGAACGGAAGACATCTCTCGGAGGGATGCTGAACCAATTGAACAGAATCGGACCGAGCATGATCAATGCAAAGGACTTCGTCCAGGAAAAGATCCGGACTATAATGAACCATCCGAAAGTAACGGTATTCACCGAAGCCCGTGTTTCGGATGTGAAGGGATTTATCGGCAAATTCCAGGTGAGCATTGAAACCCGGACCGGCATCAAAACCATCGACATCGGCGTGATTGTGGTGGCGGTTGGCGGGGCTCCTTTTGTACCCCACGGGATGTACGGATATGACGGGCAAACCGTCATCACACAGTTTGAATTAGAACAACGTCTCAAGGAAGGCCCGGACCCGGAAATTAAAAATATCGTCATGATCCAGTGCGTAGGCATTCGCAATGAAGAAAGGCCATACTGCTCCAGAATCTGCTGCCAGACAGCGGTTAAAAATGCCATGCTGGTCAAGGATCACAACCCGGATGCACACGTCTTTATTCTTTACCGGGATATGCAGATGTACGGTGTTGAAAACGAGGAGATGTTCCGGGACTCAAAAGCCAAAGGCGTCCGCTACATACACTATGATCCGGCAATACCTCCGAAGGTGGAATCTCACAAGGTCAAAGTATACCATTCTCTGTTTGGAAAGCACATGGAACTTCCGGCAGACCTTGTTGTATTGTCCACGCCCCTTGTCGCCCATGAGGATGTGGGCGAAACATCCCAGCTTCTTCGGGTTCCTGTGGATGAAAACGGCTTTTTCCTAGAAGGCCACGTCAAGTTAAAGCCCCTTGATTTTGCCACGGACGGGATCTTTCTTTGCGGCAGTGCCCGTTTTCCTGCCAATATTCGTGAAACCATTGCCCAGGGGCTCGGCGCAGCTGCCCGTGCCTCCATTCCCCTTTCCAAAGGATCGGTGGTGGTGGAACCGATTATTTCAGTATTGGCCGACGAAGATGCGTGCAGGGGATGCGGGCTCTGTGTCCCACTTTGTCCATACGGCGCCCTTGAAATCGAGCATACCCAAAAGGGGAGAAAGGTCCATGTCATCGATGTGGCATGCAAGGGATGCGGGGTGTGTGCGGCCACCTGCTATCAGCATGCGTTGTCCATCAATTCTTTTACCGATGAACAAATCGATGCTCAAATCGAAGCGTTTTTGGAATAGTCAAGCGGTTAAATGATCGAATCGTTGAATGGTTTGGTTGTTAATATTTAAAATAAAGTGAAATTTAAACATGTTCAATCCTAAAATTCTCACGTTTTGCTGTACATGGTGAGGTTACTCCGCCGCTGATCTGGCTGGAGTTTCCAGGCTGCAATATACCCCTGAGATCAAGATCGTTCGGCTTATGTGCACCGGCCGCATGGATCCGGCGGCGGTGGCCAGGGCCTTTAAAAAAGGGCTGGACGGTCTTATGGTGGTGGGCTGCCATTTCGGGGACTGTCACTACATCACCGGCAACTATCAGGCCCAGGCCAAGATCGATATCACGCGAAAACTTCTGGAATATATCGGCGTCAATAAAGAACGCCTTGCCTTTCGACAATGTTCCTCCGGCGAGGCGGCTGTCTTTGTCCGGCTCGTGTCCGAGTTTGACGCCAAAATAAAAGAACTTGGTCCCATCGGTGAAGGCGGGGATCCATTGAAAGCGCCGGAAATTTTTGAAAAGCTGAAAATGGCCGAGGCGGTTCTGGCCGGAGAAAAGATCCGGTGGGTCATCGGAAAGCGGACCCCGTTTCTTGAATCCGGAAACATTTACGGCGAGATTTTTACAAAACATGAATTCAATCGCGCCATCGATATGATCATTGTGGAAGAAACCGAGGTGCAGGAGATTCTCGGCAAACTGGAAGAAGGCGCCCGGTCGGTCAGGGACCTGGCTAAAGATCTGGCCATTCCTTCGGAAAGGGTGTTTCGATATGTCACTGCCCTTGTTAGAAAAGAGATGATCCGGCTGGACACGGTGGATGATCGAACGCCGTTATATCGGATGGTTTGACTATAATAATATAAAAACCGGATCATACGAACACTCACGGTAAGCCGGTCGCAAGTTCAGGTCATGGAAAAATAATCTATTGTAGATAATCCGAACAAACAGGTATTAAGCAGTGGAAGAAAAAAATATTCTGGTTATCGGCGGGGGTCCGGAGGGAATCCATGCCGCCCTTGAAAAGGCCGAGGCAGGCATGCAGGTCACCCTTGTGGAGAAATTCCCCACCCTGGGAGCTGGGCGGATTCCCAGAGACCGTCTGATTCAACCGCAAGACGCCTTTGTGAACGCGGATCTTGACAAGGTTCGCATTCACCCGAATATTCAGGTGTTGACATACAGCGACCTCAAATCCATCCGACGGAAAAATGGAAAAATCCGTACGCGAATCTTAAAGCACAGTCTGCGGGTGGACAACAGTAAATGCAATGACTGCAAGGCCTGTATCAAGGTCTGTCCGGTGAACATGTTCGACGATTTTAACGAAGGGTTAGGATTTCGCACGGCAGTGGACTACTGCAACCCGGCAACCGGCGAATACAATGTTTACAAAGAAGATATGCCGGTCTGCCAGGCCACCTGTCCGGCGCATCTGGACATCCGCGCCTATGTCGGATTGATCGCCGATGGGAAATATATCGAGTCTCTTTCCAAAATCCGGGAAAGACTTCCCCTTCCCGGCAGTATCGGCCGTATCTGTCCCCACCCGTGCGAGACCGCCTGCAACCGGCAGTATCTTGACGAACCCATCAGCATCTGTTTTCTCAAGCGTTATGCTGCTGATGTAGAGCTCGCCCGTGAAATTGAACCCATCTATGAAACGCCTGAAAAGAAGTATCCGGAAAAGATCGCTATCATCGGAGCGGGCCCTGCCGGCTTGACCTGCGCTTACGATCTGGCGAAAATGGGATATGAACACATCAAAATTTTCGAGGCATTGCCGGTTCCCGGCGGCTATCTCTGGGTTGGCATCCCGGAATATCGGCTTCCCAAAAAACTCCTTCAGCGGGAAGTGGATCTCATTTGCAACATGGGAGTGGACATTCAATACAACACCCGTATCGGAAAAGACATCGCCTTTGAAGATTTGAGAAACTCGTATGATGCCATCTTTATCGGCGCCGGCTGTCATCAGGGGTTGAAGTTGCGAATTCCCGGGGAAGATGACTATGAAGGTATCGTGGACTGTGTGACCTTTTTGAGAGAGCAGGCCCTAGGCAATTTGCCCGAAGCAAAAGGAAAACTCATTGTCATCGGCGGCGGGAATGCGGCCATCGATTCAGCCCGTGTGGGCTGGCGAATGGGGTTTGACGAAGTCTACATCCTGTATCGCAGGACCAAAAAAGAGATGCCGGCCAATCCTTGGGAAATCGATGCCGCCGAGCATGAGGGGGTGATTCTTCAGTATCTGGCCGCACCGGTGGAGATTTTGGGCCAAAATGGCAAGGTCACGGGAATGAAGTGCATCAAGATGGAGCTGGCAGAGCCGGATGCATCCGGCCGCAGGCGACCGGTGCCTGTCAAGGGCTCTGAATATGTCATTGATGCTCAGACCATTGTTCCGGCCATCAGCCAGGGGACGGATTTGAGCTTTCTGGATAAAGGGCATGAACTTAAACTGTCCCGATGGAACACATTTGAAATCGATGAAGAAACCGGTGAAACCAATCTTCCCGGAGTGTTTGCCGGAGGAGACGTGGTCACCGGCCCGAATATCGCCATCCGTGCCGTTGCCGGCGGAAAACGGGCGGCCGAAGGCATTCATGCCTATCTGAGGAGCAGGTAAATGATCTACGAAAAAGAAAAGCGCTATATCATTCCTTTTGGCGATGTGCCGTCTGAAAGAGCCGAAATGCCCGAGATTTCCGTGGATGATCGCCGGGAAAATTTCTTGGAAGTGGAAACCGGCTTTCCCGAAGATATGGCTGTAACAGAAGCCAAGCGTTGCCTGGGCTGCCGGCGCTGTCTGGGATGTGCCCTGTGCTGGGCCGAATGCAAACCCGAAGCCATTGATTTTAATATTCCGGATGAAGAACTAGAGCTGGAATTTGACGACGTCATCATCACCAACGGCCAGGACAATGTCTTTCATTCCTTTAACTCCCGGCTGGGTTATGGAAAATACCCGGATGTGATCATCGATTTACAGTTTGAACGCATGCTTTCCCCCACCGGCCCAACAAACGGCATGGTGCTTTCTCCCCTGGACGGAAGAATCCCCGCAAATGTTGCCATTGTTCAAGGACATCCTGAAGATGATGAAGCACATCTTCTTTCCAGCCTGGTGTTTGGGGTGAACGCATCGATCATCGCCCTTGACAACGCCGAAGACCTCAAAGTGACGCTGATCTCACCGTTTTGCCAGCCTTTTCAGGAACAGTTTCTACCATCGGCAGAAAACATCCCGGGTCTTGCCGTGATACCCGGCTCGCCGATATCGGTTGAAAAAGGCGATGACACCCAGCCGCTGCACCTCACCTATTCAAACAACGGCGAGGAGCATCGCCAAGCCTTTGACCTGATCGTTGTTCTGACAAAACCGAAAGTTTCCCCAGAACAAAAAACCTTAATGAAAAAACTAAGTTGAAGGTTTCGCATTGGGATCCAAAATTTAAAAAATAAAAAGGGAATCAGAGATGGCCTGATTCCCCTATTGCTTGTGCTGTTTCGAAATCGAAACAGTGAAAAATATTCTGTTTGTCAAATTTATCAATTATCCAGCTGAGCGGTCACATTTACCGGATTGGAAATGGTGTCAAACACGGGTGAGTACTTCGTACCCATCTGAACAAGTTCTTCCAACTGTTCATCAGGAACATCCGCGTCTATTTTGTAGTATATACGAATGTTTTCATATCCTCTTCTAACGCCATCCGATATTCCGAGGAAGCCACGGAGATCAATATCACCTTCTAGTCTTGCTTCAACGGCATTCAATTTAATTCCTTTTGCAGCAGCATGATAAACCAAAGCTGTCGTCACACAGGCTGCCAATGCGGTCAGGGCGTATTCAACAGGGTTCGGTCCGATGTCTTCTCCCAGAAGCAGGGGAGGTTCATCCGCATCCAATTCGAAGGGATCGGCATGATCGTGCTCTTGTTGTATACCGTGAAAGTTTTTTATTGTCGTTTGATTATGGCCACCGTTGATCCATTTATTGTTGGCCCGAAACTTGAATTTTCCGAGGACGGGGGCATTTTTTATTGCATCAATATTTCCGAATAACTGGTCAACATCCACGCCATTTAGCATTGTTGATTTTTGTTTTTGAGTGGTTTGGTGTTGCATTTTATCCACCTCCTTTCATTTTAATAGAGGTGAGACGTTTGTAGCCTCTATTTTATCAATTGATTATTTTATTTGTAAATAACAGGGCTATAATTAGCCAAGTTATACAATGTATGCCCACATTGTGGTACTGTCAATCTTCTTTGTCAAAAAATGGGGAAAATCTCTGCACAAAATTAATAAGGGAGTTTAAATCTTGAAGGTTTGGTACCTAAATCATTCAAAAAGGGATTTTTCTTATCTATGATCTTTCGGGGTTGATGAATAATCATTGGGATCAGATCCTGCATCAACTTCAGCCTTGTCCAACCATCCATCTCCATCCGAATCAGGGCGACGAGGGTTCGTACCATTTAAAATTTCTAAAAAGTCATTCAGGCCATCATCGTCGGTGTCTGGATCACATGGATCGCTTTTTTCCCAAGTCACCTCTTGATAATCAGATAAATTATCATTATCTGTGTCAGGGTCTGTAGGATCAGTTCCGTATTCTTTTTCTTTTTCATTCAATAATCCATCTTGATCAATATCAGCTAAAGGATCAGGTGTGTTTATTGAATCTTTGGGGTCGGTACCTAATTTTTGTTCATATTGATCAGGCCAACCATCATTGTCAGAATCGATTCCTTGCGCTCTGGAAAAATTAAAACTGATAAAAATAAATGATAACAAAATAAACCTCATAAATAAGTATTTAACGATCCTGCCCATATTTTATCTCCATATTTTTTGGGCTGATGTTTCGTATCGTAAGATGGCAAAAAACACATATTACCAACATCTTGACCAAATATTTGTTCTTTAATTGGAGCGAACCTGTCATTTTTCTATTACATATATCGGCAAATATATGGAAAATCTTAACCTCAGAGTATAGGCGCGAACGGCTGAATAAGAACACTCCTGGCCCTTCGGATCTACGGCATCCTCGACTTTTGCAATGTTAGGGTAAACTTCAGGAAAATAAAGCGAAAGGGAGTTTATTATGGGAGTAAGCGCCAGAGGTCAGAGGACAGGGGGCGGGGGTCCCCAGTTAAATTCGCTGCGCTTGTCTTCTTCGAAGAATTTAACGGGACAAACAGGGATCAGAGAATCAGATGAAAAGGCGAATTGGGCACACTAAAAAAAGATATCGCAGAAATCGAAAGAATGTTAAAGGTGGCGATAAGGTCTTTAGAAAACAAACCCTTGACCGGCATGCTCCCCGCAAACCTGTCCTTGGACCCTCTTCTCCAAGTAAAATCACCTTCATCCAGTTGCAACCGATTTTATTTCTTCCTAAACTGAGCGTTTCAAATAGTGACAGGAATATAAAAAAAATAATTATAGATTAATATACATTGCTAAAATCGCTAATAGGTCTCATCCAATAGGTTAATGTATTTATGAAAAAAATTGTCACCATTTGAAACCC
>Ga0210062_1000662_pt1 | contig 10605 bp, 9 predicted proteins | sample Muzzi_CordA_D2_FD_185528 | JGI IMG/M metagenome (GOLD analysis project Ga0210062, IMG submission 185528) | Wetland microbial communities from San Francisco Bay, California, USA, that impact long-term carbon sequestration - Muzzi_CordA_D2 (SPAdes) | ecosystem: Environmental > Aquatic > Marine >...
TCGAAGGACGCCTTCGGCATGGCGCCCATCATGCGATCGGCCACCTCGCCGTTCTTGAACAGAATGAACGTCGGGATGCTCGACACCTGGAACCGGAAGGCCAGCTCCTGCTCCTGATCGACGTCGACCTTGGCGATCGTGACCTTGTCGTTCTCGTCGGCGATCTCTTCGAGGGTCGGCGCCACCATACGGCACGGTCCGCACCACTCGGCCCAGAAATCGACCAGGACCGGCTTGTCGGACTTGAGAACGGCCTCGTCGAAATTGTCGGCCGTAACGTTGACGATCTTCTCGCTTGCCATGCGTTTTGCTCTCCTTGGCTGTCTCGGGGCTCACCTGTGAGTCAGTGGCTCAACGCCCGGCCCCCGATGTCTGGTCTTCCAAGTGACGGCGCGCCGCGAAGTATTCCCGCGTGGTCTCGACGTCCTTGGCGATCTGGGCCGAGAGGTCCATGACCGTGGGAAAGAGACGCTCTTCACGCAGCCGTTTGTGAAAAAAGATCTCCACCCGCTCGCCGTAGACGTCGGTCGAGAAGTCCAGGATGTGGCTCTCGACCACCCGCTGGAAGTTCTCGTACACGGTCGGGCGGGTGCCGACGTTGGTCACGCAGTCGAACGTGGCCGGAAAGGCCGGGAAGTGGACCCGGCCCGCGTACACGCCGTCGGCGGGCGTGAGCTCCGACTCGGGGGCCAGGTTGATGGTCGGCCAGCCGAGACGCTTGCCCATGCGGTCGCCGCGGGTGACGGTGCCGGTCATCGAGTACGGGCGGCCGAGGAGCGTGCGGGCTTCGTCGACCCGCCCTTCCTGGACCGCCCTCCTGATGCGGGTCGACGAGATCCGCTCGCCGCCCTGGCGCACCGAGTCGACGGCGTGGGCGGTGAAGCCCAGCTCGGAGCCCATCTCCCGGAGCAGCTCCAGGTTCCCCTCCCGCTTGCGGCCGAAGGAGAAGCCCTCCCCGACGTGGATCTCACGCACGGCGAGCTTCTGGTGGAGGAACGAGCAGACGAACTCCCGCGCCGGCGTCTGGGCGAACTCGTCGGTGAACTCGATCTCGAGCAGAGCCTCGACCCCCGCGTCCGCGATCAGCCGCCGCTTGGTCTCCGCGGTGATCAGCCGCGGTGGCGCCTCGCCCGGCCGGAGCACTCCTAGCGGATGGGGCTCGAAGGTCAGCACCACCGGCGGCGCACCGAGCGCCTCCGCACGCTCGACCACCCGCTCGATGATCGCCCGCTGGCCGCGGTGCAGGCCGTCGAAGTTGCCGATGGTCGCGACCGCTCCCCGGGGGAGGTCGCCCGCGTGGAAGGCGTCTCGAATGACCACCATGATCGGTTCTAGCCTGAACGACTCATGAGGCTCCGTAGCGAGAGCCGCAAGTGTGTGTGAGATCAGGGCGCACACAGCGATGCGCGACGCAGGCGTACTCGGCAGTCCGTCGAGGAGCAAAGAGCGAGTACGCCCTGAGATTGCATGCAATTGCGGATCGCAGTAGGTGACTCATGAATAGTCCAGGCTAGGGCCGGTCGGCGCTCGTCAGGAGACCGTGGCCTGGGCGGGCTCGGAGTCGGGGAAGCCGGCCGGCGCCGGCACCACTCCCGAAGCCCCGACGGGCCCGACGATGTGGCCGACCAGGTCGTCGGCGTAGGCCTTGGTGATCTCCACCTCGGCCAGAGTGCCTGCCGGCGCGACGCCGTCGTTGATCAGGACGTGGCCGTCGATCTCCGGGGCCTGGCCCCGGTGACGGCCCTTGAGCAGGTGCTCGGTCTCTTCGTGGGCTCCCTCCACCAACACTTCCAGGCGCACGCCCTCGAAGCGCTGGCGTCGCTCGAGAGCGATCGGCTTCTGGAGCTCGAGCAGGCGCTCGCGGCGCCGGGCCGCGACCCCTCGGGGAACCCGGCGGTCGAGGTCGGCAGCCGGCGTGTCCGGCTCCGGGCTGAAGACGAACGCCCCCAGGTTGTCCAACCGGGCCTCCTCGACGAAGTCGACCAGGTCCAGGAAATGGTCCTCGGTCTCCCCCGGGAAGCCGACGATGAAGGTCGAGCGCAGCACCACGTCCGGCACCAGCTCGCGCGCCCGCTCGAGGAGCCGCAAGTAGCGCTCCCGACGCCCGCCGCGGCGCATCGCCTTCAAGATGTCCGGGTGGCTGTGCTGCAAGGGCATGTCGAGGTAGGAGCAGAATCGCTCCTCGCTCCCCATCAGCCGCAGCAGATCCTCGTCGAGGGTCGTCGGGTAGGCGTAGAGGAAGCGCACCCAGGGGATCTCGGTCTCCCGGAGGATGGCCTCGACCAGCCTCGTCAGGCCGTGCTTGCCGAGCTCCAGGTCCTCGCCGAAGCGGGTGGTGTCTTGCGCGATCAGGCAGAGCTCACGGATGCCGCTCTCCTCGAGCCGGCGCGCCTCGTCCACCAGGCTGTCGATCGTCCGGCTGCGGAAGCGACCCCGCCACTGGGGGATGGCGCAGAAGGTGCACGGGTTGTTGCAGCCTTCGGCCACCTTCAGATAGGCGTACCCGTGGGTGGTGAGCGTGCGGGGCGCCGTGTGGTCGAACACCAGGTGCGCCGGCGCCGGGGCCTCGGGCGCCGGGCCGCCGCCGAGCTGGACGATCGACCCCACCTTGCGCAGGTCGTCGAGGCCGACGAAGCCATCGATCTCCGGCACCTCCCGGGCGAGCTCGGCGCCGTAGCGGTTGACCATGCAGCCCGCCACCAGCAGCCGCTTGCCCTCCGACTTCGCCTTGGCGGATGCCACGTCGAGGATCGCGTCGATCGACTCCTGCTTGGCCTCCTCGATGAAGCCGCAGGTGTTGACGATCACCGTGTCCGCCTCGTCGGCGTCGGTGACGATCTCGTAGCCCTGCCGGGCGAGCTCGCCGAGCATGATCTCGCTGTCGACCAGGTTCTTCGGGCAGCCGAGGCTGATCATGCCGACGCGGCGCGGCTTGCTCTTCGTCTCGTCATCCATAGGGTGCTTGTGCACGGGTGCTCAGGGGGATCGGTGCCCGCCGGGGCGCGTGACCGGGAAACTCTAGCAGACCGGCTCGGGACGGATCTCCCGAGTCGGCCGGGCTGGTCGAGTGAGGCACAACCGCCCCGGACCGGCGAGCATTCCGGCCGCGATCTCACGACACCGGAAGCCGGGCGAAATCCTCCGGCGGCACGCCTCAGGCCAAGAGCTCGCCGGTCAGCACCGTCACCGCGCGGCCACCCAGGTGCACGCGCTCGCCCGCCAGCTCCACGTGGACGATGCCACCCCGGCGGCTGGCCTGGTAGCCGGTCAGCCGGTCCCGCCCCAGGCGCGGGCCCCACCAGGGTCCGAGGCAGCAATGGGCGGAGCCGGTCACCGGGTCCTCCGGCACGCCGACCCGCGGGCCGAAGAAGCGGGAGACGAACTCGTAGCCGGCCGCGGGATCGGCCGCGGCCGCGGTGACGATCAGGCCGCGGGCGTCGATCGCGGCGACGCGGGCCAGGTCGGGCTGCAGATCGCGCACCGCCGCCTCGGAGGAGAGCTCGATCAGCAGGTCGAACCGGTTCCGGGCCAGCCGGACGGCGACGACCGCCAGGGCCTCCGCGACGGCGGCAGAGAGCGCCGCGGCCTGCTCCGCCGGCAGCTCCCGTGCCGGCTGCGCCGGAAAGTCCATCCAGATGACGCCACCGTCCTCCGCGTCCCGGCGCTCGCAGACCAGGGACCCGCTCCGGGTCTCGAAGCGGATCGGCCGGCCCGGCGCCACGTGCCCTGCCTCCCACAGCACGTGGGCGCTCGCCAGGGTCGCGTGGCCACAGAGGTCGACCTCCGTCGCGGGGGTGAACCACCGGAGCGCGTAGTCGCCCTCCTCGGCCGCCGCCCTGGGGGTCAAGAACGCGGTTTCCGAAAGGTTCATCTCCGCGGCCACGCCCTGGAGCCAGGCGTCGTCCCGGCTCTCCGGCAACAGACAGACCGCAGCGGGATTGCCGCGGAACGGGCGATCGGTGAACGAGTCCACCTGGACGATGGGGATCCGAGGCTCGGTCATGGCCGTTCCAGTCTACGCCAGCCGCCGCGCGGCAGAGGCCCGACGGGCACACGGACCGTGCTCGACAGGGTGCATTCGCGTTCCCTGACGCTTCCTGCTATATTGCTTTGAACCGGTCGGGCCACTTTGGGCTCGCACCTGGACGACGACGATCCGGTGCTCCTCTCCGCGCGCAAAATGCTGCTGATCCACTTCCTCATGCGGCTGCCGGACTTCGTGCGCCCGGCCGTCGACGCGGCGGACCGGTTCGTCGAGCGGTTCGTCAAAGAGAAGTTCTTCGGGCCGATCGCCTCGACCGCGCTGGTCAACCGCCCGATCCCCCCGCGGAGCCTCCATCCGAGGAGCCGCGGTCGCATGCCCCAGCGGCTCCCCCGCTCCAAAACCCAAGAAGGCTAAACAGCCTCCCTCCAGGCTCCCGCTCCGTCCGGTCCGTGTACGGCCCGGGCGGCTTCGTGCATCGTGTCGAATTGGACCAGAGAGTCAGCCGAACCGAACCATGTCGATCTTCACCAACAGCGCTTCCCGAGCCGTCCCAGGGACGAACGCCGAGCCGGCGGTCGCCTTCCGGCAGGCCCTCGAGAGCTTCCGAGCGCGGCTGGACCGCGATCTGGAGGTCTGGATCGACGCGCGACGCGAGCGAGCGGCCGCCGAGTCTCCCCTTGCCGCGGAGCTGGCGGCGGAGGTCGGACGGCTGGTGGCCGGGGGCGGCAAACGCCTCCGCCCGGCCCTGGTCGACGCCGCCTATCGGGCCTTCGGCGGTGCCTCGCGGGATGCGGCGAGCCACCTGGCGATGGCGACGGAGCTGCTCCACACCTACCTCCTGGTCCACGACGACATCATGGACCACGCGGCGCTGCGCCGGGGCGTGGCGACCGCCCACGCGGCCTTCGGGGAGCTCCACCGGGAGCGGTCGTGGCCCGGGGATTCCGTGGACTACGGACGTTCGATCGCCATCCTGGTGGGCGACCTGGCCCACACCTGGGCGGCCGAGCTCTCCCGGCGCCATCCGGAGGCCGAGGGTGATTCGACCGCCGTCGCGCACTGCTTCGACACCATGTCGAGCGAGGTGATCGGCGGCCAGTACTTGGAGATGACCCTGCCCTACCGGGCCGCGCGCGCCGCCCAGACCGGCGGTGAGCTGCCGGCCGAGAACGAGCTGCTACGCGCGCTCCGCCTCAAGTCGGGCCGCTACTCCGTCGAACGGCCGCTCGAGCTCGGGGCGCGTCTCGCCGGGGCGAACGACGAGAGCGTGGCGACCCTGGTGCGCTACGGTGAGGCGGTGGGCGACGCGTTTCAGCTTCAGGACGACATCCTGGGGACCTTCGGCGAGGCCGAGGCGGTCGGCAAGCCGGTCGCCTCCGACCTCGAGGAGGGCAAGTACACCTTCCTCGTTCACCACGCCCTCGCCGGAGCCTCGGCCGAGGACCGAAGCTGGCTCCTGGCGGCGCTCGCGCGGGGTGGCCTGGAGGCCTCCGAGGTCGAGCGGGGCCGCCAGGTGATCCGCGGCTCGGGCGGCCTCGACGCCGTCGAGCGGATGATCCGGGAGCGGCTGGACCGGGCGCGGCGCACCCTCGACGAGCTGCCCCTCGGAGAGGAAGACCGGCTGTTCTTCCTCGGGTTCGTGGAGTACCTGGCCGGGAGGGACCGATGAGCGGCGGCCCGCGCCCCTGGCCGGACACCGCCGGCGCCCCAAGCGCCGGAGCCGCCGGGGCCACCGAGACCGCCGGGGCCACCACCTCGACCGAACGCGACCGCAAGGCGGAGCACATCGACCTCGCCCTCGACCGGCGGACCCAGGCCGACCACCGCTACTTCGACGAGTGGGTGTTCGAGCACCAGGCGGCCCCCGAGCTCGACCGCGCCGAGATCGACACCTCGGTCGAGTTCCTCGGCCGGAAGATCGGCGCTCCGCTTCTCGTTTCCTGCATGACCGGGGGCACCGAAGGCGCTTACCGGATCAACACCAACCTGGCGCTGGCCGCCGAGGCGCGCAACCTGCCGGTGGGTGTGGGCTCTCAGCGCAAGACCCTGGAAGACGGCTCGCACCGGGAAACGTTCCAGATTCGGGAGGCGGCCCCGACGGTGCCGCTGCTCGCCAACCTCGGAGCGGTGCAGCTCAACTACGGCTTCGGCATCGAGGAGTGCCGCGCGGCGGTGGAGATGATCTCGGCCGACGCCCTGGTGTTCCACCTGAACCCCCTCCAGGAGGCGATCCAACCCGAGGGTCAAACCGACTTCTCCGGGCTGATCGAGAAGATGGGAGCGATCGCCGCGGAGCTCGAGGTGCCGGTGATCGTCAAGGAGGTCGGCTCGGGGATCTCGGGAGACCTGGCCCGCGCTCTGGTCGCGGTCGGCATCGAAATCATCGACACGGCCGGCCAGGGGGGGACGAGCTGGGCCCGGATCGAAGCGCGCCGGGCCGGAGACCTCGAGATCGGCGAGCTGTTCGCCGACTGGGGCATCCCGACGCCGGACTCGATCCGCGCGGTCGCGGACATCCCCGGCGTCACCGTCATCGGCTCGGGGGGCCTGCGCAACGGGCTCGACGTGGCCAAGGCCATCGCCCTCGGGGCCGACCTGACCGGCATGGCCTACCCCTTCCTCGAGGCAGCCACCGAGGCGCCCGAGAGTGTGGTCGCGAGGATCGACCGCATCGTCCAGGAGCTGGAGATCGTCATGCTCTGCGTGGGAGCACGAACGATCGAGGACCTCAAACGGACCACGCTTTACCGAAGGCCAAGACCATGGGGAAGATGAATCAGGTGGTGCGGGCGCGCAGCCGACGGGACGAGCTCATCCGGGCCTTGATCGATCGACAGATCGGGTTCCATCAGCTCCCGCGGGACCTCCCGGCGGACGAAGCGGCGGAGATTCGGCGCGCGGCCCTCGAGGGGCTGACCGGAGCCTCCCTCGCCAAGACCGGCTCCTACGCGCTCGACGCGAAGCGCGCGGCCTGCCGCAACTGCGAGAACTTCATCGGCGCGACCCAGATCCCGCTCGGAATCGTCGGTCCCGTGGCGGTCCGGGGCGAGGCGATCGACGACGAGGTCTTCGTGCCGCTGGCAACCTCCGAGGCCGCTCTGGTGGCGAGCACCAACCGGGGGTGCTCGGCGATCCGCAAGGCCGGCGGCGCGGTGGTGCGCGTGGAGGACGTGGGCATGACCCGGGCGCCGGTCTTCCGCACCGCCGGCATCGACGAGACCCGCCGGTTCATCGCCTGGATCGAAGACCACGAGGAGGAGCTGCGCGAGGTCACCCAGGGCACCAGCGAGTACCTGAAGCTCCTCGACATCCGCCCGTACACCTTCGGCACGACGATCTTCCTCCGCTTCCGCTTCACCTCGGGCGACGCCATGGGCATGAACATGGCGACCATCGCCTGCGACCGCGTGGTGCGCGAGTTCATCGAGCCCCAGACCGGCATCGAGTGCGTGGCGCTCTCGGGAAACTACTGCGTGGACAAGAAGCCGGCCGCCATCAACTTCCACGAGGGCCGGGGCAAGCGGGTGTTCGCCGAGATCCTGCTGCCGCCGGACGTCCTCGAGAAGACCCTCAAGACCCACGCCGAGGGCCTCCTCGAAGTCCAGTACCGCAAGAACCTGATGGGCTCGATCGCATCGGGCTCGGCCGGCTTCAACGCCCACTTCGCCAACGTCCTCGCCGCCTTCTTCATCGCCACCGGCCAGGACCTCGCCCACGTGGTCGAGGGATCCATGGGCGTGACCTGCGTCGAGGCCCGCGAAGGGGGCAGCGTCTACATGTCGATCTACCTTCCCGCGGTCCCCATGGGGGCGGTCGGCGGCGGCACCGCCCTCGACACCCAGAACGAGGCGCTCGCCCTGATGGGGATCGAGGTGGACCCGGAACGCCCCGGCCACGCGGTCCTTCGCCTGACCGAGATCCTGGGCGCCACTGTCCTGGCGGGTGAGCTGTCGCTGCTGTCCGCTTTCACCTCGAACGACCTCGCCCGCGCCCACGAACGCCTCGGCCGCGGCACGCTGCCGCCCGGTGGGCCGCTCGCCCGCTGACGCCCGGTCGGAGCGCGCCTCTCGATCGTCGTCGATCCGCGCCTCGGCCCCCGGCAAGGTCATCCTCATGGGGGAGCACGCCGCCGTCTACGGGCGGCCGGCGCTGGTCGCCGCGGCGGGCCTGCGGCTGGAGGCCACTATCGAGTCGACCGAGTCGGCCGCGCGCCCGGAGGGGGGTGCCATCGAGCTGGTCGTGGCGGCGACACCGACCGGAGCCGAAGACGACACGGAGTTTCGGGAAACGGCCTCCTGGCAGGACGTGCTGGAGGCGACGCTGCGCTGCCGCCGGGCCTGGGAGCGCTATGCCGCGGCCCCCTCGTCCGAGACCTTCCGCGCGCTGAGCGACGCGGACCCGGGGCACTCCGGGCCGGCCCATCTCCTGCGGATCGCCCTCGGCGAAGCGGAAGGTGCGCTCGCCGGCGGCAGGCGCCCCACTCCCCCACCGCCGATCCGGCTCACCGTCCGCTCGCGGATTCCGGTCGGCTCCGGCTTCGGCAGCTCGGCCGCCGCGGCGGTGGCGGTGATCCTCGCGTACGCCACCCACCGGGGGGCGGAGCCTTCCGCCGGCGAGCTCCACCACCTCTCCCTCGAAGTCGAACGGCGCCAACACGGCACGCCCTCCGGCGTCGACAACGCGACGGTCATCCACGGCGGCGTCCTGGCGGCGCGGCGGGTGCACGCCGACGCCTCCGGCAGTACCGTGACGACCGAGCCGGTGCCGGCCCACCCGGAGCGGCTCCGGCGGTTCCGCATTGCGAGCTCCGGGCCGCCGGCAGAGAGCACCGGCGCGGTGGTGGCGGCGGTCCGCGAGCTCCGGGACCGCCGGCCACGGGAGGTCGAGGCCACCTTCGACCGGCTGGGCGCGATGTCGGTGGCGCTCCACGAGGAGCTCGGCGGCATGGCCGACCGGCCGGAGGCGGTCGCGGCCCTGGTGCGCGAGGCCGAAGAGCTCGTCGAAACGCTCGGCGTCGTGCCAGAGCCCGTCCGACGGCTGATCCGGGCGATCGAGGAGGCGGGCGGGGCGGCCAAGATCTCCGGCGCCGGCTCGCTCGTGGGCCCCGGTGCCGGCAACGTGCTCCTCTACCATGCCGAGCCCGCGGCCCTCGACGAGATCCTCGCCCGGCTCGCCGCGGCGCCCGGCGGCGACCTGCCCGCCCTTCGAACCTATGACGTGGAGCTGGGAGCCCCGGGTGCCCGGCTGGAGGAGACCGTTTGAGCGCCCGAGCTACCGTTTCGGCACCCGCCAACATCGCCCTGATCAAGTACTGGGGCGCCCAGGACCCCGACCGGGTGGTGCCCTACCACCCGTCGATCTCGATCACCCTGGAGGTCTGCCGGAGCGTGACCACCGTGGAGGCCCTGCCGGCGGGCTCGATCGAGGACGACGAGGTCTGGCTGGAGCGGGACGGCCGCCTGGAGCCGGCGGACGAGGGCTTCGCCGCCCGCGTGCGCGGCCACCTCGCGGTGCTCCGGCGCCAGACCGGACGCTCCGAGCGCTTCCGGGTCGCCACCCGCAACACCTTCCCGGCCGCCGCCGGGCTCGCCTCCTCCGCCTCCGGCTTCGCCGCCCTCGCCACGGCGGTGGTGCGTGCCCTCGGCATCCCGGCGGAGGAGCTCGGCGAGCGCCTGGGACCAGGAGCGCTTTCGGTCCTCGCCCGCCTCTCCGGCTCGGGCTCGGCTGCCCGTTCGGTGCTCGGCGGCTACGTCGAGTGGCCGGTCCCGGGAGGCTCCGCCGCGGATACGGCCACCCTCGACGGCCCCGCCCGGGCCCTCGCGCCGGAGAGCCACTGGCACCTGGCCGACGTCATCGCCCTCATCCAGTCCGGCCCCAAGGACGTCTCCTCGCTCGAAGGGCACCGGAGAGCCACCACCAGCCCCTTCTTCGCCCGCCGGCTCGAGCTGCTGCCGGAGCGGCTGGCCGCCGTCCGCCGAGCGATCCGAGACCGAGACTTGGACGCCCTCGGGCCGATTATCGAGCGCGACGCGATCGAGCTCCACGCCGTCGCCATGACCTCGGAGCCGCCCATCTTCTACTGGCAGCCCGCGACCCTCGAGGTGCTCGAAGCGGTCCGCGCGCTCCGCCGCTCCGGTGTTCGGGCCTGGTCGACCATGGACGCCGGCGCCAACGTCCACGTCATCTCCGACCCCGAGAACGAAGAGCAGGTCGCCGAGCGCCTGGCCGAGATCTCCGGCGTACGCGGCGTGATCCGCGACCGCACCGGCACCGGCCCGCGAGACGAGGACGAGGATCTGCTGGAGGCGGCCGGATGACGCCCGGACGTGGCGAGGGCCCCCGGAGCCTCGACCGGGTCGTCCTCCTCAAGCTCGGTGGCAGCCTGATCACCGACAAGGCGCGGCCGGACACGCCCCGTCCGAAGGTGCTCCGGCGCCTTGCGGCCGAGATCGCCGAGGGCATCGCCCGGTGGCCGGCTGGGCACCGCCTGATCCTCGGCCACGGCAGCGGCTCGTTCGGCCACGAGGCCGCGGCCCGCTACCGGATCCACGAAGGCCTGGGCGACCCGGATCGTCTGCCGGGAGTCCCCGCGACCCAGGAACGGGCCGCAGCCCTCCACC
>Ga0210062_1000665_pt1 | contig 10588 bp, 8 predicted proteins | sample Muzzi_CordA_D2_FD_185528 | JGI IMG/M metagenome (GOLD analysis project Ga0210062, IMG submission 185528) | Wetland microbial communities from San Francisco Bay, California, USA, that impact long-term carbon sequestration - Muzzi_CordA_D2 (SPAdes) | ecosystem: Environmental > Aquatic > Marine >...
CCGCCGCAAGGCACGGGAGGCATATGACCGCGGCAGTTACGATATGGCGCAGAAGCTGTATCAGCCTCTCGCCGAGTCCGGTGACGCCGATTCGCAATATTACCTGGGCGAAACGCTGCTGTTGCGGGCCTACGATCATGTCAACACGGTGGCCTGGTGGCGCAAAGCCGCCGACCAGGGGCATGCGGGCGCGCAGAGCAATCTCGGATATATGCTTATTTCCGGCCTGGGCGTCGCGCAGGACAATGCAGAGGCGATCCGCCTGTTCCGGTTGGCGGCCCAGAAAGGCTATGCGGAGGCCCAATACAATCTGGGCGCCATGTACGATCTTGGCATGTCGATCAGGCAGGACCGCAAGGAGGCCGCCGACTGGTTCGCGAAGGCGGCCGAACACGGGTCCGCGCCAGCAAAGGCCATCCTTGCCTATATGTATGCGCATGGCGAGGGTGTTCCAAGGGACATTGGCAAGGCCAAGAAACTTTACGTCGAGGCGGCCGAGGCAGGTGAGATACACGCCCAGTTCAATCTCGGCGTCATGTATGAGAACGGCGACGGCGTTGCCCGCGACTATAGCGAAGCGCTGTTCTGGTATCAGCAGGCCGCCGAGCTGGGCCATCCCGAGGCGCAGTTCTGCGCTGCGACGATGTATGAAGAAGGACTCGGCGTCGGCAGGAACATGGAAACCGCCGCGAAACTTTACGAAATGGCCTCACGCAGCGGTTCTCCGGAAGCCTGGACCTGTCTTGGCGCGCTTTACGCCAAGGGGGAAGGCGTGCAGCAGGATTTCGCCCAGGCCGCGCGCCTGTTCCTGGGGGCCGCACGTGACGGACATGCCAGGGCGCAGAACAATCTCGGCACGCTTTACGACCAGGGGCTGGGGGTGGAGCAGGACGACAGGCAGGCCGCCCAATGGTTCCGCGCGGCAGCCGAACAGGGCCATCCGGCCGCTCAATTCAATCTGGCCCAGTTGCTGCGCAAGGGGCTTGGCGTGGAGCAGGATCTGATCGCGGCCTATGCCTGGTCGACGCTGGCCGCCGACGGAGGCAACCAGGGCGGCATGTTCCTGCGCAACTGCATGAACGAGCTCATGACCCGCGACGATCTGGACAAGGCCAAAAAACTCACCAAGGAACTTCGCGAGAAAATCCGTGCGATGAAGGGTGACAGCAGCGCGATGAACGGTTCAGGAGCGAACCCCGACTGACTTTCCCTGGACTGCGGCGTCTTCCGCCCCGCCGCGCATGGCCTGGCGGCGGCGGCTGACGATTTCGCCCATGATCGATAACGCGATCTCTTCAGGCTCAATGGCGCCGATATCAAGCCCGGCCGGCGCCTTCAACCGCCCGATCTTCTCCGCCGGCACCCCCTTCTCCCGGATCGCCGCCTTCAGCGTGGCTGCCTTGCGGCGGCTGCCCACGAAAGCGACATAACCGGCATCCGTCGACAGGGCGGCATGCAGCGCCTCGCGGTCGCGCTTGCCCTGGGTGGACACCACGATCGAATCGCAGGCCGCTGGGTTCGCGGTCTCGAGGTCGAAGCCGTCCAGATAGCTGTCGGCGCCGGGCAGCCGGTCATGGTCATCGGCCAGCGCCGCGACGACAGTGCGATAGCCCATCGCCCTGGCCAGCGCCACAAGGGACGCCGCCACCGGGGATGCGCCGCAGACGATACAGCGCGGCGCCATCCGCATGGGCTCGATGAACAGCTCCACGGTGCCGCCGCTGGGGCAGGAGCTCTTGTGCAGTTCCACCCCGTCGGCGTCCAACTGCTCAACCACGTCTTCTTTGGGTTTGACACGGATCAGCCGGGGCGCGCCGCTGGCCAGCACTTCGGCGGCAACCCGCTTGACCGCCCCGGTGACGCAGCCGCCGCCGACGAAGCCGAAGATATCGCCACCGCTGGTGACCAGCGCCTTGGCGCCGGCCTTGGCCGAGGTGACATTGGCCGTACGTACCACGGTGACGACGCAGAATTCCTCGTTGCGCGACCGCAGATCGTTGATGCGGTTCAGGATATCGGCCGATGTAATGCTCATGGTTCCACGTCCCTTACAGCCGTGACAGTTGGGTTTCGATTTGCGCCAGTTCCTCCAGCGTACCCGCCGGGGCAAAACAGTCGATCAGTGGCAAGGCGGCGGCCATGGCACGCGCCGCCGGCGCGTAATCGCGCCAGCCTATCAGCGGGTTCAACCAGACAATGCGTCGTGCGCGTTTCCGCAGGCGTGTCAGCTCGCCGGCCAGCAATTCCGGTTCGTCCGTATCGTACCCGTCGCTTAGTATTATCACGACAGAGCGCGAGTTCAGCACCTGGGCGGCGTGGCGGTCATTGAAGGTTCGCAGGCTCGCGCCGATCCGCGTGCCGCCACCGAAACCCTCGGCCATCAGGGACAGCCGGGTCATAGCGCGGAACGGATTCTGTTCGCGCATGGCGTCGGAAACTTTCAGCAACCGCGTATGGAAGACGAATGCCTCGGCCTCCAGCCACTTGCCGACCAGCCCCTTGGCAAACTGCAGGAAGAAGCGGCTGTACTGTTTCATGGAGCCCGAAACGTCGAGCAGCAGCACCAGACGTACGGGGCGTACGGGACGGCGGCGGCGCACCAGATCGAAAGGCTCGCCCCCCTTCGACAGGCTGCGCCGGATGATACGGCGCAAATCCAGTTGGTCGCCATTCGACGCGGCAATGCGGCGGCGCGACAGGTTAAAGCGGATCGCTGCGGCCAGCTTCATCGCCAGTGCCTCGGCCTCGGCCAGTTCAGCCGGGTCGACAATATGGCGCAGATCGGTCCGGGCCAGCGCCGTCTGGCGGCTGGCGACCAGCCGTCCGGTCTTCGCATCGGTATCGGTCTCACCATCGCCGATGGAGCGCGCGCCGGTCGCATCCGCTTTCGCGGCATCGTCCGGCGGCAGAATGCTGTCCCAAATTTTCGGGCGGGCAGTGCTCTCCAGCCTCCCAGGGCGAGCCTTCTGCTGGCGCACCCGTTCCTTGCCTCGGGCAAACCAGAATGCCTCGAAAAGATCGTCGAACCGCTCCCAGTCCTCATGCCGGCCGCACAGTGCTGTCTTGAGCCGCAGCCGCGACAGGTCCGGATTTATTTCCGTGTCCTGGGCCAGTATATCGAGCGCTCCCTCGGTCTCGCGCGGGCCCAGGGGAAAGCCGTTCATCCGCAGGTGACCGATAAAACCGGCCATGCGGGCGGATATGGGCTGGCCCGGGGTCGCCATTTCACGCCGCCTTTCCAGCCAGCCGCGAGACCACCTCGCGGGTTACCGATTTCAGGTCGCGCTCGGTTTTCAACAGGCAGATCAGGGTAGGCAGGATGCGGTCCGGATCCTGGTCCAGCGACTTGATGTCAAGGCCCGCCAGCGCCGCCGCCCAATCCAGGGTTTCGGCGATGCCGGGCACCTTCTCCAGGTCTTCCTTTCGCAGTTCCTGCACGAACCGCACGATCCGGGCCCCGATTGCTTCATCAATGTCGGGCCGGCGCGCCTTCAGGATCGCCAGTTCCTTTTCCAGATCCGGGAACTCCACATAGGAATAGAGGCAACGTCGGCGCAGCGCGTCGGAAAGCTCGCGCGTGCCGTTGGAGGTAAGAATAACATAGGGAATGGATGTCGCCCTGATGGTGCCGATCTCCGGCACGGTAATCTGGAAATCCGACAGCAATTCCAGAAGATAAGCCTCGAATTCGGTATCCGCCCGGTCGATCTCGTCGATCAGCAGAACCGGCGGCTTTTCCTGGCTGATGGCCTCCAGCAGCGGACGCTTCAGCAGATAGTCTTCGGAGAAAACATGCCGCTCGATTTCGTCGGCGCTTTCGTTCGAATGTTCATGCGCCTTGATGGCCAGAAGCTGGCGCTGATAGTTCCATTCATAGATCGCCGCGCTGGCGTCCAGGCCCTCGTAACATTGCAGCCGGATCAGCCTGGTATCCAGGGCAGCCGCCAGCGCCTTGGCGACCTCGGTCTTGCCTACACCCGCCGCGCCCTCCAGCAGCAGCGGCCGACCCAGTCGCATGGCGAGATCCACCGCGACGGCGAGCGCATCATCGGCGACATAATCTGCCTGGGCGAGGCGGTCTTTCAATTCCTGCAGGTTCGTTTTCCTTTACTAAACAATCAGCGCCGAGCGACTTCCTACTTCGAGACGGCCCTGCGGGGCTCCCCGGCATGAGGCTCCAACGTTTGTGTCCTCATCCTGAGGAGGGCCGAAGGCCTGTCTCGAAGGAAGAGGTCGCGCCGCCGTTGCAAGCGGGCGTCAATATGAATTCGCATCACCGGCCGGCGCCTTCCTCCCAGAAACGCCGGCCGGGATGCTCTGCCGATTCGCTAGCCGTTCAGGCCAAGGTCGTTCGCCACCTTCCAGACGCGCCAGTGGTCATGCGGCATCTGGGTATGAACGAGCCCCGCATGGGCAAAGGCGTCATTCACGGCATTGGAGAAGGCCGAGACGCCTCCGACGTTCGGAGACTCACCGACCCCCTTCGCGCCAATTGGATGGTGCGGCGACGGGGTAACGGTAAAGTCGGTCTCCCAATGCGGGGTTTCAACCGCGGTCGGCAGGAAAAAGTCCATGAGGCTGCCGCCCGAGACGTTTCCGATCTCGTCGTAGGAGATTTCCTGCCCCATAGCGATGGCCAGCGCCTCGGTCAGGCCGCCATGGACCTGGCCCTCGATGACCATCGGGTTGATGCGGGTGCCGCAATCGTCCAGCGCATAGAAGCGCCGGACATCGGTGACGCCCGTATCCACATCCACATCGACGACGCAGAAATAGGCGCCGAAGGGATATGTCATGTTCGGCGGATCGTAATAGCTGACCGCCTCAAGCCCCGGTTCCAGCCCGGGAATAGCCTTGTTGTAGGAAGCAAACGCGATCTCGGCCATGGTCTTGAACCGATCCGGCGCGCCCTTGACCACGAAACGGTCCACGTCCCACTCCAAATCGTCGTCATGGACTTCCAGAAGGTAGGCCGCGATCATCTGGGCCTTGGCGCGGATTTTCCGCCCAGCCATCGCTGTCGCGGCGCCAGCGACCGGCGTTGAGCGTGAACCGTAAGTACCCAGGCCGTAGGGCGCGGTGTCGGTATCGCCTTCCTCGACGGTAATATTCTCCGCGGGGATACCGATCTCGGTGGCCAGGATCTGCGCGAAGGTCGTTGCATGGCCCTGGCCCTGGCTGATCGTGCCCAGCCGCGCGATTGCGCTGCCGGTGGGGTGGATGCGGATCTCGCAGGAATCGAACATGCCGAGCCCCAGGATATCGCAGTTCTTGACTGGCCCGGCCCCGACAATCTCGGTGAAGAAGGCTGTGCCGATCCCCATCAGCTTGCGTGTCTCGCCACGCGCGAAGGCCTCGCGATTGGCCTTCTGCTCGGCCCGCAGTCCGGCGTAATCGATGGCCTTCATGGCCTTGTCCATGGCGGTCTGGTAATCGCCGCTGTCATATTCCCAGCCCAGCGCTGAAGTGTAGGGGAACTGTTCCTTGCTTATGAAATTTTTCAACCTCAGTTCCGCCGGGTCCATGTCCAGCTTGCGGGCCAGCACATCGACCATCCGCTCGATGAAATAGGAAGCCTCGGTCACGCGGAAGGAACAGCGATATGCCACGCCGCCCGGCGCCTTGTTGGTATAGACGCCGTCCACTTCCACATGCGCCGCCGGTATGTCGTAGGAACCGGTGCAGATATGGAAGAAGCCGGCCGGAAACTGGGTCGGGTCGGCGCAGGCGTCAAACGCCCCGTGATCCGCCAATACGTGGCATTTCAGTCCGGTGATCTTGCCGTCCTTCGTTGCCGCGATCTGGCCGGTCATGTGATAGTCGCGCGCGAAGGCGGTGGCGGTCAGATTCTCGATCCTGTCCTCGATCCATTTCACCGGCACGCCGGTGACGATGGAAGCGACCGCGGCGCAGATATAGCCGGGATAGACCCCGACCTTGTTGCCGAAGCCGCCGCCGATATCGGGCGAGACGATGCGGATATTATGCTCGGCGATATTGGTTATCAACGAGGCCACGGTGCGCACCGCGTGCGGCGCCTGGAAGGTGCCCCAGATGGTCAGCTTGCCGTTGATCTTGTCCATAGAGGCGACGCAGCCGCAGGTCTCAAGTGGACAGGGATGGACGCGCTGGTAGGTAATCAACTCGCTGGCCACAACTTCGGCACTGTCCAGCGCCTTGGCCGTGGCCCTGGCGTCACCCGCCTCCCAGGTGAAGATGTGGTTGTGGTGTTTGCGCGGGCCGTGTGCGCCTTCGGTCTTGTCCTTGATATCCTCGCGCAGGACCGGGGCATCCGGATCCATCGCCTTGGTGGCGATGTTGATAACCGGCAGTTCCTCGTATTCGACCTCGACCAGTTCCACCGCATCGGCGGCGATATAGCGGTCCTCGGCCACCACGAAGGCGACTTCCTGGTTCTGGAACAGCACCTTTTCATCGGCCAGAACCGCCTGTACGTCGCCGGCCAGCGTCGGCATGTAATGCAGGTTCAGGGGCTTCAGGTCGGCGGCCGTCAGCACCGCAATGACACCCGGCAGGGCCAGCGCCGCATCCTTGTTGATCGACTTGATGCGCGCATGGCCATAGGGCGAGCGCACGAAATCGCCAAATACCATGCCCGGCATCTTGATGTCGTCGACATAGTTGCCTTTGCCCTGGGTGAAGCGCGCGTCCTCGACGCGCTTGCGCGAACAGCCAAGGCCCTGGAGTTTTGCGACGCGCTCTTCCGATGTGGGGGCTTGCTCGGTCATTCCGCGGCCTCCTTTGCTTCGTTAAGTGTGGTGGCGGCAGCCTGAATGGCCTTGACGATGTTCTGGTAGCCGGTGCAGCGGCACAGGTTGCCTGAAATGCCGTAACGGATCTCCTCTTCCGTCGGGGTCGGGTTTTCCTGCAGAAGACGGTAGGCCCGGGTGATCATGCCCGGCGTACAGAAACCGCACTGCAGGCCGTGATGCTCGGCAAACGCCGCCTGGACTGCGTGCAGTGTGCCGTCGGCGTTGGCGATTCCCTCGATCGTGGTGACCTCGGCGCCGTTGGCCTGGGCCACGAATACCGTGCAGGATTTCACCGACATCCCGTTCATATCCACCGTGCAGGCGCCGCAATGGCTGGTGTCGCAGCCGATATGCGGGCCGGTGAGATTCAGTTCCTCGCGCAGGAAATGGATCAGCAGCGTGCGCGGTTCCGCCAGACCTTCCACCTTACGGCCGTTCACCGTCAGCTTGACATGCATTTTGTCCATGTTCTCTTTCCCTATCTTATCCTGTTCAGCCGGCGGCGCGTTCGCGCGCGGCCTCGATGGCCCGGCGCACCATGACACCCGCAACTTTTGTTCTGTAGGCAGATGGCCCGCGCCCATCGCTTGCCGGGTCGGCGATCGCCATTGCTTCCTCCACCGCCTTGTCGACCGCATTCGCATCCAGCGCGGTGCCGATAAGCGCCTTCGACGCCGCCTCGGCATAGAGTGGCGTGCTGGCGACGTTGGTCAGCGAGACCGAGGCGCTTGTGCAATTGTCCCCCGACAGGGTCAGCATCACCGAGGCGGCGGCCGTGGCGTAATCACCGATCTTGCGTTTCTGTTTCATATAGGACCAGCCATGCCCGGCGGCCGGCGTGGCGAAGCGGACCGAGGTCAGAATTTCGCCGTCCTCCAATTTGGTGAAATAGGCGCCTTCATAAAATTCCCGGGCACTGACCTGACGTTTTCCGTTCGGGCCGGCCAGATCGTAGCGGGCATCCAGCGCCTGCATGATGGCCGGCATGTCGTTGCCCGGGTCGCCGTTGGCGACGTTGCCGCCCAGCGTGCCCACATAGCGTATCTGCGGGTCGGCGATCTGCAGTGCGGCCTCGGCCAGGATGGGGCATTTCCGCGCCAGCAGGTCCGAGGCGATGACTTCCGCCTGGGTCGACATTGCACCGATGACCAGATCGTCGCCATCTTCCAGGATGTATTTCAGTTCCGAAACATCCTGCAGGTCGATGAGGTGATCGGGCTGCGCCATGCGCATCTTCATCATCGGGATCAAACTGTGGCCGCCAGCCACCACGCGGGCCTCGCCGCCCAGTTTGCCAAGCAGCCCTACCGCATCGGCAACCGAAGTCGGCCGATGGTATTCGAATTGTCCGGGTATCATTAGCGTTTCCTCCACTGGCGATCATTTTCGATCTTGGCGTGGAGATTAGATCGGGCCAGAGAGACACGCTAAGCGTATAGGAACGGACTGCCGCTGAATTTCACGAAATGCGGCGTGGCTGCACGAAATGCGGCCTGTCCTCAGGCGAGATGCAGGGCCTCACGCACCTCGCCGAGGCGCGAGCGGCTGACCGGGATACTGTCTCCCCGGTCGGTGCCGATCAGGCAGAATGCCTTGTCGCCGGTTCGCTGGAAGCCCTTCACATGGCGGATATTGACCAGGTAGCTGCGATGGGTTCGCAGGAAGCAGTTCCGCCCTTTCAAGGTTTCTTCCACACGTGAAATCGGCCAGGGACAGAACAGTTCCTCCTTGCCGTTATACAGGCGGGTGTAGTGGCCGTCGGCCTGGATTGCAGCAATATCGTCGACCGCGATGAAATGCACTGTATTGTTTATCTGGTAGGGCAGCCGAGGCGAGGCGGCGGGAGCTTCGGCCGCAGCCATGATCACGCTTTTCGCCCTCGGGATATCCGCCGCCGGCCCAGCCGCATCCATCGGGATGGCGGTAAGCAGGAAGAAGCCGCAAATCAGGAAAGCTACCACCGCCACCAGCAGCGCCAGACTACCCGAAGACAGGATCGGATCGCCGACCGGCGCCGCGGTGGGTGCATCGACGAAATTCGTATAGGCCATGGCCGAGTAATGCATGGCTGATATGGTGATCCCCAGCAGCACCCCGCCGGTCGCGATCTGGCGCAACGTGCGCTGCTTGTAGGCCAGCCACAGCGCGCAGACCGAAGAGCCTATTGCGATGGCGGAAGACACAAAATACCCGGCGGTCTCGAAGGTCACCGTCTTGCCGCCGATGGCCGACATGCCGAGATAGTGCATTGAGACGATGCCAAGCCCCATCAGTATGCCCGCCAGACCGATCTTGCGTGGCGTACGCTCGCTGCAATGCAGGATCAACAGTCCCAACCCGGTAATCAGGATCGCAACGAGAACCGAGCCAAGGGTCGGAAGCGCGGCATAGGTCAGTTCCGGCGACATGTGCATCGACAGCATCGCAATGAAATGCATGGACCAGATTCCGCCGCCCAGCGCGATGGCCGCCTTGGCGATTTCCCGCTTGCGGGCCGGCGGCGGCAGCGCGCGAAGACCGCTGGCGATGCGCAATCCGGTAAAGGAGGCGAGAACAGCCACCAAGACCGACGCCGCAACCAGAAGCAGGCTATGTGATGCTAGCAGGGACATAACGGCATATTACCAGATTGGCAGGAGGCTACCCAGCCCTTCGTAATGCGGCACTGCACATCCAGCGATATAGCACACCTGTACTGTATATCCAGTTCTCCCGCCGGGCTACGCCCCTTCCTGGAAACGGCGCTTCACATCATCGGGGATCGTCACCGCGCGTATACCGTTCACGGCCCCGGAGTCATGAATGACCCAGGCGCGGATATCGCGGCCTTCGGCGCAAAGCTGTCCATTCTTGCGTACTTCATGGGTCACGGTGAAGGATTTGCTCCGCCACTCCTCGATCCAACTGGTCAGGGTGATGGTCTCGCCGAAACGGACCGGCGCCTTGAAGCTGGCCTTTGTATCCAGCATCGGCACGCCGGCGATGCCCCGCTCCTCGATCATCTCGTGAAACGGCATGCCCGCCGCGCCGAACAGCGCGTGCGCTCCCTGATTGAACCAGCGGAAATAGTTGGGGTAGAAGACGATCCCCGCTGGGTCGCAATCGCCCCATTCAACCGTGATCTCGATACTGTTGCGAAACATCGGACCCACCCGTCATTTCAGGAGATGCGGCAGCCACAGGGTGATCGCCGGAAACAGGATCAATAGCGCCACGCGGATCGCGTCGGAAGCCAGGAAGGGCAACACGCCAAGGAAGGTCTCCTTCAGCCGCACGCCCGGCGCCATCGAATTGATGACGAAGACGTTGAGGCCCACCGGTGGCGTTATCAGCCCCACCTCGACCACGATCAGTACGATGATGCCGAACCACATCTTCAGGTCGCCTTCCGGCATGCCAAAATCCAGCCCCGCGATGACCGGCCAGAACACCGGCACGGTCAGCAGGATCATCGCCAGGCTGTCCATTACGCAACCCAGCAGCAGATAGATCAGGATCATCAGCATCAGGATGACGATCGGCGCTAGACCGCTGGCGGCGATCCAATCGGCCAGTTCCAGCGGCATGCGCGAGAATCCGAGGAAGGCGTTGAAGAAATCGGCGCCCATCAGGATCATGAAGATCATGCCGGTCGAAACCGCGGCGCCGCGCACGCAGTCGAGGAAGCCATCGAGGCGCAATCCGCCGCGCCAGAAGGCAATCACCGCCGTGCCGAAGGCGCCGAAGGCCGCGCCCTCGGTCGGGGTGAACACACCCAGATAAATGCCGCCGATCACGACTGCAAAAATAACGATCACAGGCCATGTCTCGACCAG
>Ga0210062_1000670_pt1 | contig 10519 bp, 9 predicted proteins | sample Muzzi_CordA_D2_FD_185528 | JGI IMG/M metagenome (GOLD analysis project Ga0210062, IMG submission 185528) | Wetland microbial communities from San Francisco Bay, California, USA, that impact long-term carbon sequestration - Muzzi_CordA_D2 (SPAdes) | ecosystem: Environmental > Aquatic > Marine >...
GCGCCGCGAACTCATCATCGGCGCGTGTGATCGGCAACGGCGCCCCGGTAAATATCGCGGAACCGAAAGCCCCGTCCTTGGCGATGATTTCCACCACCACGCCATCAGGCGTTCTGGCCCTGGACGGTGTCGCCGGCTCGTAAACCGTGTCGGGCAAACCTTCCAGGTCGGTCTTCAACCGTGCCAGCATCGCGTCGCTGTAGTTGCCGGCAATACCCAGCATGACATTGCTGCGGGTAAAGGTCCTGTGGTAATGGGCCTTGATATCGTCGAGCGTAATCGACCGGACCGCCGCCGACGTGCCCTGCACCATGTGCTGCATGTTGCCGCCGCGGAACAACAGGTCCTCGAGCGCGAATTTGCTGTAATCTTCGTCGGACGAGGCGCGTACGACCTGGTCGACATAGTTCTGCTGCGCCTTCATCACACGGGTGAAATCCTGTTGGTCGAAATTGGGTGCCAGCAGCGCATTTTTCAGCAGCGGGTAGAACTGATCGACAAAATCGACCGGCACCTGGAACGTGAAGGTCGTGACCTGCTTGTCGACCACCGCAGAATAACTCGCCGCCCACGGCATCATCCTGTCCTGGATATCGGCATAACTGAGGCCGCCCGCACCCCCTTGCACCATCAGCGACGCGGTGGCATAAGTGAGCCCTTCCTTGGCGGCCGGGTCCGCTATCGAACCGTTCTCGAAGCGGACCTTGAATACGACCTTGGTCGAGTTTTCCTGTTTTAGCGTGACGACTTCAATGGCCAGTGCCTGGACGCTGAAAAGCGCAGCAAGGACGAAGCCAGCGCAGCGGACAAAGAGGTTCATTTCAGTGCTCCTTTCTCATCGTCGGAGATCGTTGCAATGGTCAGGTGCTCCGGCACGAAGTACTTGTTGGCGACCTGCCTGATGTCGGCGGCGCTGACCTTGTCATAGAGAGCGTACAGCCGGTTGACCGACTCCGGGTCGCCAGTCAGTTGTATGTAGTGGCTCAGTGACTGCGCAATTGCGTCCGGTGTGTCGATGCTCATGGCGTAACGGTATTTGAGGTTGGACTTGGTCCGCTGCAGCAACTTTATGTCCACGTCATCGCTCTTGACCCTGGCGAGTGCCTTCCTGATTTCAGCGATGACGTAGGGCATGTCTTCCTTCTTGACCAGCGATGCCTGTATCGTGAACAGGCCCGGGTCACGGTGGTCGTACGCCCCGCCGCCCAGGAAGCGGACTTTCTGCTCGTCGATGACCAGTTTCTTGTACAGCTCGGAGGTCGGCGAAAAAACGATCGACGAAAGTACGTCGAGCGCCGGCATGTCGATCTTCGTATCGCTGAAGGCCGGACCCTTGTAACTCATGCTGAGAAACGGGGGGATGCTGTCGTTCTGGAGGTGCGTGTAGCGCGTCCCCGTCTGCTCCGGCTCCGCCGGCACGACGGACCTGTAATCGCCGTGCTGCCATTGACCGAAGTACTTTTCAGCCAGCGCGTTGACGCGCTCCGGCGTCACATCGCCGACCACCAGCACGGTGTTGTATTCCGGACGGTAATAGCGGTCGAAAAACTTCTTTGAATACTCGTATTGGTTCGGCATGTCGACGATGTCCTTGAAGTAACCCATCGTCGTGTGCGAGTACGTGTGCTGCTTGAACGCCGTTTCCGCCACCTTCTCGTTCAGCTGGTTGTAAGGACTGGCGAAGTTCTTGGTGTACTCGCCCTTGACTGCGCCCGCCTCGGTCTTGAATTCGTGTTCCGAGTATTTCAGATGCATGAAGCGGTCCGATTCCAACTCGAACATCAGTTCGAGCTTGTCGGCATCGCCGGTCATGTGGTAATCGGTCCGGTCCTGCGTGGTGTTGGCGTTGGCCGCCGCCCCGGTGGACTTGAGCGCTGCGGCATAGGCTTCCTTGGAGTACTTCTCGGTACCGCGGAACATCATGTGTTCAAAGAAATGCGCAAAACCGGTCACACCGGGTTCGACCTCGTTGCGCGCGCCGACACGGGTGACGATGTGCAGCGCCGCCAGGCCGGGCGAGTCGAACGGCACGGTGACCACGTTCAGGCCATTGGCCAGCCTGTGCTGGTAGATCGGGTACGGCAGGATTCTTGCAGCGCCCGCGGCCGGCGCACAAAAGGCGCTGGCGGTAACCGAGAGTATCAGGGTCAGCACCCCGGTCTTGATCGTGTTCTTCATAGTGGGAGCTCCATGGTGATTACAGGCTGTATTCGTTCAGGACGGGTACTCACCGAATGTCGGCAACCCGTCGCCGCGGCAGGACCAGGCCGTGCCCGAGCCGGTGAAGATGCGTGCTTGCGGTTCGATTCCCGGTTCCCCGTCGAGGGAGCCGGCCGGGATAAACACCATGCCCGACGCTTCGATAAACCGCGGCAACCGCCCGCCGCACTCGCTGCAGAAGGTGTTGGCGAAGCGCTTCGCTTCCGGCAATTTGTAGAACTTCACGAATTCCCCGCCGCGCTCGAAATCCAGCGAGCCTTGCAGAAACAGGTTGCTGGCGTGGGCGGATCCGGTTGCCTTGCGGCAGCGCTCGCAGTGGCAATGATAGAAATGCAGCGCTTCGCCCGCGGCCTTGTAGCGCACGGCCCCGCACAGGCAACTGCCACACACGGATATTTCTTTCATGGCTTTGTGCCCTCGCATGGAAATTGGCTGCCCGCCCCGACTGAACCGTTTATTCTATCGTCTTGCCGCGATGGGGTATATGTGTCTTCAGGACTAGTATGTGTCTTCAGGACTAGGCCGCGCGGCCAATTTTCCTGCTCCACGGCAAAGCTCCGATTCTGTTATCATCGCCCGCTGATTTTCAACCCATTCAATCCGAACCAACAATGGTGACCCACCACTGGAGTATGTCGTGAGAGTTGTATTGTATTGTTTCTGTGTATCCCTGGTTGCAATGATTTCGAGCGTCGACGCCACTGCCTCGAAAGCCGCTGATTACAAGGCGGATGCGCACAAATACTACCAGGAGGGCGAGTTCAGGAAGGCCTACAAAACGTATCTCAAGCTGGCGAAATCGGGTGATACCGAAAGCCAGAAAATGGTCTCGCAGATGGCAGCGAAAGGCGAAGGTACCAGAGCCAGCCTGACCGACGCTTACGCGTGGTCCATCCTGGCCGAAGAGGGTAAATCAGGTAAAGCGAGGCGTTTCAGCGACGAACTGTTGGAACAGATAAACGACAAGGACAAGGCGCGCAAGAAGGCCGCAAAACTGAAGAAAAAGTACGGTCGCGAAGCGATCAGGAAAAAAGCCGAGCGCATGAAGAAAGTGAATCAGAAAAAACTTGTCCCGTGCACCGGTTCACGTGTGGTATGTTGAATGCTTCAGGTGGCAGGTGGGGTGAGTTATGTACCGTTCGTTGCAGTCACAAAGGGGCGCATCCTTCATTGCGACCCTGATCGTTCTGGCCGTACTGGCCTACGTGGTCTACGTGGGTATGCAGTACGTCCCCCAGTTCATCGAATCGCAATCGATCGGTTCGATCCTGTACAGCATGGAAGACACGCAACGGTCGGAGCCGGTTGAAAACACCGACGAGGCCCGTGACAAAGTGATCCGTTTGCTGCAAATGAACAACATGGATGATATGACGGACAAATTTGCCATCATGAACGAAAATTACGGTCTTACGATCACGTTCGACTACGACAGGACACTGGACCTCCTGTTCGAGAAGAAAAAAATGCACTATGAAAAGTCGGCGCACCTCAATTTGAGGGCTCGATAGGGCCCGGGTGCCCACAGTTCGAAGTTGACGTACTGCGCTGAAGCCAGTACCTTAGGTGCCCCGCGCCAGCGGGCCTTTTTGCCAGGCCGGGTCACGGGCGATTAGCTCAGTTGGGAGAGCGCTGCAGTCACATTGCAGAGGTCACTGGTTCAAGCCCAGTATCGCCCACCATTCAGTTCTTTTGCAGCCAGGTGGGTTTCCTGCCGCCGGCGTGCAGCCAGACGATCGTCAGCAAACTGCCCAGGAACGCCAGCCCGGTGTCCTTCTGCGCGTCCCACTGATCGCCCTGCGTGCCGAGAAACGCCGTGCCCAGTTCCGGATGCACGATGACGGCGGCGACCATCTCCATCGTTTCGTAAAACGCACTCCACCCCAGGATGATGCAAACCCCGAACAACGACAGCCAGCGGCCGCGCAGGCCGGAGCGGTGATGGATGTACTCCATGAACGGCAGCGTCGTCAGCAGCCCGAAGGCGAAATGGACCATGCGGTCATAATGGTTGCGCTGCCAGCCGAACCAGTCGCTGATGCGAAATCCGAGCGGCGTCTCGGCGTAGGTGTAATGGGAGCCGTAAATGTGCAACACGAGGAAGACGGTGATCAACCAGTAGGAACCGAGCGAAAAGCGGAAGCGGAATGCGCCGATACCAAGCACCAGGAAGGTGACCCACACCAGCAGGTTCTCCAGCACCCAGTCGCCGCGGTCATACGGATTCACCGCCGCCCACACCCAGGTGGCCGCGACCAGCACCGACATCAGGGAAACCTGCAGTCGGCCGGAGAGACGCACGGTCATGACCCCTTCCTCGCAAAGGCCTTACATACACACGACGTTAGACGAAAAGCGGGGTCGGAGTAAAGCGCCGCCGGCAATTAAGACACACCGGCACGGCGCGTGATCGTTTCCGGCCTAAAGCCCGGTGCGGCCGGCCTCGCGCATCATCGGCGCATAATCCTTGAACACCGGGCCGGCGGCGGTGGCGCCGATGGTGATGCCCGCGTCGGTGGTCAGCGTATGGCCGCTGGTGTAGCCGGACTCGTCGCTGGCCAGCCATAAGGCCGCGTTGGCCACGTCTTCCGCCAGCCCCGGGCGGCCCTTCAGCGGCGAAGCTTCGGCCAGTGCCCGCTTGGCGCCCTCGATGTCTTCCGGGTCCCCGGTCAGCACGTTCGCGACCATCGGCGTCGCCATGCTGGCGGCGGCGATGGCGTTGACGCGAATGCCAAAACGGCACAATTCTGCGGCCGCGTTCCGGGTCAGGCCGATCACCGCGTGCTTGGCCGCCGTGTACGCGTGCGGCGCCAGCCCGCCCATCAGGCCGGCCGTGCTGGTCATGCTGATGATGCTGCCGGCTTCACGCGGTTTCATGACCCTGGCCGCGTGTTTCATGCCGTAAAAAACTCCGTTCAGCAACACGTCCATGCTGGCGGCCCACTCGGCAGTGGGCGTGCTGTCGATGGGTCCGATGGCCCCGACGATGCCGGCATTGTTGAACATGATATCGACCTGTCCGAATTCGTTGACCGCGAGATCGACCAGCCCTGCAACATCGTCCTCTCGGGTCACGTCGCAAACGGCGAAGCGCGCCTTGCCTCCGAACTCGGCGGCAAACGCTTCGCCCCGCCCGCGTTGTATGTCACCGATCACGACACGGCAGCCTTCGGAAATGAACCGCTGTGTCGACGCGGCCCCAATACCGCTCGCACCGCCCGTGATGACCGCAACCCTGTCTTTTAAACGCATGCCGATTCTCCTGAAAAACCGTCACCGGCCGCTGCCGGGCTGCTCGCATTATGCTTTCAACTTGAATCTATTTCAAGAGTTGTCAACGGCGCTGCATACGTCAGTAAACACTTTACTATCAGAGCATAAATTACTATTTACAAACGTTTTTATTCGCACAAGCACTCCGGGAATCCGACCCCATGCAACACGGGAAATGCGGTCAAGCCGGTCCTGTGGAGTGAGGCGCTCCGCGGCAGAAGTCACTTGACAGAATGATCCGCATATGCGAAGTTCTTGCAACACAATTTTAACAAAGTTCAAGTTTTGCGCCGAGGACGTTCACGGGACACCGGATGCAGAACGCAGTGGGTGGGGGTGCGCATTTTTTGATGAGCGCCTTTTTATTAATGACATTGAAATTCGGAGCAGGGCTAACAGACCATGAAGAAATTTCGAGTAGATAACTGGAAGACCTTGAGCATTTCCCTCATTGCCGTCCTCGGCTGCACTGCAGCAATGGACGTCGTGGCTCAGGATCAGGCTCAGGATCGTCAGCAGGCCAATTCCCTGGAGGAGATCATCGTCACGGCCAGAAAGCGTGAAGAGAACATCCAGGACGTCGCCATCGCGGTCACCGCGTTGAGCGCGACGGAAATCAACCGCACCTTCGCGCGCGACCTGAAGGACCTTGCCAGTGTCTCACCTAACCTGGTGATCGACGACACGTCGCAGGGCCCCGGCGGTGTCGCGGCGATTTACATCCGCGGCGTCGGCGTGGCCGATGTCGAGAAGAGCTTCGACCCGGCGGTCGGCGTGGTCGTGGACGGCCTCTCGATCGGCTCCAACGCGGGGTCGATCCTGCGGAGCATCGACATCGCCAGCATCGAAGTGTTGCGCGGCCCGCAGGGTACGCAGTTCGGTCGAAACACGATCGGCGGCGTCATCAACGTCTCACGCAGCAAGCCGACCGGCGTGGTCGGCGGCAAGGTGCGACTCGGTTACGGTTCCTATGACACCTACCATGCCGAAGGCATCTTCAATTTCCCGCTGACCGACAAACTCGCCGTCAAGCTGAGCGCCGCCGAGAACAATCAGAGAAACGGCTATTACATCAACGCCGCGACGGGACATCACATCGGTTCCGTGGACTACAAGATGGGCGGCCTCAACGTCCTGTTCACGCCCAATGATTCGATGGAACTCGAGTACACCGGGACCCTCGAGCGCACCCACCAGGACACGCCGCCGCTGCTCAATACCGGGCAGTCCGGTGCGCTCTTCTGCACCGCCTTCGGCTTCTGCTCGCCGTCCGTTCATTCGACCATCACCGGCAGCCGCCACAAGGTCTGGATCGTGCCGCTGCGGCCCCCAAATCCGAATGGTGCGGCCCTCAGCATCAGTACGATTGACCAGCTCGAGCCGACGACCTTCAATGCCTCCTTCGATGCCGATACGCATATCGTGGAATACCGCTGGGACGTCAATGACAGCTATCACTTCGATGCGGTCTACGGGCACTACGAGACCCACGAAAAAGTCTTCACGGACTGGGACGGAACACCCGAGATGCTGTATCACACGGACCGCCCCGGCGACTGGAAGCAGGACAGCCTGGAAGTTCGCCTCAACAAAGGCGGCAGTGGCCGCTTCACCTGGGTCGCGGGCGCCTTTTTGTGGAAGTCCAAATTCGACATCCGGCTGCGCAGCTACATCGGCTTCAACCCCTACGGCCTGGTCCTCGACATCGCCCAGTTCGGTTACCAGACCACCAAGTCCAAGGCCCTGTTCTTCGAGGGTGACTACGCCTTCAACGATGCGCTGACACTGACCGTCGGCGGCCGCTACACCAAGGACGAGAAGACGTCCCGGGCGCGCGGCTTCGTCGACACCAGCATCCCGCTCTCGAGCGGCGCACCGGTTGATTTCGCACCGGGTCTGAGCGGCGACCCGTCGGATTCGTGGAAGAAGTTCACGCCCAAGGCCAGCCTGAAATACCACCTCAACGACAAAACCATGACCTATTTCACGTGGTCGAACGGTTACCGCAGCGGTGGCTTCAACTCGCGTGTCAACAGCTACAGCGAGGCGGTCACGCCGTATAACGAAGAAACCGTGGAGAACTTCGAGCTGGGTATCAAGAGCGAGGTCCTGGACCAACGGGTACGTCTCAGTGCAGACGTGTTCCTGATGAACTATGACGACAAGCAGGAAGAAATCCACCTGCCCGATACCTTGAGCGGCACCGGTCAGAAAACCGTCATCGCCAATGCCGCGACCGCGGAAATAAAGGGCGTGGAGTTCGAGATGCAGGCGAATGCGACCGACAACCTGTACGTGCGCGCGAACGTCGCTTACCTCGACGCCAAGTACAAGAAGTTCTCGTTCGACGATGACGGCGACCCAAACACGCCGGACGCCGATTTCAGCAACCTCAAGCCGCGCCGTGCGCCGAAGTGGACCGGAAACATCGATACCACCTACGAGTGGCCGATGGGCGATAACATGGTGTGGGCGCGCGTCTCCTATCATTACATCGCTTCCGACTACACCGACTTCACCAATGCAGCGGAACTCAAGAACAGCCCGCAAAACCTGTTCGACGCCTCGATCAACTACGATTGGGGAAGAACCCGTTTGAGCCTCTACGGGCGTAACCTGACGAACGAGGACGGCTACATGATCGGCTACGACGTCGCCGGCCTCTGGTCGTACGCGGCCATACGGCCGCCGCGGACCTTCGGCTTCGAAGTTACACACGAGTTCGGTGGGGAGTAAGCTTTGACCCGGCTGCCCCGTTAACCGGGGCAGCGACGGTCATGAATGAAACCAGGGCTTTCCGCGAGCAATCGCGGAAAGCCTTTTTTATCGTCACCTCCAAGTGGAGACATCGGGCCGCCGCGGCAGGGCTTATCGCACTGGTCGTCATGGCGGTTCGACACGTACCCGCTTGAGGTAAGATAGTCAGCGGACAACCGTCGCACCGGGTTCGCCGTGGAGAGATTGCTTACACTGAGAGTTGCCCTGATCGTGCTGGCGGGGATACTCGCGACTTTTGGCGTCACCAATGGCTGGGTGGCTATCTTCTGGCAGTCGAAATACGAGGTCTCTTACCAGTTCGATGTCTCCGTCACCTACTGCTTTCACCAGCAGTGCGCCTTCAGCGGCACGCTCAAAGTCGCCAATACGGGCCGGCGGGAACAGGACGAAGTCGTTGTCAGTATGACCGGCGTTCCAGCGAATACCGGCAGTACACCCAGGGTCACCAACCTGTCCGCCGCCGAGCCCCGCGAGGCCGACCCGAAGATCGAACAAAATCAAAACAAAGACACTTACGTCATCCGTCTGCGTGGTCTCAAACCGGGCGCGCTGACCCTGTTCCATTTCCAGGGACAGATACCGGCAAGTGAAGCGGCAAAGGCACAGGAGCCGATTATCAGCGTCAGCGGTCGGGGCCGCATGATCGAAGGAGATCCGCGCGCCATTGCCTTCGGCCGGTTTTTTTGAAATGAAAAAGGTCAAAGAATTCAACGGAGTGGACATCCCGGTGCTGTATGCCCGCCAAAATCAGACGGGCCATGGCTTTTTAATGTAACCTGCATCTCCGGGCTCCGGGTTATGTGAAGCTCGGGATCATCTCGAGCTCGGGACCCCCTTCCGATTACATGGAATTAACAGGAAAGCAAATGAACAAATTCACGCAACAGATAGGTTTTTTTACCTTGATAACCGGCCTGCTGGCGCTAACGGCTTGCTCGACGGCACCCAAAACAGCCGCCGGCAAAACCTATATCGAGAGCGAAGCGGCCACCGCAATCAGAACGGCAAAGTCAACGGACCCCAGCCTGGGCAAAACGCTCAAAAACACCGCCGGTTATGCGGTCTTCCCGAAGGTCGGCAAAGGCGCGGTGGGAATTGGCGGAGCCTATGGCAAAGGTGTGCTTTATGAAAACGGCAAGGTCGTCGGCTACTGCGATCTGAGCCAGGCAACCATCGGTCTTCAACTCGGCGGTCAGTCCTACACCGAGGTGATCGCTTTTAAAACTCAATCCGCATTGAACCGGTTCAAGCAAAGCAAATTTAACTTCGGCGCGCAGGCCACGGCCGTGGCGCTGCAATCGGGCGTCGGTGCAAATGCCAAGTATACCGATGGCGTGGCTGTATTCACGATGAACGAGGCCGGCCTGATGTACGAAGCATCCATTGGCGGGCAGAAGTTCAGCTACCAGGCCAAGTAATACAAAGGGACCAGGGCTACTCCTCTACCCCGCTCATGCTCTTGGGGTCAGTTCACAGTTCCAGGGTGAATCCCTTGATGCTTACGTATCAAGTTCCTTTCGCTCTGGTCCCAGGTCCTGGCGCACGGCCAGGCGGTACAGCAACACGGCCACGCCCGCCAGCATCGCGAGGCCGAGCCAACCACCGACGTGGTAACGCTCAGGCAGCGCCAATACATCGGCCGAGCCCACTGCCACGATCGGGACGGCCATGAAGATACCCATCAGCGCCTCGCCGGTGATCAGGCCGGCCGAGAACAGCGTCCCTTTCTGGTGGACGCGTTCTCGTTCGCCCTCGGCATCGCCGGGCTTGAGGCGGCGCTCGACCAGGTGTGCCACCAGGCCGCCCGCAAAGATCGGCACGCTGAGCTCGATGGGCAGGTAGATACCTACGGCGCAGGCAAGCACCGGCGTGCGAAATCCGCTGCCGCGGTGTTTCAGGGTTTCGTCCAGCGCGATGATCGCGGCGCCGATCAGGACGCCGATACCGATCATGCCCCACGGCAATTCGCCGCCGAATATGCCCTTGGCGACCGACGCCATCAGGTTGGCCTGCGGCGCCAGCAACGGGCTCGGGTGGGCCTCGGTGGGCACACCGATGCCGTAGGCCTGCGCCAGCAAGCTCAGCACGGGCGCCATGATCAGGGCGCTGGAAACACCGCCGATCGCCAGCATGAGCTGTTGTTTCCAAGGCGTGGCCCCGAGCATGTAGCCGCACTTCAGATCCTGCAGGTTGTCACCGCCGATGCAGGCGGCGGCGCACACCACCGCGCCGATCATGATCGTGGCTA
>Ga0210062_1000671_pt1 | contig 10509 bp, 8 predicted proteins | sample Muzzi_CordA_D2_FD_185528 | JGI IMG/M metagenome (GOLD analysis project Ga0210062, IMG submission 185528) | Wetland microbial communities from San Francisco Bay, California, USA, that impact long-term carbon sequestration - Muzzi_CordA_D2 (SPAdes) | ecosystem: Environmental > Aquatic > Marine >...
ACAAAATAATTCTGCTCGACCCCGCCGGCTTCGACGGTCAGCCCCGATCCCCCTACGAAAGAGATGTTCTACAGTTTTGCCGCCAATGGTTATCGGGGCAAGAGACATTCTACCTAACTACCTCCGGTTCGACCGGCCAGCCAAAGCGCATCATTCTGCATCGGGAACAGATGATCAACAGTGCCCGCTTGACCGGCGAGGTTCTTGGACTGCAAGCGGGTGATAAAGCCCTGGTTTGTCTCTCCATTAATTATATCGCCGGGATGATGATGTTAGTGCGCGGGTTTGAATTGGGCCTGGACCTGTCCATCGTCAACCCCGCCGGAAACCCCTTACACGAGTTTTCTGCCGGCACTCACTTCGACTTTAGCGCTTTTGTGCCTCTCCAACTCCAGCAAATCCTAGCAGCTTCGCGCCACCAGCAGCGCATTCTCAATGGTATGAAGGCCATCCTGATCGGCGGGGCGGCTGTGTGTCTGGCCCTGAAAGAGCAACTGCAAGCAATTACTGCCCCGATTTACCATACCTATGGTATGACCGAGACCGCTACCCATATCGCCTTGAAACGACTCAACGGGCCCGAAGCCAGTGAGTGTTTCATCCCCCTGCCAGGCGTCGAGATTGGTCTGGATCAGCGGGGCTGCTTGACCGTCAAAGCTGCCGTCACTAACAGTCAAACCCTCTACACCAATGACCTGGCTGAACTCAATCCCGACGGTTCGTTCAAGTGGTTGGGGCGGATCGACAACGTCATAAATTCCGGGGGGGTTAAGGTCCAGGTTGAAAAAGTAGAAGCTGCATTGGAAAATCTGCTCCGTATCTGGCAACACGGACGCCTGGCCGATAGACGCTTCATAATTGGCCCGCTGCCCCATCCTCGATTGGGCCAAACCGTAGTCGCCATCATCGAAGGCCATTCATTTTCCGCGGCAGAGCAGGCCCAGATTCAATCGAAATTACAGGAGACCCTGACCAGGTACGAAATTCCCCGCACGTTTTATTTTCTGCCTGCCTTGCCGGAGACACCGACCGGCAAAATTGATCGAATAGGCTGCCTCAAAAGTCTGGCCTGATGGAAAGACGTCCAAAAATCAGGTTGGTAAATGGGTCTGTCCAATCTTTTCTTTTAGGGCAGACAGGGGGGAGCGGGGGGAATCCCCCCGTGTCCCACCCAGGTGTGTCCCGATCTCCTAAAATTCTGGGCATATCTTTGGTAAATCAATAGATTGAGATACCTCGGCAGCCATGCTATACTAATATTATCAGGTATTTGTAATGGGAGGAATCTCCATGCCTAGCGACCCTCTATCCCAACGTTCTCCTTTAGCACACCAAGTTGGATTTGAAGAAATCGAGCATACGGCCGACTGGGCGCTGCGGGTCCACGGTCGGAATTTGCGCGAGCTCCTGCTGAATGCCGCCCGCGGAATGAACAGCCTGATGGCGTCGAATCTGGACAATATTCCGCTCGACGTTGAACAGCAGGTTGAGCTTGAGGCCATCGATGCCGAAAGCCTGCTGGTCGACTGGCTAAACGAGTTGGCTTACTGGGCCGAGATCGAAGGGTTGATTTTCCGAGAGTTTGAATTGGACCACGTCATCCAAACCGGGCTACGGGCCACCGTACGCGGCGGTCAAGTCTCCCATTTCACCAAACATATCAAAGCCGTCACCTACCACAACCTGGATATTCTCGAGACTGAGACCGGATTGGAAGCTACGGTAGTGTTTGACGTTTGAACGAGATCGCAAAGACGCAGAGTCGCAAAAATAGTTGCTACCCTGCTACCCGCTACTTTGTTACCCTATACCAACGGAGGAGGTCTAACCAATGGTAAGCAGCCATGATTTTAAGCAAATAGACAAGTTTCTATACGAAGTTCCTCAATCTTATCGGCCCGATATGCGGGTCCCGGCCCGTTTTTACGCCGACCCGGAACTACTGGATGGGGCGCTGGGCGACAAAAGCCTGGAGCAGTTGGTCAACACGACCACGCTGCCGGGCGCGATCAAATACACTCTGGCCATGCCCGACATCCACCAGGGTTACGGCTTCCCCATCGGCGGGGTGGTCGCGACCAAATTGCCCGACGGCGTTATTTCCCCCGGTGGAGTAGGTTATGACATCAACTGCGGAGTCCGACTGCTGGGTACCCACATCTACCGGGACGAGGTCGATCCACACCTGTCGGATCTGGCTTCAGTCCTGTACGCCAACTGCCCCAGCGGCGTCGGTAAGGGCGGCAGCATCAGGCTCAAGATTGGCCAGTTGGAACGGCTGATCGAACAAGGGGCCCGCTGGGCCTTAAAGCAGGGCTATGCCACCGAGGCCGACCTGGAGCGCACCGAAGAGCGCGGCTGCATCGAGGGCGCCGACGCCGGCAAGGTTAGCGAGCGGGCCAAGAAGCGGGGCAACGGCCAGATTGGCACGCTGGGAGCGGGGAACCACTTTATTGAGGTCGATGTCGTGGACGAAGTCTTTGAGGAAACCGCGGCCGAACGGATGGGGCTGGCTCCGGGCCGGCTGGCCGTGCAGATTCACTGCGGTTCGCGGGGGTTCGGCCACCAGGTCTGCACCGACTACGTCAAACGCTTCCAGAAAACGATCAAGCAGTACGGCATCGAGCTGCCCGACCGAGAATTGGTCTGCGCCCCGCTGGGCAGTCCGGAAGGGCAGGATTATCTGGCGGCGATGAAGGCCGCGGCCAACTATGCTTTTGTCAACCGGCAGGTACTGACCCACCACATTCGGCGCAGCTTTGAGCAGGCACTGGCCGGCAGGGTTAAAAATCACCAGGTGTTCCAGGTGTACGACATCGCCCACAATATGGCCAAGGTCGAGGAGCATGAGATCGATGGCCGGCAGGTTAAGGTTTGCGTCCACCGCAAAGGAGCCACCCGGGCCTTTGGTCCCGGCTCGCCGGTGTTGCCCGGTGTGTATCGAGATATCGGCCAGCCGGTACTGGTGCCAGGCTCGATGGGCACAGCCAGTTGGGTCTTGCTGGGTACGGAGGGGTCGATGGCCCAGACCTTTGGTTCCACCTGCCACGGCGCAGGCCGGACCATGAGCCGCTCCAAAGCCAAGAAAACGATCTGGGGTGGGGATTTGCGGGAGGAGTTAGAGTCCCGCGGCATCCACGTGCGGGCCGGCAGTATGCCTGGTCTGGCCGAGGAAGCGCCTGCTGCTTATAAAGATGTAGATCGAGTGGTGGATGTAGTCCACGGGGCAGGTATCGCCAAGAAAGTAGCCCGATTGGTGCCGATTGCGGTGGTCAAGGGGTAAATTTCTTCAACCGATTTGCGGTCTAATGGCGCTACGATTTGTTACCTTCAACTGCTGAGACAAGACTTGATCGAAAGACGGCCTATCACCTGGCTCACCAGGTTTGGATTTGGGCCAGCGCCTTGGTAAATAAAGCCTCATCATAAGAGTAAAGCTGTGAATCAGTATCGAGTTCGCGTTTATTTGTGCTCATCTACAGCCTCTTGATCGTTTGAGGCTGGCATATCCGGCGGCTTGGCTGCCTGCTCATTCAGCCAAGCCAGCAACTGGGCCACGGCCCAGCGATGCTGGGCCGACAACTCATCCAGCACGTGCTGCTGTCGCTCGCCGGCCAGGATTTTGCGCAGCACCTTGCCTAAAGCCCGAATCTCGGGCGAGAGGCGTTCGTCGGCCGCCAGCTCTTCCGTAAAAGCCCACAACTGCTGCCAGAGCAGCGCCTCGCCGGTGCAGGCTTCAGCCACCTTTTCCACCAACTCCTCAAAAGAGATCGCCTGTCGCTCCAATTCCTCCGCCTCAGTCAGAGGCGCTTCAATTTGCTCCAGGGTATCCCACACCAGTTCCGCTTGCTCCGGGCTCAGATCTTCCACCAGGGCAATCGGATCTCGTTCCCCCTGCAAGATGCGGGTCAGGGTCCGGGCCAGGCTCTGGGCCGTCGGTGGCGCTAAATCACTATTGGCAATCTGGGCCAGCGGCAGCGCTACCTGACCGACGGGGACGATCCCTTTGGCTGCAGCCACGGTCATCGTGATCATCTTTTCAATTTTCTCTTCATAGGTACTGCTCTCGTGAGGTTCAGTCTCTGGCATTGCCTGCCCCCTGATTTTCTAGTATAATGCCAATCGCTGTTTTGGGCGAGAATTAACGTTTTCACCAACTGCTCTGCCAGATATGAAGATTGCTCCCAATGCAACCTTGAATCCCTCCTCTTTTGCCTCATCCCCATGTTAACAAGATAGGGCAATGAATGGCTAACACAAAAGCCTTCGGTGTACCTGCCGAAGGGAAACGAGCAGAAAAACTAACCCAGACCAGGCGCAGGGCTACCCTGCTCAAGGCCGCGGCCAAGGTCAGTCGCAATATCTCCTCCATCCTTGACCCAGAGGAACTGCTGGCTCGCACGGTCGATATTATCTGTGACGAGTATGGTTTTTACTATGCCGGCATTTTTCTGCTGGAGCGATTGGAGGCTGGTCAAGACTGGGCGGTGCTTAAAGCGGGCCGAGGCCGGGCCGGCCACTTGATGATTGAGCACGGGCACAAGCTACTGGTAGGAGGGCGGTCGATGGTCGGGGCCTGCACCGCGCTCAACGAAGCTCGCATCGTCCTGGACGTGGGGAAAGAGGCGGTCTGGTTCAACAACCCCTTTTTACCAGACACCCGCTCAGAAATGGCCTTGCCTCTGGCCGTTGGCAACCATGTCATTGGCGCGCTGACGGTCCAAAGCGTGGAGGAGGCCGCTTTTTCTGAAGAAGATATCTCTTCCCTGCAAGCCATGGCCGACCAACTGGCCGTGGCTATTAACAATGCTCGACTGCACCAGCAAAATCAGCAACTCTACAAAGAAGCGACGCGGCGGGCAATGTTGCTACAAGTCGGCGCCGAGGTTAGCCGGAACATCACCTCCATCCTGGATTTGGACGTGCTGTTATCGAGTACCGTCTATATTATCTGCGAGGAGTACGACCTTTACTACGCCGGCATTTTTCTGGTAGACGAAACCCCGGATGAAAACGGCAAAACCTGGGCCGTGCTCAAGGCCGGGCGGGGGGAAGCCGGCCGCAAAATGGTGAGCCAGGGCCACAAACTGGAAGTGGGAGGCCATTCGATGGTCGGAACTGCGGTGACCCAAAAAGAGGCCCGGATCGCCCTGGATGTTGATGAAGAGAAAGTGTGGTACCCCAACCCCTTCTTACCGGAAACCCGGTCAGAGATAGCGCTGCCTCTCCTCATTAAAGGCCAGGCCATCGGAGCGGTCACCGTCCAGAGCAAAGAAGAGGCCGCCTTCTCCGAAGAAGACGTCTCTTCTCTGCAATCAATGGCCGACCAACTGGCCGTCGCCATCAATAATGCCCGGCTCCTGCAAGATTTAGAAAAAGCTAACGAGGAACTGGTTCGCTCCAAAACGTTTGAGTCCATTGCCACCGCTACGGGGGAGACGATTCACTGGGTCGGCAATAAGGCTGCGCCTATTCCGGGTTGTGTGCGGCGCCTGCGGGAAGACGTGGGCCGGTTTCTTTATCTAAGCAGCCAATATCTGTCACAATTGGACGAGACGAGCAGGAACAACTCGCTGGTCCAGGTCATCATTCAGGCCGGTGAATATTTGAGGCGAAAAGATCCGTCCCTGGCAGCCTCAGCAAATAAGCTTCAGGGCAAACCGTTGAAAAAACTGCAGCGGATGCTGGATATCGACTCGGTGCTGGAGGATCTGGAGATTATTGAAAACAGCAGCAACACCATTTTAAGAATCAAAGAAGATCTAATTGGCCCGGCTCGACGACTGAAGCTTCAAAAAGCAGATATCGTACAGGTGGCCCAAGATAATATCAGGAGCTTTGGTCTGCCGCCGGACACCGTCCTCTACAGCATCGATGGCGAGGTTCCGCCGGTCAGAATTGATCCCGTCCAGATGGGGCGGGTCATCACCAATCTGGTCAAAAATGCCCTTGAAGCGATGGATGAGCAGCCCGATCCCCATATTTTTGTGGCCATCCGCCAGGAAAATCAGGAGTTTGTGATTGTCGATATTGCCGATAACGGCTGCGGCATTCCGGCAGAAGAACTGACCAAGATCTGGCTAACCTTCCACACCAGTAAAGGGAAAAAAGGAGGGACGGGCCTGGGTTTGCCGGCCAGCTTACAAACGATGGAGCGGATGCGGGGCAAAATTAGTGTGGTCAGCCAGGTGGGGCTAGGATCTACCTTTACCCTGCAAGTTCCCATTTACCGGCCTGAAGATGAGGATACCGCGAACGGCTAAACTGTTTTTACAAATCCTTCAGCTTATATTATTATAGATTATATCCTTCGACGAGGTTGATCGCTATGGATCTAGCCAATATTGATGACAATGTCACTCTGGAACAAGCTCTCCGCCGGGCCAATCTGCTGGCCGCCGCAGCAGAAGTCAGCCAAAATATCACTCTAATTTTGGACATTGACGAGCTATTGCCGAAAACGGTTGATATTATCTGTGATGCCTATGATTTTTATTACGCCGGGGTATTCTTAATCGACGACGCCGGTGAATTTGCCGTCTTGCGGGCCGGTCGGGGCGAACCCGGCCGGATTATGATAGAAAACAACCACAAATTGGCGGTAGGGGGTAACTCTATGATAGGGGCCTGCACCGCCCGCAACGAAGCCCGTATTTCCCTGGACGTAGATACCGAACGGGTCTGGTATCCTAACCCCGTTTTGCCCGACACCCGGTCTGAGATGGCCCTTCCCCTGGCTATCGGCAACCGGGTCATCGGAGCGGTAACCGTGCAGAGCGTCGAAGCGGCGGCCTTTTCCGATGAAGACATCTCATCGCTGCAAGCCATGGCCAATCAGTTGGCCATCGCCATCGAAAACGCCCGCAACCGGCGAGAGTTGGAAGAGACCCATGCCCAACTGCTGCGGGCTAAAACCTTTGAGACCATCGCCACAGCCACCGGTGATGCTATCCACTGGATTGGCAACAAGGCCGAGCCGATCGGCGGTTCGCTGGCGCGCCTTCGGGAGGATGTGCAGTTACTGGCCTGCGCTGCGGCCGAGGCTCTGGACCTGGTCGCCGATGAGGTCAAAACCTACCCTCTGGCCCAACTATTTCTGAAGGAAGCCGCCGACATACAGCAGCACAGGCCGGACATCGTCGAAAAAGTGGAGCAACTCACCTCTTTGCCGGTTGACCAGCTGGAGCAGCGCCTGAGCTTGAACTCCATTATGGAAGATCTGCAAATTATCGCCAATGCAGCCTCCTTGATTATGAAAGTCAAAGAAGAACTTATCGGGCCGGCTCGCGAGCAGGCCCCGCGACCGGTGATGATCGATGACGTGGTTAATGATGCAGTGACCGGTTCAGGTATTCCATCAGCAATCGTCAGGCTGGAAAAGCAGAACGACCTGCCGCTGGTGCTGGCCGACCCGGTTCAACTCAACCGAGTCTTCATCAACCTGTTCAAGAATGCCCAGGAGGCTATGGCCGATCAGTCTCAGCCCCGCCTTAGCGTGAGTCTTCGCCTTGATGAAGACCAGAAAATGGTTTTGGCCGATGTCCAGGATAACGGAACAGGCATTCCCGAAGAAACGCTGGACAAGATCTGGATCACTTTCCACACGACTAAAGGCGTTAAGGAGCATGCCGGCCTGGGATTGCCCGCCTGCCAACTGATCTTGGAGCACATCGGCGGCCACATTACGGTTGCCAGCCGGCCCGGTCAGGGAGCTACATTTACCATGGCGGTCCCCCTCGCCGAGGATAAAACCGACGGGGCCAAAATCGAGCCCAGCCGCGGTAAGGTCTTGTTGGTAGACGACGCCGACGATTGGCGACACTTTGCCGCCATTGCCCTCAAGGCGGCCGGCTATAAAACCGCTACCGCGGACCAGAATTATCGCTCCGGACAGTTCAACCAGTATGATCTCATCCTGGTCGATGATATTCTGGCCAATCGAGACTCAATAGAGGTTCTGCAAGAAATAAAACAGGCGGGAGCAATTGCTAAAACTACCGTCTTTTCGTCAAACCCTCGCGTCGAGCGAACCAAAGAGGACAAACTCCTGGGGATCTATGACCTGCTTCCAAAACCGTATACCCAGGCCAGTCTGCTCAACGAGGTCAGAAAAGCTATCACCTCGATCCGGTACATCCGAACTTAAGATCGTAAACAGGAGCGTCCTTATGGATGTAGATCCCAAGATCCTGGTCGTCGATGACGAAGAAAATTTATTGCGCAGCGTGGAAAAGACCTTGCTGCGAGAAGGTTTTGAAGTTGAAACCGCTAATGGTAACATCAGCGCGTATGAGCTTGTCCGGGACGCCCTGCGTGATGGCGAGTCTTTTGATCTAATTATCCTGGACTTGAATATGCCCGATTTTGAGGGCAAAGACTCCAAGTACGCCGGCCTGGAGCTACTTGAGCGTTTAAAGTCCGCCATACCAGACATACCCGTAATCGTCAACTCCGCCTGGGATGAAGTAGAAACGGCCAAACTGTGCATCGACAAAGGCGCGGCCGATTACTTCGTCAAGGGCAGGACGGATGAGATGCTTGATAAAATCCGGGTGGTCTTGAATATTTCCGCCTGACAAGGACAAGACCTTGGCTGTCAAACATCTATATGTGGGTTCCCTGGCCTTAAACGATACCGTGTATGCCGATGGCCGCACCAGTATGACCGATCCGGGCGGCAATGCCCTCTATGCCGGAGTTGGAGCCAGTCTCTGGTCCAAACAGGCCGGTATTGTGGCCGTGGTTGGTTATGACTGGCCCGCTAAGTATACGGACGCCCTTAACCAAAGCGCCATTGACACCTCCGGTCTGATAAAAAAAGATGAAGAAACCCTGCGCGCCTGGACCGTTTACGAATTAAGCGGCTTCCGGCGCTACTTTTCTCGCAATACCGAGCTGGTCCTGTTAACGCCGAGTCCCTTCCGGAGCACTCCCATCAGTCCGGAAGAAGTGGCCGCCTATAGCGAGGCCGCCCGGCAGGTCCACATCCGGAATTCTCCCTTGCCGCAGGAACTGCCGGCTCATTTGTGGCAGGTCGACTCGATTCACCTCTGTCCCATGCGGTTGGAAACTATTCTCACCTGGATCGACTTTCTACAGGATAAGCCGGATATCTTTGTTTCGGTTGATATTTTGCCCTATCCCCTCAAGGGTAATCTAGATGACCCCGATTTGCTCAAGCTGTTAAGTCGGGTTGACGTATTCATGCCCAGCGAACTGGAAGCCGAAAGTCTGATGCCCGGATACGATCCCCAATTTTTTTGTCGGGAAATTGCCGCCCGCGGCCCAAGAATGGTGGTGATCAAACAAGGCGACCACGGCGCGGCGCTGTATGATTACGAGCGGGACTTATTTCAGGAAATCTTACCCTACCCGGCCCAGGTTGAAGATTTAACCGGCGCGGGCGACTCATTCTGTGGCGGCTTTGGAATTGGTTATTACAACACCGGCGATCTATTCCAGGCAGTATTGTACGGTACCCTATCGGCCTCCTTTATTATCGAAGGCTTTGGTGGGCTACACGCCCTGAAGATCAACCGCGGCCAGGCCGAGGACCGCCTGGCTCAACTCCAAAATATCAACGCCGGTGCTAAAAAGTGACAATTGTCATCTCATAGCAATGACATTTGTTACTACCAAGAAGTACTATTCTCTGCTATTCTGGTGACAAGAGACGGGGTCAAACCTAAAATACTTAGCACAGGGCTGTGCTAGGGCTTCAAAGAAGAAACCTGCCGCCCCGAAAATTTTCTAAAAGGACCCGCTCTACTATGTTTTCCCTTTGAAAAAGCCCTCAGCGTGAGGGCTTTCCTCTCTTTAAACCCAAACTCGAAACTATATGCGGTTCATGTTATAATGCAGGCATTGTGCATATCAGCCAACTATCCCTCACCAATTATCGCAATTATAGCCGTCTAACCCTGGATCTGCCAGCCGGACCAATTTTACTGCGGGGAGATAATGCCAACGGCAAAACCAACCTGCTGGAGGCGATCTATTTCCTTTCCACCACCCGGGGTGCTCACGCCCGTGCTGACCAGCAGCTCATAAACTGGCTGATTCTCAGGCAAGAAACCCTGCCCTTTGCCAGGGTAGAGGCTACCATCAAAACCAACGCTGAAAGCTTTAAGGTAGCCATTACGATCCTGCGGGAAGGGGACAGTATTCGCAAAGATATCCGGCTAAATGGCATCAAAAAGCGGGCGATGGATGTCATCGGCAAATTGATCACCGTCATGTTTTTACCGGAAGATATCGAACTGGTGACCGGCGCGCCGGCCATCCGGCGGCGCTATCTGGATAGCACCTTGTGCCAAATTAACCGCAATTATTGCCTGGCCTTGAGCCGCTACAACAAAGTTCTGTCTCAACGGAATGCCCTGTTGAAAGAGCTATACAAACGCAACGGCCACGCCGATCAGCTTCTGTATTGGGACGAGCAACTGGCCTATGATGGCGCCACCCTGGTCGTTGCCCGGCACAATACTATTTTGGAGCTGGATGCCGTTG
>Ga0210062_1000678_pt1 | contig 10466 bp, 11 predicted proteins | sample Muzzi_CordA_D2_FD_185528 | JGI IMG/M metagenome (GOLD analysis project Ga0210062, IMG submission 185528) | Wetland microbial communities from San Francisco Bay, California, USA, that impact long-term carbon sequestration - Muzzi_CordA_D2 (SPAdes) | ecosystem: Environmental > Aquatic > Marine >...
CCGCCTTCCCGCGCGTCGCCGGCAAGCTGGCCTGGATGGCGGTGGAGACCATGATCGCCCGCCAACTCACCCTGTTCGCAGCGCGCGAGAAGGATTCCGACCGCCGCTGCGATATAGAGGCCGGCATGGCCAAGCTGCTGGCCGCGCGCGTGGCCTGGGCCAACGCCGACAACGCCCTGCAGATCCATGGAGGCAACGGCTATGCCGAGGAATACGAGATCAGCCGTGTGTTGTGCGATGCCCGCATCCTGAACATCTTCGAGGGCGCGGCGGAAATACAGGCACAGGTAATCGCAAGAGGGCTGCTCAGCCGGCGGAATTAAGCCTTATCCAGCTTCCCGTTCCAACGGATATCTCGTTGCCATGAGCGACGGTCTGGCGAGCATAAGCTTCAACCATTCCTGCATCTCGGGAAGCCCCGCCAACAGCTTTTGCCCGGTCGGGGCGAGGCGGAAACAGGCTAACATCGGCGCAGCCCAGAGATCGGCCAGAGTCACGCAATCTCCGGTGAGAAAAGGCCGGTCCTGGAGGCCGTCCAGCACCGCCAACACGTTCCGCGCCCGCTCGATTTCGTCTGGCTCGATGGCCCGGCCGCGTTCGACCTCCTCGACAAACACGCCCCAGACCAGGGGTGGATATGCATAGCTATCCGTGACCGCATGATCTGGATTACGCGTGAACGATCGCGCGGACTCTCTCGTAACAAATCGCGATTGCCGGTAACGCCGATAACGTAATGCGCGATCGCATCCGTCTCGAACAGACGGAATCCATCATGCTCGAAGGCCGGAATCTTGCTGAAAGGGTGTCGCGCGGCATAACCGGCGGGGAGTCCGTCATTTGAAAAAGACGTCTATTTCGGCAAGGTTATAGGGCATACCGGCTTCTTCCATCGCCAGGCGGGCGATGCGGACATAGACGCCGTACGCAGCACCAAAAAGCGTGGCCTCGCCCATAACATCCCTCCCTCGGTCTTGTCCGCTCAAATTGAACCCAGCGGCGAACGGCAACACCCGCAACTTGCCCTGCCGCGCCCATATCCTCAAGGACTTCTGGGAGGGCATTGAAAACCATGCCAAATCCCGGTGCGCGACGTATGGAGTCGCGCCGATAACACGTCCACGAACAGTTTCGCGAATTAAGACTTTGGTAAGAGATTCAGCGGTATTATTCGCCCAACAGCCGGACCAGGGGCGCTTGAGAACAAAACCGGCTGACATGGAAGACCGACGCAAGAACTGTCGGAAAACTATGGGGATCGGGTGATCAGATCATGTCAGATAATACGGCCGACAGGGAGAAAGCCCTGTCATTACTGGCCGGCAAGGTTACGCACGGGCAGGCGTTTTTCGATTTAGCGTCCGAGGCATTGGCCATTGGCCTTGGTTACCGCTGGAGTGGCGTCGCGTGGCGCGATTGCGGCGGACAGGAACTCGAACTGCTGGCCTTTTACGAGGACGGCGGAAAGAGAGAACTTTATCGCTTCCCTCTTGCAGGTTCGCCCTGTGAGGACGTCTACGGGTCGCCGCCGGACCACTCCCATCTGTTTCTGGAACGCGGTATTGCAGACCGGTTTCCCCGGCTGGCGATACTGGCCGAGGTCGGCGCTGAGTGCTACCGGGGCGAAGTGTTCTACGGCCCGGACGGCGAGCCGGTGGGCCACGTCTTCGCGATGTCCGACCATGAAGATGCAGACGATCCCGACGCCAGGTCGTTTTTCCGCCTGGTCAGCCAGCGTGTCGGCGCAGAGTTTAACCGCTGGCGCGCCGACCAGGCGCTGCGCGAGGGCAACGCCCGGACGAGGGCGGCGGATCAACGGCTGCGCGAAGCTGTCGAATGTATATCGGACGCCTTCGCGCTGTACGACGCCGAAGATCGCCTGGTCCTGTTCAATCGAAAATGGCTGGATTTCTATGGCTACAATGCCGAGGACGCAATTCCCGGCGTAACATACGAAGAACTGGTACGCCTGGATGCGAAGAACGGTGTGGTTGCTGGCGATCCCGAACAATATATCCAGCAACGGCTCGCCTATCGCCGCCAGTTCAGCGGCTCGCTGGATCTGCAGCTCAGCGACGGGCGGTGGATTACCATCCACGAGACCCCGACATCGAGCGGTGGCATCGTAGGCATCCAGACCGAGATCACCGATCGCATGGAGGCCGTCGAGGCGCTGTTGACGGCAAGGACCGCCGCCGAAGAAGCGAACCAGGCCAAGTCGGATTTCGTGTCTAAGATGAGTCACGAGCTGCGCACGCCGCTGAACGCCATTGTCGGATTTGCGGAAATGATCAAAGATGCACATTTCGGCCCGGTCGGAAATCCCAAATACATGGAATATGCCGGCGATATCCTGACCTCGGCGAATCACGTACTGGATCTGGTAAATACCCTTCTGGATCTGGCCCGGATAGAGTCCGGGGAAGAAGACCTTCGCGACGAAATTCTGGATGTGAGAGAAGAGGTTCGCACTGCTCTGGTCTTTGTGCGCGATGCCGCGGTGCGCAAGAACATAGCGATCGAACTTTTCCTGAGCGACGAGCTGCCCAAGCTCCGCGCCGACCGGCGGAAGATGAAGCAGATCCTCGTCAATCTCATAGCCAACGGAATCAATTACAACAAGACCGGCGGCCGCATAATCATTTCAGTCCGGGCCAACGAATCGGAAGGATTCGTGTTTGAGGTTACCGACACCGGCCCGGGCATAGCCGCCGAAGATTTGGATAAGGCGTTGAAACCATATGGCCGGATCGGGAGATCGGCGGCAGACGAAGCCGGTACGGGGCTGGGCTTGCCCCTGGCTGCATCCTACACCGAACTCCATGGCGGCTCGCTCAAGATCGATAGTGTGGTCGGGTTCGGCACCATGGTGACCGTCACTCTCCCCTGGTCCCGGGCAATCACGGGGGCGGATCGTCAGCGCTCGCCGGGTTGACGGGCATACGTCGCACGCCGCGCGATTATCTTTGGCTTTTCGACCGTGGCCGCGCTATATCCCTCGGCATGTCAACCGGCCTTGTCATTTTGATGTTCGTCGCCATGGGGCTCACCCTGCTGGTCCTGTTCGCAGGCCTGTTTTCCATGGTGCGCGGAGGCGAGTTCAACAAAAAATACGGTAACAGGCTGATGCAGCTGCGCGTCCTGTTTCAGGCCATCGCCATCGCGATTTTCGCGATCGTCCTGTATTTTGGGAAGAGAGGCTGATTGCGAGCATGGTGAAACTTACCAAGATTTATACACGCGGGGGCGATACCGGTGAAACCTCGCTGGGTGACGGCGCGCGGGTGCGCAAGGATGCCTTGCGCGTTGAGGCGTACGGCACCGTCGACGAGACCAATGCGATCATCGGGCTGGCGCGGCTGCATACGGATAGCCTGGCCGACGAGATCCTGAGCCGGGTGCAGAACGACCTGTTCGATCTGGGCGCCGATCTCTGCCGGCCGGAAGACGGACGCAAGGGTGAGGGCGGCCTGCGCATCAGTGCCGGCCAGGTGGAGCGACTGGAGAATGAAATCGACCGGCTGAACGCCGGCCTGGCGCCGCTGGAAAGCTTTGTCCTGCCTGGCGGCACACCCGCCGCGGCGCATTTGCATCAGGCCCGTACGGTTGCGCGCCGGGCCGAGCGCCTGACTGTGGCCCTGGCGGCGCAGGAGGCTGTCAACGAGCAAGCCGTCAAGTACCTCAACCGGTTGTCGGACCTGCTGTTCGTGATGGCGCGACACTGCAATGGCCAGGGCGCGCTCGACGTTTTGTGGACTCCAGGGGCCAATCGCTGACGCGAGGCCACGCGCGCCGCGGCGCTTGCAGAAATCTAATTGTCGCCCTCGGGCTTTGACGCCCGGATTCCGCTGTTTATGCTGCGACTGCGAAAAAGTCTCTTGCAATGCGACATGGCTTTCCTTGACAGGGATTTTGCCGGGTCCTAAACAGGGGCGTTTTTCGCCGCTGCGCAACAATCACAAAGCCGCCGGGAGCCGCAATGAAAGTTCTTGTCGCCGTCAAGCGGGTCATCGACCCGAACGTAAAGGTCCGCGTAAAGGCGGACGGAAGCGGGGTTGAGACCGCCAACGTGAAAATGGCCATGAATCCCTTCGATGAAATCGGGGTCGAAGAGGCTATCCGCATGAAGGAGGCCGGCACGGTCGAGGAAGTCATCGCCGTATCCATCGGGGCGCAGCAGGTGCAGGAAACCATCCGCACCGCGCTGGCCATGGGTGCGGATCGCGGCATCCACGTCAATACCGATGTCGACATCCAGCCTCTGGCCGCCGCCAAGCTTTTGAAGGCGGTCATCGAGAAGGAACAGCCGCAGGTCGTGATTCTGGGCAAGCAGGCCGTCGACGACGATGCCGGCCAGACCGGGCAGATGCTGGCCGGGCTACTGGGCTGGAGCCAGGCGACTTTCGCCTCGAAAATCGTGCTGGGCGACGGCGATGCCGAGGTGACCCGCGAAATCGACGGCGGGCTTGAGGCGATCAAGGTGAAGCTGCCGATGGTGGCGACCACCGATCTGCGCCTCAACGAGCCGCGCTATGCCTCCCTTCCCAATATCATGAAGGCGAAGAAAAAGCCGATCGAGGAAATGAGCCCGGCCGATCTGGGTGTCGATCCGGCGCCCCGCCTGACCCTGGTGAAGGTTGCCGAGCCGCCGAAGCGGAAGGCCGGCATCAAGGTGGAAACCGTCGCCGAACTGGTCGACAAACTGAAAAACGAAGCGAAGGTGATCTGAACCATGAGCATCCTCGTACTTGCCGAACACGACAACGCCGATCTGAAGCCGTCAACATTGAACACCGTCACCGCGGCCAAGGCCATCGGCGGCGACATCCATCTGCTGGTTGCCGGCGAAGGCTGCGGCGGTGTTGCCGACGCGGCCGCCAAAATCGATGGCGTTTCGAAGGTGCTGGTCGCCGACGCCCCGGAATACGGTCACCAGATTGCCGAAAACACGGCAAACCTGCTCGTCGGCCTCGCCGACGGCTACAGCCATATTCTGGCGCCGCACTCGACTTCCGGCAAAAACATCATGCCGCGGGCCGCGGCGCTGCTGGACTTGCAGCAAATTTCCGATATCACCGCAGTGGTATCGGAAGATACCTTCGAACGGCCGATTTATGCCGGCAACGGTATCGCGACGGTTCAGTCCAGCGACGCAAGAAAGATGTTGACCGTGCGCACCACCGCGTTTGAGCCCGCCTCGGGCGAAGGCGGTTCAGCGGCGATCGACAAAATCGCCTCGGCCGGCGATGCGGGGCTTTCCAGCTTCCTCCGCGCCGAAGTCAGCAGCTCGGAGCGCCCGGAACTGATTTCTGCCAAAATCATCGTTTCCGGTGGCCGCGGCATGCAGTCGGGCGAGAATTTCGCGATGCTCGAGCGGGTTGCCGACAAGCTGGGCGCCGCAGTCGGCGCCAGCCGCGCGGCGGTCGATGCGGGCTTCGTGCCCAACGACTACCAGGTCGGCCAGACCGGAAAGATCGTGGCCCCGGACCTCTATATTGCGGTCGGTTTGTCGGGCGCCATCCAGCATCTGGCCGGCATGAAGGATTCCAAGGTGATCGTCGCCATCAACAAGGACGAGGAAGCACCGATATTCCAGGTCGCGGATTATGGTATCGTGGGCGACCTGTTCGATGTTATCCCCGCATTGGAAGCGGAACTGAACAAATAGTCGTAGCCCGCCGGGGCCACGACTGCGCCTATTCAACAATAACGGGGTTTCGATCTTGGAGATCAAGACTATCGGCGTCATCGGCGCTGGCCAGATGGGCAACGGTATCGCGCATGTCGGCGCGATTGCGGGGCGTGACGTGCGGCTTCTGGACATCGACCGGGAGCAGCTCGACAAGGCCATGGCGGTTATCGAAAAGAACATGGAACGTCAGGTTCGGCGGGAGATAATCACTGCCGACGACAAGGCGGCCGCGCTGGCCCGCATCAAGACCGGGCAGGATTATGCCATTTTCGGCGACTGCGACGTGGTGATCGAGGCCGCAACCGAGAACGAGGAGGTCAAGCGCAACATCCTCAAGACTCTCGTTCCGCACCTGAACGAACATGCCCTGGTCGCGACCAACACCTCGTCACTGTCGATCACCCGCCTGGCCACCGCGACCGACCGGCCGGAACGTTTCATCGGCATGCATTTCATGAATCCCGTGCCGTTGATGAAGCTGGTCGAACTGATCCGCGGCCTGGCAACCAATGACGAGACCTTCCAGACGATTCGCAAGCTGTCGGAGGATATGGGCAAGACCACGGCGGTTTCCGAGGACTTCCCGGCCTTCATCGTCAACCGCATTCTGCTGCCGATGATCAACGAGGCTGTCTATACGCTCTACGAGGGCGTCGGCGGCGTCGAGGCGATAGACACTGCGATGAAACTGGGCGCAAATCATCCGATGGGGCCGCTGGAACTGGCTGATTTCATCGGGCTGGACGTGTGCCTGTCAGTAATGCAGGTGCTTTACGACGGCCTGGCGGACTCGAAATACCGTCCCTGCCCGCTGCTGGTTAAGTATGTCGAGGCAGGCTGGCTGGGCCGCAAGACGGGCCGCGGCTTCTACGACTACGGCAGCGAAATCCCGATCCCGACTCGGTAAGCGCTGTGGCGGAACCGCTCGCGAATTGGGATAGGCCCCATTTCGAGCGGGGCGGTGGCGAGCCCTATCTTTTCTACGTCGTCTACGGTGACATTGACACCGACGCGCCATTATCCCGGAGCAAGTACCGGTCCGAGGGCATTCCTGAAAAGCTTAACCTTTCCCGCTATGCCAGGGCCGAACACCCCGACGTTTTTGCCAGCTTCGAGAGCGACCCCCTGCGGCGGCAGCTGCAATCGAGCGGAACCGGGGTTGTCGCGGCGGTCGAACAGGCCTCGGCCTGCCTCATTCTTCAGGGGACCCTACCGGACAGCCCCGATCTCAATTATCTGAGGAATGCGATTGGACTCTTGACATGGTGCCTCGACAATGGCGGGCATATTATTTTCGATGCCCAGACATTCACCTGGTGGAGCGTCGACAATTGGCGCGAGACGATATTCGGTGCTGGTGCGTCCTCGCCCAACTCACATGTGACAATCCTGTATTCCGAAGACGAGCAGGCGCCTGACAAACTGTGGTTCCATACGCGCGGGATGCGAAAATTTGGCCGCCCCGATATCAGCGTGCGTTGCGTTCCGCCGGGACTGCGCCATGGCGCCATTGATCTTTGCAAACGAATGGTCAACATGCAGGCACAGGGGGCTATCGTGCCGGAAGGACAGGAAGTCAGGATGGATTCTTTACCGCCCGGCGGCCTGGTACGTCACTGCGGGAGTTTGGACGATCCCGATTTCAACAACGTCCATATCGAGATCGTCTGGCCCAACGGGCTATAATTCGGATCAGGTCGCGGCCTAATAATCTGAAATTTTCTTCGGCGGACTGGGGCGGCATTCGCATTGGGCCGGCTCTGGCTCGTTGGGCTGGCCATCGTGCAGGTAATGGCGAATCAGTTCGATGGCTTCGTCGGAATCCCACTCCGCATAGCCGGGAAGCTGCCCGATTACCTTTCCGTCGCGCCCGATCAATATCGTCCAGGGTAGCGCGCGCACGCCAAAAGCGCGGCCCAGCTTCATTTTTGAATCCAGGAAAAGCCCGAGCCGGTTCACCTCCAGCTTTTTCAGGAAGGGGCCGGCGACCGCCGCCCCGCCGCGATCCTGGCTGACCGCCAGCACCAGCAGCCCCTCGCCGCCCAATCTGAGCTGGAGTTCGTCCAACGAGGGCAGTTCCTTGACGCAGGGTGCGCACCAGGTGGCCCAGAAATTGACCAGCAATACCCGCCCTTTGAAATCCGCGAGCGTCACTTGCGTGCCGTCGCCAGCCTGGAAAGGCGTTTGCGGTGCTGGCCGTGGCGGCTTTGTGAAGCTAAATTGCTCCATCCAGCCGTCGACGGGTGGCGGTTCGCTTGCAAACGCGCTATTTCCGGACCATAAACCGGGCGCAACGCCGAAAGATGAAACCAGGGCCAGTATGCACAGAACTCTTTTCATAGGTCTTCCCGAACGGAACTGCAGGTCATGAGCGCCAACGAAATGTGGGGCGGACGGTACGCTGCCGGCCCTTCCGATATCATGGAGCGGATCAACGCGTCCATTGGCTTCGACCAGAGACTTTACGCCCAGGACATCGCGGCGTCCAAGGCCCATTGTGCGATGCTCGTCGACCAGGAAATCGTCGGCGCCGATGATGGCGCCGCGATCCTGGACGGGCTCGACCGCGTATTGAAGGAAATCGAGGCCGGGGAGTTCGAATTCAAGACCTCGCTGGAAGACATCCACATGAATGTCGAGTCACGCCTGAAGGATCTTATCGGCGATGCGGCCGGGCGGCTGCATACCGCGCGCAGCCGCAACGACCAGGTGGCGACGGATTTCCGGCTGTGGGTGCGCGATGAAATCGACCGGCTGGACGAAATACTCAAAGACCTGCAGGCCGCCCTGATCGACAAGGCAGAGGCCGAGGCGGATGCGCTGATGCCTGGCTTTACCCATCTGCAATCGGCGCAGCCGGTGACCTTCGGGCATCACCTTCTGGCTTATGCGGAAATGTTCGGCCGCGACCGGGGACGCCTGGCTGACTGCCGCAAGCGGGTCAACGAATGCCCGCTGGGGGCCGCGGCGCTGGCCGGCACGTCCTTCCCGATCGACCGCGAGCAAACCGCGGCGGCACTGGGCTTCGGCGCGCCGATGGCCAATTCGCTGGACGCTGTGTCGGCGCGCGACTTCGCCATGGAGTTCCTGGCCGCCGCGTCGATCTGCGCAACCCACCTGTCGCGTTTCAATGAAGAAATCGTGATGTGGTGTTCGGCCCAGTTCAATTTCATAAGCCTGACCGACGCCTTCACCACGGGCTCGTCGATCATGCCGCAAAAGCGGAATCCCGACGCCGCCGAACTGGCGCGCGCCAAGGCCGGACGCATCATCGGCGCGACGGTCGGACTGATGGTGGTTATGAAGGGTCTGCCGCTGGCCTATGGCAAGGATATGCAGGAAGACAAGGAACCGGTTTTCGACGCCGCCGATTCGCTGTGGCTGGCGATCGTGGCCACCGCAGGTATGGTGCGCGACGTGACCGCCAACCGCGACGCCATGCGCAAGGCGCTTGAGCCCGGCTTTCCGACAGCAACCGACATCGCGGATTGGCTGGTACGGGTACTGGGCATGCCGTTCCGCCAGGCCCATCACGCCACCGGGCGCATCGTCTCGCTGGCCGAGGAAAAGGGTTGTCAGCTTGCCGACCTGCCGCTGGAATCGATGCAGCAGGTCGAGGCCGGGATCACCGAGGATATCTACACGGTTCTATCGCCGGAGGCATCGGCCGCAAGCCGTACCAGCCTGGGCGGCACCGCGCCGGACAATGTTCGTAAAGCCGCCGCCGCGGCGCGGGCGCGGTTCCTGTGACCCGCCGCCGCCTTCTACGGCTTTTGTCGGGCCTGGCCGCGACCGCGTCCATTGTGGCTTGTGGCAAAAAAGGCAGGCCGAAACCGCCCGACCCTGAAAAAAGCACATTTCCCAAGCAGTATCCGAAACCCGAATGAATCATTTTCAATATATCGACGGCGAACTGCATGCCGAGGATGTCCCGCTTTCCCGCATCGCAGATGCGGTGGGCACGCCATTCTATTGCTATTCAACGGCCACGCTGGAACGCCATTACAAGGTCTTCGCCGAGGCATTCGCCGACCAGCAGGCCACGATTTGCTATGCCCTGAAGGCAAATGCCAATCTTGGCGTGATCCGTACCCTGGCCGAACTGGGCGCGGGCGCCGATGTTGTGTCGGAAGGCGAGTTGCGCAAGGCTCTGGCCGGTGGCATCCCGGCCGACAGGATCGTGTTTTCCGGCGTCGGCAAGACCCGGGCCGAATTGGCCTATGCGCTGGACTGCGGGATCATGCAGTTGAACGTCGAATCGTTGCCGGAACTGGAGGCCTTGAGCGAAATAGCGGTGTCCAAGGGTGTTACCGCCGACATTGCGGTCCGCGTCAACCCGGATGTGGACGCCAAGACCCACGAGAAAATCGCCACCGGGAAAAGCGAAAACAAGTTTGGCATAAACGCCTCGCAGGCACCGGCTGCTTTTGCGCGGGCAGCCGAACTGCCGGGCGTCAACCCGGTATCCATCGCCGTCCATATCGGCTCGCAACTGACCGATCTGGAGCCCTTTCGCATCGCCTTCGAGCGCGTGGCGATACTGGTCGGCGAGTTGCGCGCCCTGGGACACAATATAAAGCGCGTCGATCTCGGCGGAGGGCTGGGCATCCCCTACCGGGAAGAAGAAATACCGCTGCCCATCGATTATGCTGCGGTGGTCAAGGGTGCGGTGGGCAATCTGGGTTGCCATCTGGTATTCGAGCCGGGCCGCATGCTGGTCGGCAATGCCGGCATTCTGGTGAGTCGCGTAATCTATGTGAAGCAGGGCGAGGCC
>Ga0210062_1000679_pt1 | contig 10460 bp, 9 predicted proteins | sample Muzzi_CordA_D2_FD_185528 | JGI IMG/M metagenome (GOLD analysis project Ga0210062, IMG submission 185528) | Wetland microbial communities from San Francisco Bay, California, USA, that impact long-term carbon sequestration - Muzzi_CordA_D2 (SPAdes) | ecosystem: Environmental > Aquatic > Marine >...
ATTTAACCGAGGAATGTGAATCCAGGGCCTAGTACGGGAGCAGGGCCGCTCTGAAACCTGTCCCTATTCCGATCGGGGTCTAATGCAGACTCTTGAGAAACAGGGCCCTTAACTCTTCGTGTTTCTCCAGCGCTTGGCGCAGACGATTTTTTGCACGGTACAGCACGCGGTCGAAATGGGCTGACGACAGCCCCAGGTCATGTCTGAGCGCCGTTTTTTCCTCTCCTTGGAGATAAAACCTCAGCAGTATTTCCCGGTCTCTTACAACTGCCAACAAACCCAGCGCGTCAAGCAACAAAGATCTTATGATCTCAGAGTCTCTTTCCTTTGCCGCCGCTTCGTATGTGTTCGCAGGGGCCGGTAATCGCCCTTCTTTCAGTTGCGCGTAGCGCCGTTCCTTCCGAAAGTGTGTGATTGCGACATTGTTCGCGGTGTGCTTCAGGAAGGAAACCAGCTTGTCCGGCTGCCTGATCTCTCCTGCGCGTAGTTTAGTGAGTGCAATCAACCACGCTTGTTGGCAACAATCCTTCGCGATATCGGGATCGTGTGTCCTTTGTTGGAGCAATGACTGGAGAAAACGCGAAAAGTATTCGATAAGTTCCTTTTCGGCCCGCCGGTTGCCGGCCTGGATTCTTCTCGTTAGCTGGGTCGGGTCGAAACCCTGCTTCACTTTATCCCCCCCGGTTCATGCAGTCATTCGTGGCTTCTTTGCCGCGAACTCATAAACCAAACCGTCAAAACAGTTTGAGCGGTTATTAACCCAGGCAGGTGGGGGTCATGTGCGAAGCGGCGTCATTCTGCTGTTGAGAATTGCCATGAACCCTGAAAGTCATAGCAACGGACAGCCTCGGATAGCGTATATGCCAACCCGAATGCCGTCGAACGTGAAATGAAGTGTGTGCGCACTGAGACTTTAACCACTTGCCTGTGTGAAAAAGTTTCTTTTAATTGTTATTACTGGGATTTCGATGACCCGGCAGAGACTCATCGAAGCTCTTTTTGCGACAACGATAAGGTCAGTATCGATCCTTGATACCTACTTTAACTGTAGTTCAAGACCGGTGTTTTTTCTACAGGCGCCAAGAGTGGGCCTGGGTGCTGGTGCCTCGTGATCTGTTGGAAAGCTCATGGGGATTGGTGCGAGCGGGGTGTGAGAGGTTCGTCTCGATACCTGGGGAAGGACTCGAAAAGACGCATCGTAACTGGGCGGGTGGGAGAAATATCATCATTTCCACACTCATTGGGTAAGCGGAAAGTCGTATCTAAACCTTTCAGGTCGCACAAATGGCTGGGAGGAAGCGAGTTCAGACACCAGTAGTTATCGAGAAACCGGGATTAGGATGGCGTGGTGTAGGCGGGTCCGCCAGACACGCCGCAGACCTCATGGCTGGGATTGCAGATAGCCCGAAATCATGAACTCTTGCCAAGCAGCCTATATCGCGCTGATCAGGTTCAGGTCTTCTGCAAACGAACGGGGACACCCGTACACGTCAGACCAGTCATGACTTGAGAAAAGGTGGAGGAAATCCAGTGAAAAAAATTGAAATGGAGCAGCTTCTTATGCGGCCGGATCGTATAGGCGTTTTATCTGAACGCGCAGAGTATTTGAAAAGCAAGTATGGCGAACATGGTACAGCTGGAGGCGTAGACGCGGAGAAAGTAGCCATTGTCAAGCAGCTTGCTCACGATTTGCCCCAAACAACCGAGGAAGTCAAAGCGAATGACCATGATGTGGTAGCACGCAGTGAACTGATGCCAGATCTCACTCAGTTCATTCCCGACTTTACGGAACTTGAGCCTCGAGCCCTTCTGCGAACTTTAAGCAAGAAATGTCGGGACAACCCGACGCTTTCAGAGCAGCTCCTATTAGAGAATGTAATAAACAAAATCACATCGATTGGTCAGGTAACTCGGGATGACGAAAAGTCGATAGCAGAGGCGATCCAAGTCCTTATGGCTGCGGACGAACCAAAAAAGGGGGGCATTGCTGGAAGTAGGAGCCGCGCCAAAAAAGGAAGGGAGGGTTAAGACATGAGTATTTGGACTAGACTTTACGAGCACACCAACTACCGGGGCCGTTCTACATTCGCGAATCTGCACTACACTACGCCTGTAACAACCTATCTTCGTATTTCAAAGTCCTGGTTGGACAGTGCCCATCTTCATGATCGGATATCCTCGCTTGAAATAGGTAGTAGCAATTGGGAACACGGCGGTCGGGTCGTTCTGTTTCAGCATTCAAACTATCGTGGGCGTTATGCCATTTTTGGCGCTACACCGGGTTCCACCGTTCGTATCCCAAATGTTTCGGCGGAAAGCTTCAACGACATTGCGTCATCTGCTTTGATAGTCCGCAGTTACCGCCGCGAACTAGGGCCACTGGCTCTTGGAAGCATGGGCAGCCCGGACTTAAGGACACAGATTCAAGACCAAGTTTCAGGTATTTCCAGCATCAGCATGCGGGGGGCTCCGATTATTACTTGGGACATGTGGCCGGGGTTTTCTCCTTCTCGGAAATATGTATACCTTAGGGTGCCAATTCGTGTCGATGTACCTAACTGGTTTGACTACGACGCTGAGTTGCGGTTCTGGATATATTTGTACGTTGATGGCGGCCGAAAAGTGAGGGGCTATGTTAACTGGTATGGTGCATGGGTTGAAGGTGGCATTCTAACCGGAAAGATTCTAGATCGCCTCATGGGGGCGATACCTGGTCAACTCGGGGATATCAACAACAGCATTGCTCGTGCATTGAGCATGCTCGAGGTCTTTGACTTTGTCGGTTTGTACTATCTGCCGGGCACTGCACGCCATACTGGCAACGTGGACGATGATGTATCCATAGTGTTTGTTAAGGAGTGGTAAGTATCCCGAATTTAGCCCGCGGAGGAATGCGCGAGCACCAAGCATAGCAAGCCGCTCAAGCCGATAGCTTGCCGTTGCGTCCAGCTGAAGGCACAAGCTGCAGGCAAAGTTGCGGCTTAGCCGCGACGATATAGTGGGCTGTAGAGGTTTTGGTGCGAACCAGGGGGGAGAGGACCCAATCAACCTCATCAGGCGCTAACCGGAAGCTGCTTGGGGCGCTATGCTGTAAATTCGCGTTTGACATCAAACACTCATAAAGCGGATCAAACATTTCTCATAGAGTGTGTCTCACCTGAAGTGGAAAGGTTGTGGCACGTGTTGGAACTGAATTGGAATCGATAGGTGGAGGGGGATTGTGGGGTCTTCCATTTCGCCTGATGAGAGAACTGTCCAGCCGCTCTCACTAATAGAAAACGGTAAGAAGGTCATCCTGACCGGTATTACAAATTCGAATTGGGAGATAGCGCAATGACGACCTTATACGGGTGGGCAATTCCACTACAAATAAATTTACCGGCGGATCATACCTATGTGACCTGCGCCGGAAGCAAAGCCTGGCCATGCTGGGGAAGGAGTTCCGGCGGTACGCAAATATGCTCTGGGACGGGTAGTTCCGTCGTTGCGGACTGCATATCCAAGCCATGGTCCACGGCAAAACTGGTGTACGGGGTTACCGGCGTGTGTCACCAAACCGCAAACCGAATTCTGTGGCCGGCGGGTGTGACAGTAAGAAAGGCGAGAGGCTATTGGGCATCCTGGTTGCTCTACGGGACATACGGAAAAGGGCTGGCGATTTGGCTGGGTACCTTGGCTGTGTGCGGAACAAAATCCGGGGACATACCGGAATGTTCTGCCGGCGGCAAATCGAAAAGCATGCTTTCTGATGAAGGGGGCGGACCGGACGAATATGCAAAGAGAGTGAAAGACTACTATGAAGGATTGTCGTCTGAAAAAACTGTGAAATCCTTGGCCGACGCGGATTCGGCGCCTCGTTTTCTCGACATCCTGGATGGTGAGACGCAGATAATGTTGGAGGAGAGGGCAGGCAGCGGTGATATCGAAAAAGCAAGCAGTGCGATACACGCTGTGAGGGCGTCCGCCCTGGATACCCTGTTAACGCTCGACAAGTCCTTCGACGTCAAGAGTGCCAGCAGGGAAGATACGGCAAGGGAGACCAACAACCTGGTGAACCGGATGCTGCAAAGCCTTGCCGAGAGCCTTGGCGGGGACATGTACAGCCGGATTATGGAACTGGAGCCAGGTGAGACGATAAATATCGTGGATCCTGAAATGATGGTGCCGGGTAATGGAGAGCCAAGAGCCTGAATGCCCAGGGTCGGGTGTTCTACAATAGCGGTATGGGTACCGGTCAGGACGACAGGCTGTCGGGCAAAGCGTATGAACAAGCGTTGAGTTCGCTCTACTCTGATTTGGCCCGACAGGGACGCCGGGTTTCCGCAGAAGAAGTGAGAAGAGCGGAGTTCGATCTGCTCATAGCGCACAAACTGGGAAAGAGTTTTTCAAATGAAAAGCGACAAAGTTTGTGGGCTGTTCAGCAAAGCCTGCAAAAAAAAATGGGCGGGAGCATGGCCGGATTTGTTTTGCGGGCGATAGCACCAAATCGCTACGCGCGAAGACTTCAACAATTCATAGATGAAGCTGTCACGGAGTATAAGAAAATCCTCACCGGCGACGAACTGGAAGCGCTTTTTGACATGAAAGAGGGTGAGACAGGTATCTTTTTGCCTATAGATCCCGGGCAGTTGAAATGAAATACCAAGCCCAGCGCCTGTCACCTGACCTTGACCGCTACGGCCGCGTCTGGCCGGTGCCGCGCACGACCCACTTGTAACTGGTCAGTTCGGGCAGGGCCATCGGCCCGCGGGCGTGCAGTTTCTGCGTGCTGATGCCGATCTCGGCGCCCATGCCGAATTGGGCGCCGTCCGTGAAAGCCGTGGAGGCGTTGGCGTAGACCGCCGCCGCGTCGACCTCGTCGAGAAAACGCTCGATGACGGCAGGGTCTTTCGCGACGACCGCCTCCGAGTGCTTCGAACTGTAGCGGTCGATGTGGTCGAGCGCCTCGTCGAGGGAGCCGACCGTCTTGACCGACATTTTCAGCGACAGGAATTCCGTGCCGAAATGTTCGTCCGAGGCATGCTCCAGGGCCGCAGGGTAGATTCCGTCCAGGGACTCGTAGGCCTCTTCGTCCGCATAGATCAGGACACCGTGGTCTGCACCCATCGCTTGTACGATACGCGGAAGTTCTTGCAGCAGATCGCGGTGCAGCAGCAGCGTGTCCAGTGCGTTGCAGACGCTGGGCCGGCGTGTCTTGGCGTTACCGACGATGCGTTCCGCGTCGCCGATGTCGGCGCTGCGGTCGACATAGGTATGGACGATGCCGGCCCCGGTTTCGATGACCGGGATGCGGGCGTTGTCGCGCACGAAATCGATCAGGCCCCTGGAGCCGCGCGGGATCGCGAGGTCGATCAGTTCCGTCGCCGTGAGGATTTGCGCCAGGTACTCGCGCTGCGGGGGTGCGAGCAGCGCGACCGCGGGCTCGATGCCGTGCTCGGCGAGTACTTCGTGGATCAGCCCGACGATCGTGACGTTGGTCGCGTGGGCGTCGCTGCTCCCCTTGAGAACACAGGCATTCCGCGTTTTCAGGCAAAGCGCGAAGACGTCGAAGGTCACGTTCGGGCGGGACTCGAAGATGACCGCGATCACACCCATCGGGACCCGAACCTTGCGCAATTGCAGACCGTTTTTCAATCGTTTCTCCTGCAACAGTTCGCCGACCGGGGAGGGCAGGGCGGCGACATTGCGCAGATCCTGTGCGATGTCCGCGAGGCGCGCGGGCGTGAGCAGCAGACGGTCGTACTTCGGGTCGCTTTCGGGCATCCGCGCCAGGTCTTCGCGGTTGGCGGCGAGTATTTGCCCTTCCTCCTCGAGCGCGCGCTCGGCCAGCGACCCGAGCACACTGCTGATGACGGCATCGTCACAGCGCGCCAGGTAGCGCGCGGCCGTGCGTGTTTTGATCAGTGCCTGCTCGAGTTGCTTTTCCTGTGTATTCATTCCTTTATCCAATCACTGTCGTCCCCGCGAAATCGGTCGTCCCGGGGCCGCGATGAGCGGAACCCGGAAACTCCATGGTCATCGCAGATGCGCTCTGCGAGGCCCGGGAGATTCCCGCATCCGCGGGAATGACCTTGCAAAACCTTCAATCCACCACGTAAAGATAGTCGTAGTGTATCAGCGCTTTCTGGCCGTGTTGGCCCAGCAGGCGTGTGGCTTCCTCGTGGCCATAGCGGGCGCGGCCGCAGCCGAGCACGCGGCCCGACGGGCCGACGATACGGATCACGTCACCGCGCTCGAAGCGGCCGCTGACGGCCTCGATACCCACCGGCAGCAGACTGGTCAGCCGTGTACGGTCGAGCAGGGCGGCCTCGGCGCCGGCGTTGACCGTGACAGAACCGGTGGCGTGGCCGTCGGCCACGGCGAGCCAACGCTTCGCCGGCGAGGCCCCGGCCGCCGCCGGGAAGCGCGTGCCGGCGTCTTCACCCTCGACGATCTTGCGCATGATGTCGGTGGCGCGGCCGTCGGCGATGACCACCTCGGTGCCCAGCCTGGCGGCCTTGCGGGCCACGCTGAGCTTGTTGTGCATGCCGCCGCGTCCGAGCGCGGAGGCGCCGCGCTGGACGATGTCATCGAGTTGGTAACGATCATCGTCCCAGCGGCTTATTCGTTGGGTCGCGGGGCGGTCCGGGTCACCGTCGTATACACCCGCCACGTTGCTCAACAGGCAGAGCAAGTCGGCATTGACCATGCCGGCCAGCAGGCCCGCCAACTCGTCGTTGTCGGTGAACATCAATTCCGTGATCGCGACCACGTCGTTCTCGTTGACGACCGGCACGATCCCGGCCCTGAGCAGCGCCTCGATGCAGCCGCGCATGTTCAGGTAATGCCGGCGTGTCTGGAAATCGCTCTTGCTGGCGAGGACCTGGGCGACGACGAGACCGGCCTGTTCGAACAATGCCCGGTACGACTCCATCAGGCGCACCTGGCCCGTGGCGGCCATGACCTGCTTGCGCGCGACGGGGTCCTGCACGCGCTGCAGCTGCCGGGCGCTGAGGCTGTTGCCCGCGGCAACCGCCCCGGATGTGACCAGCAGCACCTGCCAACCGGTCTTGTTGAGGGCCGCGAACTGCTCGACCAGGCGAGCCAGTACCTCGAGGTTCAGCAAACCGTCCGTATCACACAGGACCTGGCTGCCGATCTTGACGACGATACGTTTGCCCATGCCCGCTCAGTGGGCCGTCACTCGAGGCCCAACACCTTTTTGCCCTGCTGGTAGACGATATCCACAGGAATGTCCACGGCGTCCAGGCGCTTCAGGTCGGCCTTGAGCTGTTCACCCGCACGGCCTTTCTCGGCCACGAATTGATCGACCGCGTCATAGTCGCCGTTGCCCTGCAGCACCAGCAGGTCATGGCTCAACGCCTTGACGGCCTTTTCGAACTCGGGCACGTTGATCCGGTAGGTGCCGCTGTCGGCATCGCGCGAAAACGCCCCCGCGTCCTTGAAGTAATTGAAACGGATCATGTTGGCCCGGCCGTGTGCGTCGGCGGCGCCGAAACGTACCGAGCGGAAAATGCCGGCGAGGAACGTGACGTAGTTGTCCATCAGGTCGCCCTGCTCGATTTCGCCCATCTCGCGCAGACGCTGGATCATGTAGAGGCCGAGGATATCGGCCTTGCCCTCTTCCAGCGCCGAGGCGTGTTCCTTCAGCGCCTGGCGCACGGTGCCCTTGCCGTCCAGCGTATTGGCAATGCCGAGCCCGTGGGCGACTTCATGGAACATGGTGTTGGCGAAAAACGCGTCGAAGGTGACGTACTTGCGTTGCTCCGGGGCGATGAGCTGATTCGCGATCGGCATCATGATCTTGTTGAACTTCGCCAGCATGACGTTCTTGATCTGCAGACGCCGCGTGCCCTTGGCGGCCTGCACCTGCTCGTCGTTGGGCAGGTTGATCGCGATCGTCTTGGCGCCGTAATTGCAGTCGCCTGCGCAGTAAAGCAGGTCATAGGCGTTGAGGTCCGCATTCGAGCCCGGCATCTCGGCCCTGTATTCGGGCGGGACCGGCAGGCCGCGCTGCAGGTCCGGCATGAATTTTGCGAACTTCGCCAGCCGTTCGCTCCAAGCCTGGTCCTTCAGCAAGACGAAGGTTTCAAACGAGGTGCGGTAGCCGAAGAGCTGGTCCTGGTACGATTCGATGGGGCCAATGACCAGTTCGACCGGGTTGTGTTTCATATCCATCCAGGCCATGTCCGAGGCCCGGTAATCGTTGTTTTGCAGCGCCGCGGCGCGCAGTTTCAGGTAGGTGCCGAATTCCGGGTCCTCCGCCAGGGACGCGGCCTGAATCAACAGGCGGGCCATCGCGATGATCTGCGAGCCGTAGGCCGAGCTGTACGGGACCAGTTCCAGACCGCCCGGCCCGCGCCGCACGAGCGAATACTGGCCGTCCTTGCCCGGCATCTGCCAGGCTTCGAATTCCGCCTTGGTCATGTCCGGCGGATAGAAACGCGCGCCCGCGGGCCGCTGGCCGTAGCCCTCGATAAAGGGCTGGTCCTCCGCCAGGTGATCCCACGGACCGTAATTGATCTCGGCGAACCTCCGGACCTTCGGGTCCTTGATGCTGCTGAGCAGGGCGTCCTTGTCACCCCAAACCTGCTGCCAGAAGACGTCATCGCTGACCTTGGCGGCGTCGATCAAAAGGGAAACCATCTGCTTCTGTTTGTCGCTGAGAGCGCTGAGATCGGCGGTGAGCCGCACCTGCGCATAGATATCCAAACGGGAAGCTTGGTTCGTGGCCGCCGCCGGCGCCCCGACGGCCGCGGCCGGCTTATCCTGCTGTTTCTGCGCGATGGGCGTCTGGGCGCCCTTGTCACAGCCGCAGAGCAGGCCTGCCAGCAGCAAAATCGTGGTCGGTAACTTCAGGTTCATGGTGCTGTCTTTATGTTTGAAATTCGGGCGGTCACTATAACAAACACGACGGCGACAGCGTAAGCTGTAAAAACCCGGGCGCTGTCCCCATCTAAGCTGCATATTGCAGCGGCATCCCGGGTGTCGGCGCACAGGGCATTCTGCGAGCCGTGCGCAAGCTGTATTTTGCATGGACCCGGGGTTGTGGTTTTTGCCCCTGGTATTTCAATATGCATGCCAGAAAGGGCGCATCCGGCGGGTGCCAAATGCAACTTGACCGCAAGTGACGCCGTCCTGCGGCGGTTGCTGTGAGAGGATGCCGTCTGCGGCTATAATTGCCAGCCCCGCCAGGCGAACGGGGCGCGCATGCGTGCAACAGAATTTGGAGAGCTTCAAAATGCCGATATACGAATATCGTTGCGAGTCCTGTGGTGAGGAACTGGAAAAGCTGCAGCGGATCAGCGATGCCAGGCTGGTGGACTGCCCGGCCTGCGGCAAGCCCGCGCTCAGGCGGCTGGTTTCGGCGGCCGCCTTCAGGCTGAAAGGCAGCGGTTGGTATGAGACCGATTTCAAGAAGGGCGGGAAGCGCAACCTCGCTGAAAGTTCCGACAAGGGCGGCGCAGCAAAGACGGACAGCGGCGGGGACAACAAAGCGGATGCTCCGGCCCCGGCCGGTGGTGAGACCAAGGGAACCACCAAGACCGCCGTGAGCGAGAAGAAAACCGGGGCGGCCTGATCCGCGGCCGCCGGGATCCAACGAGCGTGCCGCCAACCGCCCATGGGTGCGGCTTGCGGCCCAACACAAGCAAAGTCAGGAAATCAATCATGCGTAGCCACTTATGCGGTGAGGTCAACGAGAAACTGGACGGTCGGACCGTCACGCTGTGCGGCTGGGTCGACCGGCGGCGGGACCTGGGAGGCCTGATATTTATCGGCCTGAGGGACCACGCCGGTATCGTGCAGGTGGTGGTGGAGCCGGGCAGCGCGGCGTTCGACGCCGCCGAAGACCTGCGCAACGAGTACTGCGTGCGCGTCACGGCCGTCGTGCGCATGCGCCCCGAGAGCCAGTGGAACAAGGCCATGAGTACCGGGAAAATCGAGTGCGTGGCCGAGTCGATCGAGCTTTTGAACACGTCGGCGCCGATCCCGCTGCTGATGACGGACGAGGACGGCGAGGAAGTGCGTCTGCGCTACCGCTACCTGGATCTGCGGCGGCCGCGGATGCAGCGCAACATGCGTATCCGGGCGCGGCTCAACCAGTCGATCCGCCGCTTTCTCGACGGCGAGGGGTTCTCGGAATTCGAAACCCCGATCCTGACCCGGGCCACGCCCGAGGGCGCCCGCGACTACCTGGTGCCCAGCCGCGTGCATGCCGGCCAGTTTTTCGCCCTGCCGCAGTCGCCGCAGCTGTTCAAGCAACTGCTGATGATGGCGGGCATGGACCGCTATTACCAAATTGCACGCTGTTTCCGCGACGAGGACCTGCGCGCGGACCGTCAGCCCGAGTTCACCCAGCTCGACATGGAGCTGTCCTTTGTCGATGAAACGGGTGTGCAGGGCGTCGCCGAGGCGCTGGTGCGGCAGGTGTTCGAGGACGTGTTGGGGGTCGCACTGGC
>Ga0210062_1000680_pt1 | contig 10443 bp, 8 predicted proteins | sample Muzzi_CordA_D2_FD_185528 | JGI IMG/M metagenome (GOLD analysis project Ga0210062, IMG submission 185528) | Wetland microbial communities from San Francisco Bay, California, USA, that impact long-term carbon sequestration - Muzzi_CordA_D2 (SPAdes) | ecosystem: Environmental > Aquatic > Marine >...
GCTGTTGCTTTGCATTTTGATCATCATGATTTTGTTAGAATACACAGAAGCAACAGGGGTTGATAATAGGGTGTGGTCTATTGGAGATTTGTTTGAATTGGCGAATGAATTTAAATTAGGATAAAGCAAATCGTTCTATGTATTGACAGACCCAACCGCTTTATGATAAAATATGACAAAATTTTTAAATAATGAGGCTCTCCTAAAAAACAGTCGATTTGTTTTTTAGGAGAGCGATTTGTATATGGTGTTTTGCGTGTGGTGATCCAATAAGACGTATTAATTTTAACTCATTAAAATTATAGCTTTTATTGTGGATCTGTGTGTTTAGACCGTTAAGAGTATTATGAAAGAAAAAATTTCTTTTTACATTTTAAATTATACGGGCAAGACTGTGAAACAGCTGGCTGTTTCCAGACGCCATTTATGGATGGTTAGCGGTTTCTTAGCATTTTTTTTGTTCATAGGCGCAGCTATTTTTGTCGATTATCTTAACCTTAAGATTACATTTAACAAAAAGGAAGTTAAAGATACAATTGCCAAACAATCAGACGAAATTTTGAATCAGCGAAAGCAGATCCAGAAATTTGCAGATGAGATCAATTCATTGAAATCCAGTCTCGTTAAATTAAATACTTTTGAACAAAAGATACGCATTATTGCCAACATAGAAAAATCCTCTGAAGAAGAAAGCCTTTTCGGTGTCGGTGGGTCCATTCCTGAAGATCTTGACTCACAGCTTCCCCTAACTGATAAACATAACAGCCTGTTGCGTGAAATGCATGAACAGACTCGGGAGCTGACTTTAGCTTCTGTCAGCCAGGAAAAAGTGTTTGAATCTTTATATGAAGGTCTTAAAAGCCAACGTAACCTATTGTCTTCTACACCCTCCATTCGTCCTACAGAAGGATGGTTATCTTCTGGATTCGGATATCGCGTGTCACCATTTACGGGTTTGCGTGAATTCCACAAAGGCCTTGACATTGCAGGCCGAAAGGGAACCAAGATTATTGCGCCCGCAGATGGTGTTGTATCGTTTGTCGGGCTTAATGGTTCCTATGGAAAAATGATGAAAATCGATCATGGGCACGGGATAATTACCCGTTACGGGCATATTCAAAAGACGTTAAAAGAGAGGGGTGAGGCGGTCAAAAGAGGTGATGTCATTGCATTGATGGGCAACACGGGGCGCAGCACCGGACCTCATCTCCATTACGAAGTTTATTTAGGCGGTATTCCTGTTAATCCCCAAAAATACATTCTAAACTAATGCCCATCCATATATGAATAGACACTAATCCTATCTTTAAGAATCCCCAATTTTTTTCCTGTCTTTTCTGTCTCAACGAAAAACCTTTTCTTTACAAATTATCTCAACAGTATTTTGCAAAAAATATTGATTGATGATATATTGGCTAAAAATTTGCATACAATAAAAAATAACATCATCCGACTTGCCATTTGAGTAAAGTGTATAATGTTATGGAGTTGTTTAAACCCGTTTCAATTAAGGATTATAAAGATTCTCATCAATTTTCAACCAAGATTCAGGTAATAAAACATCCGATTCCAGGAGGGATATATTATTAAATGGTTACGAATTTATTAACAAAGGTATTTGGAAGCAAAAACGAACGGGAATTAAAAAAGATTAACCCAATCGTTGAAAAGATTAATGCATTTGAACCCCAAATGCAATCCATGAGTGATGAAGCGTTGAAAACTCAAACTCGATTGTTCAAAGAGCGTTTGAACAATGGCGAGTCCCTTGATGATATCCTTCCGGAAGCCTTTGCAACAGTGAGAGAAACGTCGATTCGTACCCTAAAAATGAGGCATTTCGATGTTCAGCTTATCGGCGGCATCGTACTCCATCAGGGAAGGATTGCTGAAATGAAGACCGGTGAAGGAAAGACACTGGCGGCAACCCTCCCGGCCTACCTGAATGCGCTTACAGGAAAGGGCGTGCACATTATAACGGTGAACGACTACCTGGCAAGACGTGATACAGAATGGATGGGGCATATTTATAAATTTCTTGGGCTTTCCGTGGGCTGTATATTGCATGGGTTGGATGATAATGAGCGCAATGCTGCATACGGTTCGGATATTACTTACGGCACAAACAATGAGTTCGGCTTTGACTATTTAAGAGACAATATGAAGTTTGACATAGATACCATCGTTCAAAAAGTGCTCAATTTTGCAATTGTTGATGAGGTTGACAGTATTTTGGTTGACGAAGCCCGAACACCGTTGATTATTTCCGGACCGGCTGAGAAATCGACGGAGCTGTACCATATGGTCAACGGTATCATTCCACGTCTTGTATCTGAACGTGACTTTACTGTGGATGAAAAGGCCCGATCAGCCGTGATGACCGAAGAAGGGATAGCAAAAGCGGAACAATTGCTCAAGGTCGACAACCTGTACGATCCAAAATATATCGAAATTCTTCATCACGTTAACCAGGCGCTTAAAGCCCACACCCTCTTCAAGCGAGACGTCGATTATATAGTGAAAAATGGAGAAGTTATCATTGTAGATGAATTTACGGGCCGTCTGATGCCCGGCCGTCGATACAGTGAAGGGTTGCACCAGGCACTTGAAGCCAAAGAAAACGTAAAAATCGAAAATGAGAACCAGACATTGGCCACGGTTACCTTTCAGAACTATTTTAGAATGTACGATAAACTTGCCGGAATGACAGGGACCGCGGATACGGAAGCTGCCGAATTCAAAAAAATATATGATCTTGACGTCATGGTCATACCCACAAACCAGCCTATGATTCGAATCGATAACCCGGATGTGATTTATAAAACCCGCAAAGAGAAATTTGATGCGGCAATCAACGAGATCGTCGATTTGAACGAAAGAGGACAACCTGTTCTGGTGGGGACCATTTCAATCGATGTTTCAGAAAACTTTTCAAAAAAACTGATAAAAAGAGGAATTAAACATACGGTATTGAATGCAAAGAATCATGAGAAAGAGGCGGAGGTTATCGCACTGGCCGGTCAAAAAGGAGCGGTAACCATATCGACAAACATGGCCGGTCGTGGGACGGACATCGTTTTGGGAGAGGGCGTCATTGAGCTGGGCGGGCTCCATATTCTCGGAACTGAAAGACATGAAAGTCGGCGTATTGATAATCAGCTCAGGGGGCGTTCAGGGAGACAGGGAGATCCGGGATCGTCACGTTTTTACCTTGCATTGGAGGACGATCTTTTGCGGATATTCGGTGGCGAACGAATCACCGGAATTATGGAAAAGCTTGGGATGGAAGACGGTGAACCTATAGAAAACAGAATGATAAGCAAGGCCATCGAAAATGCTCAGGCAAAGGTTGAGGGACACAACTTTGATATCCGAAAGCAGCTCTTGGAGTATGACGATGTTATGAACCAGCAAAGGGAAGTCGTTTACAGACAACGCCGAGAAGCTCTGAACGGTAAAAGTCTGAAACCTTCCATCGAAGAGATGATTCAAGATAAAGCCGAGGAAATCGCATATAACTTTTCTGACGAAAAAGCACATCCGGAAGAATGGGATTGGAAAGGATTGAAAAAGGCGGTATTTAAGCAATTTAATTTTCGACTGGATAAAATTGATGATGATACCATGGACGGTTTGACCCGGGAAGGGCTGGCTCAGTTGATCGCCGATTCCAGCCTATCGGTATATAACGAAAAAGAGGCCTCTGTGGGACATGAAGACTTCAGACATCTTGAACGCATTGTTATGTTGCAGACGGTTGACAACCTGTGGAAAGATCATCTTTTGAGTATGGACCATCTGAAGGAGGGAATCGGTCTGAGGGGGTATGCACAACAGGATCCTCTCATCGTATACAAAAAGGAAGGGTTTGAATTATTTCAGGAAATGATTTCCAGGATCAAGGAAGAGACATTGGGAATTTTGTACCGGATTCAAATATCCGAGCCCCAGAATATTGCCGACTTACAAAAGCCCAAGGAACAGGAACTGGTTTTTTCCGGCGGAGACGAGCCTGCAAAGAAGAATCCGGTTAAGCGAACACAAAAAAAAGTGGGGCGAAACGCTCCTTGTCCTTGTGGAAGCGGAAAGAAATATAAAAAGTGTTGCGGCACATAATGTAAAGAATGCAATTATTTTGATTGTACTCTTTACAAGATCGGACATCAATGATTATAGTATTTATAAATGATCATTCCAACCCTGCTAATTTAGGGTTTAATTTTATTGAAGCAGAGGGTTCGGACTCAAATTCTTCAAGGGGCTAATCATGGAAAATGATTCAACGAACGGTTACAGCCCTGAACTAGAAGAAGACGTCATTTCTGAAATCGGGGATGACATTGATGAGCCTTCAATGTACAGAGTGCTGCTGCATAATGACGATTACACAACCATGGAGTTTGTGGTTGAAATTCTGATCCTTGTTTTTAATAAATCGCCGGAAGATGCAGTGAGGATCATGTTGAACGTTCACCACAAAGGTGTTGGGATTTGTGGTGTATATACCTTTGAAGTCTCGGAAACCAAGGTGAATACGGTTAATGCCTTGGCTAGACAACACGATTTCCCACTGAAGTGTACAATGGAGAAAGAATAGACCAATGATAAGCAAAGAACTTAGCGAAACACTGGGTTTTGCAGTAAGAGAAGCCAAGAGAAGACGACACGAATATGTGTCTATAGAACACTTGCTTTTCGCTATTTTATACGACACGGAAGGTATTGAGGTTATCGAGAATTGTGGTGGTAACGTTGAAAGCCTTAAAAATGCACTTGAATTGTTTTTAAGCCAACAGATGGAAAGCGTTCCTGAAGAAAATGAATATGTCCTCCAGCAGACCGTCGGTTTTCAAAGGGTCATCCAGAGGGCGATTAATCATGTCCGCTCTGCAGAAAAGCAGCAGGTCGATGTGAGTGACATACTGGCTTCGATTTTTCAGGAAAAGGATTCTCACGCTGAATATTTTCTGAGTTCAGAAGGGGTTACCCGCCTTGATGTTTTAAACTACATTTCTCACAATGTTTCCAAAACAATGGATAAGGATTTGGATCCTTTTGTAAAAACAGATACACGGGAGAAGAAGCGAAAGACCGACCCTCTGGATGCGTTTACCATTGACCTTGTAAATTATGCGGCCCTGGGAAAGTTGGATCCCTTAATCGGAAGAGACCTCGAAATGGAGCGGACCATTCAGGTGCTATGCCGCAGACGCAAGAACAATCCAATCTTTGTCGGAGACCCCGGAGTTGGTAAAACAGCAATGGCCGAAGGCCTGGCTATTCGGATAAATGATGGATTAATCCCTGAATTGCTTAAAAATGTTCGTATTTATTCCCTTGATCTTGGCGGCCTGCTCGCTGGTACTAAGTTTAGAGGAGACTTTGAGCAGCGTTTAAAAGGTGTTTTGTCTTCGTTGAAACAGAAAAAAGATGCTATTTTATTTATCGATGAAATTCATACTACGGTAGGTGCCGGGGCCACCAGCAGAGGTTCCATGGATGCCTCAAATATATTGAAACCAGCTTTGGCAACCGGTGAGCTGCGGTGTATTGGCTCTACAACTTATGAAGATTATAAGAATTTTTTTGAAAAAGACCGTGCCCTTTCGCGCAGATTTGAAAAAATCGAAATTTTAGAACCTCCGGTTAAAGAGACTTTTCAAATTTTAAAGGGACTGCGATCCCGTTATGAGGAACACCACGGCATTGTATATACGGATCAGGCCTTAAAAGCTGCAGCCGAACTTTCTGCCAAATATATCAATGATCGCTATCTGCCTGATAAGGCGATAGATGTCATCGATGAAGCAGGGGCTTTTGTTCGATTGTCCAATCTCCCCCACAGAAAGAAGATCAATCCTAAAGATATTGAAAAAATTGTGGCTAAGATGGCCAGGATACCGACCCTCAGTGTGTCGACCCCTGATCGAACAAAATTGGAGAACCTTGAAGAAAAGATCAAAGAGGTGGTTTTTGGACAGGACAATGCCATTAAGTCCCTGGTTACATCCATTAAGCGCTCCCGTGCCGGGCTCGGAGCACCGGAAAGGCCCATTGGATCATTTTTATTTGCCGGTCCAACAGGTGTTGGAAAGACAGAGGTGAGTCTTCAAGTGGCCAGGATTCTCGGTGTTCATTTTTTACGATTTGACATGAGTGAATATATGGAAAAACATGCTGTGGCCCGTCTGATTGGTGCACCGCCGGGTTATATCGGTTTTGATCAGGGTGGGCTCTTGACGGATGATATTCGAAAACACCCCTACAGCGTGCTTTTATTTGACGAAATAGAAAAAGCGCATCCGGATATGTTTAATATCCTTCTACAGGTTCTAGATCATTCAACACTGACGGACAACAACGGCAAAAAGGCTGATTTTAGAAACGTCATTATTATGATGACCTCCAATGCCGGTACACGGGAGATGAGCACGCAGACCATCGGCTTTGGAGACAAGCAATATGATACAGAAAATAAGGGAAAACAAGCCATTGAAAAATTTTTCAGTCCGGAATTTAGAAACCGTCTCGACGGTATCATTCATTTCAATGCGTTGAATGAAGATATCATGAAAAAAGTGGTGGATAAATTTATGAATGAGCTCAAAGGACAGCTTGTTGCTAAAAAAGTATCCATCAATCTTTCTCCGGAGGCACGGACATGGCTGGCCCAAAAAGGGCATGACCCGCGTTACGGCGCCAGGCCATTGAGCCGATTGATACAAACTGAAATAAAAGATGTCCTGTCCGATGAGATTCTATTTGGGAGACTTAACAAAGGTGGCAATGTTCTTATTGATGTCGAAAATGAAAAGTTGACCTTTAACTACAATGCTAAGACTTCCTTAAGTGAAGATACAAGGGAATTAGAGACATTGGAATGATGGAATACTAAACGTGTTGTCCCACATAACGACTTGAAGATAAGTGCCTGTTTTTCTTTTATCAGATACAATCGAATTTCCCCCACCCCACCTTGCCTCCGAAGACGGATTGCTGGCTGTTGGCGGTGACTTGAGCCAAAAACGTCTTCTCCTCGCCTATCGAATGGGCATTTTCCCATGGTTTTCAAATAATGAACCGATTCTTTGGTGGTCACCCGATCCTCGTTTTGTGTTGTTTCCCCATGAAATTAAGATTTCAAAAACGTTAAAGAAGATCATTAAAAAAGACATATTCAACGTGACCATGGATCTGGCTTTTAATGAGGTCATCACCCAGTGTGCCCAAGTTCGGCTGCAAAAAAACCAAGGAACCTGGATCGTTAAAGATATGATCGATGCCTACTGCAATCTGCATGAGGCAGGATTTGCGCATTCGGTGGAAGTCTGGCTTCAGGGAGAACTTGCAGGAGGATTGTACGGGGTTTCTTTAGGAAAGTGTTTTTTCGGAGAATCCATGTTTACTCAGGTCAGTAATGCTTCAAACGTAGGGTTGGTTAAACTAGCGGAACACCTTAAAGAATTATCGTTTGATTTAATAGACTGTCAGGTTCCTACCGAACATTTGACCCGTTTCGGTGCAAGGCAGATTCCCAGAATACGTTTTTTAAATCAGCTTGAAAAATCTCTAAAAGCACCGACCCAAAGGGGAAAATGGGAATATACCGGATAACACTCAAAATATTAACTACGGGAAGCCCAAAGAATCTTCTATTGTAAATTAAAGCTTTGCAAGGAATAATTCTGATAATCAAGAAGATTAGGTTCGGGGGTTACTGCGAGTAGTATGGAAGTGTTTTTATATGTTCAGTAAGGATTTGGAAGAATTAATTTTTGATCGGACACGATCAGCACATTTGATTTGCTTCCCCTCTTTCTCTTGACACATAATAAAATTTCCCATAGCTTGATGGAGTAAAATTGATGGTTGCAGCATAAAAGTGGTAAAAACGAATTGGAGGCAAGGATCGAAAAAGAGGCGGAGACCGAAGAATCGGTGAAGACAGAAGGAAGTAAAGGGGGGATTATGGAAATCAAGACGGTCAAGATCGAAAAACCGGATGAGTTAAATTTGATTTTAGGACATTCTCATTTCATCAAGACAGTCGAAGATATCTATGAGACAATGGTGAATACCGTACCCGGAGCAAAATTCGGTCTGGCATTTTGTGAATCTTCAGGACCGTGTCTTGTGCGATATTCGGGGACAGATGATGACCTCGTGGAACTGGCAAAGAAAAATGCCTATGCCCTTTCTGCGGGTCACAGTTTCATCCTCTTGATGAAAGACATGTTCCCCATTAATGTATTGAACGCTATTAAAAATGTTCCTGAGGTTTGCAGGATTTTTTGTGCTACGGCAAATCCTGTGGAAGTCCTTATCGCGGAAACAGAACAGGGCCGGGGAATTATCGGTGTCGTTGACGGCTTTAAAACAAAGGGTATTGAAACCGAAGCGGATATAAATGATCGAAAGGAATTTTTACGCTTAATCGGTTACAAACAATAAAAAAAGTGTCTGAAGTGCATAAAATGAACTCGTTCGCCAAACTACTAAGGCGGACAAGAGTGAGCTAAAGTTTATCCAATTTTATGCCATATCATGAAGCCTTTGAAAAATATTCAATTTTGTTTAAGACCAAGGAAGTTGAAAATTTTAACCACAGTAATACATTGAGTATTTCGAGGATTAAAATTTTATACTGACGCAGGCATTGAGCAAAAGGGGGCATTTTTCAAAGGCTTCATCATATGTACATAAGTTTGGCTTCCAACTTATCTTCTTTGAGTTGAACAAGAGCATAACCGCCCATACACAACATTCCCGGATTTATCACCTTTGTTTTTCCAATATAGTCCTCGGAGTCTGCCTCGTGAATATGGCCGGTGATACAGATGTCCGGCTGGACACGCCGGATAAATTCCAGAACGGACTTGTTGCCGACATTTTCCCCTGAAGGCAGCTCAGCTGCTTTTGATCCAAATGGGGGATCATGTGCCACCAATATCAGTTTTGGAAGGTGTTTTATTTGTTCATACCCTATGCTCAACCATTTTCCCAGCATGGCATCCGGAACCTCTGAAGGGGTTCTGAAGGGGGTTGGTGTTGAATATCCTACCCCCATGATACCGATATCCTCCGCCAACTGTTTGCCTTTTGCATGAATATTCCACCCTTTTTCGTCCAGATAATCCGTAATTTCAGCCCGATCCATATTTCCGATCTGTGCATAAATATTTGAATTGATGGCTGATACCGACTTTAGGAGTTGATTTGCCCTGCGTCTTCCACCTCTATTGGTAATGTCTCCGCTGATAATAATACCGGCAGCATCAGTCAAACCGGGGATGTCATTTAGAAGGGAAATGTCTTCGTGGATATCACCAATTCCTATCCAGAATTTATCACCTGCACTCATCATATGATTCCTCGTTATAACCTGTTGATGATAGAAGCCATATATCCTGCCCCAAATCCGTTATCGATGTTCACAACGGCAACATTTGAACTGCAGCTGTTCAACATGGCAAACAACGCCGTTAATCCGCCAAAGCTTACACCGTAGCCCACACTTGTGGGAACTGCGATAACCGGCCGGCTGACCATCCCCGCGACCACGCTGGGAAGCGCACCTTCCATTCCGGCAACGACCACAAGAACAGACGCTTCTTCAATCAGTTTTTTATGGTTAAACAAACGGTGAATGCCGGAAACACCAACATCAAAAACAGATTCCACCTTGTTTCCCATAACCTGTGCCGTAAGCAAGGCTTCTTTGGCAACCGGTATGTCTGATGTTCCTGCTGATATGACAATAACGGTGCCTTTGCCACTTTGGGGAATATCTTGTTTTTTCCAGACAACCATCTTCGCATCTTCATGATATTCGGCATCAGGAAAGCGTGAGATTACCGAATCCGCATGACGTGCTGGGATGCGTGTGACCAGTATGATATTTTCCTGGATGATCATTTTTTCCATAATACCGACAATCTGATCGACAGTTTTCTCCTGCCCGAAGATGACTTCAGGAAAGCCCTTGCGAAGGGAGCGATGATGGTCTATATGTGCATAATCTAAATCCTCAAACGAAAGATGCTTTAGTTTTTGCGCAGCATCCTCAACCGAAATATTGCCTGTGGCAACATGGCCAAGGAGCTGTTTTAAAGATATCATATCCATGGTATAATTCCCTGAAAAGAGGTAAAATTTAATGTTGAGTTCTATTGATAACCCAAACCCAATAATAGGGTCAACAAAATCTTACCTAAACTGAGCGTTTCAAATAGTGACAGGACTGTAATAAATTCATAATTATATATAAATGAGGGGTCGGGTGCTTTATTTGTTTGTCAAATCGCTCCATGGATAATGCTTTTTTTAAACCGCATGAACTCGTGGCAAGGGATCGTAAAGAAAAAACAGGAAACTATCTTTGAAATATCAATAGGTTCTCTGCATCATTTTAAAATTCTTTTAAAGACACGATTTCGGTATGCG
>Ga0210062_1000681_pt1 | contig 10438 bp, 9 predicted proteins | sample Muzzi_CordA_D2_FD_185528 | JGI IMG/M metagenome (GOLD analysis project Ga0210062, IMG submission 185528) | Wetland microbial communities from San Francisco Bay, California, USA, that impact long-term carbon sequestration - Muzzi_CordA_D2 (SPAdes) | ecosystem: Environmental > Aquatic > Marine >...
ATCTGCCTCCTTTTCTATTTTTTAATAGAAAAATCAGGCTGATAATGCAACTTAACCTCCTAAAGGTCAATTACCATTTTGTTACGTTTTAATTGCAGTGAGCACAAGTTTTGGATTGAGGACTTTTAAGTTGAAATCTAAAAATATTATGCCTCTAACTTTTAAGGTTTAGACAAATATTTTGAATTTTCGAGCTAATGGTCAAAGTACAAAAAGTGGGAGTAGAAAAAGCAAAGACAGAGTCAAATAACCCTGTCTTGATTACCATTTATATCTAATCAGAATCATTCTTTTTATTCAAGTGTCAAGTCAAGTCCGTCATATCACAGTTTGAGTCAGGTTATAGATATCTATCCGGCTTATATGAATCTACAACACTGAGATCAACTGGTTTATAAATATGACAAATAAGGAAGGCAGCTTTATGTATTGGGTAATGCTTGGGGAAGTTTTAAGAAAGGTGTTCGTAACTATAAAAACAATTGCCGTTGTCGATTGACGAAACGGGCTTCATAACCTTAACCTTTACCCTGTTTTTCATACAGCGGCACCTCGACACAAAATTTGGCACCGTGTCCTTCATCGCTCTCAAGCAAGAGTCTGCCTTCCAGGTCTTCTATTAAAACCATTACACCGGCCAATCCCAATCCACTTCCTCTCACGATACCCCCAGTTTCAGAACCCAATTGGAAGTAGGTTTCAAATATTTTTTTATGAAATTGCCGGGGAATCCCCTCCCCGTCGTCGGTTACGGATAAAAATAAAACATTGTCATTTGTATCAATCTTTACCTCTATAAAGTGCTTTCTGTATTTCATGGCGTTATTTAAAAGGTTTCTGATAATCTGCTTTATCTTGGTCTCATCCAGGCAGAATTCCCTGCGCCATAAACTTTCATCAATATCCAGGGTAACGCTTCTTTCCGTCAATATCTCTTTCAGCTCAGCAAGCCCGGCACAATTTTTCACTTTTTCGGATGTACGGCTGTCAATCAGGTCAAAGAGCTCTATAAAAATTTCCTCCAACAGGCGTGAAAAGCTGACCGCAGTTAGATTGACAATCCCTTCTCTGGATCTTTCAAGCTCCAAGGCATCGTCTACCAGCATCCGGGTCGCCCGGGTATTTCTAAGCGTTCTTTCAAGAACCTTTTTCTGCTTTGCCGTAAGGGGGCCGTAGCTCTCCGGCTTCTCCAACAATAACCTGACCCCCGTCTCAACAACAGCCAGCGGACCTTTGAGGTCGTGAATAAACAGATCGATTTTTATTTTTTTCCTATCCATTCGATTTCCTTAACCGATTTTTTATCAATCTTTAATACTAAAATCAAGCACTTCCTCTCAGCCTATAGAATCAGGTAATTTCCCATACATTTAAAAAAACTTAAGTAATGAAAAATTCAAGAAAATGATAACAAAAAGAAATTTTATGAATTTAGTATTGACAATATAATTTAGTTAGTATGTCAAATTGTTATAAAGATTTTGTCCAGATTCCGGCCTCGATTTCCATTCCGGAATATCTGTATTCATCTAATCCTGTTCTCTATCCATTGATCGGTGCCGGTTTTTTTAACCCTAAGGCTTCAAAAGATATTGCCAAAAGGCTCGGTCGGCCCGGCCTCATTATTTTGGAATGTTATGGAAAAAATCTAAAAAGCATTTTGAATGAATTACGTGGGTCCTACCAAAACATTTTCTCATTTCTCGGTTACAGACATCCTGCAGTATAATTTGCTGAAAACGCGTTTAAGGACAAAATCGTATTGGTAGAATCTACATCTGAACCTTTTAAATTTCCATTTTTAACCTTTACGTGATAACTGTTAATTGATAAACTTTAATTTTTTAAATATTTGAACCCTTGAACCTTTAACTTTAATTGATAACCGATAACTTTTGACTTCAAATGAAACATCCCAGACAAAGAAATATTGGTCGACGAAAACAGGATTATGGGCTTAGAGATCAGGTCCATAGACAAAAAATGCTTTTTGAATTGGGTCAGATCATCACTTCGGAAGTAAACCTTGATGCATTATTCAATTTGATCTTGGAGCAAGCCAATATAGTTATGAATACCGAAACAAGCTCTGTATTCATATATGATTCCAAAAATGAGCAGCTATGGTCTCTCGTATCTACGGACTTGAAAAGAAATGAGGTCCGTTTTCCCTCAAACTACGGTGTGGCAGGATGGGTGTTTCAAAACAAACGACCTTTGATCATTAATGATCCCTACAAAGATCCGCGTTTTTTCTCCGATGTCGATAAAAAAACCGGTTCCCAAACCAGAAACATACTTTGCATCCCTCTGATCAATCGCAAGCAGGAATGTATCGGAACCCTTCAAGTACTGAATAAAAAAGAGAAAGATTTTACAGACCAAGATTTGGAATTGATGACAGCCGCCTCACAATATGTGACCATTGCGCTTGAAAACTCCAAACTTTACAGAGATCTCAAGATGTTGGACAAGGCCAAGGAAAAAGTCATCAATCATTTGTCTCACGAGCTCAAAACTCCTCTGGCCATCCTATCCGGAGTTATGGGAAGAATTCACAAAATACTCGGCAAAGACAACCTCGCCGAACTTGATAAAACCTTGGAACGGGGACGGCGCAATGTGAAACGGTTGATTGATCTTCAGAGAAAAATTGAAGACATCTTCAATCAGGAGTGTGTTGAAAAAAAGGAATGTATTCTGGACCTTATTGAAAGTGCCGCAGGGGTGGTGGAAGACATGAGGCAAGATCGTGATAATAGATATTCTGAATTATTAGAGACCATATCCGCCCGCCTCGAATCGCTGTTCTCCATGAATGAAATTCGGAAACAAGAAATCCTGCTGGGGGAGTTCCTGCATAGGGTATGTGATTTTGCCCGGTCCGCCATGGGAAACAGAGAACTTAACATGGTTCGGAATTTTGAAAACTCCATGCGCTTGTTCACCGACCCAGATATTCTTGAAAAAGTGTGTAACGGTTTGCTAAAGAATGCTATTGAAAACACACCGGACCAAGGAATCATAGAAATTAGCGCCACAAAGAAAAATGGTAAGATACGCATAGAATTTCGGGATACAGGTGTTGGAATTACGTCTGAAAATCAAAAATTGATATTCGGGGGATTTTTTCATACCCAGGACACTATGCTGTATTCATCCAAAAAACCCTATGAATTTAACGCCGGAGGCACTGGTTCCGATCTACTCAGAATTAAGACTTTTTCCGAAAGATTGGGCTTTACCGTGGAATTTACCAGCTCCCGCTGCAAATTCATACCTACTGATAGAGAGATGTGTCCGGGAAGCATTTCTGCATGTCATTTTATCACTGAAGAATCGGAATGTTTTTCATCCGGCGGCAGCGTTTTTTCTGTCATATTTCCTGTTTAAAAAATTTCATTTGAAAAAAACAGTCAATTATAAGTTAGTCATGATATCTATTTTCAATATTTCACTATTAAATAATAGTACCTAATCGAGTTTTGACATGATTAAATCGTAACTATTTTGTTTAGGAAAGGAGGTGCACCATGTTAGCAAAAGAATCTTATTTTGAAGGGAAAAAAATTCTGGCCGTAGATGATGAAAAAGACATTCTTGAAATCATCTGTGAAGAACTGCATATGGCAAATGTTGATACGGCCCTAAGTTATCAAACGGCATCGGAAAAAATAAAAAATAATGAATACGACCTGGCCATACTCGATATTATGGGGGTTGATGGGTTTAAGCTCTTGGAAGATGCCGTAGAGAAAAAGATTCCATCGGTTATGCTGACCGCTCATGCCATGGATTATGAAGCACTGATGCACTCCATCCAAAAAGGGTCGATTTCCTTTCTGCCAAAAGAAAAATTAGGAGATTTTGTCAGACTTTTGGATATGCTTTTAACGGCTCATGACTCCGGAAAATCAACGTGGGAAATCCTTTTTGGCGAATTGGGAAATTACTTTGATAAAAAATTCGGCGCTCCTTTAGGCACCATTGAGTGGATTTGCAGCAGAGTCAATAAATAGCAGCGATTTCGTTAAAGATAAAATAAAATGAAAATTGCTTTTTAGGGTGTTGTTACAGACGATGAGTTTTATGAGCTATAAAAAATGGGATTTTACGGTGTTCTTTGAGGGTCATCTCATAAGCAGATATCTTGCCATAACCGCAGGTCCAACAATCTCAATTTCCAGTACATATGTCCTATTTCTTACAGAAATGCAAAAAGGCAAATCCAGTGAAATGAATTTGCCCCTTTTGTAAAAACGATATCACACGATTTTTATGGGTGTGATTTGTGCATTTTATGGTAGTTAAACACACAATTGTTTGTCTCGGATCTATCTCTGTTTTCTTTAAATATCGGCGTTTAAAATTTCTTCTAAATCCGCCTTGCTGATAGGCTTTTGATAAATCCCAATGAAGCCCGCATCCTCTAATTCATTCTTGTCAAAATTATAAATACAGCCGGACAATGCATATATCTTTAAATCAGGGTTAAAGTTTTTCATCCTGCGGCAAAAGTTCAAACCATCTAACCAGGGCATTCTCAGATCGGTAATAATCAATGAAAAGTGTTCTCCATATCTCAAGATATGCTCGGCCTCTTCTGCACTATCAACCGTAACAGTCATATGACCGAGTTTCCCCAACAATTCTTTCATTAATTTCAGTTGGCTTAAATTATCATCAATAACAAGAATCTTTTTAGCGCTCATATCAATGATCCACAAAGGACGTTCAATGAATAAAGACAAACTTTGAGGGGTTTCTCCATCAGAATAACCTCCTGAACAAAGGTTAAAGGCCTGAATTGAAAAAAAGAATCGGCCACTGATAGCTTTTTTCATTGCTGACTTCGCAGGTTTAGTTATAGCTGCTGTTATTGAAAAGAAGTACGGGATTATATTTAGCCTCGTCTCTTTTTTCAATATTTTCCAATATTTTTAAGAGCCTCTTGATGTTTTTTTGCTTCTCTTTTTCTCTCAACTTTTTCTGAGATTCAGTATAATATTGGTGTTTTTTTATAAATTCGAGGGTATCTTTGTACCATTTTGCTTCATCACTGACATCTATTCCTCTTGCACGCCGTCCTTCTCTTAATTTTCCATCCAATTTGAAAAAATCTTCTCTGCCAAGGTGGTCGAGATCGGCATCACAAAGGATCTTTTCAAGATGTGTTTTCGGTTCACATTCAAGGTCAGTTGCTAGTATCATCTTTTGAATCTTTACAATTTCGTTTGGTTTATAACAGATCAATTTAAGGATTCTGCCTGCCCATCGTGCCGCAATAGGCTCATTTTTATCATATTCTCTAATGTAACCAGTGTCATGAAAATAGGCTGCGGCAATTAACAATTCTCTATCATGATCGGAGATATTCTCAGATATTGCAATTCTATTGGCAGAAGCAACGATCCCTTTGGTAGGATGAATTGTATGATCGGCATCATGATATTTAATGTCGCTTGCTAACTCATCTCTAAATAACTCTCTTATATAGTTGTCCACGATTTTCAGCCGAGGTGTATGAGGCTTGTATCTTATTTCCATATCAATATCACCTATAATTTTGTATATGTTTGGTTATCTAATGCTGGGTTTAGGTTTCTTTCTATATAATTAAACTCAGATCTCTATCTAGGCGGCTTAGTTTAAAATGACCATTTTTGGCTCAATTTATCACGACCATCTACAGAGTGTTGATCCATGTGCAAAAAAACATCAATCCAAAAATACTTAAAAATGCTAAAGTAATTGTAAAATCTACTTTTTCTTTATAGTTATATTTCATCTTTCACCTCCTTTGTTTATGGGATTAGAGCTGTAATTAGAACTGATTAATTTAATAGCAATGATTATGCCAATGATCTAAAAGGCGTATTGCTCAGCTCTATCTGATTGATATTACATCAAATAAAATAAATATTTAACCGTGCCTATGTAAAAGTTTCTTTATGAGAATGACCATTTTTAAACATATTGTTGATATTTGATAATTTTGATTAAATACTAACATATCTGAAAAAATCTCCTTGCAATGATGCTCTCACATCCAATCAAAATAGACTATTTTTCTTGTAACTTGGTTAATTTTGTGATTTTTAACAATAATATCTATATGTCAAAAGTCTATGGAAATAGCTTTTTAAGTCTCAAGATATATTCGAGTACATGTTGATCTTTGCGAAACCCATCTATCAAAGAACCAAGGCTGCAATAATATACGAGACTCTTGGTCTGTTTTCATTTTGAGCCGTTCCGAAAACAACTGCTGAACATGAAAATAAGGATTTGAAAAGCTTCCAATAAAATTAGGTTATGGCTGAATTATGGATGAGTTAGATTTTGATTTTTATAAAATACTCTTTGAGGACCTCGACCCGGAAAATATCAGAAAGCGTTTTTTAAGGCTGCTTTTGAGGATTCAAAATGTTGAACGTGGATCTATTTGGATCCAGCAAGACAACCGGTATGTATGTGTTGAATCTCTGGGAAGCCCGACAGATAAGGACATTATCAAAAGCGCCAGCATTCCTATGGAACAGCCCAGTATCGTCGGCTGGGTGATGAAAAACGCTGAAATGACGGTTGCAGAAGCAGGAAAAGATCCTCGTCATTACAGCGATTTTGAAGAAGGCATGAAGTTAAAGAGTGCCCTGATTTTTGCTTTTCCATTGATCTTGAAAAGCGGCGAAGTGTATGGCGTTGTCCAACTTATCGATACCAGTACAGATGCAAATCGACTCAATGTTGATAAAAAATATCTTGGTCTTCTAAAAAGTATCATCGATATAGGTTCTACAGCCTTGAGCAACGCGTTAAGCCATACCGAACAGGTTGAAAAAAATCTTGAACTCGAGCAGATCCTGGCCGGGATACGCAGTGATGAACAAATCATCGGTCAAAGTCAGACTTTTTTCGATGTAATGAAAAAGGTCCGGGACTATGCCCCAACCGACTTCCCGGTATTGATTACGGGAGAAAGCGGAACAGGCAAAGATCTCATCGCAACGGCTTTGCACAATCTAAGTTCTCGGAGGCATGAACCGTTTATTGTTCAAAACTGTAGTGCGATTCCGAATACACTGTTGGAAAGTGAGCTTTTCGGACATAAAAAAGGCGCCTTTACCGACGCAATAGAAAACAAAATCGGTATATTGAAAGCCGCCGACGGCGGAACCGTTTTCCTCGATGAAATTGGAGATATGTCTCTACACCTTCAAGCGCGTTTGCTGAGAGTCATCCAAAACAGCGAAATTAAGCCCTTGGGGGAAACCAAAACCAGCAAAATCAACATAAGGATCATTTCCGCCACGAACAAAGTCTTGATTAAGGCGATCGCCCAAAAAGGTTTCAGACAAGATTTATTCTATCGCCTCAATGTTCTTCCACTCCATCTTCCTCCGCTTCGGAAACGAAAAAGAGATATACCATTATTGCTTAATTGTTTCATCAAGAGAGAATCCCAAAGACTCGGAGTTCCCATCAAAAAAATTTCAAAAAAAGCATTGGAACATCTGGAAAATCACTATTGGGAAGGCAATATTCGAGAACTCGAGAATTTTGTCAAATATATCCTCAGCGCGGTTGACAATAACATTGTGGGCATCAATGATATCCCCGATCATTTCAAAAATGAACGTCCTAAAGACGTTGCCGCCAGAGAATCTCTGTCTCGTAAAGAACCAGTTTTCTACGCCAAAAGTATTTCTTCAGGCGATGAATCTCCGTTCTCAGGGTATTCATGGGAAGAACTTGAAAGAGATTATGTTCTTTATCTTCTGAATAAAAACAGATGGAACATCACCCGTGCCGCCGAGGATGCCAAAATGATTCGATCAACCTTTAATTCGAGAATGAAAAAACTCGGCATTCATAAAAATTAAGACCCTTTGTGATATTTATCGGTGGGGTAAATCGATAAAAAAGAAGGTGCGCTTGCTTACAGATACCTTACCAGTATCACATTAATTAGTAAATTTCAGATATCTTGCCAAGAGCACACAAATTGGTAAACCTGATATATCTAATCGGTATCAAACAAACACAAAACCCCACCTCTACGAGAAATGGGGTCTTAGTATTCAGTCCATGGCAACCTCTCGGTTACGGGTTATTGCTTAATCTTCTTTGCTATTTTTATGTAACTTCTTAAGACAGTTTTTATCTTCACGAACAATTGCACAGATTTTGCGGTTATCAATCTCTCTGCAGTTAGCGTGATTATACAAAGGGCATTCTGGGTGTTGTTTTGACATGCTATTTCTTACCCTTTTTATTATATTTTTTAACGAGGTCATGTATTGCCTCTTCCAAGAGGTTGCCTAAAGACTTGCCAGTATCAACAGCAAGGTGCTTTAGATCTTTTATTCGGTCTTCATCGACTCTCGTTGAGAACACTTTTTTCCTACCCATAATGAATTTTTTATTCTTTCTTTTGAAAGAAAGCAAGAAATTACTTGATTTAATAATTGATTTAAGTAAGAATGTAAGATATATTACACAAATCCCAAAATCACGATAAGATGAAAACAAAAACAAACATAGCGCCTGAAGGAACCTGTAGCGGTGACGTTGCGGACGGTTTATTATCTTGGACCGGGGAAACCTTCAGCCGCTCTTGTTTTGAAAAGGGGGCGTCATGGAACAGCAGGAAGCAACCATGAATAAACTAGCTGACCGGATTCAAGACAACATGAGCAAGCTGAAAATATTTTCTCTGTTTATTGACAACGGAGAGTGTGGCGATGATCTCACAATGTCATTGGGTGCGAGGGCAGGCATTGGAAAAATCTTGTATGAAATTTCGAACGATTTGTGCGACATCGAGGATTAAATGCGTAGGCGCTTTCTCGGTCCAGCGCAGTCAAAGACTGAAGAAAACACGGACCTGGAGGCATAAAGCATACATAATGCTCTTTACCGATATGTTAACAAACGGAAGTTGCCGAATCGCAGAAATTAACGGCTTAAATGGCTGATAATTTTGCATAAGGAGATATATTTAAACAGGTGTCAAGGGGGTCGATAAGTTAACATAAGTTAATTTTTAACCAATCAATTAACCAAAGCCCGGGATAGCCTGATCAGCGAATACCGGTGTCCCTGGCCGGCATCCTGGGCTAAACCACAGGGAGAAAGCGAGGGGCTTATTATGGGAGTACGAGTCAGACAAAAAACAAAAGGCAAGGAAAACCCCTGGTGGGTGTTCGTTTCGCATAACGGAAAACGGACATCCCGGAAGGTGGGCGATAAAAAAGCGGCCGCGGAAGTGGCCAGCACGATCCGGGCGAAGCTTCAACTCGGGGAGTTTGGTTTTGAAGATAAAAAAATAATCCCCACTTTTGGAGAGTATTCTAAAAAATGGCTCCGAGGATATGTTAAGATGAACCTTCGAGAATCAACGCTGGATGAGTACGAGAGTATTTTAAAGAACCATGTTTTGCCGGTCTTCAAAGCTCAAAAAATTGATTCCATAAGCAGGGGAGAGGTGAGGGATTTTCTTATTTCGAAATATGGCGGTCTTTCTGTAAAGAGAGTCATGCTTATAAAGGATGTTCTTTCAGGAGTGTTCAATTATGCGCTTGATGAGGAGTTGATTGGCATAAACCCGACCGCTGGTATAGCAAAGCGTCTTTTTCCTAAAAACAGCGGGAAAAAGAGGACAATAGGAAAAGAGGAAGTTTTCACAAAAGATGAACTTGCCCTGCTTCTTGGTACATGTGAGAAACATTTTGCGAAATATCATCCTTTTTTTCTCATGGCCGCGAGAACGGGAATGCGGTTAGGTGAATTACTGGCGCTTAAATGGGATGATATCGATTTTAATTCAAATTTCATTTGGGTCAAAAGATCATATCGGCGAGGCCGATACACCCGGCCAAAGAACGGTAAAAACCGGAAAACGGACATGTCCAATCAACTGGCCGAAATATTACAAGCATTTCTGACAAAGCAGAAAAGGACCGCGTTAAAGATAGGATCCGGTGAAGTGCCGGAGCTTGTATTCGGTCAGTTCGGCGCAGCGATGGAGCAAAATTATATCCGGAGAGTTTATAAGCGTATTCTGAAAAAGGCCAAATTGAGATATATCAAATTTCACGGGTTCCGGCATACCTATTGTACCCATTTACTTAGCGAAGGTGTTTCACCGTATTATGTCAGCCAGCAGGTCGGACACAGTTCCATAAATATCACCTGCGATGTCTACGGTTCATGGATTAGAACCGAGGAAAACCGTCATGTCAATTTGCTTGATCCGGCACACCCAGATGCACCCTATACGCACCCTTCAGAAACAGAAAAGCCGCAACCTGTTAAGATTACGGCTAAAATATTGTAATGGTGCCGAAGGCCGGACTTGAACCGGCACGGGTCTCCCCACTACCCCCTCAAGATAGCGTGTCTACCAAATTCCACCACTTCGGCACATGCACCATAA
>Ga0210062_1000682_pt1 | contig 10425 bp, 7 predicted proteins | sample Muzzi_CordA_D2_FD_185528 | JGI IMG/M metagenome (GOLD analysis project Ga0210062, IMG submission 185528) | Wetland microbial communities from San Francisco Bay, California, USA, that impact long-term carbon sequestration - Muzzi_CordA_D2 (SPAdes) | ecosystem: Environmental > Aquatic > Marine >...
TTCCAGGAGACAAATGACTATCTCCGCGCTTACTACAACGCCTATGCCAATCAGTACGATTTTGGCGGCGACCCGCACGCGTACTCCATCAACGACGAGAAATCGAAGCGCTATTCCATCGAGGCCCGGCTGACCTCGCCCTCCGACAGTGACAGCCGCTGGTCGTGGATCGCCGGCGCCTTCTACAACAAGACGGAAATCGGGCCTTATTCATTCACCGCCAACGTGAGCGGCCTGAGCGACAACTGCAACGAGTACTACGCCGCGGCGCCGGGCTGCAAGGGGCAGTTCACCTACGCCAGTTACCTGCACTACTACTACTTCGGCACGCTGGACAAGCTGTCGGACAATTGGTGGACCGGCGTCTACCATACCGAGCTGAAGCAAAAAGCCGTATTCGGTGAGCTCACTTTCGACATCACCGAAAACCTGTCGATCACGGCCGGCGGACGCTGGTACGACATCGAGGACGAACGGCTCACGCTCAACGCCACGCTGGTCAACCCGATCGGGACCACCCACGTCAACTGCGGCACGCAGGCGGACAGGGATTCCTGGCAGATCGACGGTATTCCGGTTGCCGGACTCGACACCTGCTACACGAACGAAACCGCCAAGTCGTCCGAAAGCGGTTTCGTGCCGAAACTCAACGCGACCTACAAGTTCAACGACGACAAGATGGTGTACTTCACCTACTCGGAAGGCTTCCGCGCGGGTGGCGCGAACGCCGGCAAACCCTCATCCGTCTTCGGTGCGGGCAACAAGTACCACACCTACAAGTCCGACGATTTGCTCAATTACGAGGCCGGCACCAAGACCACCTGGGCGGACGGGCGCTTCCAGTTCAACGCCGCGGCCTTCTTGATGAAATGGAAGCACATCCAGGTCGAGGCGACCAACCCGGATGCGACCGTGTTCTCGCTCGGCATCGTCAATTTCCCCGAAGCGGAAATCAAGGGCTTTGAGGCGGACTTCTCGGTGATCCCGGTCGAGAACCTGACCCTGAGCGGCAACCTCGGCTACAACGACGCGGCGCTGTCCAAGAGCGCGGTACTGTTTCCGGGAGGAAGCGATCCCAAGGTCGCCAGCAAGGGAACGCGGCTGCCGCTGGTGCCGAAATGGAAGGGCAGCCTGACGGCACGCTACAACTTCAACGGCGAATTGCTCCATGCCAGGCCTTACGTGATGGGTGTTTACCAGTACCAGGGAAACTCGGTCAATTCGTTGCAGGGCATCCAGTCCATCGTCGCCGATGTCGGTGTGCGCACCCAGCCCAGCTACAGCATCACCAACCTGCGGGTTGGCCTCGAGCACGACAACTGGACCGCGACGTTGTATGTCGACAATGTCTTCAACACCTACGGCAAACAGCTCTACAACGACCGCTGGGTCAAAACCCGGTTGACGACGAATCGGCCGCGCACGTTCGGCATCAATTACCGCTATACCTGGAGATAGTCCTGGCCCAAATACTGCACCAGTCGGTCCCCGGGGCAATAAGCGATCTTGCAACCCCTCCCGCCGCGGCGCCGTTACCGGCGCCGCGGTGTCGTTTTGGGCGTTCGATATGAGCGTTGAGCGTGGGACCGGCTGATGGACTTCGAGGGCTATATCCGCGAACTGGGGCCGGTGGACACGGCGGCGCTGACCGAAGCCATACTGGCGCAGAAAGAAGCCGCCTGGCACGAGGACAGCTACCGCCAGGAAACCTACGAAGTCCACCGGCAAACCGAGTCTATCGTACTGGTGTTCACACACCTGGACCACTGGCCCCGGATCGATGTCCACAAGGAACCCGGTTGGGAGCGGCTGGCGCAGACGGCCGTGCCGGTCATGCACGAGGTCATCGGGCGCTTCTATCCGCCGGGCGGCACGATCATCCGCGCCATGGCCGCCAAGCTGTTGGCCGGCGGCAAGATCAAGCCGCACACCGATTCACACCCGTCCTTCCGCCGCGGCCACCGGATTCACATCCCGATTACGACCAACCCGCGGGTCCGCTTCATGATCGACGGGCGCCCGCACCAATTGCAACCCGGTACCGCCTACGAGATCAATAACCAGAAGACGCACAGCGTGATGAACAAGGGTCGGGATGACCGCATCACGTTCATCTTCGATTATGTCCCGCCGCAGGAACTCGGCCGCGAAACGTCCTCCTGATCCCGTCGCGTCGACGGCCACCGGGACGGATGGTCAGTTCTTCACCCCGGAGGCGCGGATCGCGGCCGTAATCGTTTCGATCGCACCCGGGGTCATCACGTGGGCGCCGGAGACACCAGGCACTTCTCTGAACTGCTGCAGCAGTTCGGCACAGATGGCGACGCCTTCCTGCTCCGGGTCACGGGCCTGCTCCAGACGTCGAATCACCCGCCTCGGAACCAGGCTGCCCCGCAGATTTTCTAGCAGCCAGTTCGCCGACACCGCTCCAGGCAGCACGGCCACGCTGACGATAACGGAGGTTTTCCAGGTGAGTTGCGCCTCCACCAGGTGGGCCATGTAGCGGCGCAGCGCGTCGACATCGAAACAGAGCTGGGTCTGCACGAATCGGGCCCCGGCCTCGACCTTGGCCAGCAGGGATCTCGGCTTCCAGCCGGCCTTGGGGTTGAATACCGTGGCGACGGTGCCGATGCAGAAGTCCGGCACACACTTCACTTCGGGGTCGTCGGCCAGTTCGCGCGCCATCTCGATCAGCTTGCGGCCGCCCAGCTCGAAGACTTCCTTGACCCTGGGCCGGTGGTTTTCCGGCAGGTCGTCGCCGCGCAGCAACAGTACGCTGCCGACACCCGCCGCGCCGAGACCCAGTAACTCACCCTGGAGCGCGACCCGGTTGCGGTCCCGGCAGGTCAGGTGCACCACCGGCTCGATACCGCTGCGGAGCAGCTCCGTGGCCAGCGCCAGCGATGAGACCTGCATGCGCGCGGCGGGATTGTCCGGGAGCTGCACGGCATCGGTATGCTCGGCAAGTATCCTGGCGTCGTCGAGGATCGCCCCCGTGTCCGTCTTGCGGCTGAGACTCGCCTCGGCGGTCAGGATGAAGCCGCGCTGCCGGATCGTCTCGCTGAACGGGCGCATCCCGGTCACGGAACCAGACCGCGCCGGCGGGCTCACAGGCGGTCCCGCAGACGGTAGTACAGCATGCCCAGGGCGATCACCTGGTTGCCCACCCACCTGGGTCCCGGCAGTCGAAAGTGCTTCATGTTCGCGAACAGGTCGAATTTCTCCATCGTCCCGGCAAGGGCGTCGGCCATGATTTCACCCATGATATGGGTCGCATTGACGCCATGTCCCGAGTAACCCTGGCAATAATAGACATTTTGCCCAATCCGTCCCAGCAGCGGTATGCGATTGAGCACGATACCGATGTTACCACCCCACTCAAAGTCGATACGGGCGCCCTCGAGTTGCGGGTAAATCTGCAGCATCCGGGGCACAATAGCAGCCTTGATGCTGGCCGGTTCCCGCCCCGAGTAATTGCAGCGCCCACCGTACAGCAAGCGCTTGTCGGGCGATAGGCGGTAATAATCCACGACCTCGTTCAGGTCGCACACGGCCACGTCGGCCGGATTGATCTGGTTCGCCAGTGCGTCACTGAGCGGTTCGGTCGCAACGATGTAGCTGCCCGCCGGAAAGGTGAGGTTGCCCAGGCGCCGCCCTTCAAGGCGGTGATAAGCGTTGCCGGCCAGCACCACGCTGCCGGCTTCGACATGACCGTTGTCGGTGCATACCCTCGGCTTGGCACCGTGCTCGATACGGGTAACGGGTGATTGCTCATATATGCGGGCGCCCGCGCCGACGGCGGCCCGCGCCTCGCCGATGCACAGGTTCAGCGGGTGCAGGTGACCGTCGCGGTAATTGACAAAGCCGCCGAGAAAAGCATCGGTGCCCAGCTTCTCGCGGGTCTTGTCGAGGTCCCAAATTTCATATTCATAAGGGAAATCTCGCGCCTGGAACTCGGCAAAATATTCGTCCAGCGCGGCCAGGTGAGCAGGTTTTAAAGCGGTTTCGACGAACCCGTGCATCAGGTCGCAATCGATGCCATAACGCTGGACGCGTTCATGGATGATGGTGTTACCGCGCCATTCGAGATCCCAGAGCATGTCCGCGATGCCCTCGCCGTACTTTTTGCGAATCTTTTTCAGACCGCTGATACCGTGTATCAACTGGCCGCCGTTGCGCCCGCTGGCGCCCCAACCGACGCGGTTGGCCTCGACGAGCACGACCGAGTAACCCCGCTCGGCCAGCGTCAGCGTGGTCGCCACACCCGTCAGCCCGGCGCCGATCACGCACACGTCCGCCGTCTGCCTGCCCTCGAGTTCCGGGTAGCGGGTGACCTCATTGACCGTGGCGGCGTACCAGGAAGCCGTATGCTCTTGTTGCTCGTATCGCTTATTCATGGCGCTCTCGTTGGTTGGCAATGCCGGGAAAGTACGGTTTTTCGCACTGCGCCCACAGGCCCGGCTCGCCTGCCACGGGCGGGGACCGTTTTCCCCGACTGCACGGTACGGTATCTGAAAAATCCGATCGGTCGGTCTGTCCGGTTTTATTTATACCAACTGATCGATATAATATAACGGATTTTAATAGGCCCGCTGTGCGGCGGTCAAGATCGAAGCGGCCATGGAGATACCGGGATGCCCAAGATCGTAAACCACGACAGTCGGCGCGGCAGGTTCGCCGAGGCCGCCATCCGCCTGATCGCACGTGATGGCCTCGAAGGACTGACCATGCGCGCGGTCGCCGCGGAGGCAGGTCTTTCCTACGGCTCCCTGTTTCACTACTTCGATTCCAAGGACGAGTTGCTGATGCACGCGGTGCGGCACGTGACTGCGCTGCAGGCCAGGCGCGTCAACGAGTACAGCAGCCGGTACTCGGGTCTCAAGGCCCTCCAAAACCTTCTATGCGACGACGCCATCGTCAACGAGGCCAGCCGCGATGTGACGATCCTGTGGCTGGCTTTCCTGTACAAGGCGGCGCTGAAGGAGTCTTTTGCGCACATGCACAGCGAACTCATCGATGGCTGGTTCGCGCGCATCAAGAATTTGCTCGACGATGCGCGGGATGCCGGTGAAATCGGGCCGGATACGGACACCGCCTTCGAAGCCCGGGCAATCTGGGTTTACTCGGCCGGCATCGGTCAGCAGGGCTTGCTCAACCCCCGTTTGCTGCCGCCCGCTTTGCAGAAACGCCTGATCACCGCCTACCTCGACAAGCTGCGAGTGAGCCAGCCTCTACGGGAATAGCTTCTCCAGCGCTTTGCGGATCAGCGGCGCCGCGCCGCTGCCGCTGTGCTCCGCCCGGTCCGCCCAGTGCATCAACCCGGCACGGCTACGGATACCGAGCCAGCGCAGCGGCTCGACCTCCCACAGGTTCTGGTCGAGACGGCGTTCGTTTTCCGGGTTGACCCAATACATGTGTGTCCGCTCCGTGTCGCGCGCGAGCACCAGGTCCGCCATCGTGCGGCCGGCCAGGTTGGTCGCGCCGACACCCTCGCCCAGGTAGCCGCCGGCCCAGCCAAGGCCCCGCCCCCGATCGAAACAGACCGCCGGATTGAGGCTGCGGGATACGCCCATCGCCCCGCCCCAGGCATGCGTGAACCGACAGCCGCGCAACGCGGGAAAGAAGTCCAGCAACGCGTTGCGGACCAGTTCGAACTCGGGGTCGGCCGCATCGAAGTGAGGCCGGATGCGGGAACGGAACAGATACGACCCCCGGCAGCCGAAGGCGATGCGCCTATCATTCGTGAGCTGGCCGTAAGTGGTGATGTAATCGAGGTTGTTGAAGGTATGCCGCCGCGTCAGGCCGGTCGCTTCGAGCTGCGCCGGGCCTAACGGCTCGGTCGCCACCATCATCGAATGCAGCGGGATCAATTTGCGCTCAACGCCCTCGATCGTACCGGTATAGCCCTCGGTGGCGAGCACGGTAACACCGGCCTTGACCCGGCCGCCGGTCGTAAGCAAGCCATCCCTGCCGATGCTTACGACCGCGGTCTGTTCGTGGATTTGCACCCCCTGGCGCTCGACCGCCTCCGCCAGGCCGCGCGCCAGCCGGGCCGGGTGGATGGCTGCGCAATGCTGCATATGCATACCGCCGAGCGCACCGTCGACGCGGATGTGTCCTCTCAACTCGGCGGCGGTCAACAGCCGCAAGTCCTCGTCGCCAAAGCCGAGCCCGTGCATGAAGGCGACGTGTTCGTGCAGACGCCCGAGCTGGTCCGGGTTGACCGCGGCCTCGATCTGCCCGGAGCGGTCGTAGTGACAGTCGATCGCCTCCCTGCGGCAGGCGCGGTCGACTTCCTCGACCGCATCGAACATCAGCCGCTGCACGGCGACGGCCCGGGCGGCGTCCCGTGGGCTGGCCAGCATCTTCTCGAGACCGACCAGGTAGGCACTGCACCAGCCGCCGTTGCGGCCCGAGGCGCCGTATCCGGCGATGTCCGCTTCGAGCATGACGATCGACAAGGCCGGGTTGTGCCGCTTCAGGTAATACGCGGTCCACAAGCCGGTGTAGCCAGCGCCAACGATGGCGACGTCCGCCTCGATGTCCCGCGCCAGCGCGGCCCGGGGCGCCAGCGAGCCAGGCACCGTGTCGTGCCAGAAGCTGAGGCGACGATAAAACGCCTCGTTACGCTCCATATGCTGCCGGGCCGCCACCGAACGAAGCCGCCGCGCTCACTCGAACTCGATCCAGGTCGTTTTCAGTTCGCTGTAGTCATGGAACGCGTGCATGGACTTGTCGCGGCCGTTGCCGCTCTGCTTGAAACCGCCGAACGGCACGGTGATGTCTCCGCCAAAGTAATTATTGATGCCCATCGTGCCGACACGCACGGCCGCCGCGACCTTGTGGGCCGTGTTGATATTGCTGCTCCAGACGGCACCGGCCAGGCCGTAGATCGAATCGTTGGCGATACGCACCGCCTCTTCCGCGTCCTTGAAGGTGAGCACCGACAGCACCGGCCCGAAAATCTCCTCCTGCGCGATGCGCATGCCGTTGTCGACCGCCGAGAAAACGCTGGGCTCGTGGTAGTAGCCGCCGCTTTTCTCGAGAACACGCCCGCCGCCGAACACCAGCTCGGCACCTTCCTGGCGGCCGAGCTCTACGTACCCTGCCACCGTTTCGAATTGACCGCGGTCGATCATCGGGCCCATGCGGGTCCCTGGGTCGAGCGGGTCGCCGGGCATCCAGTCACGCGCCTTCCCGATCACGCGCTCGAGGAATTCGTCCCGGATCGTTTCCTCGACGATCAGGCGTGTGCCGGCCGTGCAGGTCTGGCCGCCGTTGTAAAAAACCGCGACGGCGGCCATCGTCGCCGCCTTGTCGAGGTTGGCGTCGGCGAAGACGATGTTCGGGCTCTTGCCGCCCAGCTCCAGGAAGGTGCGTTTCAGGTTCGAGCGGCCCGAGTACTCCATCAGCTTCTTGCCCACCGGTGTCGAGCCGGTAAACGTCAAGCCGTCGATATCCATGTGCGTGGCGAGGTGCTTACCGAGGCTGCCGCCGGGTCCGGGCAATACCTGCAGCACGCCGTCCGGCAGACCGGCCTCGCTGGCCAGCCGGGCGATAAACAGCGCCGACAGCGGCGTGTTGGAGGCGGGCTTGAGGATCACCGAGTTACCCGTCGCCAGCGCCGGCGCCAGCTTCCACGCGGTGGTCGATAACGGGAAATTCCACGGCACGATTGCAGCCACGACACCCAGCGGAAGACGCTGTACCAGCGCCAGGCAGTCGGACGGCGTCGGGGAAATCTCATCGTAGACCTTGTCGATGGCCTCGCCGCTCCAGCGGATCGTGCGCGCCGCGGCCGGCACGTCCACGTTGAGCGTGTCGGAAATGGGTTTGCCGACATCGAGGCTTTCGAGCAGAGCCAACGCCTCGCGGTTGTCTTCGATCAGTTCCGCCCAGCGCACCAGCACCATTTTGCGATCCATCGGCGCCATGTTCGCCCAGACACCGCGCTCGAACGCCCGCCGGGCGCCTGTGACGGCAACCTCAGCGTCCTCCGCGCCACAGTTGGCCACTTCGGCCAGCGGGCTTCCGTCCGCCGGATTGTAACTGGTCCGGGTTTGGCCCGAAAGCGCGTCCACGAAGCGGCCATCGATGAGTGCCCGGCCTTCGATGTCCAGTCGTGCCGCGGCAGTTTTCCAATCGGTCACGGTTTTGTCAAGCATCACATACCTTCCTTCGGCGATTTCATCTGCGGACCATTCCCGCAGGGATACAGCGTAGCACCTCGAATCGGTTCAACTCACGGATCAACCCACCCCCACCGTGATCAGGCAGATCAATCTCGCCTGACTGCTCAGGTAGCGCGAGGGCCGGCCACGCCTCTCCATGATAATCTCTTTTGACTTGGTTGCCCGTCTTGCTGTTCACTCCGGCGCCGAAACGCCATCGAGCCTTTTGCTTGCGATCTCCAGACCCACGCTGTAGCCAATAGAGCGGGCACGCTCGCGGGCCTGCACAAAGTGACTGTGTGCGGACCGGGGCCGCTGGAGCGTCTGTTCGGCATCACCGAGCAGAATCAGCGAAATCACAGAGATCCTTACCTGGCCGAGCTTATCGGCCAGCCGGAGAGAGCGCGAAAAGTAAGTGCGCGCCTCCTGCGTACGATGCAGGGACAGCAGCGTCTCACCGACCGCGTTCAGGGACGATGGCATGAAAAGTATAAAGCCGGTTTCCTGGCGCAGCTGCAACGACTTCTGAAACAGCTCCAATGCACGCTCAAATTCTTTTCGCCGCGCGGCCAGGCCCGCCAGGTGGCGAACCGCGTAAGATTGCTCCAGCTTGAAGCCTCCCCCCGTGGCAATCTCGAGCGCTTCGCGATAATGTTTCTCCGCCAGAACATCATTGCCGTTTCTTTCCTGTACCAACCCCAAATGAAAATGCGATTCTGCAAGGCCGCGGACATCGCGAAGCCTCTCGCGCATGGCCAGCGCACCCTCGAAATAGTCCTGAGCTGATCGGTAATCCTTCCCGCCCGATGTCATCGTTCCAAAAAAACTCAAGAGTCCGAGCTGATCCATGGCGTCCGCTCGCGTTATCTCGTCACCCTGCCCCCGCGCCGCCCGCATGCCATCCTGGAGCACGTGCTTCGCCAGTTCCTGCCCCTGGTTCTCGACGAATACGCGCGACACGAGAATCCGGCCGCGCAAAACCAAGACCCGAGCGCTTGCCGCAGGCGGGGCCTCTGCAGCCTCGCTCACGGCACTCGCCGCGTCCAGAAGCTTGAGCGCGTCGTCCAGTCTTCCCTGGTAGTGATGGCGTTCTGCAATTCCGACCATTGTTGCCAGCAGCAGCGAATAGCGGTCCTGCAGCGAAGATTCCGGCACGGGCCCCTCATGCCAGCGTGGAGGGCTCACGAAATCCCGGCTTTCGGCGCAGGCCCGCTCGACCGGACAGACCAGGGCTGCAGCCACACATACCAGCAATAAAGGAAAGCCCGCAAACGCACGCCGTCGAACGATCAATCGGCAAATTGGAAGATCTCGAATCATATCGCTCTACCTACCCAAAGTTTCTGCAATTTATGAATACCAAGCTGCGACGGTGCAGCAAGTCATTTCGCCCATGGTCCTTGATGACACACGCGAAACGGGTTGCCCCCGCCGTGGCGCCTGCCCGCCTTTCCTCCGCGACACGGCTCCTGCGCCGGGCCGCGACCGGGCTTGGCCATGTTTACGCAATAACACCATGCTCCTTCAAAAGCTGAATTTCTTCATCGCTGTATCCGGCTTCGGTGAGCACCGTTCCGGTATCGGCGCCTTCGCCGTGCGGCCCCGCGGGCGTGCCACAGGCCGTGCGGCTGAAACGCGGTGCCGGCGCCGGCTGCACGGTGCCGTCTATGCCGACATATGTCGAACGAGCGCGGTTGTGCGGATGTTCCGGCGCTTCTCGATAATCGAGCACCGGGGCGAAACAGGCGTCGGTGCCTTCGAGCAGGTCGCACCACTCGGAACGCGTACGGGTCTTGAACAGGCGCACCAATTCAGCCTTCAGTTCGGGCCAGCGCTCCGGTCCCGCCTGGGCGCCGAACGCGGCCTCGTCGAGACCGGCCTGTTCCACCAGCACGCGGTAGAACTGCGGTTCGAGCGGCGCGATCGACACGAACTTGCCATCGGCCGTTTCGTAGACGTCGTAGTAGTAGGACGCGCCATCGAGGAAATTGCCGTGGCGTTGGCTGTTCCAGAGCCCGGCCTTGTCCCAGCCGTGGTAGGCCGACATCAGGCTGGCGGCCCCGTCGGTAATGGCGGTGTCGACCACCTGGCCGCGGCCGGATTGGCCGACATCGACCAGCGCCGCCAGTATTCCCATGACCAGGAACAAGCTGCCGCCGGCGTAGTCACCGACCAGGTTCAGCGGCGGAACGGGCTTTTCCTTCCCTCCGATGGCGGCCAGCGCACCGGTCAGGGAAATATAGTTGATGTCGTG
>Ga0210062_1000683_pt1 | contig 10425 bp, 11 predicted proteins | sample Muzzi_CordA_D2_FD_185528 | JGI IMG/M metagenome (GOLD analysis project Ga0210062, IMG submission 185528) | Wetland microbial communities from San Francisco Bay, California, USA, that impact long-term carbon sequestration - Muzzi_CordA_D2 (SPAdes) | ecosystem: Environmental > Aquatic > Marine >...
GATCCTCCTTGGTCGGTCACGAGCGGACCCATGGCTCGGCTGCCAGGAACGTCAGGGTTGGGTCACACTCGGACGTACTGAACCCCTGCGCGGAACGTCTGTTTACAGAGGGATTCTGTTGCAAAACTCTGACTGCGATGACCTCGGTGCAATGATCGAATCAAAACCGTCTTTGCTGCGAATCTTTCTTGCCCAAAGGGGCCGCGGGGCGAATCAATTTCGCGCCCCGATGGGCCGATAATAGTTTTGCAACGGAATCCGCTTCTAAACGGTCGTTATCTCGTTAGACATATCCGCCGTTGCTTCCTGGCCCGTAATGGCAGACTTCGTGCGCAGACGCTTATCGTGCTATCGTCACGCAAGGCACGCTGAGAGCCTAGGGACACTCCCGGCTCCAAATCGTTTTGATTGACCTGTTTTCGTTGGACAGAATTACACAGGGACCACCTATGCCAATCTCTTTGAGCCACTTCGAGATCAAAGTCCGCGATCTCAACAGGATGAAAGAGTTCTACACTGATATTCTTGGATTCTTGGTCACCGACCACAGCCCGCCTGGCGGCCAGAAAATGGTTTTTCTGTCGTGCAACGCGGGTGAACATCACCAAATCGTTCTTTCTGAGTCTGAAATCGGCGAATTTTCTGCCGGTTCGGTCGACCATCTTGCCTTCCGTATCGGCGATCTGCAGGGCCTCCGAGACCTTCACCGCGCACTCAAGTCATATGGCGATGTTGCCATTGAGACGGTTTCCCACGGGACAACATGGTCAGTCTATTTTCAAGACCCTGAGGGCAATCGGGTGGAATTCTTCGTGGATACGCCATGGCATGTCGCCCAGCCCCTTCGGTTTCCGATCGATCTTTCAAAATCGGACGATGATCTGATCGCGTCGACCGAAGAGAAGATCAGGTCACTTGCGGATTTCCAACCTGCGGACCGATGGTTTCAGAGGCATCGGCAGCGTATAGATCCTCGGGCGAAATAAGGCGCCGGTTCCCGGCCATCCGCTTGGAACCAGTTACCAGACTTCCCGTAATGCCGCTTCCAATGGCGGTTGTGAGCCAGGCGCAGTCATCCGGTCGTTACCGGGATCCTGTTCGGAATCCGGAGGAAATGATGTTACCCATTCGCCTGGCGGTATCGATCGCTCTCGGTTGCGGAATCCCCGGGCAAGTTGTCGGCTCACCCGGGGTTGCGCAGCGGAGGAAATGGTAGATTGAGGCATCCGAGAGCCGAATTAATCCGCGTGGCCACCTTCGGCATGGGCGGCCTGCCCTTTGATTGCCTGATGCAAGCTTTCTGCGTAAAGGACGAAACCGAGTTCGGCTTCGACCCGCTCCCTGGCCGCCGCCACTTCGGTGTGGGTCGCGGGTTCCCCAGGCAGAGACTGAGCCTGAAGGCTATGCTGGAGATGTTCTTGAACATGCTCCTTAACCGCATTCGTTAGCAAAGTGACCAGCGCTTCGGCATCCCCGCTTTCGAGGGCTTTCTCTGCAGCCGGAATGACCGGGCCGAAGTCCATTCCGGCGGGTTTCAGGCCAGTGTAGGGTGCATTCTCGCCCTGCCGGTGCAAGCGCACCACCGTCTCCAGAAAAAAGCGGTCGGCAAGGCGCTGGGCCTCTGCGTCCTTGGCGCGGACCCGGCGTGCCTGCTCGAAGGCTGCCGTGATTTCGGCCTCGGCCGCGGCCGGGGCGTAGGGCAGGACGGCGTTGACGTTGCCCGTCTCCAAGGCCTTGGTCGCGGCCTGAGCGACCGGACCATCCACGGTATCGCAATGTGCCTGGGCCGATAGCGGTGCCAGGAAAAGCCCGCCAAGCAATGCTGAAACAACAAGTAGCTTCTTCATGATCTGTCTCCATGTGCATGTGGTTTTGAATCAGCGATTGCGCGATAATGTCCCAGAGGCGGTGCGGCGGTCTGCGACTTGAGTCGCACAACCGTGGAAATATCCAGGAGGGAGAGCCTGCCGATGCATTCCGAAATACTTTCCCGGGTTGCCTATTTCGCCGATTCCGGCGCCGATGTTCTGGCCGAGATAGCTTCCGTGGCGCGGGAACGCTCTGTATGCGCTGGCGAAAACATAGTCGCCGAGGGCGAACCATGCGAGGGCCTGTTCGTCGTCGTCGAAGGCAGTGTGAGGGTGGTCAAGGTTTCCGCCGAGGGTCGCGAGCAGGTGATGTTGATCTTGGGCCCCGGGCGCACTTTCAACGATGTCCCTGTATTCGACGGCGGCGCCAATCCCGGCAACGTCGAAGCACTGGAGGACGGTTCCGTCGCCGTCATTCCCAAAGCGGCGATGCAGGCCTTCATGGAGCGTCATCCCGCCATCGCCGTTGCCGCCGCGCGGGTGCTGGCGTCACGCTTAAGGACCATGACCTTGATGGTCGAGAACCTGGCGTTCAGGGATGTGGTGGGACGGGTCGCCAACGTCATCAAGGGCTGCGCCGAAGGGAACCAGCCGCTGGTGGAAGGCGTACCTCACGCATGCGCCCACATCACCCAGCAGGAACTGGCCGCCTTGACCGGCAGCGTGCGCGAAGTGGTGCAGCGGGCCTTGAAAATGCTTGAAGGCGCGGGAGCCATTCGCCTCGGCCGCGCCCGGATCGAGATCGTCGATCTCGATGTCCTGGAGGACTGGGCGGCTGTTGAAATCTGAATCCGGGAGGAGCCCTGCCGTAATTTTGTCCACTCCGGATCACAAGCGGCCCTCCCGCGCGACTTCCAGATACGTCCGCTTAGCGCCAGATTCTGTTGCAAAACTCCGACTGCGATGACCTCGGTGCAATGGTCGAATCAAACCCGTTTGCTACGAATCATTCTTGCCCAAAGGGGCCGCGGGGCGAATCAATTTCGCGCCCCGATGGGCCGAAAATAGTTTTGCAACGGAATCAAGTTCGGAGAAGAACAAGCAAGGACATCAGTCGAAAATGCCCACACCAGATGGATCCTCGCGGAACAGGGCCAGTTGCGCCCAGGACATATCAGGGGACGCAAGCCATAGCGCACAAATGACCGCTCCGGGCCTGACCGACGCAAGGCCGGCAATATCCGTGACGGATTCCGGTTCAGGCACCCCATTTCACCGCCTCGCCGCCGCCCCGAACCGTGCGCACACCCCCCGGAAACCGCCCACGCACCCTCATCCCGACCGCCTTTTTCCATCTGCGAACCCTCGCCGCACCCGCAATATCCCGCGCGGCGCCCCGGCCGGGGCGGAGTCTTCGGATCAGCCACCTTCTTTTACCGCCTTTTCGCGGGTCTTGCTCCGGGCAGTCCCTTGCGGCATGTTGCCCCCATGAGCGACTCGACGCCCCCGAAACATGTCTACCTCGTCGACGGGTCCGGATTCATCTTCCGGGCCTTTCACGCGCTGCCGCCGATGACCCGGCCGGACGGCACGCCGGTCAATGCGGTATACGGCTTCGTCACCATGCTGATGAAGCTGTTGAGCGAGACCGACGCCGACCATATCGCCGTCATCTTCGACGCCAAGCGCAAGAACTTCCGCAACGACATCTACCCCGAATACAAGGCGCACCGGCCACCGCCGCCGGACGAGCTGATCCCGCAATTTGCGTTGATTCACAAGGCGGTGGAGGCCTTCAACCTGCCCTCGATCCAGATGGAGGGGTTCGAGGCGGACGACCTGATCGCGACCTATGCCAAACAGGCCGCCGCGCTGGGCGCCGAGGTCACGGTGGTGTCGTCGGACAAGGACCTGATGCAGCTCGTCGGCGACCGGGTCATCATGTACGACGCCATGAAGAACCGCATGATCGACGCGGCCGGCGTGATCGAGAAGTTCGGCCTGGGGCCCGACAAGGTGGTGGATATCCAGGCGCTGGCCGGCGATTCGAGCGACAATGTCCCCGGCGTGCCGGGGATCGGTGTGAAGACAGCGGCGCAGTTGATCGAAGAATATGGCGATCTGGATGCGGTATTGGCCCGGGCCGGCGAGATCAAGCAACCGAAGCGCCGCGAGAGCCTGATCGACTATGCCGACCAGGCCCGCATCTCGCGCGAGCTGGTGCGCCTGAAGGACGATGTGCCGGTAGAAGCGCCGCTGGACAGTTTCGACGTGAAGGTACCCGACCACGATACCCTGATCGCCTTTCTGAAGGAGCAGGGCTTCAAGTCGGTGATCGCGCGGGTCGAGGCCGCCCATCTCGCCGATGGCGGCGCCCCGTCGGAAGGGTCGGCGGCCGCCGCCCCGCCCCCGGGCAAGAGCGAATACGAACTGGTGCAGGACGAGAAATCGCTCGCCGCCTGGATCGCCGAGGCGACGCTGGCCGGCGCGGTGGCGGTGGATACCGAGACCACCTCGCTCGACGCCATGCGGGCCGAACTGGTGGGCGTCTCCATCTGCGTCGAGCCGGGCCGCGCCTGCTATATCCCGCTGGGCCATAAGGGACAGGCGGCGCAAGGCGCGCTTGATTTCGGCGATGGCGGCGGCAATGGCGATGACGCGCCCGAGCAGATCCCGCTGAAACGCGCGCTGGAACTGCTGAAGCCCATGCTGGAAGACCCCGGCACGCTGAAGATCGGCCAGAACATCAAATATGATTCGCTGGTGCTGTCGCGTTACGGCGTCGAGGTGTCGCCGGTGGACGACACAATGCTGCTGTCCTATGTGCTGGACGGCGGCCTTCATGGACACGGCATGGACGAGCTGGCGGAGTTGCATCTCGGCCATAACACCATCAAATTCAAGGAAGTGGCCGGGATCGGCAAGGCGCAGGTCACCTTCGACCATGTGCCGCTGGACAAGGCGCTGGACTACGCGGCAGAGGACGCCGACATCACGCTACGCCTGCACCGCGCCCTGAAACCGCGGCTGCTGGACGAGCATATGGTCACGGTCTACGAGACCATAGAGCGGCCGCTGATCCCGGTGCTGGCGCGCATGGAGCGCGCCGGCGTGCGTGTGGATCCCGAGGCGCTACGGGGACTCAGCCGCGATTTCACCCAGCGCATGGCCGGCCTCGAGGATGAAATCCACAAGCTGGCGGGCGAAGATTTCAATGTCGGCTCGCCCAAGCAGCTCGGCGAAATCCTGTATGACAAAATGGGGCTGGGCGGCGGCAAGAAGGGCAAGACCGGTGCCTACGCCACCGGCGCCGATGTGCTGGAAGACCTTGCCGCGCAAGGCCATGACCTGCCGGCCCGGGTGCTGGACTGGCGGCAGCTCGCCAAGCTGAAAAGCACCTATTCCGACGCGCTGGTGGAACAGATCAATCCCGATACGGGCCGCGTCCATACCTCCTTCGCGATGGCCGCGGCATCGACCGGGCGGCTGTCATCCACCGACCCTAACTTGCAGAACATTCCGGTGCGCACCGAAGAGGGCCGCAAGATCCGCCGAGCCTTCGTCGCCGCGCCGGGCAACAAGCTTGTCTCGCTGGATTACAGCCAGATCGAGCTGCGAATCGTCGCCCATATGGCAGGGATCGACTCGCTGCGCCAGGCCTTCCGCGACGGCCAGGACATCCATGCGATGACGGCAAGCCAGGTTTTCGGCGTTCCGATCGAAGGCATGGACCCGATGATCCGCCGGCAGGCCAAGGCGATCAATTTCGGCATCATCTATGGCATCAGCGCCTTCGGGCTGGCCCGCCAGCTCGGCATCACGAACGGCGAGGCCAAGACCTATATCGACGCCTATTTCGAGAAATATCCCGGCATCGCCGATTACATGGAGGCGATGAAATCGCATTGCCGCAAGCATGGCAGCGTGGATACGCTCTATGGCCGGCGCATCCATATCCCGACCATCGCCGACAAGAACCCGGCCCGCCGCAATTTCGCCGAGCGCCAGGCGATCAACGCGCCGATCCAGGGCACGGCCGCCGATATCATCAAGCGCGCCATGATCCGCATGCCCAAGGCGCTGGCCGATGCCCGGCTGGACGCCATCATGATGCTGCAGGTCCATGACGAACTGCTGTTCGACGTGCCCGAGGGCCAAGTGGACAAGACCGTAGCTGTCGTGCGCCAAATTATGGAAGTCGCCGCCGGGCCGGCGCTGGAACTGACCGTTCCTCTGGTCGTCGACGCCGGAATCGCCGACAACTGGGCCGAGGCGCATTAGAGAAAATAGATGCGGGACAATACCGCGCCCCGGTCAGCGGCCGGCGACGCTCCGATAGGTGGCAAGGTCGATCGTCTGCTTTGCGATGTCGACCGCATGATAGGAATGGGCGGTGATGATCATGTCGACCCGCTCGCCATCACTGCTCAGCGGCAAGACGGCAATGGTCTGGGCCATATAGGGTTTGCCACAGAAGGCAAGCGATGTCTGGACGATCGCCGGGCGGCGCTGGTCCACGCACATATCGAAGGCCGCCTTGCAACGGACTGCATCCGGGCCCGAAATTACGCTGGAGCAATACTTGCCGGTGATTTCCTGGCCCAGCATTGCCGCGACTTCGCTGCCGTTAAGCCGAACCTTGAAGTCGCGCGGCTCGTCCTGCACTTCGAATATGTTTACGAAGCCGAGCAGATCAGGGATTTCCACCGGGTCGATTTCCCGCCGCGTGGGCGCCACCCGATCGCTCCGCTTGGAGTCCCAGTATTCGTAAAGACGTCGCAGTCGCGCATCGGCAATTTCAGACGATGCGCTGACAATGGTGGCGGCTAGCATACCCTATGATTCCTGCGAATTACTGTTTTTGATCTGAAAGAATTTGGATGTCAGGCAGCTTACGTCAACGCTGCCCGCATATTATTTTGAACTTCCCCCGGTTTTATAGAAGAATGCTATCACAAGTTGAAGATGCCTGCAACCATTTCCGGGATTGGTCGTTTCCGGCGGCGTTATTGCCATCTTTCTTTGTTGTACATGGCCTTGCGCACGCACATGGGCTTGTCGCATACTCGCACCATGACGACCGACAAAAATCCCCACATGCGCCGCCATCACGATATGGGTGGCATGAAGGCCGGCCCGGTGGACCGGGCCGAGCATGATTACGCGCCCTGGGAAAAGCGGGTGGACGCGATCCTGCGCCTGCTGTCCGATCCGAAGCGCCGGATATTACGTGTCGACGAACTGCGCCGCGGCATAGAGGATCTGGGTCCCGGCGCCTATGACGAATTGAGCTATTACGAACGCTGGATCGCCTCGATCTCGAACATGCTGATCGAAAAAGGCGTGATTTCGATCGACGAACTTGGCCGGAAAATGGCAGAGGTGGAAGCCCGCCATGAGGCGGAACGCGCGCGAGGCGAGAAGGCATGAGCGAACCGCGTTTTCCCGTAGGCGCCGCGGTGCAAATCCGCCGGGCATGGCCACCAGGCCATGTGCGCGCGCCATGGTATTTACGGGGATGCCGCGGTTCCGTCTGTCACATCGTCGGCGAATTCGGCAATCCCGAGGAGATGGCCTATGGCCGCTATGACGGGACTAAACTGATGCTCTACCGGGTGCGGTTCCGCCAGTCCGATGTCTGGCCGGACTATGCCGGCACGCCGCAAGATACGCTGGAGGTGGAGGTTTACGACAACTGGCTGGAACCGGAGCAGGCGGAGGCCACGGCATGAGCGATTCGCACGGACATTCCCACCCGCACGGCCAGCCGCATCCCTTCCAGCCGGATATCGAGGATACCCCGCTGACCCACCACCAACTACTGGAACTGGCGGTCGGCGAGTTGTTGATGGAGAAGGGCATTTTCACCGGCAATGAATTCCGCCGCACGCTTGAGGATATTGACTCGCGCAACCCCGCCGACGGGGCGAAAGTGGTCGCCCGCGCTTGGGTGGATCCGGACTTCAAGACGCGGTTGCTGGCCGACACCATCGCCGCGGCGGCGGAACTGGGCGTGGATGCCGGAACCATCCCGATTATGACGGTCGAGAACACCCCGAACGTCCACAATGTAATCGTTTGCACGCTTTGTTCCTGTTATCCACGGCTGCTGCTTGGCCTGCCGCCGGACTGGTACAAGTCGCGCGCGTATCGCAGCCGAGTGGTCAGGGAGCCGAGGACGGTACTGGCGGAATTCGGCGCCGAGATTCCCGATTCGGTGGAGGTCAGGGTCCATGACAGCACGGCGGAGCTTCGCTACATGGTGCTGCCGATGCGCCCCGAGGGAACCGATGGCTTGAGCGAGGAAGATCTGGCGAAACTGGTCAGCCGTGACTGCATGGTCGGCGTTACGCTTCCCGACAGCCCATCGAAGTGATGCAGAATTCCAGGTGAGCGAGGCCGACCTGATATCGGGCAGCTATGTCGGATTATTTCTGACCGCATTCCTAGCCGCGACATTGCTGCCGCTTTCGTCGGAGGCGGTGCTAGCGGCGCTGGGCAATGCCAATGGTTTCAACGCGGCCCTGCTGTTTGCCATCGCGACCCTGGGAAATACGCTGGGAGCCGTGGTGAACTGGACGCTGGGCCGTTACTGCCTGCATTGGACCGGCCGGCGCTGGTTTCCCTTCTCGGCAAACCAGTTATCGCGGGCTGGCGACCGCTTCCGGCATTATGGCATCTGGTCGCTGCTGTTCGCCTGGCTGCCCATCGTCGGCGACCCGCTGACCTTCGCCGCCGGCGTTCTGCGGGTTCCGTTTCTGCCCTTCGTAATCCTGGTCGGGGTTGGCAAGGCGGCGCGCTACGCCGCGGTGCTGGCCTTGGCGTTGGGTTAGTTAGCTTCCAGCAAGTCGCTGGCCCCGATCCAGTGAATGCGGCCGAAGCCGGCAACCAGGTGGGCGCGTAGCGGGCGAACGTAAAACAGGTGAAAATCCTTGAATCCCGCATAGGTTTCCGCTGTTGGGTGGCGCGCGAGATAGATATCCATGAGCTCCGTATTGTCGACCTGCTCGGCCTCGCCCTGCAGCGTAACGCGCGCTCCCGTTAACGGTTCGTCCAACCCGGCGGTGTCGTCATACAGCAGCGCCACCCGGGTGTCGGCCCGGATATTGCGCGTATGGTCGGCAAGGTCGGATATCAGCAGCAGCGGGTTTCCCTTCCCATCGCAGGCCGTCAGAACCAGCGACGCATAGGGCCAGGGCCCGCCGATCCCGCTCTTGCCTTTGGTGGCGGTAGTGGCGAGCGTAGCGCGAGCGGCAGCGCGGATAATGCGCCGGCAAAATGGCGCAGGGTCGATTTCGTCTGTCAAGCGCGGGGCTCCTGGCCACCCCGGCCGACGAAGCGATTATGGCAATAGCCCGCCACCCCGCCCAGCACCACCCAAAACAGGCCCATCGCGCCGACAGAAAGGCCCACGTACTCGGCGGCCAGTTCGGCTGGCAATGTCCCGCCATGGACCTCCGCATGCGGCGCGCCGACAATATGGGGGACCAGGATCAGCAAAATTCCGGCGCCTTTCAACATTTGGCGTGGCTGAAGCGCTATCAGCCCCATGCCTCCCGCGGTCGCCACAGCCGTCAGCAGCCACCAGATCTGCCGCGCCTCGAGCGGCGCGCTTATGCTGCCGGGCAATTCCGGCGGCAGGCCGGCGGCAGGCGCAAGAGCGAAAACCGCGAATCCGGCCACACCCCACAGCACCCCTTTTCCTGTCCCGACCGGCTTGCCGCGCGTCACAAGTATGGCTGCCAGAAGAAGGCCGAACCCCACTCCCGTCAGTATGTTGAACAGAAATGTGTCGAACAGGCGCATGAAGGGCGTTGGCATGGCATGGCCGGCGCCGTGTTCGATGACCTCGGCGGCCAGGATCAGCGGCTGGAGTTTGCCGGCATAGAGCAGCGTCAGAACAATACCGCCCGCCAGCCCGGCCAGTAAACCGGTCAGCAGCGTTCGCGTGATCATTGTATTAGCCTAGTGGCAGGGAAATCCGGTCGAGTGGCGCGTGTCGTGTGCCGTTTCGTGGGTGATCTGGGCGAAACCCACCCCATACAGAATAAACAAACCAAGCATGGCCGCCACGATGGCGGCAGAAGCCCGCTCGGCGGCAAGAGACGTATTCGTTCCCAAGATCGATACCATGCGCGACATATCACCCTCCGTGTGTCGTGCGGGACTGCGCCCATGTCCCAACGAATGTCCACCGGACGGCGCAAGGCCCGGGGGATGGCAGGTCTCCTGGCTTGCGGGTCGCCGCTTCCGTTCCTGCCTTCCCGGTTACCCAGTGGCCGGACCCGCCTTGGGGCCCGTGCGGAACGGAAACTCGCCGCTCACAGTTGCGGGGGCAGCCGCGGAATTGCCTGTCGATCGGGCGCACCGCAGTTCCCTCTTCGTCTCCCCCAGGGGAGAACCATCACAGGCGACACTAAACGAGGTCTATTGGCCGGGTCAATCGAATGCGCGTCGGAAAACGTTCTGGAAGGGTCACTGCCAGGTCTGGACTGCGGGCGGGACAGGCGCCGGCTCATCTTGGGACAACCCGCCGAACAGAAACAGCGCGATGAACGCGACCAAGGCGATCACCGCCAGCGCCGCGATCACCATTCCCGTCGGCATGGAACTCATC
>Ga0210062_1000687_pt1 | contig 10383 bp, 9 predicted proteins | sample Muzzi_CordA_D2_FD_185528 | JGI IMG/M metagenome (GOLD analysis project Ga0210062, IMG submission 185528) | Wetland microbial communities from San Francisco Bay, California, USA, that impact long-term carbon sequestration - Muzzi_CordA_D2 (SPAdes) | ecosystem: Environmental > Aquatic > Marine >...
TGCGGTTCTTTAGCATCCACATCTTTTCGATCAGCTCAGGCGGATGTTGCAGGTCGGCATCCATGACCACCGTCGCTTCGCCCCGCACAAAGGTCAGGCCCGCGCAGATAGCCGCTTCCTTACCAAAGTTCCGGGTAAATCTGATGGCCGCAACACAGTCGTTTGCGGAGGCTAACTCCCGGATGGCTTCCCAGCTGCCGTCGACCGAGCCGTCATCGACCAGGATCATTTCAAACCTCGTGCCCAGTGCTTGGCAGACCCGGATGACGGATTCCACGAGGGGCACCAGGTTCTCTGCCTCGTTGAATACGGGGACGACGATGGATAATTCATGGACTTTGGCGGTCTCGGTCACGGGTTACCCTCTTTTATTGCCTGCGTGATGCGGTCGGTCCGCGGAAACACCCATACCTTCATCACCCAGTAGTTACAGGGCACGACAAAGACATCGGCGATAATCTTTGCCCACAAGGGTGCAACGCCCAGACCCCTGTGAAAGCAGAATATCAGGCCGACGGTCAAGCCCCAGTTCAAGGCCAGCAACAAGCCGTACTTGAACCCCTGCAGGCCGATGCCGGCAGAGCCCGGGGCAATGGAGAAAGTGTGCCTGCGGTTCAGGGTAAAAGCAGTGACGGCCCCGGCGAGCCGGGCCGCCGCCTGGCCGCCGGCGATACCCAAAACGGGCCATAGTAGCTGATAAACGACTACATCGACCAGCCAAGCGATCACACCGACGATAATGTATTTCAACAATCCCATGAATCCCCGGCCAGCCAGTTTGCCGCCTGCCAACCCCTACTGTAACCCAAGCCAGGGCGGCCAACAAAAATTACGCCCGGCGCCGTTTCCCTGCAGCAACCAGTTGTGGTTCAAGCGTGCACCGTGCAACGGGTCAGCGGCTGGGGCAAAAAGGTTTTGTCATTTGTGTTCAAATATGATACAAAAACAGATAATATACATTAGTAATATGTATCATAAAGACGGAGAACACGAATGAGCGAGACCAGCATCCCTGATCAGGCAGCCGCCGGCGGGTCCGCCAGCCGAAAAGTTCACTTGAAAACCGAGGACAGCGCCAGGCCGATGACGGGCAACGAGGCCATTGCGCGCGGGGCCTGGGAAGCCGGTTGCCGGGTTGCCGCGGCTTATCCTGGCACACCCAGCACCGAAATCCTGGAGAGCCTGGCCACCTACCCGGTCAAAGACTTGCACGCGCAGTGGTCGACCAACGAAAAAACCGCGATGGACGTCGCCTACGGCGCTTCATATGGCGGCGTACGCGCGTTCTGCGCGATGAAGCACGTGGGTCTGAACGTCGCGGCCGACGCATTGATGACGGAGGCTTACATCGGCGTCAACGGCGGTCTCGTGATCGCCGTATGCGACGATCCGGGCATCCATTCTTCGCAGAACGAACAAGACACGCGGCTGTTCTGCAAACTGGCCAATGTGCCGGTGGTGGAACCCGCCGACGCGCAGGAGGCGCTCGAATACACGCGCTGGGCCTTCGAGCTCTCCGAGCAATTCGATACACCCGTCATCGTGCGCAGCACCACGCGTCTTTCGCACACGAGGAGCTCGGTGGTGCTGGGTGAGCGGCAGCAGATCGAGTCCAGGGGGTTTGTCGAGCGGCCGGAAAACGTCGCTCTGCCGACCACGGCGCGCAAGCGTCACCCGCTGGTTATCGAGCGCGAAGCGGCAATGGAGAAGTACTTCAGCCAGTCGGACATGACCCGCTGGTTCAAGGCGCGCGGCGGCAACGGCGCAACCGCCACGGCCGGCGTGGGTGTGATCACGGCCGGCATCGCTTACAGCTACGTCAGGGAAGCGCTGCCCGAAGTCAGCGTTCTGAAACTGCCGGCTTCGTATCCGCTGGCGCGCGACAAGGTACGTGAGTTCTGTGCCGCCCATGAGCGCATCATCATCGTCGAGGAACTGGAGCCGTTCCTGGAAACGGAAATCAGCGCGATGGGCATCGCCGTGGAAGGCAAGGTGTTCTTCCCGCGCGCCGGTGAGCTGTCACCGGAACTGGTCTATGACGGTTTTGCAAAGGCGGGCCTGCTGCAGCCGAAAAGCCGGGACAACGGTCTCGAAATCGAGGAGCTGGTGCGTCCGCCGGTGTTGTGCGCAGGCTGTCCGCACACCGGGGGCTACATGGCGCTGCGGGCCCTCAACGCCCGGGTCGCGGGCGACATCGGCTGCTATACGCTGGCGGCGATGCAGCCGTTGCAGGCCATGCACACCTGTGTTTCGATGGGTTCGAGTATCGGCACGGCCACGGGGCTGGCGCTGACCGGTACCGAGACCCGGCCGATCGTGGCCACCATCGGCGATTCGACCTTCCTGCACGGCGGCATACCGGCCCTGATCAACGCGGTTTACAACCAGGCGAACATCACCGTGCTGCTGCTCAACAACAGCACCACGGCGATGACCGGCGGCCAGGACCACCCCGGCACCGGCAGGACGCTGCGCGGTGACGAGACCCACAAGGTGAGCTATGCCGATATCTGCCGCTCCGCCGGCGTCGAGTCGCTGGTCGAGGTCGACTCCTATGACCTGGGCGTCCTCTACAAGGCGCTGCGCGAAGCCAGCGAGTACCGCGGCGTTTCCGTGGTCATCGCCAACCGGCCCTGTGTACTCGACCCGGTCAAGATCAAAGGACCGTCGTTCCAGGTCCGCGCCGACGGCTGCACCGCCTGCCAGTCGTGCATGAACCTCGGTTGTCCGGCGCTTTCCTGGAGCGATGAAATGCTCGAGGGTCACCACAAGATCCAGATCGACGAGAGCCTGTGTATCGGCTGCACGCTGTGCGTACAGGTGTGCCCGAGCGACTGTATTCGCCCGGCGGCGGAGTTGAGGCTGTCATGACCGCCGTCCTGGCGAGACCGACCAACGTGCTGATCGTCGGCGTCGGCGGCCAGGGCGTGATCATGGTGTCGAAGATCCTGGCGCGGCTGAGCCAGATGCAGGGTCTGGAAGTCAAACAAAGTGAAGTGCACGGGATGGCCAAGCGCGGCGGCTCGGTATTCAGCCACATACGCTTCGGCGAACAGGTATGGTCACCGACCATCCCGCTGGGTGAAGCCGATGTCGTGCTCGGTCTGGAATGGGCCGAAGGCCTGCGCTGGCTGCGTTTCCTCGAGCCGGGGCATGGCACCTTCATATCCGACACGAAGAGAATCGTGCCGCCGTTTTCGTGCCGTGACCGGCACCACGACGCGCGCAAGGCCTATACCCACACGACCGTCGCCAGCATTGTCGGCCAGGTGCCGCGGGCTTTTGCGCCCGACGCGACCGGCATGGCCAAGGCGCTGGGCAACGAACGGGTCGCCAATACGATCTTGCTGGGCGTGCTGTCCACGGTGATGGACTTCCCGGTAGAGAACTGGCGGAAAGTCCTGCCCGAATTCGTACCTCCAAAAACCCTGGAGACCAACATCAAGGCGTTCGACGCGGGCCGTGCATGGGCCGCCGAGCCGCATCTTCCCGAGGCCGACGAGGCGCCGGCGGCCGAGTACCGGCCGCCGCTGCGCCGCAAGGTCGAACTCGAGATCGAGCCTGCCTGGTGCAAGAGTTGCGACATCTGCGTCAAGATGTGCCCGGAGCGCTGTCTGGCGCTGGATGATCACCAGATCGCTTTTTTGGCGCGCCCCGACGACTGTACCGGCTGCCGCGTCTGCGAATGGTTGTGTCCGGATTTTGCCATCACCGTCAACGTCGAGGCCGTGCCGCTTGAAGGCGGGGGGAATACGGTCGCTGCAGAGGAGAGAGCCTGATGTCGGCAAAATTGACGAGCTTGCAGGGAAACAAGGCCTGTGCACTCGGTGCGGTCGCGGCCGGCTGCCGCTTCTTCGCCGGATACCCGATCACCCCATCATCGGAGATCGCGGAAAACCTGTCGCGGGAACTGCCGCTGGTGGACGGCGTTTTCATCCAGATGGAAGACGAGATCGCTTCGATGGCGGCCGTGCTCGGCGCCTCGCTGGGCGGTGTGAAATCGATGACCGCGACCAGCGGCCCCGGTTTTTCGCTGAAACAGGAGAATCTCGGCTACGCCGCCCTGGCGGAAGTGCCCTGTGTCATCGCCAATGTCATGCGCGGCGGACCCAGCACAGGGATGCCGACGCGTCCCTCCCAGGGCGACATCATGCAGTCCCGCTGGGGCACGCACGGCGACCACCCGATTATCGTGCTGGCGCCGGCGTCCGTGGAGGAGGTGTACCGACAGACGATCAGGGCATTCAACCTGTCGGAAGCTTTCCGCGTACCGGTCGTGGTGCTCTACGACGAGGCCATCGGTCACCTGGTCGATACCGTCGATCTGCCGGCGCCGGGAACGTTCGAAGTCATTGACAGAAAATGGGCCGACGGCCCGGTGGAGGGGTTCGAGCCGTACCGGGCCGGCGAGGACGGTGTGCCGCCGATGCCGCGGCCGGGTGACGGCTACCGTACCCATACGACCGGTCTGACCCACAAGGAGAGCGGATTCCCGACCCAGGTTCCGGCCGAGGTTACGCGGGTTACGCGGCGGCTGCTGGACAAGATCGAGCAACACCGGGACGTCATCGAACAGTTTGAACAGGTCGAATGCGAAGACGCGGACATCCTGGTGGTCGCCATCGGCATCGCGGCGCGCGCCAGCGAGCGCGCCGTCAGAGCCGCGCGCGAGCGCGGCATCAAGGCGGGTTTGTTGCGGCCGATCACGCTGTGGCCGTTTCCGGAAGAAGAACTGCGAAGGCTCGCCGCCGGCGCCCGGCACGTGCTGGTGCCCGAAATGAATGCCGGTCAGTTGATCCTGGAGGTGCAGCGCCTGTGCCCTGACTCCGCCAGGGTGAGCGGCCTCAACCGCTACGACGGCGAGTCCACGCACCCCGGCGAGGTGTTGGCGAAAATCGAGGAACTGAATCATGAGTGAAACGGCAGCGACGGTCGGCCGCAAGCATAAATTCGAAATACGCGACTATCTGCGTCTCGATATGTTCCCGCATTTTCTGTGCCCGGGCTGTGGCCACGGGATCGCCCTGCGGGCGCTTTTGTGGGCCATCTTTGAGCTGGACATCGAAAAGGACCAACTCGCCGTGGTCAGCGGCATCGGCTGTTCGGGCCGGTTGAGTGCGTACATCGACGCCAATACCTTCCACACGACGCACGGGCGCCCACTCGCCTACGCGACGGGGCTGAAGCTGGCCCGCCCGGATTTGCACGTCATCGTGATCACCGGTGACGGCGATTGTCTCGCCATCGGCGGCAACCACCTGATCCACGCCTGTCGGCGCAACCTCGACCTGACCTGCATCATGCTCAACAACGAGGTCTACGGCATGACCGGTGGCCAGGTCTCGCCGACCACGAGCCAGGGCCGCTTCACGACGACCACGCCGAACGGCAACCGTGAACCCGGCTTCGATGCCTGTGCCCTGGCCATGGGGGCAGGGGCCTCGTTCGTGGGCCGCGAAGTCACGCTGCAGACGACGGCGCTGAAGAACCTGGTGCGCGAGGGCATCGCGCACAAGGGCTTTTCCTTTGTCGAGGTCATTTCCGACTGCACCGAGATTTACGGGCGCAAAAATGAACTCGGCTCCTCGCCGGAAATGGTGCTGAGCCAGAAGCGCAGCGTTTTACCGAAATTCGACGGCACGACCGTCGACAAGCCGTTCCGGGCCGGTGATTGGACAACCGGCGTGCTGACCCGCGAGGAGCGCCCGGAATACTACAGCGCCTGGCGCGAACACTGTCAGCGCGTACTGGAGAAAAAGGGCGGTCGCAGCTCATGAATGGCGTGACGGATTTTGAAATCAGGCTCAGCGGCACCGGCGGTCAGGGTCTCGGCCTGGCCGGGAAGATGCTGAGCGCCGCGCTGAGCAGTGGGGGTCTGCACGTGGCGCAATCACAGAGTTACGAGCCCACTTCGCGTGGCGGGATGAGCCGCTCGGACCTGGTCGTAACCCGCGGGACGGCGGAATACCCGCTGGCGACCGCGCTGGATTACCTGTTGATCCTCGATCAACGGGCGGTGACGATATCGGAGGGCATGATCAAGGATTCGGCCCTCGTGATCATCGACGAGGAACTGGTGCCGGCCCCGCCGCGGGGGAAGTTCGATGTGCGCCCGCTGCCATTGGCGCAGACGGCGCTCGGTCTGGGTAACCTGCGCGTAACCAATGTCGTCAGCCTCGGCGCGATCGTTGCGCTGACCGGTATTTGCAGTACCGATACGCTGGAAGCGGCAATCCAGCGAAATACGCCCAAAAAGTATGCGCAAATGAACCTCGACGCGGTGCGGGCGGGCTTTGAACTTGTGTGTCATACGAGCGCGGAAACCGAATCGGCGTAAATCCACGCCCCCGGGCGCAACCGGTGTCAACGATTTGTGAAACGGGGTCGGAGTGTTTTCCGACCCCGATTTTGGTTCAGGCTGTCTTGCGGTGCAAAACGATCAAGCCCGTCAGGAGCAGCAGTGCCGTTGCCAGTAGCTGACCGTATTGTGACAAGGTCGGCAGGCCGACTGCCTGGGCGGGAGCAGGTGTCACAGCAGTCGTTCCGCTGGTTACGGTCGCTTCGCTGGAGTCGTTCAATTCGCCTTGTATTACGTTCGTTTCCACATACAGCGTATAGGAATACAAGCCATTGTCGTTAAAAAAATTGGAACCGTTGGTATAGGTGCCGCTACTGCGATAAAACTGAGTAATTTTGCTGCCGTCCCAGAGCACGCCCTGGTCGGGTTGATTCCAGGTGTAGACGGCGCCGATATTGCCAGGAATAGACGAACTGGTTACTTGAAAGCCGGTAATGGTGAGGTCGGAGGGACCCGTAAGATCGGCGCTGGTGCCGGTTGTGGTAAAGGTTCCGCCTTCGCTGCCAAAGCTCCAGTTCCAGACGATGCTGGCCTGTGCGATTGATACGAAGAAAAGCAGACAGACAAAAATCGCCGCTTTTAGGGTTCTGGTATTGCGTAAATGCGCTTGAAAATCCATTTCTTATTCCTTGTACTGGTATACGTTATTTTTTGAAAATACTACCGATCGGCGCGTCGATGATTTGCTGCCGATGATTTGCGGGATAAATGTGAATGCCCCTCCCGTTTAGCATAATAGCACCATCGGTTTCGCTTGTTAATGTGGACTTGGGCCGCTTCCTCTCTTCATCCATGCGGACCGCTTCCATTTGACCTTTTGCACGGGTTAATATGCACGGCTTTGATTTTCCTGGGAGTAATGCATGCAGTCCGTGTCCGCGTTGCGCGCACATCTGGCGCTTGGCCTTGTATGTGGGTTTTCCGTACCGGTCGCGGCGGCCGCGCCGGCCCCGCAGGAGCCAAGTGTGCTTGAAACCGTGCAGGTGACGGCCACGCGAATTCCGGCCGCGGTCGAGAGCATTCCGGCCTCGATCAGTGTGGTCACCGCCGGGGAGCTCGCGAGCCGCGGCGCCAACGATCTGCGCAGCGCCCTTTCGCTTGCCGCGGGTGTCGAAATCGCACCCGGCGGTGACGGCGGCCCGGCCACCTCGGTGCCGGGCCTGTGGGGTCTGAAGGAATTCGACGCTTTCCTGCTGGTCGTCGACGGTGTGCCGAGGGGCGGCGCTTTCAATCCCGAACTGGCGACACTGGTGCTGTCCGATATCGACCGTATCGAGGTGCTGCGGGGCGCCGCGCCGGTCATGTTCGGCGCGACTTCGTTCGTCGGCGTCATCCACGTGATCCACAAGGCGGCGGGTGAGGCGGAGCCCCGGGTGCAGGCAGGGTACGGTTCTTTCGGCAGTGCCCGCTTTTCCGCGTCGGCACCGTTGGCGGCCGGCGGCGCCTATCGTCAATCGTTGACGCTCGATGGCGAACATCGCGGTTTTTCGGGCCCGCGTGCGGGTCTGGACCGCGGTCATGTGCTTTACCGCGGTGCCATTGATACGCCTGGCGGTGAAGTGCGCCTGGATTTCGATCTTACGAGGTTGCGCCAGGACCCCGGGAGTCCGCATCTGCGAGCAGGCGCGGTGTTGGCGCCGGATCTGCCGCTGGACGCCAATTACAACCCGGCCGATGCGCATGTCGACGAGAATCGCTACCAGGTAACGGCGGGTTACGAGCGATCGCTTGGCGCCGGCATAACATCCACGACCCTGTCCGTGACGCGCAGCAACCACGACATCGTTCGCGGCTTCCTCGACGAGGAATACATCGACGACGGGTCGACACCGAACGCCGCCGGCTTCGTGCAGGACCGCGATATCACCGACCTATATTTCGACACGCACCACGCCCGCGTTTTCGACAACGGCGCGACCCTGACGGTGGGTCTCGACTACCTGTACGGCAAAGGCGAGCAGGGAAGCGGCCTGTTCGACTACTACGTCTCGAAGCGAGGCGGTGACGCGCCGGCCAGCAGCAGCCTGCCCGTAACGGAATACTTCGACCTGGCGGACCGGCGCAGATTCGCGGGCGCCTACGTGCAATTGAGTTTGCCGTTGTCGGAGGACGTCAACTTGTTGGCGGGCGGGCGTCTCAACCGCACACGCGAGAAACGCACCGCTGAGGAGGACACCGACACGCTGACGCGCACGCGTTTTGGCGGTGTGATCGGTTTCAACTGGAAACTGTGGCAGCGGGGCGAGGGCAGGGTGGTGGCGTTTGCCGACTACCGCAACACCTACAAACCCGCGGCCATCGACTTCGGGCCCGAGTCGGAAGGGGGCATTCTCGATCCGGAAACCGCCGACAGTTACGAGGCCGGGCTCAAGAGCCAATGGCTGGACGGGCGCATGAGCCTCGAATTCAGTGCTTTCGACATGCGCTTCAACAACCTCGTGGTGAAACAGTCCGTCAACGGCCTCCCTGCGCTGGCCAATGCCGGCAAGGAACACTTCAAGGGCGCCGAATTGGAAATGCGCTACCAACTGACACCGGAACTGCTGCTGGCGGGGACTTATGCGTGGCACCAGGCACGCTTCGGCGACTACGTTCAGACCTTCGACGGCGTGCCCACCCAACTCGCCGGCCATGACCTGGAAATGTCGCCCCGGAAACTCGCGGGTGTCGGCATGGTCTACGAGGCGTCGCGGGGCCTGTACGGTTCAGTGGTTTTCGATTACGTCGGCAGCCGCTACTACAACAAGCGCAATACGGCCAGGGCGGGATCGTACACCACGTTCGACGCTTCGCTGGGCCAGCGCTTCGGCCAATGGGATCTTGGTGTCCGTGGCCGCAACCTGACCGACAGGCGCCCGGCCGTGTCAGAGAGCGAACTGGGGGAAAGCCAGTACTATCGGCTGCCGGCCCGCAGCTACGAGGTTTTCCTCACGCGCCTGTTCTAGACGGGAACGGCCGGACCGGCGGGACAGGCCCTTGTCGTCAATGTCTCGGCTTTTTGCCGGTGATCATGGCCTTGACGAGGTTTTCCCGGTGCAGGTAGGAAGACACCACCGCGCCACTGACGTGCAGGATGACCAGTATGAGCGTCAGGTTGGCGAGAAACTCGTGCAATTCCTCCCAGAACCCGTCTTCGTCTTTCATATCCGAACGGCGGTCCGCGGGGGCGTCGTCATCGTCGGCGCTGGCCGCCGCGATCGGCTGGAGTACCGCGGCCGGCCCGACAGAGCCTTGCAGGCCGGCCAACGGCCCGGCGTGATTCTCGACAGCGTGTACTTCCAGGCCGGTGTAGACCGTCAGCGAGACGAACAGCAGGAGCAGCAGGATCATCACGCCGCCGGCCGGGTTGTGACCCACGTAGTGTTCCACCTCGCCCCGGCGCAGGCCCTTCAGGTAGGCCGCGACCTTGGCGGGGGCACAGACGAAATCGCCGAAGCGCGCGTGACGAGTACCGACAAATCCCCAGAGAAGTCTGAAAAGCACGACGACGCCCACGACATAACCCGCCCAGACGTGCAGCGTGAGAAGGTCGTCTTCCGTGAAATAGGCGATAAAAAAGCAGGTCACCAGGGTCCAGTGGCCAATGCGGACGACGGGGTCCCACACGCGTATCCAGTCTGACTGCTGCTGGTTCATACAAACATTCCTCGATTCATGTCTGTGGGTCAATATCCGGCAGTATGACTCTTGGTACAATAGGTCATTTGGCGGGTAGCCGCCTTTTTTACGCCAAGAACATCGGCCAGGAGCAGCAATATGTCGGATGAACCACTGGGCACCGGATCGGCCGCTGTGGGCATTACCCTGTTCGGATTCATCTTCGTGTTGATCGCGCTGGACCTGACACAGGACTATTCCGAGGGCACCAATGCGCTCCACATCGTCATGGAGTCCATCGTGCTGCTGTCGGCCGCGACGGGCATCGCCCTGCTGGCACAGCGCTTTTACAGGGCCAGGCGGTCTGTCCGCATACTGCAGCGCGACCTGGAGTCCATCCGGCGCGATGCGGAAAAGTGGCAGGCGGA
>Ga0210062_1000688_pt1 | contig 10382 bp, 9 predicted proteins | sample Muzzi_CordA_D2_FD_185528 | JGI IMG/M metagenome (GOLD analysis project Ga0210062, IMG submission 185528) | Wetland microbial communities from San Francisco Bay, California, USA, that impact long-term carbon sequestration - Muzzi_CordA_D2 (SPAdes) | ecosystem: Environmental > Aquatic > Marine >...
AGGCTGAAGCACCCCGGCCCGGTATTGGAGAGATCCTGATCCGCAATCGCGCCGTCGGCGTAAACCACTGCGATACCGATGTCAGGCGAGGAATCTTCGGGGTCGCGCAGTCCTTCCCTCACGTCATGGGCGTCGATTCGGCCGGCGAGGTCGCGGCGGTCGGTGAAGGTGTCACCGGCTTCGCCGTTGGCGACCGGGTTGCGCCGCATTTCCTTCTGAGCTGCGGCACCTGCCGGAATTGCGGATGCTGATGCGCGGCGTGATCGGTTTTCACCTGGACGGGAAACCGCTGGCCAGTCCGTTGCTGTTCCGGGAGTAGCCAGCCGCCGGTTCCCGGCGGCCGGGGGGTCAGAAAAATCTGGCTCAATCCCGCTCTCCCTCGTTACAATGGTTGTAAGCAATCGGGCAAGGAGTCAGGGCTCGTTGGGGCCTGTTAGCACTATGCGCAGCGGGAAACTACTTTTGGGTGTCAATATCGACCACGTCGCAACGATAAGGCAGGCGCGCGGCACTGCGTATCCCAGCGTGCTGGAAGCGGCCAGGGTCGCCGAGCAGGCGGGCGCGGACGCCATCACCATTCACCTGCGCGAGGACCGGCGTCATATCCAGGACGACGAGGTCGAAGCCCTCTGCAGCGAGGTCAGCACCCGCGTGAACCTGGAAATGGCGGTGACCGACGAAATGCTGACGATCGCGGAAGCCAACATGCCGGCGGACGTGTGCCTGGTGCCGGAAAAAAGGCAGGAACTGACCACCGAGGGCGGTCTCGATGTCGTCAGCCACTTTAAATCCGTCCAAAACGCCTGCCGGCGCCTGGCGGCGGCGGGGATTCGGGTGTCGCTGTTTATCGACCCCGAACCACGGCAGCTGGACGCGGCCCATGCCTGCGGCGCACCCGTGGTCGAATTGCATACCGGCGGTTACGCCGATGCCGGCGAGACAGAGCGCGGCGCGGAGTACGAACGCCTGTGCAGCGCGGCCGCGTACGGTGATGGCCTGGGTCTGCAGATCAACGCAGGTCACGGTTTGCATTACCAAAACGTGAGGCCGGTCGTCGATATCCCCCAAATCGTGGAACTGAACATCGGTCACGCGATCGTCGCGCGCGCAATATTTGTCGGCCTGGGCCGGGCTGTCGGTGAGATGCTGGAATTGATGACATAGCCGGCCGCTGATATATCGAGCACGAAAGGTATAAAATGACAATATTAAACAGTAATATATATAAATTAATTAAAGTGAAATCTTGAAAACGTCTTTCCGTCAATACGCGGCCCTGACGTGAGCCGCCGGCGCAAACCCCTCCCCGAGGCCCCCTTTGAACTGGATATCGAGTCCCTCGACGGGTCGGCCATGGGCGTGGCCATGCACGAGGGCAGGGAACTGCGTGTATTCGACGCACTGCCCGGCGAAAAAATCAGGAGCCGTTATCTTTTCGGCCGCAGGCTGCGCGGCAAGGCCGAGGTGTTGGAGGTTCTCCGTCCGGCGGCCGACAGGGTCGAGCCCCGCTGCCCCAGTTTCGGGCAATGCGGCGCCTGCAGCCTGCAGCATCTTTCGCTCGAGGCGCAACGTGATTGGAAGCAGGCCCGGCTACTGGAAACCCTCGGGCAGCATGGCGGGGTCGAGCCCCGGGAAGTTTACGCGCCATTGTCGGGCCCGGGTTGGGCCTACAGGCGCAAGGCGCGCTTGTCCGTGCGCGTCGTGTCGGCCAAGCAACGGGTGCTGGTCGGTTTCCGTGAACGCAACGGCAGTTTCGTCACCGATATGCGTGAATGTCATATCCTGCATCCCGACATCGCCGGCTCGCTGGTGCAGATCTCCGACATGATCGGGCACCTGGAACAGCCGGCGGCCATCCCCCAGGTGGAGGTCGCCTGCGGCGACTCGGGTTCGGCGCTGATCCTGCGTCACCTGGAGGTGCTGAGTGAGTCCGACCTGCAGAGTTTGCGGGACTTTGCATCCGCAACGGGGCTTGGCGTATACCTGCAGCCCGGCGGCCCGGAGAGCGTGCGGCTGCTGGCGCCGGAGAACCTGCAACTGGAGTACCGCGTGGAGTCGCTGGGGCTGCGCTTCGGGTTCGAACCGCTGGATTTCGTGCAGGTCAACGCGGGTCTCAACCAGGCGATGTTGATGCGGGCGCTCGAACTGCTCGCCCCGGGGCGAGCTGACAAGGTGCTCGACCTGTTCTGCGGACTGGGCAATTTTACGCTGGCGTTGGCCACGAAAGCCGGCCGCGTCAGCGGCGTGGAAAGCTCGGCGGAGATGGTTGAGCGGGCCCGTGCAAATGCCCATTTGAACGGTCTCGACAACGCCACATTTCATGCCATCGATCTCTACGCGGGCGGCGCCGCCGAACCATGGCCCGCGGACGGCTACACCAAGATCGTGCTGGATCCTCCGCGCTCCGGCGCCGCCCAGCTTCTACCGTGGATCGCGGCCAGCGGGGCCTCGCAGGTGCTGTATGTCTCCTGCAACCCCGAGACACTGGCCAGGGACGCCGGTGCGCTGGTCGGGCAGTACGGTTTCGAACTCAGCGGGGCTGGTATCATGGACATGTTTCCACACACGCCGCACAGCGAGGCGATTGCGCTGTTCGAGCGCGGGGGCGGGGAGTGACGATAGTGGGCGCGGAAGCCGCAAATCCACTGGGGCCGGTACTGATCGGTTTATCCGGAAAGAAACCCACCGGCGAGGAACGGGAATGGCTGTGCCATCCCGCGGTCGGCGGAGTCGTGCTGTTTGCACGTAATTATTCGGACCCGGCGCAGCTACAGGAACTGACCGGCCAGATCGCGGCCTGCGGCAACCGCAGGCCGTTGATATGCGTCGATCACGAGGGCGGTAGGGTACAGCGTTTCAGGGAGGGGTTTACACGGCTTCCGCCGCTGGCCGTGCTGGGACGCATGTACGCGGAATCCAGCGCGTTGGCCGCTGATTACGCCTACCGCCACGGCCGCGTCATGGCGACCGAACTTCTGCTTTGCGGTGTCGACCTGAGTTTTGCGCCGGTACTGGATATCGGCCTGCGAAGCGTGGTCATCGGCGACAGGGCGTTTGCCGGGCAAACCGGGATCATCATCGAGTTGGCCCGGTCCTATGTCGCCGGGATGCACGATGCAGGCATGGCGGCGACCGGCAAGCATTTTCCCGGTCATGGCTCGGTGACCGCCGACTCCCATACCGAGGACGTTACCGACCCGAGGCCGTTCGCCGAGATCGAGGCGAACGATCTCCAGCCCTTCGAGGCCTTGAGCGAACAACTGGATGCGGTCATGATGGCGCACGTGACCTACCCGGCGGCCGACCCGTTACCCGCGGGTTACTCGGACTTCTGGATCCGGACGGTCCTGCGCCGGCGGCTCGGCTTTACGGGCACGGTGTTCTCCGATGACCTCGGCATGTTCGCCGCCGGGGTCGCCGGCGACATCGCCGCCCGCGCCGCGCAGTCGTTCGAAGCCGGCTGCGATGCCGTGCTGGTGTGTGATCCCGACGACGCGGGGCAGTTGCTGCGCTCGGCGGGAGCGGAGTCGTTCCCCGCGCCGCGGCGACGTCTCGAACGGCTCTGGGGGCGGCCCGGCGGGAGCCGGGAAGAATTGGAATCCGTTGGCGAATGGCGTCAATGGAAAGCATCGATCGAAAAACTGGAGTTTTCCGCATGGAGATGAACGGTGCGCCCGATCCGGGTGTTTTACTCGAGCGGTCCTACGTACTCGTCGAGCGCGGCGACGTCGAACGGGCGGTGCAGAAAATGGCGGATGAAATCAATGCCTTTTACGATGGCGGACCATTGACCGTGGTCTCGGTCATGACCGGCGCCATCATTCCCGCCGCGTGGATCGTCACCCGGCTCCGTATGCCGCTGCAGATGGACTTCGTCCACGCCACGCGCTACCGCGGCGGGCTCTACGGGGCGGAACTCGAGTACCGCGTGCCGCCGCGTCTTGATCTCAAAGGCAGGGATGTTTTGATCGTCGATGACATCTTCGACGAGGGGGACACGCTGGCGGCGATCAAGGGCTCGGTGGAAACGCGAGGGGCGGCCTCGGTCAGGCTGGCGGTCCTGGTGCGCAAAGACCATAACCGCGGGCTGGCACGGGATTACGTCGATTTTGTCGGTCTCGATGTGCCCGACGTGTACGTGTTCGGCTGCGGCATGGACGCCTACGAGGAATGGCGCCACCTGGATGAAATCCGGGTGCTTGAAGAGGACTGATGCGGCACTTCGGTCTGATTGGCGGCAGCGGACTGGACCGTTGGGGGGAAGCGGTTGCAACACACTGCCCGCAGAGCCCTTACGGCCAGGCTTCCGCGGAAATCGAAGAGTACAGGGCAGGCGGCCTGCGCGTCTACTTTCTGCCGCGGCATGGCCGCGAGCACGGCATCCCGCCGCACGCGGTCAATTACCGTGCCAATATCGATTGCCTGAGGCGAGTCGGTGCCGAAGCCGTTCTGGCGGTCAACGCGGTCGGCGGTATTGCCGGTCACTGCCGCCCGGGAGTGCTGCTCGCGCCCGATCAACTGATCGACTATACCTGGGGCAGGGAGCACAGTTTCAGCCTGACACCGCAGGATCCGCTGCGGCACGTGGAATTTGCCGCACCGTTTGACGGGCCCCTGCGTACCGCGTTGCTGCGGGCGGCGCGCCGTGCCGGGCTCGATCTGGAGGATGGCGGTTGTGTCGCCGTGACCCAGGGTCCGCGGCTCGAGACCCGGGCGGAAATATTGCGCCTCGCGCGCGGCGGCTGCGACATGGTCGGAATGACCAGCATGCCGGAAGCCGCCCTGGCGCGGGAAGCGGGGTTGGACTACGCGAGCTTGTGCGTCTGCTCCAACCGGGCCGCCGGCCTGAGCGCAAAGGCCATCAGCGTGGAAGACATCGGGGCGGTGCTGTCCGAGGCCATGTTGCGCGTACGGGCCCTGATCGGCCAACTCCTGGAGGATCTGTCGAATGACCGCTGAGGGCCGCTTTCCGCATTTGCTCAAGCCCCTGGACCTGGGATTCACAACGCTGAAAAACCGCGTCCTGATGGGATCGATGCACACCGGCCTGGAGGACCACCGGCGGGACTACCCCAAGCTGGCGGCGTACTTCGCGGAGCGGGCGGCCGGGGAGGTCGGCCTGATGGTCACCGGAGGTATCGCGCCCAACCTGCGCGGTTGGCTGGCGCCGTTCTCGTCCTGCCTGGTCAACCGGCTGCAGGTGCCGAGACACCAGCTGGTGACGTCGGCGGTGCATGCGGCCGGCGGCAAACTCTGCATGCAAATCCTGCACGGCGGCCGTTACAGCTACCATCCCTTTTGCGTGGCGCCGTCGGCGATCCGTTCACCGATCTCACCCTTCAAGCCGCACGCATTGAGCGCCCGGGGTGTGGAAAGGCAGATACGGGCCTACACCCGGGCCACGCGGCTGGCGCGAGAAGCCGGCTATGACGGCGTGGAAATCATGGGTTCGGAGGGTTACCTGATCAACGAATTCACGACGCCGCACGTCAACATGCGCGATGATGAATGGGGCGGCAACACCCGCAACCGGTACCGCTTCGCCGAGGAGATCATTTCCCGCTGCCGCCAGGCGGCGGGTCCGGATTTCATCATCATCTACCGCCTCTCGATGCTCGACCTGTTGCCTGACGGCAACGACTGGGCGGAAGTCGTCGGCCAGGCGCGCATGGCGGAGGCGGCCGGTGCGACACTGATCAACACCGGTATCGGCTGGCACGAGGCGCGGATACCGACCATCGCCACGATGGTGCCCCGCGCCGCTTTTTCCTGGGTGACGGCCCGTATCCGGCCGCAGGTCGCCGTGCCGGTCATCACCACCAACCGGATCAACACACCGGAAGTGGCCGAGGAGGTGCTGGCACGCGGTGATGCCGACATGGTCTCCATGGCGAGGCCATTGCTGGCGGATGCGGAATTCGTCAAGAAGGCCCGGCAGGGCCGCCCGCAGGAGATCAATATCTGTATTGCCTGCAACCAGGCCTGCCTGGACCATACCTTCGAGCGCAAAATCTGCAGTTGCCTGGTGAACCCCCGCGCCTGCCGCGAAACCGAGCTCAACTACCTGCCCGCCGCGCAGCCCAGGAAAATCGCCGTGGTCGGTGCCGGGCCGGCCGGTCTGGCCTGCGCGTCGGTCGCCGCCCGGCGGGGTCACCGGGTCAGCCTGTTCGAACAGAGCGCCCGCATCGGCGGCCAGTTCAACATGGCGAAAAAGATACCGGGAAAGGAGGAGTTCGAAGCCAGCCTGGCGTATTTCGGGAACGAGGTGGGGCGCACGGGCGTTGAATTGCATCTCGGCAGGCGCGTGGGTGTTGCGGACCTGTCCGGTTTCGATGACGTCGTCGTGGCCTGCGGTGTCCACCCGCGCCGGATCGACATACCGGGTGCCGATCACCCGAGCGTGCTGGACTACGTCGACGTACTCGAAAACGGCGCCGAGTGTGGCCGCCGCGTCGCCATCATCGGTGCCGGCGGTATCGGCTTCGACGTTGCCGAATACCTGGGCCGCGACCCGGAGGCGCCCTCGAGCAGCAGGTTGCCCGAGGCCTTCGCAAGGGAGTGGGGAATCGACCGGAGCCTGACGGCCCGCGGCGGCGTCGAGGGCGTACAGGCCCGGCCACCCAAACCGGCGCGCGAAATCTGGCTGTTACAGCGCAAGGCCGGCAAACCCGGCAAGTCGCTCGGCAAGACCACCGGCTGGATACACCGTATGGGTTTGCGCCACCTCGGTGTCAGGATGCTCGCCAACGTGCGCTACGAGCGCATCGACGATGAGGGTCTGCACATCAGTATCGACGGGACACCGCAACTGCTGAGTGTCGATCATGTCGTCGTCTGCGCCGGTCAGCACAGCAACCGGGAACTGGCGGACGAACTGGCGGCCAACGGCGTTGCCTGCCACTTGATCGGCGGAGCCAAGGCAGCCGCGGAACTGGACGCAAAGACGGCCATTCGCCAGGGCGCCGAACTCGCCGCCGCACTGTGACCCCGGTCACCCGCGCGGGCGTGAGCCGGTGTTGATCAGGCCGCGCGGGGCAGCGCCAGGTGCAAAACCAGCCCACCCAGCAGGGCCGAGGCCAGCGACCCGCCGATGACGCCGATCTTGACTGCGGCTTCCTGCGCAAAAGCCGCTTGTTCAAAGGCCAGGCTGCCGATGAACAGGCTCATCGTGAAGCCCACGCCGCAGATCAGGGCGATACCGTAAAGCATCGCCCAGTTGGCGCCCTCCGGCATCTTTGCAATACGCAGCTTGATGGCCAGGGCGGTCATGGCGAATACGCCCAACTGCTTGCCCGCCAGCAGCCCCAGCAGGATACCCAATGAAACCGGTCCCGTCAGCGCTGGATCGTTCAGACCCGGCAGCGATACGCCGGCATTGGCAAAAGCGAAGACCGGCAGGATGCCGAATGCGACCCAGGGATGAAGAATGTGTTCGAGGTGCCTCGCCGGCGAGTGATCGTTGCGGCGCTCCAGCGGTATGAACATGGCGACGGCCACTCCTGCCAGCGTTGCATGGACGCCGGATTTGAGTACGAAGAACCAGATCAGGATACCGGTCAGCAGGTAGGCGGCCAGGCTTCTTACGCCGAAGCGGTTGAGAAAGAACAGCACCGCGATGCCGCCGGCCGCGGCCGCCAGCGAAGCGACACTCAGGTCGGCGGAATAGAAGACCGCGATGATGACGATGGCCGCCAGGTCGTCGACGATGGCGACGGTCGTCAGGAACAGCTTCAGGCTGGCGGGTACGCGCTTGCCAAACAGGGTCAGTACCGCCAATGCAAAGGCGATGTCCGTAGCCGTTGGGATGGCCCAGCCGTCCTGACCTGAAGGGTTGTCGCGGTTGATAAACAAATAGATCAACGCCGGCACCAGCAGGCCGCCCAGCGCGGCGATTACCGGCAACACCACCCCGCTCGCGCTGGACAGTTCGCCTTCGAGTACCTCGCGTTTCAGTTCGAGCGCGACCAGCATAAAGAACACGGCCATCAGGCCATCGTTGATCCACAGCAACAACGGCTTGCTGACACCGATCTCCTCGATGGAGATGGTCAGCTTCAGACCCAGTATCTCGTGGTAGTAGTCCGAGACAGGCAGGTTCGCCAATACCAAGGCCATTAGCGCCGCGCCGACGAGCAGCAGTCCGGCGGCGGACTCCAGCCGCAGAAACTCCCGCCAGGCGTCGATGACGGTTTTGCCGACTTGTTCAGGCATGGTTTGTCAGCTCCTTGTGCCGCTTGGAGAAGGTCTTGCTGCGGAGATTATAATTGAAGAATTGTTAAACACGAAATATACTTCACTAAAGTAGTGTTGCTCCTTGGCGGACGATGAATAACTGGACACTTTTCAGCAATCATGGCCATGTGCTCGTCTGCCTGGCACAGGACAACGGCGCGCGTCTGCGGGATGTGGCGGCCGCGGTAGGCATTACCGAAAGGGCCGTGCAGAAAATCGTCCGTGACCTGCAGGACAGCGGAATGATCAGCGTGCAGAAACGCGGCCGCAGAAACCGGTACCGGATCCACGAGAACGTACATTTGCGTCACGCGCTGGAAGCGCACTGCCGGTTGGATGAACTCTTGCGGCTGGTCGGCGGCGAAGAGCGCCCGCAAGCGGAGGCCGTGTCAGGCCCGTCCGCAGGTTCCGGCACCGTTGCTCCCGCGCGCCCCCGGGCCGCGGCCCCGCCGACGCAGGCCGTGCCCGCCGGCGAGCCGGAGAAAACGTCAAAGGCCGCGGAGAGCACCGGAATTGACCGGACCGTCAAAAAGAAAGCCGCGGACGCGAACAGCATCGAGAAAAAGCAAGGCCGTCTTTTTTGAGCATCAACGCCGGGCGTTGATCGCATCACCGTTTCGGAGCAGGGGGATATGAAGCAGCACTGGATGCTATACGGAGCCAACGGCTACACCGGCCGGCTGCTGGCGGCCGCGGCGAAGAAGCGGGGCCTGCAACCCGTTTTGGCCGGACGCAACCGCGATGCCATCGCCTCTCTGGCGGCCGAAACAGGCTTCGCGCACCGTGTTTTCGCGCTGGATGACCCGCATGCAACGAGACAGGGTCTCGACGGCATCAAACTGGTTTTACACTGCGCCGGACCTTTTTCCGCGACCAGCCAGGCCATGATAGAAGGCTGTCTTGCCCAGGGATGCCACTACCTGGACATCAGCGGTGAGATCAGCGTTTTCGAAAATGCGTACCGCCAGGACAAGGCGGCGCAGCGCGCCGACATCGTGCTGCTCCCCGGGGCGGGCTTCGATGTTGTTCCGACGGACTGCCTGGCAGCCAGCCTGGTCGAGATTCTGCCTGCGGCCACGTGTCTCGCGCTGGCTTTTGCAAGCAGCGGCCGGCTCAGCCCGGGCACGGCCAAGACGAGCCTGGAGGGATTGGCAAAGGGTGGCTGCGTGCGGCGCGACGGGCAACTCAAACGTGTCCCGTTGGCGTGGAAGACACGGGAGATCGCCTTTGCAAGCGGGCCCCGGCTGGCGGTCACGATACCGTGGGGGGACGTATTCACCGCCTATATCAGCACCGGCATTCCAGATGTGGACGTTTACATGGCCGCCTCTCCCAGGATGATCAAACGGTTGCGCTACCTGCGTCTCGCCCAGCCGCTGTTGCGTCTCGGCTGGGTTCAGGACCGGCTGAAAAAGCGCATCGGGGCAACCGTGAAGGGCCCCTCCGGCGAAGAGCGCTCGCGCTCGCAAATGCAATTGTGGGGCGAGGTCCGCAGCGCTGACGGGCGTACCGCCTCGGCGACGATGACGACACCGGACGGCTACGACGTGACGGTCGCGGCCAGCCTCGGAATCGTCGAGCATCTGCTCGGGACCGACGTGGAAGGGGGGTATTACACGCCGTCATTGCTGATGGGCGCGGACTACGCCGCGCGTCTGCCGGGTGTCTCCTGGCGGGTTAACTGAGTCGCGGTCGGCGGACACGCGAGCCGCGGGATTTGCCCGCAGACGGCAGAATTTATATTTTTTTCAAAAAAACCGTTGACATTGCTGGCGGAGTACGCGATAAAGCGCCCATGGACTTCGAGAATCGTCACACAGCAACACGCCGCGCCGCCTCAATGGCTGGCCGATTGCTTGCCGCTGACGTTTCCGTACTTCTGGTGCTTGTAATTATTCTCGGCTTGACAGGCGGGGTAAGTTTGATCGCATAGAACCAGACGACAGACAGAATACCAAAACCCCGCAACCACAAGGAAGCGGGGTTTTTTTTTCGGCAAGGCAAAGGAAGTGATTGATGAGACTATTTACACAAGACGACGTAAAGAAGGATGCGATGGCCGGCATGACCGTGGCGGTACTGGGTTACGGCAGCCAGGGACGGGCTCATGCGAAGAATTTGCGGGATTCTGGCTACCACGTCATCATCGG
>Ga0210062_1000690_pt1 | contig 10368 bp, 6 predicted proteins | sample Muzzi_CordA_D2_FD_185528 | JGI IMG/M metagenome (GOLD analysis project Ga0210062, IMG submission 185528) | Wetland microbial communities from San Francisco Bay, California, USA, that impact long-term carbon sequestration - Muzzi_CordA_D2 (SPAdes) | ecosystem: Environmental > Aquatic > Marine >...
CGAGCCGGACCGGCTTCTGCCGATGTCGGTCGACGAGACCCCGAAGAAAAGCGAACTACCGCGCAACCTCGCCAAGCGGCTCGCCCGCCAGAAAGCGGAGGCGGCGATCGAGGCGCTGCGCCGCGACGAGGCGCTGGCTTCAGCCCTCGTGCTCACTGCCGACACCGTGGTCGGCGTCGGCCGCCGATGCCTGCCCAAGGCGGAGCAGATCGAGGAGGCAGCGACGTGCCTGCGCCTCCTTTCCGGCCGCTCTCATCGGGTCTACACCTCGCTCTGCCTGGTGACGCAGAAGCGCCAGATCCGCCAGCGCCTGGTTGAAACGCGGGTGCGCTTCAAGCGGCTGTCGCGCGAGGACATCGATCGCGCCAAGGTGGCCATCAGTTCGAGCAGCGATGCCGAGCTGCAGCTCATGGCGTTGCAGGCCACCAACAATCTGCGCGAGGGCGTACTCCACGAAATGTTCGACGGCCTAGGCATTTCCAAACGGCCGAAGATCGAAAGCGTGGACTGGCAGTCGTTGCCGTTCTGAGTAGTGGTTTCGCTAGGCTAGAGGGCTAAGCCCCCTTCCTCCGGAGGCGTGCCTTTAGGCTGGCGGCGGACCGAAGACGAGAACCGCATTGAGGCCGCCGAACGCAAACGAGTTCGACATCGCGTAGTTGACCTCGCGGGCCTTGCCGGTGTTCGGCGTGTAGTCCAGATCGCATTCCGGATCCGGCTCGTTGAGACCGACCGTCGGCGGTACGTAGTTCTCCCCGATCGCCTTGATGGCGGCGACCGCCTCGATGCCGCCGCCGGCGCCCAGGCAATGGCCGTGCATCGACTTGGTGGACGAGATGGAGAGCTTGTTGGCCGCGTTGCCGAACACGCGCTTGATGGCGCGGGTCTCGTTGAGGTCGTTGACCATGGTCGCGGTGCCGTGGGCGTTGACATAGTCGATGTCCGACGGCGCCAGCGCCGCGTCGTCGAGCGCCTGCTGCATGGCCGTGGAGGCGCCGTCGATGGACGGGTTGACCATGTCGGCCGCGTCCGCCGTCATGCCGTAACCCATGAGCTCGGCGAGGATCGGTGCGCCGCGTTCCTTGGCGCGCTCATATTCCTCGAGCATCAGAATGCCGGCGCCTTCGGCCAGCACGGTGCCATTGCGCTTCTTGGCAAAGGGCCACAAGCCGTCGGGGCTGAGCACGCGCATGGCCTGCCAAGCCCGCGTCGCACCCCAGTTGAGGGAAGCTTCCGCCGCGCCGGCAAGACCGACATCGACAAGCCCCTCGCGAATCATACGGTAGGTGAGACCGATGGAGTGGGTGGCCGTGGCGCAGGCGCTGACGAGGCCGAAGGTCGGGCCCTTGATGCCATACTCGATACTGACATGAGCCGATGCGGAGCTGCCGATCGCCTTGAGCAGCGTCAGCGGATGGGTCGCCCGCTTGTTCTCCTTGAACAGCATCTTGTAGGAGAATTCCAGGGTGGTGAGGCCACCGACGCCGGAGCCGATAATGCAGGCGGAGCGGTAGCTGTCGGAATCCTTGATCGGATATTCCATCTTCGACTGCAGCATGGCTTCATGCGCCGCGCAGCCCGCATACTGGGAGAACTTGTCGGCCAGGAGGAGCTGCTTGCTCTGCAAGCGCTCGCGGGGATCGAAGTCCGGCACTTCGCCGGCGATCGTGATGTAGAGGTCTTCGGTCGAGAAGCTCTGGACCTCGCGGATGCCGCAATCGCTGCGTTGCATCGCGGCCCAGAACTTGTCCACGCCTGTACCCAAAGGAGTGACAACGCCCTGGCCGGTGACCACGACGCGCCTGCGTCCGTTAGAGTGTGTCATTTAGTGCTAAGCCGTAACTCCAAGCCTGCTCAACGTCCCGGGATAGCCCGAGCGGAATGGCTGGTTCAAGCTGCTGCGCCCGAGGCCTTCGATTCTGCGATGATCCCCTTCACGCGATCGACGACAGAGCCGACCGTCGCAAACGCTTCGACTTCTTCGTTCGCATTATAGGGGATTTCGATCCCGAAGGTATCCTCAATATCGAACACGATCACCGCCAGATCGAGGGACTCGATCTCAAGGTCGCTCAGGGGGGTTTCGAGCGTCACCTCCTTGGATGGATCCTTCATGTTCTTACGCAGAATCTCGATGATCTTGGTGGCCACCTCGTCCATATCACTCTCCCTGCCCCGTTGAGGGGTCCGTGTCTAATGGTCCCTGGCTAAAACATAGCAAATCCGAGGGCAAGTCGGGCATTGGAATAGACTTAAAAACTGGTCGAGTCTACCCGTGCCCCGCACGCTCGGTTTGACGATACTATGCGCTCTAATCGCTGACAAAATTGGCGTTTTTGCGCCTGCCCGCGCCTTCGTTTCAGCATAATCCACATGGCTTCAGGCCTCTCGCGGCACTGTTTAATCAACCCCGTGCTACAATAATATTAGAAGAACGCGCTTGCGGCCAATTGCCTCCCGTCGCGGCCCCAAGCGCCCGTTAACCCGCGATAAAGCAACGCAAAACCCGAATTTCGATGGCCAGCAAGGCGAATCCGGCACCCGTGGACACCCCGCACGACCCTAGAAAACGTCCGTGGCTTAAGGCTTATCCGCCCGGTATTTCTTGGGAGCGGCGTTTTAAGCCTGGCCTGGTCCACCAGATCCTGGACGACGCCGTGGCCGCGTTCGGGCCGCGGCCGTGCACCTATTTCCTCGGCAAGCGCCTGAGCTATTCGGAGATCGGGGCCCTGTCCGACCGGGCCGCCAAGGGCTTGCAGGCGCTCGGCGTCGGCGAAGGGGTCAAGGTCGGGCTCCTGCTGCCCAACTCCCCGACCTTCTTGATCTTCTATTTCGGGGTGCTCAAAGCGGGCGGCACGGTCGTCAACTTCAACCCGCTCTACAGCCTGGAGGAGACTGAATTCCAGATTCGCGACAGCGACACCAAGATCATGGTGACCCTCGATCTGGCGGTGCTCTTCGAGAAGGTCGAGCCAATGCTCAAGAGCGGCGCGCTCGAGAAGGCCGTGGTGGCGAAATTCGCCTCCCTGCTCCCGCCGCTCAAACAGGTCGGGCTCAAGCTCTCGGGCCGGGTGAAACGCGCAAACGTGGGCTTGTCGCGCGTGCGGCGCCAGATCGTCCGCGAGGCGGCCCTTCTCGCCAACGACGGCCGCTACGAGCCCCCCGTCATTACGCCCGACTCCATTGCCGTGCTGCAATACACCGGCGGCACGACCGGCACGCCCAAGGCAGCGATCCTCACGCACGGGAATATCTCCATCAACGTGCAGCAGGTGAAGCTCTGGGTAGGCCGGCCGCCGCACGTGGTCGACCGTCTGCTCGGCGTGCTGCCGCTGTTCCATGTGTTCGCCATGACCGTGGTGATGAATTTCGGCGTCACCCACGGCATGGAGGTGATCCTGGTGCCGAAATTCGAGCTGATCGGGACCCTGAAGCTGATCGGCAAGCTCAAGCCGACGGTGATGCCGGGCGTGCCGACCTTGTTCAACGCCATCCTGCGCCATCCGCGAATCAAGAAGTTCGATCTCTCATCGCTGGAATACTGCATCTCCGGCGGCGCGGCGCTGCCGCTTGAGGTGAAGCGCGGTCTCGAGGCCTTGGCCGCCTGCAACCTGGTCGAGGGCTATGGGCTGAGCGAGACTTCGCCCGTCGTCGCCTGCAATCCAATCAATGCGACGCGCGAAGGCTCCATCGGGCTGCCGCTTCCCGCCACCGAAATCAGCATTCGCTCTCTCGAGGACCCGACCCAAGAGGTCGCGCCCGGCGAGCCCGGCGAGCTCTGCATCGCCGGACCGCAGGTCATGACGGGCTATTGGAAACAGCCGGGCGAGACGGAGTCCGCCTTCGTGGGACGGTTCTTCCGCACGGGCGATGTGGGCTACATGGACGAGGAGGGTTTCATCTTCATCGTCGACCGCATCAAGGACATGATCAACGCCGCGGGCTTCAAGGTCTATCCGCGGCGCATCGAGGACGCGCTCTACGAGCACGCAGCGGTGGCCGAGGTCTGCGTGGTGGGTGTTCCGGACGATTATCGGGGCGAAGCGCCAAAGGCCTTCGTGCGGTTGAAGGAAGGGTGCGAGGCCACGGCGATCGAACTCATGACCTTCCTGCGGCCGAAGCTGTCGAAGCTCGAACTCCCGGTCACCATCGAGTTTCGCAGCGAATTACCGAAAACGATGATCGGCAAGCTCTCCAAGAAAGAGCTGCGCGCGCAAACGCGAGGCTAGGCTCAAAGCCTACGCCTCATCCCTCAAACGCCATCGGTGCGTTTTGGCTAGCGGAGCCAGGGAAGCAGGCCTTGCGCCTCCTGTTGCTGCTGTTGCAGCTTCTGCTGACGCCGAAGCTGACGCCGCTCACGCCACGACAGCCTTTGCGGCGCGGCGCTCTCCGCCATCGACTCGGTCTCGGCCGTCTGCATCGGCTCTTCCCCATCGCTCGGCTCGGCGCCGAACTCTGCCGCGGCATTCGGTGCGGCTTGAGGTGCCGGTGCCGTATTCGCGCGAGCCTGTTGCGGCTGGGGCTGGGGCGCGGGCTGCGCCGCGGCGGTAGACTTGGGCTCGGACTTGCGCTCGGACGGCGCCGGCGCGCTTTCGGCAGCGGCGACCGCGTCTGCGGCCTCATCATCCTTGGGCAGCGGTTTCGTCATGGCGAACATGCTGGGTACGTTCTCGCCGGAGAAGCCGGTCTGTCCTTCAGCGCTCGTCGAGGCACTTAGGAACCGGTAGCCGGCCTGCGTGCTGTTATGGGCGACCGGCGTCAGCATTTCCGCGTTGGCAAAGGCGTCGTCTTCAGGCGCCGGCGTAGCGTCGGCGGTCTCGGTCTCCGGCTCGGCCGAGGCCTCGATCTGCTCCTCGGGCTTCGGCTCTTCCTTGGGCAGCGAGGTCCGGACCCAGGTGCGCTCACCGCACAGGATCCAGCCCTTGCAGCCTCTGAGATTGATTTGGTTGCGCGACACGAGCGTCAGCGTCGCCGAATAGGTGTTGCCGTCCTCGGGGTTGTAGATATTGCCCTTCCATTGGTTGGCGCCGACTTGCGCCATGCCGTTGATCATCGGCAGACCGAGGATGGGGCGATCCCGCAGCCTGGGGTTCTCGTTGCGGATGTCGTGAAGCGGCTTGCCCTTGTAGAGGGGGTCCTTAAGCCAGACGATCTTGGCGCAGAGATAGCGCTTGCCGGAGCCGCAGCGGAAGATCTCGAACTTCCCCGGGCGCTCGCCCTGCTCTGATTTTTGCCAAATACCCGTGGGATCGGCCGCAGCCGCCTGGGTCGCACTCAAGGGAACGAGGGCGGCAGCCGTCGCAATGCCAATCGCCGCGCTGATCACATGATGCCGCATAAGCACCTCCGTCTGGGTCGGGCCGTAGGCAACATCGTCGCCTCGGCAATGTCTCTTTTGCCCCCTGTCCCTGACGGGTCTCGTTGGACCCAACTCCTGATCCGGCGATAGAGCACTTATGCTGCGCCCTTAGTGTTGTTGCCGATTTCCGCCGGCTGTGGCGTCCCGACCCCTTCCAGGATCGCCGCGACGCCCATGCCGCCGGCAGTACACACCGAAATCAAACCTCTTTGGCCAGTCCCATTATGCAGGAGTTTGGCCAAAACTGACAAGATCCGCGCGCCCGTGGCGGCAAAGGGATGGCCGATGGCGATGGAAGACCCCTTGACGTTCAATCTCGACCGGTCGATCGACCCCAAGGGTTCGCTTCGACCTAGCCGGTCACGGCAATAAGCCTCTGATTCCCATGCCTTCAGCGTAGCCAACACCTGCGCCGCGAATGCCTCATGAATCTCATAATAATCAAAGTCTTGTAGCGCAAGACCCGTCTGATGGAGCATCTCGCTCACGGCAATGGTCGGCGCCATCAGAAGGCCTTCACCCTGCACATAGTCTACGGCAGAAGTGCGACCCAAAGTTAAATATGCCTGAATTGGAATTCCTTGGTTTTCCGCCCATTCTTCGCTTGCAAGCAGCACCGTAGCGGCCCCATCGGTTAACGGGGTCGAATTGGCGGCGGTAATCGTCCCTCCCGCCTTGTCAAAAACAGGCTTCAGCTCGGCCATCTTCTCGAGCGAAATATCCTCGCGAATGTTGTTGTCGCGGAAGACCCCGGCGCAGGGGATCACGAGGTCGTCCATGAACCCCTCGTCATAGGCCTCGGCCGCCTTGTGGTGGCTCTCGAAGGCGAGTTCGTCCTGCGCCTCGCGGGTGATGCCCCATTCCTTGGCCATGAGCTCGCAGTGCTCGCCCATGCCGAGCCCGGTGCGGGGCTCGCGCGTGTCAGGCGGCACCGGCGCAAGCTCGCCCGGCATCATGCCTTTGAAGGCGCCGAGCCGCTGGCCCACGCTCTTGGCGCGCGAGGCCTCGACCAGGCGCTTGGCGAATTTCTTCTGGAATACGATCGGCGCATCGCTCGTGGTGTCGGACCCCATGGCGATGCCGGCTTCGATCTGGCCGGTGGCGATCTTGGCGGCGAGGCCGAGCGCGCCTTGCAGGCTCGTGCCGCAGGCCTGCATCATGGTGATGCCCGGCGTGGTCTGCGCCAGCGGACTGCCGATCACCGCCTCGCGGGCGAGATTCCAATCCTTGGCGTGGGTGACGACGGCGCCGCCGACCACCTCGTCCACATGCGCGCGATGAAGCGAAAAGCGCTCGGCAAGGCCCGTCAGCGCCGTCGTGAGCAGGTCGAGATTCGAGAGTTCGGCATAGGCCGTATGCGACCGGCAGAACGGGACTCTCACCCCGCCGAGGACCGCAACGCGCCGCATCTTATCGCTCATCTCGTTCCGGCCTTCCTCGTTACGCCGCTTCTTTGCCGGCTTCTCTCTTCCGGTAATGCAGCGGCCCGCCGCGGAACGGCGCGAAGCCCGTGCCGAAGATCACGCCGGCATCGACATGGTCCGCGTCCTCAACGACATGATCGGCTTCGGCGCGCTCGGCCTCGTCGAGCAGAGGCTTGATCAACGCACGGCCGAGGCGTGCAAGTTCCGCATCGTCATATTCGGCGTCGTCGCGCTTCGGTTTGCCGTCCTCCCAGACGTAAAAGCCCTCGCCCGTCTTCTTGCCGAGCTTGCCTTGCTTGACGAGCGTCGCCAGCACGTTGTCCGGCTTGCCGTCGGCTTTGGGCGCAAGATCGAGCTCCTCGCCAACCTTGTTGCAGATGTCCAACCCGACCATGTCCATGAGCTCCATGGGGCCCATGGGCATGCCGAATTTGAGCGCGGCCTTATCGAGCTTCTCGCGCGGCTCACCGTCCTGATAGAGCCGCACGGCTTCCATCATGTAGGGCGCGAGCACACGGTTCACGAGGAAGCCGGGGCAGCTCTTGGTGATGAGCGGCAGCTTGTTGATGGCGGTGACGAAGCGGCACGCCTTGCCGATCTCGTCTTCACGCGTGCCCTCGCCGCGCACAACCTCGACCAGCGGGAGCTGCGCCACGGGATTGAAGAAGTGAAGACCGACCAGCCGGCCGGGGTCTTTCAGCTCCTTGGCGATGTCCTCCAGCTTGAGCGAGGACGTATTCGTCGCCAGGACCGCGCCCGCCTTCGCTTTGGTCTCGAGATCGGCAAAGAGTTTCTGCTTCACGTCGAGCTTCTCGACGATGGCCTCGATGATGACATCGGCGTGCTTGATCTGCTTGCCTTGGGGATCGGCGATCAGGCGTGCGACCGCGGAGTCGATCGCCGTCTTGCGGCGCAGGCGCTTTTTGAAGAGCTTCTTGGCGCGGGCCAGCCCCTTTCCGATCTGTGCTTCGTCGAGATCCTGCAGGCTCGCCTGCATGCCGGAGACCACGCACCAGGCGGCGATATCGGCGCCCATGGTGCCGGCACCGATGACATGCACTTTGCGCGGCTTGAAGCCGTTCTTGGGTGCTGAATCTTTCAACGTCTCGGATAACTTGAACACGCGCCGCAAGTTCCGTGAGGTTTCGCTCGCCATGAGCGGCGCGAACATCTCGGTCTCGGCCTGCTTCATGCGCGCGGGGTCGTCGCCGTAGCGCTCGAACAGATCGATGAGGCGGAAAGGCGCGGGGTAATGCTCCTCGCGGACCTTCGCCGCAGTCTTGGCCCGCATCTGCTTGGCCAGCATCCCGCGCACGGGCTGCTTCAGCATCAGCTTCTTCCACCACGGCGCACCCTTGGAGCGGCGCTTCTGCAGCACGGCTTTGCGCGCGGCCCATTTGAGATTGTGGCGCGTCGGCACGAGCTGATCGACCAGGCCCATGGCGCGTGCCGCCGTCGGGCGCAGCATCTTGCCCGTTAGCATGGCGGTCATGCCGTCCAGGGGGCCTGCCGCCTGAATGGCGCGCACCGTGCCGTTCAGCCCCGGAAAAATGCCGAGTTTCACCTCGGGGAAGCCGACCCGCGTCCCCTCCTCGCGGTCGGCGATGCGCCAATCGCAAGCCAGAACAAGCTCGAACCCGCCGCCCAGGCAATAGCCGTGAATCGCGGCGACCACGGGCACGGGCAAACGCTCGATGCGGTCGAACAACTCAAGCGTCTGCTTGACCACGTCCTTGATCTTGTCCTCGGTGTCGAAACCCTCGAACTCGTTGATGTCGGCGCCGGCGATGAAGCTCGACTCCTTGCCGCTCATCAGCACGAGCCCCCGCACCTCGCCGGCCGGCGCGTCCTCAACCGCCGTGACGATCTTCCCCAATTCTTCGGTGGGCCGGCGGCCGAGCGCGTTCATGCTCTCGCCTTCGCGGTCGATCACCGCCCAGGCGATGCCCTCGAAGTCGACAGAGACGGTCCAATCCTTCAGATCGGTCAATGAAATCGGCATGGGTCTGTTCTACTCGGCGGCGAGGTGCCGTTTGGTTTGGTTGTCGCTCTCGGCTGGTTCGTGGCCGCGCGTGACTTCCGACGCGGCGAAATCATCAACCGCGATAACGCGGGCCACCATGTCGCGCAAGTCCGCAAGCTCTCTTGCCTCATCGGCGCTCAGCACACCCTTGGCTTGCGCATCCTTGATCCAGTCATTGTCGTGGAAGCGCTTCACCTCGCCCTTGCGAATGGCGCGTTCGAGCTTCTTCTCGGCTTCCTCGCAGGCCACGACCTTCTCGAGCGTGGCTTCGAGCAGCCCGGTGGCGTCGTCCGTGCCCTCGGAGGTGTAGATGTCGCGGGTCAGCCGGTCGCGGAAGGCGCCGGGCTGAAGCGCCAGCCGGACGATGTCCTTGCCTTGATGGTCTGCCGCCGGACGGCGCGCGCCGAAGGGCAGCACCAGCGGGCCCAGGAGCCATGCGGCCCAGCGGACCGGAAAGTTGTCGATCACGCCGCGCAGCGCGCGATCGAAGCGGTAGAGGCAATTGCGCGCGCAGTAATCCACGACGAGACGGTCGCCCGCCGGGCGCCCGTCATCCTCGTAGCGCTTGAGGATCGACGACAGCAGATAAAGCTCGGCAAGCGCATCGGCCATGCGGCCGGTGATCTTCTGCTTCACTTTGAGGCCGCCGCCGAGCAGCGCCACGGTGAGATCGGCGACCAGCGCGAAGGACCGCGACGCGCGCGACAGCTGTCGCCACCAGCGCGTGACGTCGCCCGCATTTTGCGGCGCGGTCGCAAAGAGACCGAAAGTGACGTTGTGGAACAGCGCGCCGGTCACGTTGGAGAACAGAAAGGCGCGGTGCTCGTCGAAGGTCTTCTCGAACGCTTCGACGCCGCGCTCGCGGTCTTCGTCCTGCAGCGCCTCGATCTCGGCGAAGAGATAGGGATGACTGCGCAGCGCCCCTTGCGCAAAGGTGATCAGCGTCCGGGTGAGGATGTTGGCGCCTTCCACGGTGATGCCGACCGGCACCATCTGATAGGCGCCCTGGATGTAGTTCGACGGGCCGTCGCAGATGCCCCGGCCGCCGTGAATGTCGAGCGCGTCGTTGACGCTCTCGCGCATGCGCTCGGTGGACATATATTTCAGCAGCGCCGAGATGACGGCGGGTCTTTCGCCGCCGGAGACCATCGAGGCGGTCACGGCGCGCGCGGCCTCGAGCCCGTAGGCGTTCTCGACCAGCCGCGCCAGCTTCTCCTCCACGCCCTCCATGAAACCGATGGGCAGGCCGAACTGCTTGCGGATGCGCGCATAGGCCGTGGTGCTGCGCGCCATGCCCTTGGCGCAAGCCGCGCTCGTGGCCGGCAGCGAAATGGAACGGCCGGCGGCGAGACAATTCATCAGCATGCGCCAGCCCTGGCCCGCGCCCTCCGGTCCGCCGATCACCCAATCAAGCGGCACGAACACGTCGGTGCCTTTGGTGGGGCCGTTGGGGAAGGCCGCGCCGGCCGGAAGGTGGCGGCGACCGATCTCGACGCCGTCGTGATTGGTCGGGATGAGGCCGAGCGTGATGCCGACATCCTCGCCCTTACCCAAGAGATTGTCCG
>Ga0210062_1000691_pt1 | contig 10363 bp, 12 predicted proteins | sample Muzzi_CordA_D2_FD_185528 | JGI IMG/M metagenome (GOLD analysis project Ga0210062, IMG submission 185528) | Wetland microbial communities from San Francisco Bay, California, USA, that impact long-term carbon sequestration - Muzzi_CordA_D2 (SPAdes) | ecosystem: Environmental > Aquatic > Marine >...
AAGCAATGGAGTTACGATCTTCTGCTAAATCCCATAGTGGCCCATGTCCCCCAGGATAAAATACTGCATCGTATTCATTTGGTAAAATATTTGATAGTTTCAATGTATTTGCCAGCGCAGCTTGAGCGTCAACATCCTTCCTGAAACGATAAGTTGCTTCCGTTTGGAAGTCCGGCTCATCACTTTTTGGGTCCAGAGGGGGTTGACCACCGTTCGGCGAGGCAAGTGTAATGTCTGCGCCGGCATCCTTGAATATATAGTAAGGGGCAACAAATTCCTCTAACCAAAATCCAGTTTTTTGTCCGGTGTCTCCAAGCTTATCGTGTGATGTAAGAATCATAAGGATTTTCATATTGATTTCCTCCTCGTCTAAGTTATTGATATCATGGATACCGAATTTTCATAATGCTATTTTGCGCGTGGCATTTGGAATTGATTCCTTAATAGGTCAATTTTACCGCCAAAATCGATCGATAAAGGTTGATTTAAGGGTTTTTAAGGATCTTTTGCCAGAATGTCATTTGGTTGGCGCAGCCCGATCCTCGATTCCGGCGTGGTGTGGAAGGAACCCGTGTCAGCCCATTTCTTTCAGGACCTCCTTCATGTGCTCGATATGAGAACCCAGATGGTATTCCGACAGTGCGCTGATCCACCCGGCCAGGGTGGGGTACTCGCCCAGGGGTGTTTCTTTGAGTATCTGAATATGTGCCTTCCGCTCCAGCTGCTCCAGGTTCAACCCCTCCGCAACCTCTGCCAGGCGGCCGTATTCCCCTTCGAATTCCGAGAGGAGTTCGGCAAGGGTCATGGAGGTACGTTTTCCGGTAAAAAAAGGACCCACTTCACCCGTCAGTTGCATAAAAAATGGTATTTCTTCTACTCCTTTTCCTGGTTCCTCTTAAGCTCCATGTCAGGCGAGTTCGCTCGAAATCTTATCTAAAAAATCCTGAACCACCTCGGAATCAAGATCTTTGTTTCTCAGCTTTCTAAAATCCATATACTGAATATCTTCAATCTTTTTTGAAATACGATTCAACTCGGCATTTTCATCATTCCCTTCTTCCTTAAACGTGCTTCTAAGCCCATTTTTACAATCTCGATAATAAATTGGTAGAATTCTTTTTTTAGCGCTTAGAGCGATCCCTAGCTCATGGATGCACATTCTGCTATTGAAATATGATGGTGAAACCAGCGCAATGATTGCATCTGAGCTCAAGACAAGTCGTTCGATCTCATTTTTCCACTCAACTCCCCAGCCCAGATCGCTTACATCAACTATGATCTTGCTTTCAAACCCCATGGTCTGGTCAAGCGAATTGTTAAACGCGCGCCGAAGCTTCGTAAGCTTATGAGGCTCTTTATCATCCAGCTTTGCATAGCTCCAGAAAATATTCATAGCTCATCCATTTTGTACGCTTAACGGCGAGGATCAGACGCACGGTAAAGCGTCGCCTGCACCCTCTGGTTGGCCATCCACTTTGAACCCTTCGTGGAAAGCGACGGTGCCCTGCGGAATATTTCCGTCAAAAGACAGGGCGAAAAAGACCTCTTGTGGCACTCCCTCAAGCACAAGTCCCGACATGTTGTTGAACCCGAATTTCCTGTAGTAATCCGGATGTCCCACGAGACAGCATCCGCGAGCATTCATATCTTTCAGCCGTGACAGACCTTCCCGTATCAGGGCTTTGCCGATGCCCTGCCGCTGGTACTCCGGCAATACCGAAACAGGTCCAAGGCCGTACCAGTTCCGAGCGCCGTCAGAAATGCTCACGGGTGAGAAGGCAATATGCCCGATCACATGGCCATCTATTTCTGCGACGATCGATACCGTGAGGGCCTTGGCGGCGCGTAAGGCCGCGATGATGAACTGCTCGGTGTGATTGCTGATTTCCAGCGTCTTAAACGCGGCGACAGTCACCTCGGCTATCTCGCTCACATCGGCAACGGTTTCGTTCCTGATAATAGTCTTCGGATTCATAGGTTTCTTGTTCCTCTTTTTTGCTGCCCAACGGTCTGCTCACCTGCCGGTGTGCAGCGGCAGCGGAACACCGGACAGAGTGAAGCAGGGAGATTAGCACATGTGAATCTTCTGGGTCAAAGCTTGAATAGTAAATTATAGGGGTAAATCTTGGTTAACCGGTTTTCTATTATCACTGATTGACCAAGAAACTACCCCATAACGCCGAAACAAAATACGATTTATATCTTCGATAATTTTTTGGCAGCGCTCGCTCTTTCTTAACAACAAATGATATAGAGCTCCTTCATATTCGATTCGCCATGCACGCGTCATAGGGCCTTATTAACAAAACGCAGATAAACCTGTCAACTTTTGACCACTAATCAAGATTAGACACCTATTCGTATATTCTAAAGCTGCCGATCCAGCTATGAGAACTGTAAAATAAGGTGCAGATTTACCATTTAGCATAGAGGACTGGATTTTATCAGGCTAAATCCACATAAAAATTCTTGATCAGAGCGCCAAGATAGGATAGCTTACTTTTGGTGAAGGGGCGACCACGGGTCCAAGTACCGGGTTCATGTCTTTGCCCCGGGGCGTTAGGACATGCTCTTTAAATAGAGACTTAATCTTGTTATCAGGAGCGCCGACATGTGTGTGGCGCCGCTTCACCATCCGCTGAATATAAATAGCTAACGGCAGAGGCTTAAGTTACACGCTGCCTTTTTTATCCTCAATGTTGCGTATCTACGGTTTTTTTAATGTCGAGACTATGGCTGACGAACGTTTTTTGATAACCGGTGCACTGGGCTGTATTGGGGCATGGACTGTGCGAAATTTGGTGCGTGAAGCCGTGCCTGTCACAGTATTTGATTTGGCGACCAAGCCGGTTCGGTTGCAGCTCTTGCTTTCGGATATCGAATTGGGCCAAGTGAATTTTGTTGCTGGCGATATTACAGATTTAAGTGCTTTAGAACAGGCTCTGGACGAATACGGCATAACGCACATCATTCATTTGGCCGGGCTACAGGTGCCGTTTTGCAAAGCAGATCCGCCGCTTGGCGCGCGCGTTAATGTGGTGGGCACTGTGAATGTTTTTGAATCGGTGAAGCAACGACAGGATCGCATTGATAAAGTGGTTTATGCAAGTTCTGTTGCCGTATTTGGCATGCCGGAAAATTATAAGCCCGGTGCGGTGATGCAAGACAATTCACCACTGATTCCACATACGCATTATGGGGTGTACAAACAAGCCAATGAAGGGACTGCCCATGTCTACTGGCTTGATGACGGAGTTCCCTCAATTGGTTTTCGTCCCTATGTGGTTTATGGGGTAGGGCGCGATCAGGGAATTACGTCGACGCCGACGACCGCGATGCTGGCCGCCGCAGCAAATCGTCCTTACCACATTTCTTATGGTGGGCGCGCGATGTTTCAATATGCCGATGATACCGCTCGAGCCTTTATTCAAGCTGCGCGCTCTGATTACAAAGGCGCCGGCGCATTTAACCTGGGTGGTTTGGCACCTGATATGCAGGAGGTGCTCTACGCCATTATACAGGCTGCCCCAGAGGCTGCTGATAAGATCACGTTTGAAGATATTCAATTGCCATTTCCCAAGGAGGTAGATGGCTCTGGTCTGGAAGCTGCCATAGGGCCTGTTACACACAAGCCATTGGCAGAAGGCGTTGCCGAGACTGTTGCAATGTTTCGCGATTTGATTGCGGCTGGTAAATTGGATGCTGAATCTTATATTGCAGCGCGTATTTAAAAAATGTCCTTATAAGTGCATCTAAAAACCTGACAACGTCCCTATTCCCCTACATTTTATTTCCCTGGTGGTGTGGGTCTTAATACACCATTCTTATCTCTCTTGTTTGGGTATGGCTGCTTTGGAAGAGGGGCACCGGGGAGTTCCTCCACGGATTTGCCGAACTTCCACTCCGGCGGGCATATAGCGATATATCTCGCATAGCCGCCGGTGCCACCCTCCGGCTTTGCAAAGCCTATAATAATCAAAGCTCCAGCCTCAGGAACTTTATCCAGATTCATCATGCCTTCTGCCTGGCAGAAATTATGGGTCAGAAGCCAAGTCTCTCCATCCATGTTAGGTGTTGTATCCGTATCCAGTGGTTCGTGGCCATGAAATAGTATTTTCCTCTCAATATGAAGAAACTTCAGGGCGTCCAGATTAACGCCCGGAAAAGGAGCGTTAGGGAACCTCTTGGGATCATCCCACTTTTTGTACCAGTCGGATCGAACAGCGACTACAGAACCCTCAGGAATTCTTCCATTTCTGGCTTCCCATGCCTTGATATCCGCCAGGGTGGCATGATAGCCGGGATCTTCCTGTACTTGGTTATGGATATCGATGACTACCAGCGGACGGATGGCATAGGTTGCGGGAAGATCGCTGATGGTTGCACCGTATAGGTAGAAATGCGCAGGGGGGTCCAGCTGTGTGCCGTATTGATCGGTGACGAGTTCATAGGCAGTCGATATAAAGCCGTGCTTCTTCAAATCAAACGGTTCGCCCAGGGTGCAATATCCTTCTATTTCCTGACCGGCAACACCTGCTTTGAATTTGGCATTTCCAAAACCGGGCCACACAGGGATTGTGGGACTGAACGCATGGGTAAGGTCTACATATTTGGCCTTTTTGAAGACCTTGCTGTAGATATCCCAGAGTTGCGTATCGGTGCTTTTCGCACTGGTGGGTATAAAGATGAACGAAAGGGCAAACAGAATCACCGTAAACATAACTATCGTTCTTCTCATCATGTCTCTCCTTTATTCTTTTGGTGGATGGCCGAATTATTTCGATAATTGCCTTTATTGCTTCTGATCAATCACCTCCTTTCAGCACAATCAGGCTACCTGCTCAAGTTATCGTCAGGATTACGTATAGTCGTCTAGGGTCAGGTCACACTGAGTTATCAAGATCCAGGGTATCAAATATTGATTAGTGATTTAGCTCGGTTAAACTTATTTTGCCGTGTCTGCCACATTTAAAAATTGCGACAATAGCAGCTCAGTATTAAGCCATTTTTTAATGGGTCATCATAGGCATCGCCACGATATCTGCTTCATTTGTAGCTTGATAATCTGTTCACCATCCGGCGCGCACCGGATTGCGATGAATATAATACGACAGCTGCAATAAATTGGCCTCATTTTTCACCAGCATGCTTTTCATGCAGCGCGGAATTGGTATGATTGAACAATAGCGAAATCATTCTTATATTCAAAATTCGAAGAAATGCAAGATAAAAACCTATTTGTAATTGGACAGACAACATGTTTCGCAAAAAAGATACTGCGGGTTGGGTCATTTTAAGCCGTTTTGCTAATTCGGTGGCCGCAAGCCCCCAGCTCGCGCAGGGCCCAATAACACTCCGGGTGCATCCAATTTTGCTAACCGTGGCATAATTCACGGAGACCACTGACCCGCGACGGCGTCAATTTATTTAATCATGGACGTGTCTCGATATGCATTATACTATGTGCTATAGCACATTACATAAGATAGTCCCTCATGCACGGATCCGGGCGGGGGATGCGGGGTCACCCGCATTCCTGCTGCGACCCGATTTTTTTCATAAGAAAATCGAAAAAAAGCTTGACAAGAAATTAGGAGTTTAATTTTATTGCAAGCAGCCCGCACGGTAAATTTGGCTGAGATTTATTCGCGGGCTTAATACTTTAAACCATGCAAAGGAGAATATACCATGAAAAAGTTATTTGTTATTATGATTCTGGCGGCTTTTCTGTTCACTGCCGGCCACACCCTGGCGGCCACAAACATCAAACTGGCGGTGGTGACCAAACCGGGCTCGGCCCAGAACATTGCCGCTGAAAAATTTAAAGAATTGGCTGAACAACGCTCCAATGGGGATATCAAAGTCCAGATATTTCATTCGGCCTCGCTGGGAAACGAAACTGAAATTCTTCAGCAGGTGCAAATGAACTCCATCCAGATGGCCATTGTCACCGGAGGGCCTTTTGACACATTTGACCCCATGGCCCGGGTGGTGAATTTTCCGTTTCTGTTCAAAAACTATGAACAGGTCGACAAAATTTTGGACGGACCGCTGGGATCCGAACTGTTGAAGAGCCTTGAAAGCTCGGGGTTCAAAGGACTTTGCTTTTCCGAAAACGGTTTTCGAAATCTCACCAATAACAAACGGCCGATCAAAACCGCCGATGATCTGAAGGGGCTTAAAGTCAGGGTCATGTCTTCTGCAATCCACAAGGCCATCTGGCAGGATTTGGGCGCCAACCCGACGCCCATGCCGTGGCCCATTTATACCGAACTGGAACAGGGCGTCATTGACGGACAGGAAAATCCCCTGTGGGTCATGGAAGTATACAAATTCTATGAAATCCAAAAATACATGACCATGACGCGACATGTTTATTCCTACCACATTGACGTGGCTTCCCTGAGCTGGTGGAATACCCTGGATGCCAAAACCCAGGAAACGATTCAAAAAGCTATGTATGATGCAGCTGTTTACCAGAGAAAAGACAATCGGTCTAAAAATGCGGACCGGCTGAAATTTCTGAAAGACAAGGGCATGCAGATCGAGGAAAACCCGGATATCGCAAGCTTTCGCGCGAAAGTAGCGGACATTCAGAAAATGGATTTATACCAGGATCCCAAGGTCCAGGCCCTGCTTGTCAAGATGATGGACGCAACCAAGTAAACTCCAACATTGCATAAACAACAGGACGAAGATATCAAAATCCTTTACTTTTGCAACATTAGAGTAAACCGCAATGGAGGTGGCATGTCTGTTCTCGATAAATTGAGCTTTACCATAAATAGCTGGATCGAATACCTGCTTTTCGGGCTCGGCTTTAGCATGACCGTGGTTGTCGCGGTTCAGGTCTTCTTCCGCTACGTGCTCAATCAATCGTTATTCTGGTCGGAGGAGCTGGCGCGCTATCTCCTGGTCTGGTTGTCATTCCTGGGGGCCTCGGTGGCCTATCGCCGCAAGGTCCATCCCGGCATTGATGTTTTACAGGCAAAACTGCCGGCTGCACTGCAGAAAATCTCGACATCCATCGTCCACCTTGCATCTCTGACCCTGTTTGCCGTCATGATCTTTTTCGGATACCGCTTCGCTTATTTCGTCAGACTGCAAATATCACCGGCCCTTTATCTGCCCAAATGGATCATATTCAGCATCATTCCCATCAGCGGATGTATTTTAATGATCCACGGTATCAATTTCTTGCTGCAGACATTGGCGGGAGAACACCGTGACAACTGAAGTTCTCATCTTATCCCTGCTGTTGCTGTTTGCAATCAATGCGCCCATCGCAATTGCCATCGGGGTGGCCTCCTTGCTGGCAATCCTGATTCAGGGCAGCTTTCCGGTGATGATGGTTGTTCAGAAAATGTTCGGTGGGATGGATTCTTTCCACCTGATGGCGGTCCCCCTGTTCATGTTCACCGGGGTCATCATGGAAGCCGGCGGGATCAGCCGCAGAATTATCGATTTTGCCAACGCCCTTGTCGGATGGCTGCCCGGCGGACTGGCAGCGGTAACGGTTGTATCAGCCATGTTTTTTGCGGGAATTTCAGGCTCAGCTGCTGCCGACGCCGCCGCAGTGGGCGCAATTCTGATTCCGGCTATGAAGAATTCCGGCTATGAGTCTGATTTTGCGGCTGCCGTTCAGGCTTCGGGCGGTTCCATCGGTGTCATTATTCCCCCTTCTATTCCGATGATTATCTTCGGTTTTCTGACCGGCGCTTCGATAGGTCAGCTTTTTGCAGGCGGAATCCTGCCCGGGATCCTGATCGGTTTCTCACTGATTGCCGTGGCAACCTTTATTTCCCATAAAAAGGGGTATTCGGCCACAGCGACTTTCACATTAAAAGATATCGTGTCCACATTTAAGAGAGCACTGCTTGCGTTGGGAGCGCCGGTGATAATCCTGGGAGGAATCCTTTTCGGGATTTTCACCGCCACCGAATCGGCCGCCGTCGCGGTAGTGTATGCGCTGATCGTGGGGATGCTGGTCTATAAAAAAATTAAGATTCGAGACCTTTTCCCGCTGTTCAGGGACGGTGCGATTACCTCTGCCATTGTCATGTTTATCATTGCAACGGCCTCTGTTTTCAGTTGGATAGCAGCCATTGAGGATATCCCCGCCCACCTGGCCGGATCATTGCTGGGCATCACCCGGGATCCGATCTACCTGATGCTGCTCATCAATTTAATTTTGCTGATTGCCGGGACATTTGTCGAAACAACCGCTGCTTTGATTCTGCTGGTGCCCATGATTACCACCATGCTGCCATCGCTAGGCGTCGATATAATTCAACTAGGTGTGATCGTTGTGACCAACCTGGCTATCGGAATGCTGACACCGCCGATGGGGATCTGCCTGATAGTTTCCTGTTCAATCTCAGGAGACAGTCTGGCTGCTATCAGCCGCAGAATTCTGCCATTTTTAGCAATCTTGTTGATTGATCTGCTGATAATTAGCTTTTATTCGCCGCTTACAATGTGGCTGGCCGGGGTAGTGGCAAAATAATAAAACGATGGATCAGGAATTCCTGTCACGGGAAAATCTTTGTGTTATCGTTAAGGGCGAAAGAATCGAATCGGTAGGCGCATTCGACACCATCGATAAAAATCTATTTCAAAGGGCTAAAAAAGTAAACCTTGAAGGAAACCTTCTGATGCCCGGACTAATTGAGTCCCACGCCCATTTATTCTACCTCGGGCAGTCTCAGTTAGGGTTGAATCTGGTCAGCTGCCTGAGCCGACTTGCCGGGGCAGGTTCACTTGTGCGAAGTTAGGCGTCACTTCGCGAGTTCAATGTAAGTCTCAATCTCGGGTGGCTTTGCCATCAAACCTTTGGGCGGGGGACCTAATTCTTTGCGAAAGCTTGGTATGACCACCTTCAAGTGATTCTCGTGAGCAGCTCGGGATTCGTAGACCTCGTACCATAGAAAGGTCGTCGGCCTCTTTGCGCTTCGATACAAACGAAACGTGGCTGTCGGTTCTGCCTTGCGCAGGAACTCAATCTGCTTTAGGGATCTTGCCTGCAGCTCACTCTCGCGGTCTTCACCTGGAAACGTCTTTACAATGACTATGACTTGTTCTGAAGCTGTTGCAATAAAGGGTAACATCGCAGCGCCGCAGAGAATCGAGACTATCATAAGAATCTGAGTTCGGGTCATCTTTATATCCTTTCGGGTGGGTAGATTGAGGAACGAGCCAGTGTGAATTAGACGCGGCTCATCCCAGTGATAAAACTAGAGTGGTGCAAGACGGGTGTTCTGACGCCTAACACCAAGCTTCAGTGGGGGCGGCTCTTTGCGCTCCGCTGAAAGCTTTTGTTACGAAATATTTAGCGATAATATAATGATTATACAAGAGATATAACATCTGCAGTATTTTCATTCAAAAATTCGATTAAATATGTATCTGCAGAAAATGCCATTTCTGGAAGTTGTCCTGCTATGTCAAACCATTGGAGTTCTACAATATCGTCACCAGGCCTTGGTGTACCTCCTATAACAGTTGCTCTTAGAGAGACAACCAATGCATGCAGATCAGACGAAAGAAAATTAGAAGAAACACTGAGTATTGCATTTATTTCAACATCTAAATCTGTTTCTTCTTTTACTTCTCTGATTGCTGAATCAACAAAATTGTCATCGAACTCTACGAAACCTCCTGGTAAACACCATTTTCCAGCTTGAAAGCTTCCTGGAGCCCGTTTTCCAAGGAGAATTTTACCCTCTTTCTCAATAGCTACCACGACACCTGGGTAGGGATTTTTATAATGTACAAACCCACATTTAGGACAAACGGGTCTGACTCGGAGACTCTCTTCTTTTTTTTCGCATTTTGTTCCACAAGCTGGACAATATTTCAAATTGCTCAAGCCATCATTATCTTTCCAATCATATGACTCAAAAAAATATTGTCGTTTCATAATTTCCTATACTTTTTTACTAATTTTGTATTTTTGTTTTCATAACGACGTTAATCAGCCGTGTTGTTTTTGCGTTGGCTGAATTAGCTTTAGAAACTTTTCAGCCATGCCACAGCCTCATCTCTATTTCTGCATATTTTCACCGAGTCATACGGAGTTGTGTGGCGTTCAACCAAAGCCCGCCACATCCTTGTCATACCGTAATCCAGATCTCGAGCCACTACAATTGCAACCTTTGCCGTCCCAAGTTGCACACTATATTGTCCAGCAATATTAGCTATTGCCTGAACATCGTCAATCGTTAAGGGTCCAGTATTAAGTTCTATGTGGTTAAGTAGTATAAGGCCACCTGGTTTCCATTCTTCATGTTCTACGACCGCTTCTGTATAATCATAATATCCTTGGAGGATTGCATCACCGGAAGTCGTTACCTCAAATATTGCA
>Ga0210062_1000692_pt1 | contig 10359 bp, 8 predicted proteins | sample Muzzi_CordA_D2_FD_185528 | JGI IMG/M metagenome (GOLD analysis project Ga0210062, IMG submission 185528) | Wetland microbial communities from San Francisco Bay, California, USA, that impact long-term carbon sequestration - Muzzi_CordA_D2 (SPAdes) | ecosystem: Environmental > Aquatic > Marine >...
GGGTCAACGCCGCGATCGGGACGCCGGGGAAGATGTCGCGCAGCTTCGCCAGGTCGGAATATTCGGTGCGGAAGGCAGGGCCCCATTGCGAGATGCAATGTGCCTCGTCGATGGCGAACAGTTTCGGGTCGAGCCTCCCCACCGCCGCCAGCATCTGTCCGGTCATCAGCCGTTCCGGCGACATGTACAGCAGCGTCACCTCGCCGGCCTGCACGCGCCGCCAGGTATCCACATTGGTCTCGCGCGGAATCGAGGAATTGATGGTCGCCGCCGCGACCCCGTTCAGCTTCAGCGCCGCCACCTGGTCCTGCATCAGGGCGACCAGGGGCGAGACCACGATGCTCAGGCCGCCGGTCAGCAGGGCCGGGATCTGGTAGATCAGCGACTTGCCCGAGCCGGTCGGCATGACGGCCAGAACATGCCGTTGCCCCATCAGGGCGGCGATCGCCTCGCCCTGCCCGGGGCGGAAGGTGCCGAAGCCGAAGCGGTCGCGCAATATCGCGATGGTTTGCTGGTCTGCTTGGCCCGACATCCTGTCTCCCGGTTTTTCGCGGCTGAAATCCAGGGTCTGTATTAGCCCGCCCCGGCGGGTCTGTCCAATCGATGGGCGAGGGCGTTGGCCCGCACCGGTTTCGCGCGAAAAAAAAGGGCCGGCACAGTGTTGCGCCGGCCCAGTTGTTGCGGGCTTCAGTGTCAGAAACGGTGGAGAGCCGAGTTCCGTTTACACCTCTTCGTAGCCCGTGATCATCGCCTTGATGTGGGACAGGGGGGTATGTCCCGCGGTCGCGAAATAGACATGGACCACGAAGAACGCCACCATCATGAAGGCTGCCGCGGTATGCGCGAAGGCGACCATGGCCAGATCCAGCCCGCCGAGCCCGAGGGCGGCCCAGTCCGAATAGTAGAGATAGAGCAGCCCGCTTATCCAGATCGCCGGGTTGATGATCAGCTTGACGAACAGATAGGCCAGCCGCTGCAGCGGATTATGCTTGCTCAGCGTGGTCTGGCGGAACGGATGCGGGGCGTCGGCGAAGATGCCGGTCAGGTAATACCGGATCATCGCCAGCAGTTTTTCGCCCGTCGGGATATATTGCTTCCATTCCCCGGTGGTGAAGTGCCAGAAGATGGCAAATACCCACAGGCCGATCAGCAGCCAGGCGGAGGTGGTATGCAGCTCCTGGGCATTTTCGTATCCGAACAGGCTATAGGTCCCGTGGATCTCGAAGCCGGTCGCACCCATGGTGACGATCAGCAGGGCCTGCGCCCAGTGCCAGAAACGCTCGAAGCGCTTGAATACGTATATTCTCTCAGTTTTCATGGCTCTGGGTCCTTCTGGTATGGGCGTAGTAACGCATGCCGCCATGCCCGAGTACGGCGAGCAGGGAAAGCAGGATGACGGTCCAGCCCAGCGTGTCCAGCCAGTCCGTCCGGTCCCGTCCGGGCATGTAGATTCCCGCGATTCCGGCCATCCGCCCGTCGCGGCTGTGGCATTCCTCGCAGGCCACGGCATCTTCCTTGGGGGCGACCATGTGGGTGATGGGCCAGGCCATCTCGGTCTCGACGAAGCCCAGCTCGCCGCTGTAGGTGGCGCCTACGGATTCCATGCCGGCTTGCACGGCCTTGTCCCAGTCGTAGTTGGTCCAGTAGGCGGTGTCGTCCTTGCCCCAGGTATGGACCACGGCCAGGGTCTGGAGGCCCTTGTCGTAGGCCTGTTTGCCGCGCATCACCTTGAACGGCCATATCCGTGAATTCGGATCGTCGGCGCTGCCACCGTACTTGTTGATGGGGACGATTTCGCTGCCGTCGACCTTGTCGCCGAAGAGCGTGTAGTCCACCGTGCCGTCGAACCAGCGATATTCCGGAATGACGTGTTGTTCCCAACGGAAATCGCCCTTCATGCCGGAATAGACCTCGACGCCCTTCTCGTTACGGATATGGAGCGGCTTGCCGTTTTCGTCGAGCCGGCCCGCCGTCGACCAGTCCCACCACATCTTGGTGTCGTAGCCGCCGCGGGCGAACCTCGGCACATGGCAGGTCACACAGGCGATCCTGTCGGTATGGTCGTTCAGCTTGACGTTCGCCGTCGCGGGATGCGGCTGGGCCCCGTGACAGGATTCGCAGGTCGCCCGGCTGCCGTCGGTGCGGCCGGGGATGTCGATGCCGCTGGTATCCTTGGCGTTGGGCGTATAGCGACTGCCCTGCACCGCGTGGGCGTCGGTGCTATGGCAGCTGGAACAGCTGAAGTTCAGCCTGTCCGGGCTCATGTGGATGTCGAGATAACGTCCCGGGTTAACCAGCGAGAGGTCGAGATCGCCATGCTTGACGGCGTTGCCGCCGCCGCCGAGAAAGTGGCAGGTGCCGCAGTTGCGCCGGCTGGTGGGCCCTACATTCTGGGCCACCTTGGCGAGATCCGGCGGCTCTATCATACGGCCGCTGCCGGCGGGCCATTCGGTCGGGACGTAGGCCGGGTGGCCGGCGCCGGCGGGGAACTTGCGGTATTCGGCCGTGGTGTCGTGACAGACCAGGCAGTCGACATTTTCCTCGCTGGCGAAGTCGAAGGAGCCGTCCTTCCAGCCATATCCGATATGGCAACTGGTGCAGCGCGGCTCGTTGGAGACCACCGAACCGCAGAAATTGTTGATGATGTTTTTCTTGCCGAGCTTCTGGCCGGTGGCCGGATTGACCACGTCCCAGTTCCAGTGCTTGGTCTTGTGCAACTGCTTGCTGGCCTCGGTATGGCATAGCAGGCAGGCCCTGGTGACGTCGGGCCCCGTGGCGAAGGGGCCCTTGAGTTCCTTGAATTTACTGTGATCCGCGGTCGAGGCCTCGGTCGCGGCCCCGGCGATGCCGGCCGCGAGGACCAGCGACAGCATGAGCGTCGACATGAAGGCGGCGAGATGGCGCGCGGGTAATATGTTGCAGGTGCGCATTGTCCTGCTCCTCTGTTAAATCCCTGACGAAAAGGCTTGCGGGGGGGCTAGCAGCCCCCGAGATCCTGCAGGCCGCCCTTGCCGGTTCCGCCACCGCCACCGCCACCTGGCTTGCCTTTGACAAGCGGAGGCGCCGGTTTCGAGGCGTCAAAGGTGATGAATTTCTGCTGGTCGGCGGCGACCTTCTGCATGACCGAGGCGACGGTCGAGCCGAAAAGCTGGCCCATCAAGGCGGTGTTCATCAGGCCGATATAGACCTTGCCGTCCTCTTTTTCATAGATGGTGATCGTGCAGGGCATCAGGATCGACAGGATACGTGTCTTGTCGTCTTGCAGGATCGGTTTGGAGTAATCGGGATTGCAGGCTTCGACGAGCAGCACGTTGGGCACCGTCGCGCCGAGCGCCCGGATCGTGTTGGACGGGCTGCGTAGACCGGAAAGGTCCCAGCCGGCCTCTTGCATATTACCCTGGATCCGCGCGGCGGTTTCCTGGATGCCGAAGGGGCTCGGATATTCCTGAATCATCATCGATCCGCCCACTTGCCAGGCCAGCAGACCCGACACCAGGATCCCGGCGAGAAATCCTGAGATTGCCTTTTTCATGATCGGCACTCCTGATAAAAATTAGTGTCCTCTAATATAATATTATGCTAATATATGTCAAGTAAATTATTGAAAAATATACATTTCATATTAATATGCTAATGTATTCGGTCTGCCTGAAATAAAGCAGGACCGGCACAACAACCAAGAGGCGTCGGCTATGACACTCAAAACTTTGCGAATTCTGTGTTCGCATGCATTCGCCGTTACCCTTGGTTGCATCGTTGTCGCCCTGGGAGGCTTGGATGTCCAAGCCGGAGACTCTGATATTGCAGTGCAGCATCTCGACGAGGCGGGGCTCGCCGGATATCGGGAATTCCTGTCTTCGGGGGACCATCGCGCTTTTGCGATCGCGCCGGGCGGTGCCTGGGCGTGGGTGTCGGAGATGCCCGATCCCGACGTCGCCGAGTCAGAGGCCATTCGCAACTGCGCATCGTACAGCGATCAGTCCTGCATCATTTTTGCCGTCGACGGGCAGGTGGTATTCGACCGGGACGCGTGGGCAGCCGCCTGGGGGCCTTATACCGGGTCGCAGGAAGCGGCTGTTCGGCGACCGGGAACGACCCGTGGCACGCGGTTCCCGGATCTGGTTCTGACAGAACCCGGCGGCGACAGGGTGCAGCTGTCCGATCTGGAGGGAAAAATTGTCTTTCTGCATTTCTGGGGCAGCTGGTGCGCGCCCTGCCAGTTCGAGTTTCCCGAACTGCAGGCGCTGTACGATTCCATGAAGGGGGACGAGGGGATCGCCTTCGTTTTCGTGCAGTCGCGCGAGGATATCGCGCGCTCCAGGCGCTGGGCGGAGCAGCGGAAATTCGCGATGCCGTTTTACGATTCCGGCGCGCGGGGACCTTCCGATCACGCCTTCGCCGCCGCCGATGGCGGGACTGTCGACGACCGCATTGTGGCGCCGATTTTCCCGGCCACCTATGTCCTGGACAGCCATGGTCTTATATTGTTCTCGCAGTTCGGACCCCAGAGCCGTTGGACCGAATACGAGCCGCTCCTGCGCCATGCCGCCGCGCACAGGCCGGACTAGTGGAGTGAATCCAACGGATGGTACCCACGGGATCGTGTTTCCCGTCTCTTCGGAGCTTGTGAATCTATCCAAACCATGTCGTTCCGACCTATTCCCGGCGCCGCATGGGGAGAATGAAAAGAAGGTCCACCACAGAGACACAGAGACACAGAGGCGCAGAGATAGCGGTCATTCAGCGATATCCCATTGTTATTAAATATATTGCATTCTCCGCCGCCGCAGAGGGCAGCGACGAAAACTCCACCCCCCTCTGTGTCTCTGTGTCTCTGTGGTAATCCTTCTTTACACCCGTAATACAGTCGATAGCGAAAGATACACAGGCTCTCGGCAAGAGGGCGTGCGCCACGCTTTTCGGGCTTTTCCTGGCGGGCCGGACTCCGGCCGGCACGATGACGACGCCATACTGGCGGGAAACCCGGGCTAGAACCACGGCCAATCTTGTCGCGCCGATTCCATTACCTGCCGTTTTTTCACTCGGCGATGTGGCGCGATCATCCTAATGTTCGCCGGTGCGCAATCCGGGAATTGGGGGCATTATCATGAAAGCAGCCGTCTGCCGCGAATTCGGCAAACCTCTGGTTATCGAGGAGTTGAATCTCGCACCGCCGGGGCCGGGCGAGATCCGGGTAAAGATCGGCGCCTGCGCGATCTGCCATAGCGACATCCACTATGCTGAGGGAGCGTGGGGCGGCGAATTGCCTGCGGTTTACGGGCATGAGGCTGCGGGCGTGGTGGAGGAGGCAGGGCTGGGAGTCGCCACCTTGCGGCCAGGCGACCATGTGGTGGTCACGCTGATCCGGTCCTGCGGCCATTGCCATTACTGCGCCCGCGGCGAGCCCTATGTGTGTGAAACGCAAACCACGTTGGACCAGACCAGCCCTCTCAAGGGCGCAGACGGTGCGCCGGTCGTCCATGGATTGCGCACCGGGGCCTTCGCGGAATATGCCGTGGTGCATGAATCCCAGGCCGTCGCCATCCCGAAGGAAATCCCCATGGCCAGCGCCTCACTGTTGGCCTGCGGCGTCATTACGGGCCTGGGCGCGGTGGTCAATACGGCGGGCGTACGGCCGGGATCGGACGTCGCGGTGATCGGCGTCGGCGGCGTCGGGCTGAACAGTATCCAGGGCGCCGCGATCGCCGGGGCCCGGCGCATCATAGCGGTCGATATCGTGCCGTCGAAGCTGGAGGCAGCAATGCAGTTCGGGGCGACCCATGCAGTCGACGGCAAGGAAAAGAACGCCGCCAAACAGGTCCGTGCGCTGACCGAACGGCGCGGGGCGGACTACGTGTTCGTCACCGTTGGCGCCAAACCGGCGATCGAACAGGCGCTGCGCATGATCGGCTCGGCCGGGAATGTGGTAATCGTGGGCATCCCGGAATCCGGCCTGATGGCGGAGTTCGAACCCGCACGCCTTGCCAGCATCGGGCAGAACATTATCGGCAGCAAAATGGGTTCGACGGACATCCGGAAGGATATCCCCTGGCTGGTCTCTCTCTATCAGCAGGGCCGCCTGAAGCTCGATGAACTGGTTACCGGGCGCTACAAGCTGGACCAGATCAACGAGGCCATCGCATCGACCAAGGGCGGCGAGGCGCTGCGTAACGTAATCGTCTTCGATTGAGAATGCGGCCGTGAAAATCCGTAGCCTGGAAACCTTCAGCAATGAATTCGTTGGCTTCGTGCGCGTGCGGACCGACGATGGCGCCGAGGGTTGGGGGCAGGTCTCGACCTACAATGCCGATATCACCGCGCAGGTCTTCCACCGGCAAATCGCGCCCTGGGCGCTGGGTGCCGATGCGCTGGATATCGACGCGCTTGTCGACCTGATTCCCGAGAAAGAGCATAAATTCCCGGGCTCCTATCTGCGCCGCGCGCTTGCCGGACTGGACACCGCCCTGTGGGACCTGCGCGGCAGGCTGGAAAGAAAAAGCGTCTGTGAACTGCTTGGCGGCACGCCGGGGCCGATCCGGGTCTATGCCTCCAGCATGAAGCGGGACATCGCGCCGGAGGACGAGGCGGCGCGCCTTTCGCGCCTGCGCGACGAGTTCGGCTATGACGCCTTCAAGTTCCGCGTCGGCGCAGAGTGCGGCCACGATATCGACGAGTGGCCGGGCCGGACCGAGGCCATCGTGCCGGCGGTGCGCAAGGCGCTGGGCGACGGCGCGGACCTTCTCGTGGATGCGAACAGCGGCTATTCGCCGGCGCGCGCCATCGAGGTCGGCCGTATGCTGCAGGACCACGGTGTCCGCCATTTCGAAGAACCCTGTCCCTATTGGGAACTGGAGCAGACCAAAGAAGTGACCGACGCGCTGGATCTGGATGTAACCGGCGGCGAACAGGATTGCGACCTGACGATCTGGCGGCGCATGATCGATATGCGCGCCGTCGACGTGGTGCAGCCGGACATCTGTTACCTGGGCGGCCTGACCCGGACTTTGCGGGTGGCCAAGATGGCCGGGGAGGCGGGGCTGCCCTGCACGCCGCACTGCGCCAACCTGTCGATGGTCACAATGTTCACCATGCATCTGATGGGCGCGATTCCGAACGCCGGCCCCTATGTGGAATTCTCGATCGAGGGGCCGGATTATTATCCCTGGCAGGAAGGCCTGTTCGGCGGCTCGCCCTATGCCATCGCCGACGGCAAGGTGACTATCCCGGATGCGCCGGGCTGGGGCGTCGAAATCAACCCGGACTGGCTGGCCGCCGCCGAACACCGGATCAGTGAATTGGACCGAGTATGAAAATCACCGATTTCAAGACCTGGGTCGTTGGCAATCCGCCGCCGCATTTCGGCGGGCGCTATTTCATCTTCGTCAAGCTGACCACCGACAGCGGCATCGAGGGCATAGGCGAGGTTTATGCCGCGACCTTCGGCCCCCATACGGTAGCGCGCATGACCGAGGATGTCTGCGAGCGCCATGTCGTGGGCGCCGACCCGTTCCATATCGAGGCGCTGTGGCGGAATGTATATGGTTCGGGCTATTCGCAACGGCCCGATCTGTCGCTGGTCTCGGTGCTCAGCGGCATCGAAATGGCCTGCTGGGACATCGTCGGCAAGGAAACCGGCAAGCCGGTCTACGAACTCCTGGGCGGCCGGGTACATGAGAAACTGCGCAGTTACACTTATATCTATCCAGATTTCGAAGCTGGCGAGGACGAGGGCTTTTATCACGATGCCGACCGCTCGGCGCAGCGCGCCGCGGAGTATGTGGCGCAAGGTTTCACCGCCGTGAAATTCGACCCGGCCGGCGCCTATTCGGCATTCGATCCGCGCCAGCCATCACTTGAATCGCTCGACCGTTCGGAACGCTTCTGCAAGGCAATCCGCGAAGCGGTGGGGACGAAGGCTGATTTGCTGTTCGGCACCCACGGCCAGTTCACACCCGCCGGCGCGATCCGCCTGGCCAAGCGGCTGGAGCCTTACGATCCGTTGTGGTTCGAGGAACCGGTGCCGCCGGAAATGCCGGAGGAAATGGCGAAGGTCGCACGCGCGACGTCCATCCCCGTCGCGACCGGCGAGCGGCTTTGCACCAAGTATGAATTCGCCCGGGTATTGGAATGCGGCGCGGCGTCGATCCTGCAGATGGCGCTGGGGCGCGTCGGCGGGCTATTGGAGGCCAAGAAGATTGCCGGCATGGCCGAAGCGCATTACGCGCAGATCGCGCCGCATCTCTATTGCGGACCGGTCGAAGGTGCGGCGAATATCCAGATCAGCGCCTGCTCGCCCAATTTCCTGATCCTGGAAAGCATCCAGCAATGGGGCGGGTTCCACGCCGAGATACTCAAGAAACCCATTCAGTGGCAGAATGGCTATGTCATCCCGCCCGCTGAACCCGGCCTCGGCGTGGAGTTGAATGAGGATGTCGCGGACGCGAACCCCTATGACGGAACCGCGCTGCATCTGGAAATGGCCGACCGGCCTTTGTGAGGGCAACCATGGCGACTGGACGTTCGAAAGGAAGAACCCGCAAACGGCGCGCGCCACCCGGATCGGCGCCGGGAACCCTTGTCGCCGACCCGGCGGCGACCCAGCCGACCATCCAGCTTATCGCATACGGCCCGGACGGGTTTGAGGAAAACCTCATTAAGGATGTCGGAGAACTGGAGGCGCTGAGGGGCAGGCACCCGGTCGCCTGGATCAATGTCATCGGTCTCGCCAATATCGACCTCATCCGCGGTCTGGGCGAAATGTTCGACCTGCACGGGCTGGCGCTGGAGGATGTGGTCAATGTTCATCAACGGTCGAAGGTGGAGGAATACGCGGATCATCTTTTCATCGTCACCCGCATGATCGAGGGTGGCTTGCCCCCGACGACGGAGCAGCTTTCGATGTTTCTTGGCGACCGCTTTCTGCTGACCTTCCAGGAAACGCCGGGCGATTGCTTTGAGCCGGTGCGCGAACGCCTGCGCAAGGGGCGCGGGCAGATCCGGAACCGCCTTGCGGATTACCTCGCCTATGCACTTATCGATGCGGTGATCGACGGCTATTTTCCGGTACTCGAAGCCTGCGGCGACCGTCTGGAAGCGCTGGAGGACCGGGTCATGGCGAGGCCGTCGGAAGGCCAGGCCCGGCAGGTGCACGAAATCAAGCGCGAGCTGCTGGTGATGCGGCGGGCGATCTGGCCGCAACGGGAAATGCTGAACGCGCTGACCCGTGAAGAATCGCTGCACATCACAGATCAGACGCGCCTGTATCTGCGGGATTGCTACGACCACACGATACAGTTGATGGATATTGTCGAGACCTATCGAGAGATAGCGACGGGGCTTGTCGACGTTTACCTGTCAAGCGTCAACACTCGCATGAACGAAGTCATGAAAGTTCTGACGATTATCGCCACCATCTTCATTCCCCTGAGCTTTATCACCGGCCTCTACGGCATGAATTTCGATAGCACAGTATCGTCCTGGAACATGCCTGAACTCCGCTGGTACTGGGGCTATCCGATGGCCCTCGGCCTGATGACCGCACTGGCGGCCGGGATGCTCTACTATTTTTACCGAAAAGGCTGGATACTGGGTGGCAACGACGACGACCCATCCGAATAGACCCGCACGGCGCCGCAACGGCCGGGCATTTTCCAACAATCGAGGGTGACACATGAAATATGGCTTCATCGGCCTGGGCAATCTGGGCAGGCATCTGGCGGGCAGCCTGGTCCGCGAAGGGTTCGAGGTTACGGTTCACGACCTGAACAGGGACGCTGCGGCCGACCTTCTGGCGGCTGGCGCATCCTGGGCCGACAGCCCGCGCGCGGCGGCCGAGGCGACGGACAGCCTGATCACCTGCCTGCCGTCGCCCAAGGCCTCGACCGCCGTGATGACCGGCGAGAACGGCGCGCTGGAGGGAATTCCGGCGGGCGGCGCCTGGATCGAGATGAGCACCAACGACGCCCACGAGATCGAGCGCATTGCCGCACTTGGCGCGGCGCGCGGCGTGGTGACGCTGGAAGCGCCGGTGACCGGCGGCGTGCATCGCGCGGCGGCCGGCGAGATCACCGTGCTGGTCGGCGGCGACGAGGCGGTCTACCGGGCGCATCTACCGGCCCTGCAGGCGATGGGGGGCGAGGTCCTGCATATGGGGCCGCTGGGCAAGGCCTCGATCATCAAGGTCATCACCAACATGCTGGCCTTCATTCATCTGGTGGCCGCCGGCGAGGCGCTGATGCTGGCCAAGCGTGGCGGGCTGGACCTCGCCAAGAGCTTCGAGGCGATCCGCGCCAGTTCCGGCAACAGCTTCGTGCATGAAACCGAGAGCCAGGTTATCCTGAACGGCAGCTACAATATCGG
>Ga0210062_1000696_pt1 | contig 10336 bp, 9 predicted proteins | sample Muzzi_CordA_D2_FD_185528 | JGI IMG/M metagenome (GOLD analysis project Ga0210062, IMG submission 185528) | Wetland microbial communities from San Francisco Bay, California, USA, that impact long-term carbon sequestration - Muzzi_CordA_D2 (SPAdes) | ecosystem: Environmental > Aquatic > Marine >...
ATGGCAAAAATTGGCTTAGCAAATACCTCCGATATACGACCTTATAAAGTGGTATTCGCTATGTCTTTGAAGAATAAAAAATATAGATTCATCGCAACGTCTGATTATTACGGGGGAATCAGCAATATTAATTTCAAATAAAGCGGCTCTGAACGCTTAGATTGTGGTTGATAACAAGGCGTGATTCGGATCAAAAGCGGAGCGTACACGATAGTACGAGAGCATTTTGGTTCGAATCACAACGCAGTTATCGGGCACCAGATGAGCGTTCAGAGCCGCTTTTATTTGCCGAACGGGCAATGCGGGTAGGTACACTCCTCACAATCCTTGCAAAGCCCCCCGTGACCCAGAAAGGCCAGTTCCGCCTTGCCGATTTTTTCGCCGGCCAAAATGCGCGGCAACACCAGATCCAGCACCGTGATGCGGTGATATAATCCACAGGCCGGCACCCCCAGCAACGGCACTTCGTCAATATATGCGACCAAAAACATGGCGCCGGGCAGCACCGCCGAACCGTAGTGCATCTCAGTCGCTCCGGCCATGCGGATGCCTTTGCGGGTGACATCGTCCGGATCGACACTCATTCCGCCGCTGAGCATGAGCAGATCGCAGCCCCGCTCCAGATGAGTTTGAATCGCATTGCGGATTAATTCCGCATCATCAGGGGCAAATATTACGCCTTCCAAAGTGCAACCCAGGTCGGATACTTTTTCCGAAAGAACCGGCGCAAAGCGATCTTCGATCAGACCATGATAAACTTCACTGCCGGTAATGACCAACCCCACCCGAGCCTGCCTAAGGGTTTTGACGGACAGGGTTGCCCCGCTCTGACGAGCGATGGCAGCCGCCCTTTCAATCGGTGCGCGTTTCATTATCAGCGGAATGGCCCGGGTAGCAGCAACCAGATCACCTTTTTTAACCAGGGTGTGATTGTGGAGCGTGGCACACATCACTTCCTCGACCATATTAAATGCCGCAAGTGATGCCGTATTTACCGTCAACAGTCCATCGTTGTCGGCGATAAGCTTAATTTTACCCTCTCGCGGATCATCTTGCCAGACGATGCCTTCGCCGGCCAGTCCGGCGGCAAGAATGGCCGCCGCCTGATCTTCATGGATTTCGTCTTCGGCCAGATCAATGGCATAGAGATGGTTTTTGCCCAGTTTTTGAAGGTGGCACAGATCATCATTGCAGACAGTATGACCTTTGCGAAAGGCCGGACCTTTAAATTCGCCGGGACGAATCTCGGTGATGTCGTGTGCCAGTTTCGTTCCAACGGCATCTTTCAGTTTTATTTTTTTCAGCACGGTTTGAACTCCTTTTCAGACCAGCATGGATCCCCGGCATTTGACAAATGCCTTCCATTTTGATCGCCGGAGAGTGCAGTTTGGCGGCTGCGTTCAGGCACCCGATTCATATCCGGCCAGGTGACTTCACGGGCATTTGAAAAATATGCGTCCCCGGCACACAGTCTGCAAAGTGCCCGCCCTTCCCGGTTGATCTCGCGGTGATCTCGAACCACCTGGCCGCACTGATCGCAGACGACTTTGCGCCGGGTGGGGCCGGGCAGGTCAAATTCGCTGATTGCCACATCCACCTGCTGCACCCGAAACAGAACACTGTCCGGCATACGTTGATACGCTTCCAGTTGTTGCGGGTATTTTTGATTGATTTCCGGAGCATAGCTAGGTGCAAGGCTGCGCGCCTCTTCGGTGGAAATCACCCGAAAAGCCCGGCCGGTTTCAAGATTCACAAAAGTGGCGGCCATAATGCCGTAATCCATAAATTTCAGTGATCGGCGCCCCAATTTTACGCCGGTAACATGAGCGACAGCATCCGCCGTGCAGCGATCCATTTCCACATATACAATCAGCTTCTTGATCTGATCCTGGCGGGTGGGTTCCTCCAGGCCGATGAGCCGGCAGCCCAACATGGCCATGCGGACCCCGACTACCTGCCCGGGGCAAAGGTGTCCGTGGACTTCAGCCGCGCTTTTCAGCAAAGACTCAAATGGAAGCATGCCGGTTAGAACCTCAATGCGGGCTGATGATATTTGCTCCAATTCAAATTTAACACCTGGTCCCGTTAGTAAATGAGGTTTTAGGGTTTCCAAATTCCGCCCCTTATGTTAATACTAACATAACAGATGTCAAAAAAAATGCAACGTCGTTTTATGCGCATCTATTACATAAATCCACTGTGAGCGAAAATGACTTAGATCAAAAAATACACTACTTCATAACGTGTCACTTGAAGCCATTTCATAAAGATGTTCCGATAGTTTAAGTTACCGATATCCGAACGCGGTGTATGCTCGCAGGTTGCCTTCGCGTCGTTTTTAGGGACGGCTCAGTATAACTAGTTTATTCGTTGTCTGTCCGGGAATATGGTTCAGGCGGCTGAGGTCTTTTTTTGAGCAGGCTAAAATAAAAGGTGCTGGATTCGCCTTTAACACTTTCAGCCCAGATTTTGCCGTCATGGGCCTCGATGATTGCCTTGCAGATGGCCAGACCCAGGCCGGTGCCTTCGGGTTTGCTGATTCCGGCTGAAGGCACGGTGGAAAATTTTTTGAAAATAGTTTTAAGATTTTTGATAGAAATACCAACACCCTGGTCCCTGACGCTAACCGTCACATGTGTTGGGCCTTCTTCAATTGCGATATTGATTTCAGTCTCCCGGTCAGAAAATTTGATGGCGTTTTCAATCAGGTTGACCAATACCTGCTCGATGCGTTCCAGATCCATTTCCACCAGGATATCACGGGGATTTTCATAGTTGATGGCGATATCTTTTCCAATTGATAAGGGGCTGATGATTTCGACGACCTCCTCGATTAACACGCTCAAATTAGCCTGATCAAAAGACCATTCCGATTTCTGGGCCTCGATTTTGGTATAATCAAACAGATCCGATACCAGGTGAATCAAGCGGGCCAGATTTTTATCGATAATTTCAAGATAATTGCGGTTGTCTTCCTTTTTAATCGTGCGGTTGAGGTAATCGATACCGCCGCGCACGACCGTCAACGGGGTTCGCAGCTCGTGGGACATATTGGCCAGAAAATCCGATTTCAGCTTGTCCAGGGTTTGCAGCTCGCGGTTGGCATCCGACAGTTCCTTGGTGGCCTGGGCGATCCTTTCCTGCAGATGATCTCGACCGATCGTCAGGCTCTGTGCCATAGTGTTAAACCGTTGGCCCAGTTTTTCAAATTCATCACCGGTCTTGATATTGACGCGGGCCGCCAGATTTCCTTTGCCGATTTCTTCGGTCATTTCTTCCAGACTTTTCATCGGTTTGATCACGAACCGACGCATCAGTACAAATAGGGTGAAAATCGTCATAAAGATGAGACCGGTCCCCGCGATCGCCAGTTTCAGTTGATTCTTGCGGGCAGCCGACATCATTTCCCCGACGTTTAGAAACACGCTCAATCCGCCCCGGACCGTATGGACGGCATCTCCTTCCCGGTTGTGGCATTCCAGGCACTGCTTTTCCAGATAAAGCGGCACCATGTACTGAAAATACTGCTTACCGCCATTGTCGGCAAACCTGAAGGTTTCATTCACTTTCCGGGTCCGGAATAAATTAATGGCCTCCCTTTCAAACCCGTCCGGTGCGTTTTCAGGATTCAGGGGGTTTAAACTGGCCAGTCGAAAGCGGTAAAGATCCTGACGGGTTGAATATTGGGAAAGTTTCCGGGTGACCATTGCGGGAGTGAAGCGCTGGTATAAACCCCGGGATGTTTGCAGTTTGTCGTCAAAGAAACAGGCAATATCCCTGGCGCCCCGGCTTTGCAGGTCGACCAAAATGCCGCCGCAGTCGGTGACCCACTGACGGGTCAGGACAATTTGTCTTGCTAGAATTCGGGCCTGATTCACTACCTGATTATCAGACTGTTGTTTATTTTGAAAGCCGGCCCAGACGAATATTATTCCCAGAGAGGGAAAAATGATGAGGACAATGCAAAGAAAAAATTTCCATTGGAGTGAGACACGAAACTTTTTCACAGCCAAATCTCCTGCAAGGCTTTTTGAGGGTTGAGAAAGTATCGGCCGCTTTCGTATGAATAAAACCTGAGTGGATGCTGAAAGGTGTTCCACCTCGTTGTGCTTTAATACCCGAATTTTAAAAGTGCGTCAATCCTTGCCTCAGTGCGCGGGCGGTGTCAGATAGAGTGCCAACTGGTTCAAATAGAAGCGATCTGCTTTCCCGGATATGGCACCAGAATCCATGGGGGTGTAATAATTAGGTTAAATGTGTAACGATGTTGCTGCTGATTAAAAATTTCCTTGCACACCCAGCACGGGAGTGCCAAAGTGAAGTCTATGTCGAGTGTGACCAAATCCTCTAAATATCGCATCCTTGTCGTTGACGATGACAAAGATATCGTCCAGACCATCAAAGGGAATTTGGAACTGGACGAATATGAGGTTTTGACGGCCTATGACGGTCGCACCTGTCTGCAATTGGCCCGGGAACACAGGCCGGATTTAATTATTCTGGACCTGAATCTGCCGGATCTGGACGGGATCAAGGCTTGTCAGATCATGCGGCGTGAATTTGATTTTCCCATCATCATGCTGACCGCCAGAGACGGATTGGCTGATAAGGTGCTGGGACTCGAATGCGGCGCCGATGACTATATTGTCAAACCTTTTAATTATCTAGAGTTATCCGCCCGGATAAAATCCATTTTTAAGCGCCTTGCCAGAAGCCTGGTAAACGACCAGTATGAATTCAAGGACCTTAGCATCAATTTCAAATCCCGCACCATCAATGTGCGCGGCTCGAATGTGAAACTGACCAAAACCGAATTCGAGCTTTTGGCGCTGTTTGTTTCTTATCCCGGCGAAGTGCTTGCCCGTGATTTTATTCAGCAGCAGATCTGGCGTGATTCCCAGCTGTATCAAAGCAGCCGGGCCGTGGATGTCCACGTGCAGCGTCTCAGAAAAAAAATCGAAGCCGAAGTCGATAAGCCGGAATATATTCATACCGTGGCCGGGGTGGGGTATAAGTTTCAGGCGGGGTAGGTGACGGATGCTTGTTACTTGATGCTGGTTGCTCGATGCTGGATACTGGATGCTGGAATAATCAGGTATAGGGTTGAAGGTAGATGGTAGAAGGCTTGTGGCATGGGGCAGAGGGCACAGCGCACAGCGCAAAGGCGGATGACAGGTGGCTCAATTTCAGGTTTCTGGATGCTGGTCACAGGTTGCTAAATTTGATATACAGTGGGCAAATGAATTCCGTCATCTTGCTTCTGAAATCTGACTTCACGGTCCGCTCTAAGCTGTAGGGAATAGACCGATGACTCAGAAGAATCGTCAGCAACCTAAGACCCAATACGGTATCAAATTTTTTTGGCGTATCGAGTATCCAGTAACCAGCATCAGCTAATTCAAAGGCAGCACGATTCATTTACCTCCCGCGTAAATTATTGAGGCTATAATGATCCAACTGAAACTACGGTCAAGCCATTGGATCGTTGATGATGACGGCAATATCATCATCGGCAAAGGCCGCGCCGAAATTCTGGAAAACATTGAAAAGACGGGCTCCATCAACCAGGCCGCCAAGGTCATGAAAATGTCTTACAAAGGGGTCTGGAGCAAAATCAAAGCCACCGAAAAGCACCTGAACCAAAATATCGTTTACTCCGACCGTAAACTAGGCACCCGCCTGACCCGGAAGGGCAAAGCACTGCTCGAAAAATATAGGCTTTTGGAAGACAAATGCGTGCACTCGGATGATAAAATCTTCAGCGAAATTTTCAAATAATTTATCCATTAATTAATCCGCCTTGAAAAATAGCGAAATCAACATTATAGATTCGTTTTAATAACTTAAAGAATTTACTAGATCTAAGCGCCCGCGGATTAATTATCCTATGCTGCGCATATTTTTCTTTTTTGTTTTTAATTCAAATCAGCTGCTGATGGTTTCAAAAATCAAATATGGGTTATCTACACCTGACCGGTTATTTTTCAGGGCGGGGTAATTAGATCCCAGATATTTATTTTCCCCTATTATCCTATCAGTGTCACCCACTAAGAAAACTTAATTCTTTTAAAGTATATCCGAAATGAGCGTCCTTTTGCTCAAATCGGATGTTACAATTTTTACATTTCCGTTGCTTGACGAATCCATTGAATTTCTTTAACAATTTCGTATAACAGACGATCTGCCGACTTCTCAATTTTATTAAAGCGATCGACTTCTTTTTATCGCTTGTCAAATTTTCAGCGGTGAATAAGTGCAGCCTGAATTTATAATTTACGGAAACTAAATTCTGGATAGGAGGGCATATGAAATCGGCCGGCCATGCATCGAAAGAGAGAAAGCCCGCCTGGCGAAAAGCGGTTAAACCCGTTATTCTCATCATAATAGGTATTGTTATCGCTTTTCCACTGTTCAGCATGAGTTATTATACTATGGTTCGCACTTCCACGCCGGAATTTTGCGCCACCTGCCACGAAATCCAATCCGCTTACAATACCTGGAAAACCTCCACCCATTTCAATAATGCCCAGGGCTTTGTGGCGGACTGCATGGATTGCCATCTGCCGGCCCCCCATGACACCTTCAACTTTTTCTACCAGAAGACTTTCCACGGCATCAAAGACGTCATCATTCACTTCTTACAGGATGATTACGATCGGGAAAAAAATCGTGAAGCGGCCTATGCTTCTTTTAAAAATGAACAATGCATGAAGTGCCATCGGAATCTGCTTTATATTCCGGACAAGCGCGGCGCCATGCTGGCCCACCGAACCGTCGTCTACCCGCGACCGGGCTATGAAAAAAAATGTGTGGACTGCCACCGTCCCCTGGTTCATATCCCGCGACAGGGGTATAAATACAAACAATTCGGTTAACCGGTCAACGGACAGGCGTTAAAGACAAGTCTGATCTCTAAGCCGGATAATGCAAATAAATCACAATTAAGACTCAATGAAAGGGGGCAGAATATGAAGAAGCTTTTTTATATCGTCGCGCTTACGGTCGCAGCGGCCGGGCTGACAGCAGCAGGGTTCGATCTTGCCGATGCCCAGAGCAGCGGAAATTTCCCCAAAGAAAAGGAGTTTCGCATTGTTCGCAGCATGGCACCGCAAGCGGTCGCTTGTCTGGAGTGCCATAAAAAAGAGCACCCCGGAATTTTCGATGACTGGGCCCAGAGCCGGCATGCCAGCGCCAACATTACCTGCTACGACTGCCACAAGGCCGAAGAATTTGATCCGGATGTCAGCCAGGAGCACTATAAGCAGTACCAGCGCTCCGATATGAAATACGGCACCCAGGAATACAAGGTGCCGGTGGCTGCCGCGGTCAGCCCCAAGGATTGTTCGCGCTGCCATCCGGATGAAGCCCAGCAGTACAGCCAAAGCAAGCATGCCAATACCCTGGAGATCATCTGGAAAATCGATCCCTGGCTGAACCAGGGCATGAACAGCGATTTAGAAAGAACAACCGGATGCTACGTCTGCCACGGCACCATCTTAAAAGAAAAAGAAGGCACGTTGGATCCGATGACCTGGCCGAATGCCGGTGTGGGACGCTTGAATTTTGACGGCAGCATGGGCAGCTGTACATCCTGCCATACCCGGCATCGCTTCTCGGTCATGGAAGCCCGCAGACCGGAAGCCTGCGGCCAGTGCCACCTGGGACCCGATCATCCCCAGATCGAAATTTATATGGAATCCAAGCACGGTGACATATACACGGCGCACGGGGACTCCTACAACTGGAACGCCGCCCCGGGCATCTGGACACCGGGGGTTGACTACCGGGCACCGACCTGCGCCGCCTGCCACATGTCGGGCGCCGGTCCGGTGCTGACAAGCCATGACGTTACCGAGCGGCTGGCCTGGGAAACCCAGGCGCCTTTGACCGTTCGACCCGGTGATTTTAAGCCCTTCCCGGCCAAGACGAATTACGAGGTCGAGCGGCAAAAAATGAAAGACATTTGCCTGCAATGCCACGGCGACACCTGGGTGGACGGCCATTTTGTCAGACTGGATAAGGTCGTCGAAGAGTACAATGACATCTACTTCAAGCCGGCCAAAAAGATGCTCGATGATTTGTATGCCAAGGGCTTGCTGGACAAAACCAAGTTCTTTGACGAGCGTCTGGAAGTCGAGTTCTACGAGTTGTGGCATCACGAAGGGCGCCGCGCGCGCTTTGGCGCCGCCATGATGGCACCGGATTACGCCTGGTGGCATGGTTTCTATGAGTGCAAAAAACGCTTTATCAACTACTTTGAAGAGGCCAATGATCTGATAGAGCACAACCAAAAGGCCTATCGGGCCATGGATTTTCCGGCTGCCACCGGCAATACGACAAGGCCCAAAGAACTGTTTCCATAATAAAATTAGCAATCCGCCATACGCGTTTAAAAAAGTCCGCTTTTTAAAGTCAGAAGCGGACTTTTTATTCGGAAAAAACTGTTTGACAAAAATACCACACCGTGCCAATTATACGTGCAGTCAGTTTTAGATGCCGCTTGCCCATATCGAAATTTGATGCTGACACACATCCCAAATGAAGCAAATCACCCTCGAAATTTAAAATTTAAGCTGTATATATGGTTCCTTGATCTATCCACAGGGAGGTCGTCACCAGCGAAATTAATTGATTGAAATCACAGGGAGAATCAAATTGATGTGGCCAAAGGATTCATTAATAGCATCTTTCTGTTGGGCAGTGGCATGCGTTTGTCTATTTTTAAGTTTAGAGGCTCAGGCAAGTGAAAATAAAACCTGTCTCAAGTGCCACAAATACCGCTTTATCGGTAGAATTGATGAAAACGGCAAGCGAATCAATTATAATGTGGATGAATATACCTATGAGAAAAGCCTTCACCAAAATGTCGGCTGCGAAGACTGCCACTCCTATATCACCAAAATTCCTCATGACCAGGTCACAGAAGCAGTAAATTGTGCCAAAAAATGTCACATTAAACCGCCCTTTGCCGCCGATAAGTTTTCACATCAAAAAATAGTTAATACGTTCAATGGCAGCGTGCACGGAATTCGACCGGACGATCCGCCGGAAATGAAAAAAGCCAAGCCCGACTGCAAATTTTGTCATCTCAATCCTCTATATACACGGGTTGATGAGGCGACGATATCCTTTGACGTTACCCTGAAACGCTGCTTAAACTGCCATCCGGAAAAAGGCGTCACCCAGGCTTACAGACACATCACGCACCGCCTGCGAAAAAAAACCTCCCGCACCCCGCAACAGATCGTCCAATTATGCAGTAAATGTCACCAGGATAAGGAGTTAATGAAAAAAGTAGGCGCCAGCAAAGAAAGCCTGGATGCCGTAGATGCCTACAACCGGTCGATTCACGGAAAGTCGATCATGTTGGGTTCGCAGAAAGCTGCCGACTGTATCAGCTGCCACGCGTCGAACTTACTGCATGACATATATAAAAAAGATAATAAAAAAGCGACCATTTACAAAGACAATCTCATAAAAAACTGCAAACAGTGCCATGCCAAAACCAACAGTTGGTTTATCCAGATCGCCGTTCATCCGCGCCCTAAACCCGAGGGCAACCCGATTGTTCATTTTGCCGGCATTTTCTTCCGACTGGCGCTTTATGGATCGCTATTCAGCCTGGTGGGCTTGCTAATGCTGGAGACGCGCGGCCGAAAGAAAGATGGCGTTAAATTTCTCTTGAGGCATGGGACGAGCTGGCGCGGAAAAGGCTCACGCCGTAACGGAAAAAAGCGCGATGCCTGAGGACCCGACTCTGATCAAACTTCTTTAAAAGGCCGGCCGGGATTTGCCCGATACCATGTTTTACTGGTGCAGTGGATTTCTTATTTTCAGGAGGTTTTATGTCAAATTCATCGGAAACAATTGCTGCTGCCGCTGAAAAGTCGGCGACCGAAGACGAATACTTTACCTATGTCGAAGGTGTGGGCAACATCCCCAGAGATATTTATAAATCCGTCACATCGGATCCCTTGGGAACTTTGCCCCGATTCTCCGTTCATATCGTCATCCAGCACCTGCTGATTGCAATTACTTTTCTGGTGCTGGTTGCAACCGGGTTGCCGGTTTATTTCAGCGATATGTTCTGGGCGCCGTATGTCATATCCGTTTTTGGCGGGGCCGACACAGCTAGGATCGTACATCGAATCGCGGCATTTGTGATGATGTTTACCTGTGCCTACCATCTCGTAACGGTCATCGGCGGCACGCTGCTCAAGGTAATCAACAATGAATTTGATTACAAGCGAACCATCATTCCGCGGTTGAAAGATCTTTTTGACCTGATTCACGACATCAAATACTTCCTGGGGCTTGAGCCGTATCGGCCTAAAAT
>Ga0210062_1000698_pt1 | contig 10312 bp, 9 predicted proteins | sample Muzzi_CordA_D2_FD_185528 | JGI IMG/M metagenome (GOLD analysis project Ga0210062, IMG submission 185528) | Wetland microbial communities from San Francisco Bay, California, USA, that impact long-term carbon sequestration - Muzzi_CordA_D2 (SPAdes) | ecosystem: Environmental > Aquatic > Marine >...
CAGCTTGCCGCCCAAGGACTTTCGTCGACAAAATTTGCCCTGTATCGCTCTGTACCGGAAAACGGTCGTATTTATGACAAGGTAATCAAGGCGCTCGACGATTTAAACCTAACCCATATTAAGGATGTAAAGACCAGTGAATTATCATATGGTGAACAACGGCAACTAGAGATCGCTTTGGCTTTGGCGGTCGATCCAAAGGTACTGCTGCTGGACGAACCGGCAGCCGGTCTCGCTGCGGCAGAAAGAGTCGAGATTGCGGCGCTGATCCGCAGTTTGCCGGCTGAACTAACGGTCGTGTTGATCGAACACGATATGGATCTGGCGCTTGGCCTGGTCGATTGGGTGACGTGTCTTCATTACGGGGCGGTCATTGTTGAAGACGCCCCCAAACAAATTCGTGAAAATGAACAGATTCGAGAAATCTATTTAGGAGTCGGTTAGCGATGCTTGAAGTTCAGAACGTTCACAGCTACTACGGCGGCGCTCACGTTCTCCACGGCGTATCCCTCGTCATACCTGATCGCACCGTGGTCGCTCTCCTGGGCCGCAACGGTATGGGCAAAACAACCTTATTGCGCTCAATTATGGGCACAGCGCCCCCAACTGTTCAGAGTGGCAGTATTCGCTATCAGGGGGAGGAACTGCTGGGACAGCCGCCCTTTAAAATTGCTTCCCTGGGGCTTGGTCTTGTTCCCCAGGGTCGCCGGATCTTCCCTTCTCTCACTGTAGTTGAAAATTTGACCATGGCCAGCCGCTCCGAAACCGAGACTGGTAATGGGAGGATTGTCTGGGATCTGGATCGGGTCTATGAACTCTTTCCCCGTCTGGCTGAACGCAAAAAACATTTCGGCAACCAGCTCAGTGGTGGTGAACTACAAATGCTGGCCATTGCCAGAGCCTTGATGACAAATCCGGAGTTGTTGCTCATGGATGAGCCATCAGAGGGGCTGGCTCCGCTACTCGTGCAAAATCTGCGAGACAAAATATTGGAGCTAAAAGCGTCCGGCCTGCCCATTTTCCTGGTCGAACAAAACTTGGGGTTGGCTCTGGCTGTGGCCGATGAAGTCTACCTGATGGAGAGTGGCCAGATTGTTTACAAAGGCCATCCTGAGGAGTTAGCAGCTGACGACGAAATCAAATATAAATATCTGGGGGTATAAAACACCATGCGCGCTATGGCCGTGACAGATTATGAGGCACCTCTAGAACTTATCGACCTACCTGAGCCCCAGATGAATCCCGGATTTGTACTGCTGCGAATTTTGACCTGCGGCGTATGCTTTAGTGACTACAAAACCTCCAGGGGTCTGATGCCCTACTCGTCAACCTTGCCTCTGCCGCACGTTCCGGGCCACGAAATTTGCGGCGAGGTGGCGGCAGCCGGTCAGGAAACCGGCTGGCAGGTGGGAGATCGGGTGGTCGCCTATCATTATTGGCCTTGTGGTCGCTGCGCTTTCTGTCTGAAAGGGTTAGAAAATCTGTGCATAAATTTGGTCGCGTGGACCGGCTTTACCCACCATGGCGGTTTTGAAGAGTTTCTGGCGGTCCCGGCTGATCGTCTCTTACGAGTACCCGATAACGTTTCTTCGGAGCACGCTGCTCCCGCCACCTGCGCTTCGGGAACCGCCTATCGGGCAGTGGTAACCCGAGGCCGGGTAGAGGCAGGCGAGACCGTGGTGGTAATAGGCTCCGGGGGGGTGGGTCTGCAGGCCATCCAGTTTGCGCAGGTAGCTGGCGCCTACACGCTAGCCGTAGACATTGATACTCGGAAGTTAGAAGCAGCCCAACAGTTTGACGTGGCCGGTGTGGCCCTGGGCAACGAAGAAGCCCAGGCATGGGTCGACAATTTCACCAAGGGTGTAGGAGCGGATCTTATCATCAATACCGTGGGGCACGCTGATGCCTTCGATCTAGCGGCGCAGTTGGTGCGTCGGGCAGGTCGAATCGTCGGAGTTGGCTACGCTGCGGGTAACTACGCCCAATTCGAAATGGCTTCAATGGTATTGGATGAAATCGAAATCATTGGCAGTCGCTATGCCCTCAGGTATGAAATGGAAAGGGTCTTGAATCTATTTGGGGAAGGGAAAATAAAAGCAGTGGTCGATGAGGTTTTGCCTCTGGAAGAAGCTAATGAAGCCTTTAGACGCCTGGAAACTGGTGAGGTTGTGGGTCGAACCGTCCTGCGGGTCAACAATTAGCACTTGCCCGTTATTAACTTCGCATTTGTGAACGGTATGTAAAGCGGATAATAGCTAAATAAGTGCGAAGTTACGAAGTGCAGCTTTGCTGTATTTCTTGATAAGCACTTAGAAAGGACAGAATTTACAGATGACCGTTATTGCTGAACTGGTAGAAATGAATTTCGTGTGCAGAACCGAGTCACTTGACTCTGGCCACGTGTTTATCGGTGATGAACCAGAAAAATTTCATGGTCAAAACAAAGGGCTCAACCCCTTTGCCCTTTTACAATCTAGTTTGGCCAATTGAACGATTGTTACACTCGTGGGCGTGGCCCACGAAAAGAATATTGCCCTCGATGGGGCCAAGGTCCGAGTAGTTCATCAGCAAAACATCTTAGATTGCTACGGGCCATTTGATCCCAGACAACGGGGGCTCAAGATTACCAAGTTACGCCGGCATATCGAAGTCACAGGTGAGCTTAGTAAAGAGGATGTAGAGATCTTACTCTGGGGAGCTAATCACTGCCCGGTCTCCAATTCGCTGGAGGGAGCCATAGAAATCGAGACCAAAATAAAGCACGTCAAGTGATATCACCTCCCCAAATAATGGTTTATTAATTTCGGAGGTTAATACGTGAGCATTGATCTGGTTGTGCGAGATGCAATCATTGTTTCACCCTCCGCCCGCATCCGGGGGGATCTACTGGTTTCCGGTGGGCGGGTGGCCGGAGTGGTGGCAGCCGGCGCGGGTGAAGGAGCGGAGGTGGTGGATGGCTCCGGGCTATATCTGCTGCCCGGCGCGGTCGACCCCCACGTTCACTTACAGGACCCCGGCCTGACTCACCAGGAAGATTTTACGACGGGGACCGGCGCAGCCGCAGTTGGGGGGGTAACAACCGTCGTTGAGCATCATCGCAGTCTTCCTTTTGTGCTTACCGCCGACATCCTGCGCGATAAGGCTACCTATCTGGCCGACCGGGGCTTGATCGACTATGCCCTCTTTGGCGGCGTCGAACCCGATAACATCGATCAACTACGCCCGATGTGGGAAGCCGGGGCTGCCGCCTTTAAGATTTTTACCTGTAAGGTCCACGGGGTTTCGCCGATCTATCCGGCTAAAATGCTGGAGGCTTTTCGTGAACTGGCTTCCTTTGACGCGCCGGTGCTGGTCCACGCCGAAGATGATACCATCCTCGATGCCAACGCAGAACATCTTAAAGCCGCCGGACGTAAGGACTTTGGGGTAATACGGGAGTGGCGCACCCGTGAAGCAGAGCAAGTGGCCGCAAGCACGACCGCCCTACTGGCTCGCTTGACCGGCTGCCGGGTCATCATTGCCCACGCCAGCCAGCCGGTCATCTGCGATTTAATCAATCGAGAACGTGTCCTTGGGGCCAAGCTTTGGACAGAAAGCTGCCCGCAGTATTTCTACTTGACGGAAGATGAGATCGATGAACGCGGCCCATGGTGCAAATTCACTCCACCCGCCCGAGACCAGGCTTCCGCCCTTGAAATGTGGGATCGGCTGGAGGCGGGCGACATCGATATGATCTGCGCCGACCACGCGCCATCCACCCAGGAAGAAAAATCGAAAGGGTTGGATGACATCTGGGAAGCACCGTTTGGCCTACCGGGGGTGGAAACAGTCTTCCCCCTGATGCTGACCGGAGTCAATGAAGGGCGCCTCAGTTTAGAGCGATTGGTGGCTGCTCGCTCGCAGATACCGGCCCAGGTTTACGGGCTGTGGCCTCGCAAAGGCAATTTGAATATCGGGGCCGATGCCGACTTCATTCTGGTTGATCTGGACGCTGAAAAAACTTTGAAGAATGAAGACATCGTGGCCAAAGTCGGGTGGACGCCTTATGAAGGTCGCACCGTGAAAGGGTTACCGGTTAAGACCTTTGTACGCGGCCAGCTCGTCGCTGCAGACGGCCAACCCGTGGCCCAACCGGGCTGGGGCCAATTCTTACCCGGACCGGGGGCCAAACATTAGAACTCCCTTGATTAATTATCACTAAGATTTGACGAAAAGAGATAAATCTCTGTTATGGATCGATTTGCTCATGGGCCATTTCATGTTAGCTACGAAGGCCGTGTTGATTTCAATGAATTACGGCGTAAGCGTGTGGCAAAAGCTCAAGCCGAACGCGACAAAGCGCAGCTCGACGCTCTGTTGGTTTGGAAGGATGAAAACGTTCGCTACCTGACCGATCTGAGGCCACAACTGATTGCCGGCAAGACCACTGCTCTCAATGGTGCCCTGCTGGTAGGCAACCAGGCCCCCACCCTGTTCTGTTCCGGTGGCGAACGTGATCGGGTAGATCGCACCATGCCCTGGATCGTGGAGGCCCACACAATTCCCATCATTGAAGAGAAGGCCCTCATTGAAGGCTTTGTCAAACAAATTTTGGCGCCCGTCTTCCGCCAATATGGTCTAAGCGACGCCCGTCTCGGAGTGGATGAAGCCAACACTATGCTTATGCAAGCTATACGCGGCCATTTGCCGAAATTGGTCATTGAAGATGGGGACACCCCTATGCAGCAAGCGCGGCTGATCAAGCTGCCGGAGGAGATTATGCTGTTAGAGGAAGCTGCGGCCCTGGCCGACGCAGTCACCGCCACCGCGGTGGCTACGGTAGCGGACGGAGTCCGGGAGTGCGAGGTGGCGGCTGAAGCGATGCGCACCTTATTCCGCCTGGGAGGTGAATACGCCCACGTGATGACCCCTTTTGTGGCCTCAGGTGAGCACATGGCTCCGCCCCATCGGATTTGCAGCGATAAGTTGATCCGCTCAGGCGACGTCGTCTTTATAGACATTGGCGCCAACTGGAACGGTTATTTTGGCGACGTTGCCCGGACGACTATCTGCGGCCAACCCTCCCGGCAGCAAAAAGAGATTTTTACCGCCGTCTACGAAGGTTTGCAGGCCGGCATCGCCGAGATGCGGCCGGGTAGAACCAATCAAGATGCTGCTCAGGCTATCATCAAGGCGGCCAATCGATACGGCCTGGGCGACCGCTTTCTGTCCCTCTTCATTGGTCACGGAGTTGGCATCGGGGCCAACGAACCCCCATATATTGGCGAAACCTTACCCGGCGCACCGGTTTACGAGTTCCAGCCGGGTATGGTCTTCGCCGTCGAACCTTTGATCTGGGTGGAAGGCGTGCGCGGTGGCGGCGGTGTGCGCCTGGAAGATCAGGTCTTAATCACTGACGAGGGGCCGCACGTGATGTCGCGCGCTCCTTTTGAAGATAAACTGATGCTTTGAGCGGTCTGTTTGGCACAGGACCAAGGAGGGCAATGATGAGTTCTAAAGACAGTGAAAACAACGGCGATCAATTTCTCCTCACTGTTTTTTTGAAGCACGACCAAAGTAAAACCCTGGATGAGATTCTTGAGCATTTGAACGAGACGGGATTCTGGCAGAAATTCCCGCCCGAAGGCATCGAGGTAGCGTCATGGTACGTTATGATGGGCATTGGCCAGGTAGTCACCTTGCGAGTTCCGCCGGCCAGGCTGCGGGAAGTCAATGTCGCCATTGAAAAGAATGCCTGGGGAGCGTTTAGGACTGAATTTTACATCACTTACGATTTTGTGCCGGCCTGGCAATCGTACCGGGCCAAAACTCTAAATGAGTAGAACAGAGCCAAACCATCAGAGGAAGAAGATGACAACCCGAATCTATCCAATTAGCTTACCCTTTCAGTTGCCAATCAACGCGGAAAAATCCGTCGAGCGACTGGTCCACGCCTACATCGTGGTAGGAGAGCAACTGGCTGTGGTGGATACCGGCGTCGCCGCCAGTCACCACACGATTGTCGAAGCTCTGGCTGAGTTAGACAAATCCCCAGCAGAGGTGGCCTGGATTGTGAATACCCACGCTCATCCCGACCACGCCGGTGGCAATCGTCAGTTTCAAGAAAGCGTGGATCCAAAATTTACCTGCCACGTCAAGGCGGCCCGCTGGATTGAAGATATGGACCTGCAATTCAAGGAACGGCCTATTTATGGCTTCGACAGCCTGGTGGGCGGTTCCGTGCAGGTAACGCGCCAGCTAGAAGATGGGGATGAGATCGATCTGGGTGATATGACATTGCAGGTTATCTTTACTCCCGGTCACTCACCCGGTTCTATCTCGCTCTTTTGCCCTCAAGACGGCACTCTTCTTACCGGCGACGCCATTCCGCCGACAAACGGTTTGCCCTTATATTACCATCTGGCCGAGTCCCGTCAATCGCTACAACGATTAGCCAGGCTGCAAAATGTGAAAACAATGTATCACTCTCACCTAGCGCAGCCCTTCACGGGTCCAGACATTGCTAAGGCATTTCAGGATGGCCTGGCTTATCTGGACCAGATGGATGAAGCCGTTAGTCAGGCCAAACAGTCTCTCGCAGCAGAGGCCACCATCGAGGAAATAACCCGGGCAACTTTGATTCAAATGGGTTTCGATCCTCCTCCGGTAATGCCGCTGACGATGGCTACGGTTAAGGCTCACCTGGGATAGACGATGACCATCGCTGAGGAAAAGTTGACAAACATGGACGAACAGAGCATCGGGTTTAAGAATTTTGAGTACCTGGCCCCGGCTACGGTGGGCGAAGCGCTAAGTCTGCTAAGCCAAACCGGAGCCAGACTCGTGGCCGGGGGCACCGATTTACTGAATCAGATGAGGGCCGGCGCGATTTCGCCGCAGTATCTGGTTGACCTGGCCGGCCTTGGCCTGAACTACGTTCGGGAGGATGGCGGGGTAATCAAGATCGGGGCAATGACGACGGTAGCAGATTTATTGGCTTCAGGAACCGTGCGCCGTGACTTTGCCTGTCTGGCCGAAGCCGCAGCCGAGTTAGGGGCGATCCAGTGTCGGAACGTGGCCACCATTGGCGGCAACCTCTGCTCCGCCGTGCCGTCGGCCGACCTGGCTCCACCCCTACTGGCATTGGGCGCTCAAGTGAGAATTGCAGACCAAAATGGGGATAGGGTGCTGCCGTTGGAAAACTTTTTCACCGGTCCCAGGCAAACCGTTCTGGGCGCAAACGAGATTTTGGTCGAGATCCAGATTCCCCCTCCATCCCCGCCTACGGGCACAAGCTTTATGAAACTGGGGCGGCGGCGAGCAATGACTCTGGCCATCGTCAATGCCGCGGCCCTGGTGTCGTTGGCCGAAGATGGTCACACCGTTGCAACCTGCCGCATCGCCCTGGGCGCGGTTGCGCCCACTCCGCTGCGGGCCAGCCAGGCCGAAGCTATCCTCCAGGGGCAGGAGCTTTCTGAATCCTTGATCGATGCCGCCGCCACTCTGGCGGTTGGTAACACTGCACCTATCAGCGACCTGCGAGCGACAGCGGCCTTCCGGCGAGAGATCAGTCGGGTTTTGGTCAAGCGAACGCTCCTGGAGGCGTGGCGCAAAGCACTGACAGCGGAAGAACACCTCCAGATAGGGGACCTCGCCGGAGTTGGCCCTCACCAACCCCATACCCCGGGAATGAGGCAAGCAAATAATGACCGGCCCGCCCCCGGGGGTCTTATCACGCTGGATATCAATGGCCGTCCGGTGCAGGTTAAGGTCAAGCCACAGGCGCTGCTGGTGGATGTCCTGCGCGATCAACTGGGGTTGATCGGGACCAAGAAAGGGTGCGGCACGGGCGAATGTGGCGCTTGTACCGTGCTCTTTGAGGGTCGCCCCGTCAATGCGTGCCTGATGTTGGCTATTCAAGCCCACAATAAGAGGATAACCACCATCGAGGGATTAGGTACGCCGGAAAATCTTCACCCTTTACAGAAAGCCTTTGTGACCCACGGCGCGGTCCAATGCGGATTTTGCGCCCCCGGAATGTTGCTTGCCGCTAAGGCACTACTCGATCAGAACCCTAATCCAACGGAGAGAGAGATCAGATCCGCCATTGCGGGCAACATTTGCCGCTGCACGGGCTATGTCAAGATCGTGGAGTCAGTTAAGGCTGTCGCTCGGACGTTAGGCCCAGAAAGCGAGATGCGATGAGTCACACGATTGGACAGCGGATTCCCCGGCACGATGCTGTGCTCCAGGTGACCGGGCAAGCTGAATATGGAGTCGATCTTACCCGAGCGGGGATGTTGTTTGCCAAGGTGTTGCGTAGCCCTCACCCTCATGCCAAAATTCTTAAACTGGACACCACGCTGGCCGAGAGTCAGCCTGGCGTCGCCGCCGTCATTACGGCCGAAGACGTGCCGCATAACCGTTTCGGTTTTACCCATCTGGACCAGCCATTACTGGCGGAGGAGAAAGTACGCTATCGGGGTGATGCGGTCGCAGTCGTGGCGGCGGAATCTCTTGAAGTAGCAGAAGAAGCGACCAACCTCATCCAGACGGAGTATGAGCCGTTGCCCGGCGTGTTTGACCCGCTGCAAGCAATGAACGCCAACGCTCCCCTGGTTCACGAGGCGAGTGAGTCTAATATAGCGGCTCACATCAAGATACGTCATGGCGATATTGAGCAAGGTTGGAAACAGTCAGATGAGATAGTTGAGGAAACCATCAAAACGCAGATGGTAGAACATTGTCATCTCGAGCCTCATGCCGCTCTGGCAGAAATAGATCCACGGGGGGTAATGACGGTGTACAGCAGTGTGCAGCGGCCATTCCTGATTGCTTCGGATCTCGGCAAAATTCTAAAAATGCCCTTGAACCGAATCAGAGTAGTAGTCACCGCGGTGGGCGGCGGCTTCGGCGGAAAAAATGAAATCTCTCTGGAACCTTATATCTGCCTCCTGGCCCTTAAAACTAAACGGCCGGTTAAAATGGTTTACACGCGTGAGGAGGAATTTCAGGCAACCACGGTCAGGCATCCCTACATTGTTAAATTCAAAAGCGGGGTCAAAAGGGATGGCGACCTGGTGGCCCGCCAGGTGACAATCATCAGCGACACCGGCGCGTATGTCTCCTGGGGGGAGTCGACCTTGAGCAAGGCCTCTATTCACGCCGCGGGACCTTACCAGATACCCCACGTAAAAATCGACGGCTATTTAGTTTATACCAATAACAATATTGGGGGGGCGATGCGTGGTTTTGGGGTGCCCCAGTTGGGCTTTGCTTATGAGTGTCACACGGACACAGTCGCCGAACGAATTGGCATGGATCCCCTAGAATTTCGGCTCAAGAATATGATTGTGGATGGTTCCACCTTACCGACCGGTCAGATTTTGGAGAAAGTATTCCTCAAAGAGACCCTTCACCAGGCACTCAAGCTGGCGGGCTGGCGAAAGGAGGTAGAGTTGGCATGAAAAAGCGGGGAAAAGGCATGGCTTGCATGCTCTATCCCATCGGCTTCACCTCATATCCTAATCCAGGGACAGCCTTTGTCAAGGTCAATCAGGATGGAACGGCTGTGGTCTTGACCGGCGCCACCGATGTCGGGCAGGGTTCAACGACGGCCTTGGCTCAAATTGCGGCCGATGAATTAGGAATACCTTACGAGGCCATCACTATGGTGACTAGTGACACGGAACGCACGCCCTTCGACCTGGGCTCCGTGGCCAGCCGGGTAACCTACATCGTCGGCAACGCGGTCAAACAGGCAGCAAATGAGGCCAGGCAAATTCTTCTGGAGGCGGCCGAAGATGTACTCGAAACAAGGGCCGAAGACCTGGCCGTGGGGGATGGTCGGGTCTATGTCAAAGGACATCCTGACCAATATGTATCCATAGCCGGGGTGGCGCAGAAAGCCACCATGGGCGAAGGACGGCCTCCAATGGGAACGGGTAGCTACAATCCCGAGACAACTTTTCTTGACCCAGAGACCGGACAGGGTAAACCCTACGAAGAGTACGTGTATGCCACCCAATTCGCCGAGGTAGAAGTGGATACCGAAACCGGAGAAGTAACGGTCTTGAGATTGGTCGCGGCCCACGACTGCGGAAAGGCCATTAACCCGATGCTGTTGGAAGGACAGCTTGAAGGTGGCGTGGCCATGGGATTGGGCTACGGTCTGTTGGAGGAGATGGTGTTGGAAAATGGACAGGTGCAGAATCCGCAGTTGACGGATTACGTCCTGCCGACCGCGCTGGATGTGCCGCAGATTGAGTTGGCCATTGTGGAAGAGCCGGCCCCCAAGGGACCTTTTGGGGCCAAGGGGGTCTCCGAGGCCGCC
>Ga0210062_1000699_pt1 | contig 10310 bp, 11 predicted proteins | sample Muzzi_CordA_D2_FD_185528 | JGI IMG/M metagenome (GOLD analysis project Ga0210062, IMG submission 185528) | Wetland microbial communities from San Francisco Bay, California, USA, that impact long-term carbon sequestration - Muzzi_CordA_D2 (SPAdes) | ecosystem: Environmental > Aquatic > Marine >...
GCAACGACCTCGGTGACGTCGTGCTCGACACGCAGGGCGTCAGCCCGTCGAGCGTGTCGACGGATGTCAACGTCGGACCGGGCGGCGACATCGCCGGCAATAGCCTCGGCGACGCGCCGTCGGTCGTGACGACCGCCCCGGCGAACGACGTGACCACGGCGGTCAACGCAACGATCATCACGATCACCGCGACGGCCTTCACCAGCGCCGGTGACGCGGTCGGCTACACGATCACCGGCACGCTCACATTGTCGGACCACATGTACATGAGTCCGCGTATCTCGGCGCCGGCATACGACGGCACCGTGTGCAGCTGAGCCGGCGCAGTCCTAGCGCAAATCGGCGATCGGCAGCGCCGTGGTCGACTTTATCCGCTCCATGGCAAAGCGCGAGGTGACGTTCTTCAGCGGCACCGTGGCGATCAGCTTCTTGTAGAACGCGTCGTAGCCGGCGATGTCCGGTACCACCACGCGCAGCATGTAGTCGACGTCGCCGGACATCCGGTAGAACTCCATCACCTCCGGCATGGCGCCGACGACGTCGGCGAAACGCTGCAGCCAATCCTGCGAGTGGTCGCCGGTCTCCACCGAGACGAACACGGTAATGCCGAGGCCGATCCGTTCTGGATCGATCAGTGCCACACGCCGGGTGATCACACCGTCGGCTTCCAGCCGCTGCAACCGCTTCCAGCATGGAGTCGACGACAGGCCGACGCGCTGGCCGATTTCGGCGACGGAGAGCGAGGCGTCTTCCTGCACCACCGCCAGGATCTTGCGGTCGATAGCGTCCATTCTCTCTTTGCCGGGCGTCTTAGCAGTAGCCATCTCACATTAGTCCGATTTGAGGAATAATTTTCTTATTTCTAGGCGCTATCTGTCTTTATCTGGAAAAATATTCTATTTCAAGTCCAATCTGCCGCCGCCCTGGCGGCATTCGTTGCGGACCCGACGCCATGAAAAGAATTTTCTCTTCCGATCCCGCCGGTGCGCTGCGCCGGCTTGCCGCCATTCTCGCGCTGGCTCTGGCCTTTGCCGCGCCGGCCGCAGCCACTGATCTGCCGCCGCTGGTGAGCCCCGGTTGGCTGAACGGCCACTTGGGCGATCGCGACTTGATCGTGCTCGACATCCGCTCCGCCATCGACGGCGGTGGTGCCGGGGCCTATGCGGCTGCGCACATCCCGGGCGCCGTGCACAGTGACTACGACAAGGCCTGGCGCGTCACTCGTCACGAGGTGCCCTTTCTGCTGCCGAGCGTGCCGGTGCTGGAACGGCTGATCGGCGACCTCGGCATCGATGAGACCAGTCGCGTGGTGGTCGTGCCCGCCGGCGTGCACGTGACCGATTTCGGCGCCGCCGCCCGTGTCTACTGGACGCTGAAGGTTTCCGGCGTGAAAGCCGTGTCCATCCTCGACGGCGGCTTCGCCGCCTGGCGGCAGACCGGCTTGCCGGTCGCGCACGGCGTTACCGCGCCGTCGCCGGCCATCTTCACCGCCACGATCGATGAAGCCCTGCTGGCGAAACTGCCGGACGTCGAAAAGATTGCACGCGCCGGCGGCGCCACGCTGATCGATGCGCGGCCGGCGTCCTATTTCGCCGGCAAGGAGAAGGCGCCCAAGGTTGCCGCCTATGGCCGCATTCCCGGCGCGCTCGACCTCGACAGCGCCGATTTCTACGACGTCAAGACCAACCGATTGAAGCCGAAGGCCGAGCTGGCCGCCATCGCGGCGAAAATCGGCAACGGCCCGGTAGTGAGTTATTGCAACACCGGCCACTGGGCGGCGACCGACTGGTTCGTGCTGCACGAAGTGCTCGGCCACCAGGACATCAGGCTCTACGACGGCTCGATGATCGAATGGGCGGCGGATGCCGATCGTCCGGTAGAGTCGGCGCGGACAAAATGGGACGACCTGAAGAAGGCGCTCGGCCTCGGCTCCTGACCGTCCTGGAACGCAAGTCATGTCCACCGCAACACTGGGCGCGACCGCGCCGCGCGCGCGCATGGCTGCCGATCGCCTGTTCCTCGCGCTCGCGCTCGCTGCTACCGGCGTGCTGATCGCGCTGGTGCTGCTTGACGGCCAGCCGGCCTCCGCCGCGCTCATCCTCGGCGGCTTCGGCCTCGGCGTTGCCTTTCTCAAGGCCGAGTTCAGTTACACCGCATCGTGGCGGCGTTTCCTCACGCGCGGCGAAGCAGGTGGGCTCATCGGCGGACTGATCGTCATCGCGGTGGCGGCGCTGGTCATCGTGCCGGCCGCCGCGCTGTCGTCGAAATTCGGCGGCGCGGTCGCGCCGCTCGGCGCGTCACTGGTCATCGGCGCTTTCATCTTCGGCGTCGGCATGCAGCTCGCCAATGGCTGCGGCTCCGGCACGCTCTACACCGCCGGCGGCGGTTCGGGACGCATGTTGCTGGCGCTCGCCGGCTTCATCGTCGGCGCCGTTTTCGGCAGCCTGTCGTTGCCGGCGTTCCTTGCCTTGGGCGGTGTCGATCCGGTGATCGCGTCGGACTATCTCGGTCCCTGGGGCGGTCTTGCCGTCACCCTGGCCAGTCTGGCCGTTGTCGCGATTTTTCTTGCGATAATCGCCCGCCGGCGCGGCGCCGGCTTCACGCCGCCGCGCGGCATGGTGATCGGGGGCATCGCCATCGGCCTGCTCTCGATTGCCGTCTTTGTCGCCGGTGGGCACCCCTGGAGCGTCACATTCGGCTACACGGTGTGGGGCGCCAAAATCGCCAGCACGCTCGGCATCGATTTTTCGCACGCGGCGTTCTGGCAATGGCCGGGACCCAGGCACGCGCTGCAATCGTCGGTGCTCACCGATACCTCGAGCCTGACCGACTTCGGCATGCTGTTCGGCGCCATGGCCGCGGCCGCCGCCAGCAGGCCGTTTGCAAGCGGCGCCTGGCCGCCGGCGCGGTCGCTCATCGCCGCGGTGTCAGGCGGCTTGCTGATGGGGTGGGGTGCCCGCCTCGGTTTTGGCTGCAATATCGGCGCCTTCGTCGGCGGCGTCGCATCCGGCTCTCTGCACGGCTGGGTCTGGTTTGCCGCCGCGCTCGGCGGCAGTGTCATCGGCATTCGGCTCCGGCCACTCTTCGGCCTGTCGCGGGACTGACCATGCGCAAGGTCTACGTTGCCGTCGTCGTTCTTGGCCTGGCCTTGGTGGTGATGCAGCACCTCGCCAGTCCGTCGAGCGGCCGCGCCGTCTCTCCGGAGGACTTCGCAGGCGCCTGTGCGCCCTGCGGCGCGCCCTGCCCCTCGAAGAAGTAATCAACGCCGGGACTGCAGGAACCTGTCGACGTCTTCGCGTTTGGGCGCGCCGGCGGCGCCGCCGAAGCGGGTGCATTTGAGCGCGGCGGCGGCAGCGCCGAAGGTCAAGGCCTCCACGATGTCGCGCCCTTCCGCCAACGCCAGGGCAAAGCCGCCGTGAAAAACGTCGCCGGCGGCCAGCGTATCGATCGCTTGCACCTGAAATGCCGGCAGGTGGCGCAGGCTTCCGCCGTCGCGCCAGTATACGCCATTGGGTCCGTCGGTGACGGCAACAAAGCCGCTGACATGTTTGGCGAGCCGCTCCAGCGCCGGGCCGGGATGCTTTTCGCCTGTCGTGACAAGCAACGCCTCCGCCGAGGCGATCACGTGACTGCCGAGCTCGAGCAACGGGTGCTGTGGCGAAGTGGCCTGATCGAGGTCGATCACGATGGGGATGCCGCGCGCCCGCGCCGCGTGGCACACCACAGTGACGAATTCGGGGAAGCGGTTGTCGACCAGCACGGCATCCGCGCCGGCCACCAACGCTGCGGCGTTGTTCGGCAGCAGCCCGCCCAGTCCCGCGCCGCGCCTTGTGGCGATGGTTTTCTCGCCTTGCGCGTCGAGCAGGATCAGTGACACCGACGCGGTGGCGTCCGGGTTGCGTACCACGCCCCGGCAATCGATCGTTTCTGTCGCGAGATCGGCGACGATGCGCGCGCTCACTGCGTCGTCCTCGCCACCGAGCGGGCCGGCAAAGGCCGCGCGCCCGCCGAGCCGTGCCACCGCCATCGCCGCATTGGCGGCGCAGCCGCCGCCTGTGACGATGAATTCGGAGGCGGAAACCTTGGCTCCTGGCGCGGGAAAATTCTCTACCCGCATGACGATGTCCTGCACCGCGATGCCGGCGCAGAGGATTTTCGGCGCCTCAGCCAAGGTCGGTCTCGCCGTCCAGCCAGGCGCGGATGATGTGGTGCGCGATCGCGAAAGGCGGCGGCGTGGTCAACCCGTCGGGATGGTGGCGTTGCAGCATGGCGCTGGCTTCGTCCTTGCTGAACCAGCGTGCGTCTTCGAGTTCGTCGCGGTCGACCACCACCTTGGAGGTCAGCGCCTCGGCGTGGCAACCGATCATCAGCGACATCGGAAACGGCCACGGCTGGGAGCGGAAGTAGCTCACGCGCCCGCAGGCGATGCCGGCTTCCTCCAGCGTCTCCCGGCGCACGGCGTCCTCGATCGCCTCGCCTGGCTCCACGAAACCGGCCAGGCACGACCACATGGCCGGCAGGAAGCGGGGCGACCGGCCAAGCAGGCAACGTTCGCCGTCGACTGCCAGCATGATGACCACCGGATCGGTGCGTGGAAAATGCTGCGCGTTGCACTGCGGGCAGTCGCGACGCCAGCCGGCCTGCACCACGTGCGTCGCGGTGCCGCAATTGGAGCAGAAACGATGGCGCGCGTGCCAATGCAGTATGGCCTTGGCTTCGGCGATCGGTGGCAGATGTTCGGGCGCGACCAGGCCCTGCACGGCGATCGAGCGCAGATCATTGACGTGGAAGCCGTCGCGCGCTTTCAGCGCTTCCGCCGTGTCCCGCGTAAGCCCGACGCCGAAACGCGGCGCGCCGTCGAGCAGGCCGAGAAACACCATCTCCACCGCGGGGCCGAGCGTGTGCGCCTCTTGCAGGGTGAACAGCGGCTCGTTCACCGGCGCGCCCGCCTTCATGACGATCATCTCGACGCCAATCACATAGGCGCCGGCGTCGGGGCGGGCGGCGAAGGCCTTGATCGCCGTTTCGTCCGTGCGCCGCTCGGCGGCGCGCTCGATGCGGCTGTCGGTATAGCCGAGGACGGGCTTGGGACCGAGATCGGGACGGGGCGACATGCGGGGCGCAAATTCGCATGGGCTCAGCTTCGGTGCAATGCAGGACTGATTGCTGCCCCGTAAACGGCAGGCAAAGGGCGCGCTACTCTGCCGCGCCGGTCGCCTGGTAAACCGCCGCCCGCAGTTCCGGTCGCTGCCATTGCGGTCCGAGCACGCCCTGCTTGGCGCCGTAGCTGAGCGCCGAAGTAACCGTGTCGGTGGTGGCGCGCATCTCGCGTGCGCGATCCAGGCTGACGTCGACGGTAAAGAATCCGGCGGCGGTGCTCTCGAACAGGATCTCTTCCGGGCTCGCCACCATCGCCAGCCCGCGCTCGGTGTGGCTGAACAGGTTCTGCGTGGTTACCACCAGCGCCAGATTCTCGATCGCGCGCGACCAGATCAGGTTGCGCCAGCTCGCCCACAGCTTTCCCTTGTCGGTGCCTGCCGGCATGAAGATGATCTCGGCGCCGCGCAGTGCCAGCGCCCGCGTTACCTCCGGCATGTAGGCCTCGCTGCACATGGCCATGCCGACCGCGCCGTGCCTTGTGTCGAACACGGGGAACTCGTTGCCCGGCACGTACTGGAATTCCCACCACTTGCCGCCGGTATAGATCCACGGCCCGTTCGGATGGGTGCGGCGGTAGGACACCGGGGCGCGCCCGTCGCCATAGGCCATACAGATCAAATTGTGTGCGGTGCCTTCGTTGTGGCTGAGCGGTTCGATGGTGCCGTAAATAGCGTTGAGGCCATGTTTGGCGGCGGCTTCGGCCATGCGGGGCGTCGGATCGAAAGACGCCGGCATGCGCCATGGGCCGGGATAGGATTCCGGAAAGCAGACGAAGTCGGCACCTTCCGCCTTGGCGCGGGCGATGAAGTTCACCGCGTCGGCGACGTTCTTCTCATCTTCGCCGATCGGATTGGCGATCGGTTGCACGACAGCGATTCGGAAACCCATGACGAGAACTCCTTTGACGACGGGCTGAGACTAGCCGCTGGCCGGCCGGCTTTGAAGGGCGCGGCGCAGTGCGGCGATGAAGCCATCGCGCACGTTCGGGTCGTAGTCGGTCGGCGGCACCGCGCCCCACACCGGCCTGGGCCAGGCGGCGTCGCTGTGCCGCCGCCCGATCACATGCACGTGCAACTGGGCCACTGCATTGCCGAGCGCCGCAATATTGAGCTTTTCGCATTCGGTAATGGCTTTGAGCGCCTTCGCCGTCGCCGCGATCTCGCCGAGCAACGTCGCCTGTTCGTTTTCTTCCAGATCGATGAGCTCGACCAGAGCGGGCTTGCGCGGCACCAGGATCAGCCAGGGATAGTTGGCGTCGTTGGCCAGCAGCACGCGCGCCAGCGCCAGGTCGCCGACGGCGACCGTGTCCTGTGCGAGCTGCGGGTGGAGCGTCCAGAGTGTTCCGGTCATTGGAGCGCCCGCGCCACGATCTCGGCGTCGTGCCCTGGCGCGACCCGGGCCTTCTTGATGTGGTGGCGCGCCGGACATCCGTCGGAATGAGTATGCATGGCGGGTGCATCATGGATTGCCGGGTCAGGCCGGACAATGGCGGCGGCAAGGCCGCAGGTCGCAAACTTGCTTTCCGTCCCCGATGGCCCGATATAGGGCCCCGGGAGGTTGGCGGTGGACGAGCCACTCGCCAACCGGGTCAGGTCCGGAAGGAAGCAGCCCTAACGAGCGCGGTTCGGGTCGCTCGTCAGCCTCCCACCTTGGCGCGTGATCCCGAAAAGTGGGCACCGGTTTTCGGACAGGGTCATGCGCCCATGAAATACCCGGCAGGTCCCCCGGGGCCCGGCCAATACTCCACAGGCCCGGCTTCTCCACATCGCCCCATTGGGGGACTATGGGTTTGCCCGGGCCGCGCGATGCGGCGTTCCGGAACCACGGACTTCGTCGATGAGCGAGGGCGAGACTGCAGCACCGACCGATCCGGCCGCCGCCGCCGGCGCCGGCTATCGTGTGCTGGCGCGCAAATACCGTCCGGCCTCCTTTGCCGACCTGATCGGCCAGGACGCCATGGTGCGCACCATCTCGAATGCCTTCGAGAGCGGGCGCATCCCGCAGGCCTGGATCCTCACCGGTGTGCGCGGCGTCGGCAAGACCACGACCGCGCGCATCCTCGCCCGCGCCCTCAACTACGCATTGCCCGACGGCTCGGTCAGCGCGCCCACCGTCGCCATGGCCACCATGGGCGTGCACTGCCAGGCCATCATCGAAAGCCGCCACCTCGACGTGCTGGAGATGGATGCCGCCTCGCATAACAGCGTGGAGGACGTGCGGCAGATCAACGACGCCATTCGTTACGCGCCGGTGTCGGCGCGCTACAAGGTCTACATCCTCGACGAAGTGCACATGCTGTCCGGCGCCGCCTTCAACGCGCTGCTGAAGACGCTGGAAGAGCCGCCGCCGCACGCCAAGTTCATCTTCGCCACCACCGAGATCCGCAAGGTGCCGGTGACCGTGCTGTCGCGCTGCCAGCGCTTCGACCTGCGCCGTGTCGACGCCGCGCTGCTGGTCAAGCATCTGCAGGACATCGCCGCCCGGGAGAACATCGAGGTCGAGGCGGCAGCGCTCGCCTTGCTGGCGCGCGCGGCGGAGGGCTCGGTGCGCGACGCGCTGTCGCTGCTCGACCAGGCGATCGCTCATGCCGCCGGCCCGGTGCGCTCCGAAGATGTGCGGCAGATGCTCGGTCTCGCCGATCGTGTGCGCATCGTCGATCTCTTCGAAGCCCTGATGAAGGGCGACGCCGCCGCCGCACTGAAGGAACTGCGCGAGCAATACGACATCGGCGCCGATCCGGCGGTGGTGCTGTCCGATCTTGCCGAGTTCACCCATTTCGTCACCCGCGTCAAAGTCGTGCCCGGCGTGGCCGACGATGTCTCGCTGTCGGAAGCCGAGCGCACCCGCGGCCGCGCCTTCGCCACGCAGTTGTCCATGCGCGTGCTGTCGCGTGCCTGGCAGATGCTGCTCAAGGGTATCGGCGAGGTGCAGGCCTCGGGGCGGCCGGTGGCCGCCGCCGAGATGGTGCTGGTGCGCGTCGCCTATGCCGCCGACCTGCCGACGCCGGACGAAGTGGTCCGCTCGTTGAGTGAGGCGGGCGGTTCGGCGCCTGCTCCGCAGGGCAACGGCGGCGGGGCGGCGACGACGCAGGCGGCCGCCTCGAGCTTCGCCCCGCGCTACGAGGGCCCGCGCGGCAGCCCGCGCGCCTCGGCGGCGGCGTTGCCGCGCCCGATGGACGACCCGGCCGCGCGCAGTGATGCGGCGCCGACGCTGACCATCGGCTCGTTTGCGGAATTGATTGCGCTGGCACAGGACAAGCGTGACATTGCCATGAAAATGGCGCTGGAACGCGACGTGCGTCTGGTGCGTTGCGAGGACGGCCAGCTCGAGATCGCGCTCGAGCCGAGCGCGCCGAAGACGCTGGTGCACGACCTGTCGCGCAAACTGTCGGGCTGGACCGGCAAGCGCTGGATCGTGGTGGTGTCGAAAGAGCGGGGTGCCCCCACGTTGCGCTCGCAAGCGGACGCCCGCGACGCCGACCTGCGGCGCGATGTGGAAAACGATCCGCTGGTGCAGGCGGTGATGCAGAAATTCCCCGGCGCCAGAATCGAGAACGTCACGCAGCGGCCGCCGGACCCGGAGCCGGGCGCCGGTGACGCGCTCACCGATCCGGAGCAAGAGGATTAGCGCATGATCCCGAAAAGCGGGTACCGGTTTTCGGACAGGATCATGCGCAGAAGGAAGTAAGTCATGGCGGATTTTATGGGCCTGATGAAACAGGCTGCCGAGTTCCAGTCCAAGATGCAGGACCTGCAGAACGAGCTCGACAGGATCGAGGTCGAGGGGACCGCCGGCGGCGGCATGGTGACGGTTCGCCTTACCGCCAAGGGCGAGATGAAGGGCTTTTCCGCCGACGAGTCGCTGCTCAAGCCTTCGGAAAAGGAAATTCTCGAGGACCTGCTGGTCGCCGCCCATGCCGACGCCCGCCGCAAGGCCGAGGCACTGTTGCAGGAGCGCATGAAGGCGCTGACCGGTGGCATGCAGTTGCCGCCGGGCATGCCCAATCCGTTCGGGTGATGGAAGCTCCGCACCGCCCATGCCTACCGCCGTCGCCGGACCTGAAATCGAGCGCCTGATCCAGCTGCTGGCGCGGCTGCCGGGCCTGGGCCCGCGCTCGGCGCGACGTGCGGCGCTGCACCTGATCAAGAAGCGCGAGGCGCTGATGGCGCCGCTCGGCGCGGCGCTGCAGACCGCGATGGAGAAGATCGAGGTCTGCAAGACCTGCGGCAATATCGACACGCAGAACCCGTGCACGGTGTGCACCGATCCGCGCCGTGACGCCGCCATCATCGTCGTCGTCGCCGACGTCGCCGACCTGTGGGCGCTGGAGCGTGCGCACGCGGTCAACAGCCGCTACCACGTGCTCGGCGGCACGCTGTCGCCGCTCGACGGTGTCGGCCCGCAGGACCTGACCATCAGTCAATTGGTCTCGCGCGCGCACGAGCCACAGGTGAAGGAAATCATTCTCGCGCTCAACGCCACGGTCGACGGTCAGACCACCGCGCATTACGTCACCGAACTGCTGCAGGACGCCGGCGTGAAGGTGACACGGCTTGCCCACGGCGTGCCGGTCGGCGGCGAGCTCGATTATCTCGACGAAGGCACGCTGGCTGCGGCCATCAAGCAGCGCACGGCGTTCTGACGTGCGCGTGCCGTCCTTGCCGCCGGTCCAGCTATTGCGCGCGGCCGGCCAACCGCCTTTTCAGGCCGTCGCCGACCAGCTCCATGAACGAGCGAATCCGGGCTGTCTCCCTGAGCGAGCGGTGGGTTACCAGCCAAAGCTCGGTGCGCACATCGGGGAGCGGTGAGAGGACACGCGTCAACGCCTGGTCGCTGTCGCCAAGATAACAGGGCAGCAGAGCCAGCCCGATGCCCGCCTTTGCGGCGAGAAACTGATTGACCGGGCTGTTCGTGCGATAACAGACAGATCGCGCCGGCACGTGCCTGGTCAGCCACGCCGCCGCCCTGGTCGGCTGCATGGCCTCGCCCCAGCCGATCACCTGGTGCTTGCCGATGTCCTGCAGCCGGCGTGGCGCCTTGTGCGCGCCAAGATAATCGCCGGAGTGTAGAGGTTCAAGAAAGCCGCGATACTGAAACCGAATGCACTCGCCAGGAATAGCCCGGTGCGCCAGGTCAACCGCCCCTTCCCT
>Ga0210062_1000700_pt1 | contig 10303 bp, 9 predicted proteins | sample Muzzi_CordA_D2_FD_185528 | JGI IMG/M metagenome (GOLD analysis project Ga0210062, IMG submission 185528) | Wetland microbial communities from San Francisco Bay, California, USA, that impact long-term carbon sequestration - Muzzi_CordA_D2 (SPAdes) | ecosystem: Environmental > Aquatic > Marine >...
TTAGAATCTATTTGAACGGCGGCCGTACTGCCCAGCAGATCATCAAATCTATTGATACTCCGCTGACGGTTCTTAAAACTCATTCCCCGACCCTGGAAGATGCCTATCTGGAAATTGTGGGGTACCGGTGATGGATGTCAGTGCTATTCTGGCCATTGCCTATCGCGATCTGCTCAAGTTTCTACGAGATCCACTGCGTTTGGTTTCGACCCTCATCTTTCCCGTAATCTTTATCGGAATTTTAGGTGGCAGTTTTGAGACTAATCTGGGCACTGACTTTGGGTATAACTATCTAGTTTTCATTTTCACCGGCATTCTGGCCCAGACCCTGTTCCAGTCGTCAGCTATGGGTATCGTCTCCCTCATCGAGGACCGGGAGAATGATTTCAGCCAGGAGATTTTTGTCTCTCCCATTTCTCGTTACTCCATTGTGTTCGGCAAAATTTTGGGAGAATCGTTGGTAGCCTTTCCGCAGGGACTGGCTATTGTGATCTTTGGTCTCGTTATCGGAGTGTCAATATCTGGCTCCCAACTCATCCGCCTGCTGCCGGTGGCGATTGCGGCCTCTATTTTTGGCGGCTCTTTTGGGATGATTCTGATGTCTAACATACATAGCCAGCGGGCCGCTAATCAGATTGTTCCTTTCATCATGCTGCCCCAATATTTTTTAGCCGGCGTATTTAGCCCCATTCAGATTCTACCCTGGTACCTGGATTTTCTGTCGCGAATTTCGCCGATGCGCTATGCGGTTGACCTGACCCGCGGTATATTTTACGCTGGACATCCGGACTATTCGGAGGTGGTGTTGCAGGAACCGGTAGTCAATCTGGCCATTATCCTGGGGCTGTTTCTGGTCTTTATGCTTGTGGGTACCTGGCTATTTGTTCGCAGCGAGCGAAACCGCTAGTCGCTAATCCCGGCGAATGGCTCGCCACAGGGCACCGTCCGGTTCGACCAGCAGCACCGCCTGCCCGTCGATGAGCGAGGGCCGGGCTTTGCCGCCACCCGTATCGACCTGCCCCTGCTGAACGATTATGCCTTCCGTCGTTTCTACCCTGGACACCCCGGCCCCCAAGATAGCCTTCACCGGCTGTACCCCGACCAATTCCCGAATCTGGCCAATCCAGTTGAACCGGCCGTCATTGCCGGTCGAGGCCAGGCCCACTGCGGCCAGGGCGCCGATAATGCCGCCTCCGTCGCCCCCCAGAGCGCGCAAGATCAGGCCGTGGGCATTGGCCAGATTGCGCGCCTCCTTTGCAGTCACCAACTCAGTTTGGGCTTTACGACCAAACTCGGCGATAGCTGGCGGTGGGTCGACCACCACACACAGCCCCGGATCGCTGCCAGGCTGAAAACGGGCCTGCATCAGGCCGGCTACTTCATCGGCCAGCGCCGATAGATTAGGCGCCGAGTCGATCTGCAAATGGATTACGTTAGCGCTGTTTTTGGCGGTCATTGGCACCCGGGGATCAAACAGCAGTTGGTGGCGGGTTACGCCCAGAAAAGACCAGTGAGAGACCAGAAGCGAAGCTACATGCCGGGCCAGATGCCCCGTACCCGGTGAAGTACGAATATCCGTGTCATCCAAGCCAATAAATAAGGTTGACATTTATTACCTCATTCAGTATAATTATTATGAATATATACCCAAAACCATTAACGACTGGAAAGGTGTCGATGTTATGGCCAAGATTTTTGTACGTGAGCGACGTCACGTCGGTGAGCGAGCCGGTCGGCCCCGCTTTGCGGTGTTGGGCGTGCAGGGAAGCGACCTAAAATTCTTCAAAACCAAGATTCGCCAGGCCGAATTGGATGCCATTGCCGAATCCATCGGCGCTGAGGTGGTTATTTTACCTCGGGGCAGCGGCGAAAACAATGGCGAGGGCGGCGGACGCCGTCGTCCTAAACGAGGCAAGGAATAGGCCGGTCTGCGATGCCTCGTCCTCGCAAACGCCGGCGGGTGTGGCGCCAGCCTGAGACAGCCATCTTTAAACCGGTAGGTGTTCCCCTCGATATGCTTGAACGGGTTACCCTCTATCATGAGGAATTGGAGGCCTTGCGTCTGGCTGATTTGGAAAGACAGGGCCAAACGAAGGCAGCCCGGCAAATGGGGGTGTCTCAATCCACCTTCCAGCGAATGGTTAGCGAGGCCCGGCATAAGGTGGCCCAGGTTCTGGTCAATGGCCTGGCCCTGCACGTGGAGGGCGGTACCTTTCGGCTGGCAAGCGCCCGCTGGCACTGTGCCGTTTGCGGCCACGATTGGAAACTGGTCCACGGCCGGGGCCTGGGTCCGCCCGAACTCTGCCCGGAGTGTGGCAGTCAGGCCATCCGGGAGCGACTGGATCACGACCGGCGTCATCTGGAATGACCAACAAAGTCCTCCGAGGTCTTGTTGGCAGACTTAGTGCTTGTCAAGAAACAACTTCGTGTTTCTTAGCAATTATCCGCCTCAAATGTCGGTTACAAATACGAAGTTAATAACGGACAAGTGCTTAGGCCACGTAGATGCGAGTGCCGACGTGTTCGCCAGCCAGTACTCGTTTGATATTACCCCGTTCCAGGCCATTGACAATAAAGACTTCCCGCAGACTGCGGGCATTCTTTAAAATATTCAGCATACTCCGCTCGATAGCCAAATCTGCCAGATCCATCTTCAGTAATTCGTTGACTTCCACCTCAGGGATAAATTTGGCCGACGGATCCTTCTTGGGATCGACTGTGAAAAGGCCCTGCTCGTCTTTGATCAAAACACAGCGCCGTGCTCCCATGACCTCAGCCAGCAGAAATGTGCCGGCATCCGTACGGTGGGGCGGGATCCGGCCCAGGTCTGGCGGCTGTTCAAACATGCCGTAGGGCGGCATAGCGTGCACCACCGGCAGACTACCCAGGGCCATGTAAGCGGCCAGCTTGGGCAGATCGTCGTGACCGATTTTGATGCCGCCGTGGCGACTGAGGAGCATTGCTACCATCAGAGCGTTCTGTTCGCTTATGCTGGAGCCCAGCTTGGCCAGGATACCGGTCGGCATTCCCAGGTCGGTGGCGATGGCGTAGGCGTGGCGGGCGCGAGTCCCGCCGCCGGTGGCAATGATCAGTGGTTTTGATTGGTGAGCCTCTACCAACTCATCTAGAATTGGCAGTAGGGCTTTAGCCCCCCGATCAATGATACTTTGCCCGCCAACTTTGACCACCAGCAGGTCGGGCATAGGTTTGTAGACCGGACCGGTGTCAGTCTCGACCAGTAAGGTTTTATCCATAAGCGACTCGCCCATCAAGTTGGATTCGATATGCAGGCGGCCACTATCGTCATGTTGCAGTGTCATTAGTTGTTCTCCAATTAAATCCTAAAAGTATGGGAGTAACCTTCGCACGGAAAGAGGGCCAGGCCAAGATTACAAATGATAAAGTTCGGGCCGCCGGTCTTGGAAGACAGGAATCTTGCGGCGGACATTGGCTACCATGTCGGTCTCGATGCGGGCGGTCAGCATCAGTTCGGTTTCGCCCCCCTCGACGACGGCGTTGCCCCAGGGATCGATAATAGCCGAGTGACCGAAGTAGTCGTTTGCACCGTCGCTGCCCACCCGGTTGACGGCGATCATAAACATCTGATTTTCAATGGCTCGGGCCCGGAGTAAGATTCGCCAATGGGCCAGCCGGGGGTGGGGCCACTCGGCTGGCAGGTAGACCATGTTAACTCCGTTTAGAGCATAGGTGCGGAACATCTCGGCAAAGCGCAGGTCGTAGCAGATGGCCAGGCCACTCTGCCCCCAGGTCGTTTCTACTGTGGTCAGACCCTGGCCCGAAGCCAGGTGTTGGTCTTCGTCAATAAGCCTGAAAAGGTGAATTTTACGATACAGGCCGACGATCTGGCCCTGCGGATCAAACAGAAGAGAGGTGTTGGTGGGTTGATTATTTTCGTTCAGAGTCAACACGGAGCCATTGAGCCACAAGCGGTGTTTTCTGGCCAGGGTGGCAATCTCGGCCAGGATTTCTTTGTGCCGGCCGGCTAGTAGGTCAAGGTTGTCCCAATCGAAGCCGGTGGTCCACATTTCTGGGAATACGATCAAATCGGAGCCGCGGCGGGCGGCTTCGGCGGCCCACTCGGCGGCCTTTTGCAGGTTGGCCGTCGGATCGCCCAGGGCAATATCGATTTGGGCCAGGGAGATAGTTAGTTGCATCGGTGCCTCCTTTTCAAAAGTGTCGTCTGTTTACGGCTCAGGTGCTATGATTAGTAATTGCCTGGCTGGTGTTCATTTGGCGGTTAACAGACTTACCAGGTAACGGTCATCGACTCGTCTGGCCTGTTGTACTTTTTTCCGTTTGGCCAGCCATTTGGGCAGTCCCCACAGCCCGGCCAGTTGGCCCTGCAACCGGGCGCGAGCGGCCTCGCCCCGCCAGGCACGCAAAGCATCGAGGGCAATTTTGAGTTGGGCAGCGATAATATTGGGCCAATAGCAACGGAATATCAAGCCGGGCAGGTTCTTTGCCAGAATAAATATAGTGTTGCGCCCGGTATAGTAGCTGGCAATGCTCCCCCCACCGGTGGCGCTGAGGTGATGGTAGACTATTGCATCCGGCGCAAAGACAGCTCGATAACCGGCCAACTGCGCTCGCCAGTTCAGATCAACGTCCTCCAGGTACATAAACAGGTCTTCGTCAAACAGACCGATCTCATCTAGCATAGTTCGACGATAGGCTACGGCGCCACCACAACCGCCAAAAATATAGGTGTCCTGATCGAACTGGCCCTCGTCCTTTTGCCAGACGCCCCGGTTGATGGCGATGCCATCGGTGCCAAAGCCGTCGCCCGCGGCGTGGAGGGTATCTCGCCGGTCGAACAGCAGCATCTTGCTGGCCACGATGCCAGCATCGGGATGGGCTTGCAATGCGTCGACCAGGGCCTGAGCCCAGCCGGGCGCGACCTCGGTATCGTTGTTCAAGGCGACGATGATTTCGCCGGTTGATTGCTCGATACCCCGGTTGACGGCCCCGGCATAGCCCAGATTCTGGTCCAGCTCGATGATCTTCACTTCCGGAAAATCGCGGCGCGTTAGTTCAAGCGATTCGTCGGTGGAGTCATTGTCGACAAGAAAGATATCCAGATGGGAGTAGGATTGGCGACGCAGGGCCTTGAAGCAGGGTGGTAGGTAGCGCGCCCCATTGTAATGGGGGATGATGACTGAGAGGCGGGGGGTCATTGATCCAAATTCCCCGCAATTTTCTCGCGTTCTTCTCGCAATGTCTCGATTCTCATTTGAGTTGGGGAGAAGAGGAGATTTGGGAGGACACACTCCCTGTGGTCGCAAGCCCCCCGGCCTGCGGCGCTTTTCTACTCATTTGAAACACACCCTTTTCATTTGCATTCCAGTTTGGTCTGCTATTCAATCTCTGCCTCTGCAAAATAGGCTTGTAGAGCCTCTTGCCACGGCCTCAACTCGATACCTAATTCAGCCCCCCTGATATTGGCCAGCGGGGCGAAGGGAGGAACGATAGAGGCGCGGGGATAGTCGACCAGGGTGATGGGATGAATAGGGATATCTTCCCGCCCACTGAGGCGGAGAATTTCTTTGGCAAAGTCATAGCGGGTGCAGTAGCCGGCATTGGTGAAATGATAAATGCCGTAAAGCCGAGTTGGGATCAGTTGGGCGATGGCTTCAGCCAGATCCGGGGCGTAGGTTGGGTTGCTGATTTCATCGGTAACGACGCGTAGCTCGCCCTGATTGTCGGCCGCATCGATGATTTTGGCCGGAAACATCTGACTGCCGGGACTGTACAGCCAGGCAGTGCGCACAATGTAGAGTTTGTTTTCAAGGTATTTGGTCGCCATTTGCTCCCCGGCTCGTTTGGAACTGCCGTAGGGGTTGCCGGGGTCAGGGCGGTCGTTCTCAGTGTAAGGCCGGTCGCTGTGCCCGCCAAAGACCTCATTGGTGGAGATGTAAATCATGTCGGCGTTGCAGCGAAGGCAGGCGTGGGCCACATTCTGGGTGCCGAACGCGTTGACTTTAAAGGACAGGTCAGGGTCTTTGGCGCAGCCATCCACGTTGGTCATTGCTCCGGCATGAATGATCAAATCCGGGCCCAAGTCTGCAAATCGGGCCACAATCTTGGGGTCGGTGATATCATATTCAGGCAAATCGGTGGGAATAAGCTGGTGCCCTACTAATAGTTTTTGCAGTGCCTGGCCCAGTTGGCCATTGGCCCCGGTGATGAGGATGCGCATGATCGGAGATCCTTATTATTGAGTCTTAGAGTATTATAAGTGCAAACCGGGCAATACGTCAGGGCCGGTTCGGGTTCGGGTTGCGATTAATCGTTGGCGTACCAGATGTACGAATAGACAAAGAGTCATAATGGGCCACGGCAATAGCAATCCCAGGATGGCTGAACTCATTACTTCAAATAGACTGGTAAGTTGCCAAAAGGCAGGCGTCACATCCGGTATACGCCAACTGGCGGCAAGCCCATTTTGCCAATAGGCCCAGAACAGGGGCAGGGCAAAAATAAATGTGACTAACACCACAAATCCATACCCTGTGCCCAGCAGGGTCAGCCAATCCCCCTCTTTGATCATAAGGAGGAAGATCAGAATTAAGCCGCCGCCGACCAGCAGGCTGATAGCGGTTCGACGGGCAACATCGAACGGGAGGCTCGAAAGGTCATTCAGGGAGCTTAGAGAATAGCTGTAACCTTGCAACTGGTAAAGGGCGTGATACAATACGATGACAACAAAGGCGGCAATCACTGTTGAGCCGGCGTGAAAGCCGCGTCGCCGCCACATCGTGCCAAACCAGATCAAAAAAATCAATATGGTTATAACCAATCGGGCTGACTGTTCCGATCTGAGGCGTTGATTTCTGACTGTCATGAGATGGACATCAGCTTCCTCCTGGATCAGGAAAGCCAATTGTCCTGCTCCGTCGATGTTGCCGGCCATGAGGGCGGTTTGGGCCCGGTCAAGATCGGCTGATAAGTGCTCCGGCAGACGGGCCTGGACTCCTTGGATTTGGGCAACGTAGGCTTCGACTAGAGCAATTCGTTGCTGAGCCAGTGACATTTGAATGAGTCCTTGATCATACTCGGTCAATTGCAACATCTCAAATAAAACTCGTCCCTGGGCCGCGGTAGGAGCGGGTAGCCCCAGTAAGGTGGAGATGGTTGGAGCAATATCGGTTTGATGGATGTCGCTATAGCTGCCTGGAATGATGTTTTCTCCGACTATGACCAGCGGCTGCCAGATGACCTCAACCTCATTACCGCCGTGTCCGCCATCGGGAATATGGCCATGATCAGACACAATCATTAACACGCTGCGGTTGAGGTCCATTGCCTGTCGAATCTGATCCAGGTAAGCGTCGATGCGCCGGGCAGCCTGGTTGTAGGCCTGGCTTGAGGTTCCGCCCTGGTGTTGAGCCGCATAATCTAACTGGGTAAACTGGATCAGGATTAGCTCAATATCCCTGTTTTCAAGGAGAGGAAGCGCCGTTTCAAACAGGGTCTGGTCGGCCGCAGGACCAGCCTCGTTGACAAAAAAGCTGTAATCCAACTGGTAATGAGGAATCAGTCGGCCCCAATCGGCGCGACCCAGCACAGCTACCTGCAACTGAGCTGCCTGAGCTCTAGCAAAAACCGTATCGATTGCCAGAGGGCGCAGGTTCTCAAGGGACAGATCGACCGGGGGAGCGTCGTTGGTTTCGGGTGGCGCGCCAGTGGTCAAAGTAGCCTGGGCGGTCTGGGCGTAGGTTGGGGAGAAACTCTCGACCGCCGCGCTCGCCCCGGACCGCTTGAGTTGTTCCAGCACCGGCAACTCAAGGGCTTCAGCCGCGTCAAAACCCAGGCCACTGAGCAATACGACCACTATCTGATCGGTTTGGGCCGGGGTAGCTGGTTGCGGATTGAGTTCGATGTCCCGGAGCGGGGACCGGTATGCCTGGACAGAGTTATAAAAGACGCGTATCCATAAGGCTGTCCCAACAATCAGCCCAGCCAGTAGAAAAATACTTAAACCAATGGAACTGTATTTTTTCATCACCGAGGCAGATTATACCAGTTTTTTTAGAAATGGGTAACGAACCCAGTAGTTGCAACTAAATTCCGATCAAAGAGCCGCCGATGGCGCGAGGATGGGGGGGATCCTCTACTTCCCCATCCTCATAAGTACCGTTTGAAACCAGACGGTTTCATAGTAAGCACTTGTCCGTTGTTAACTTCCCGTTTGTGAACAATATTTAAGGCGGGTAATAGCCAAAAAAGTGTGAAGTTATTTCTTGACAAGCACTAAGAAATAAGCGACATTTTGAGTCGCATAACAGTTTTTGGAGATTTGTTGAAAAAAGTGTACCATATAAGCTCGTGTAACGATCCAGACATTGTAAAACTGGGAACTTTGCAGTGTTGTTGCGGACTGTCGTTGGAAACAGTTCAGGATTGTTGATTATGAAGTGAAGGAGATCTAGTTTGTCTGGGAGAGTAATTTTTCTCTCCTGTCAGAGTTGGTGGGAACAATGAATATAAACCAAATAAAAGATCTGGAAAAACGCTATCAGTTTTTGTTGGCCGATTTTGAAGCCGGCAAAATGGATCAAACAGCTTTTATTGCTGAAGTAGACAGGCTTCAATTTCAGGATGACTGGGGCCGGTATTGGATGATCGGAACTCAAACCGGCTCGTGGCACTATTATGATGGCCAGAACTGGCATCAGGCCGATCCGCGCGATGCGGATAATCTCCCCTTTATGGATGAGCAAGGACGTTACTGGCAACGGGGCGTCAAGAGTGGCGACTGGTATTATTACCAGCCAGAAACGGGGGAGTGGGTCAAACCGGGTGAGGGTGACGAGCGGGCCCCTGCTTCGGTTCAACGGCAAAATCAGGGATATAGTACCCCCTACACTTCTCAGTTGCAGCCGCAAAGGGTTGATGCCGGTCCGGGCATGCCCGGCCAATTGGATGGCGAATTGTTCCAGGATGATGAGGGACGATACTGGGCTATAGGGACTAAAACCGGCCAATGGTATTTTTATGATCATGAGGGCTGGCATCCTGCTCACGAATTTCAGCAAAGGGTGCCTCAAGCATACGGCCCCCAGGGTTATCAACCCCAATACCAGTCCGCTTATCAGCAGTCTGCCCAGGGATACCAATCACAGCCAGGAATGGGGCAGCAACAACCCTCTCAGCAGGGGTACGTTGGTCAACCGGCCCAGTACAACTATCAACATCCTTCGTCTCCCACCCAACCTATTCAAATCTATATCACCTCCCCCGGGCAAGAGACAAAATCAGGCGGGCAGCCTGTTCAGGGTGAGGAGACGTCCTCTCACCCGGCTAGCTACCAGCAACCCGGACCAACGCCCCAACAGGCTTCCCCGCACGGATATGCGTCCACCGCCGGCCAGCAGGGGACGCCATTCATCCCATCCCAACCGCCACCTCAACCTCAAACCCCAACGCCCACTGAGGTCGAGTCCAAAGCTCGCGACGAGTCTATTGAGCCTAAACCGGATGCTGACCAGTTCAAACCACCTAAGGATCGTTCAGAGTCGGGTAGTTGGTATTACTTTGATGGTGAGCAGTGGTTAAGATATTCCACAGGCGAACGGGATGAGACTCCACCGGCGCCGCCCAAAATGGTTATCGATCAGAAGGCAAAAGCTTCTCAATCCAGGTCGGAACCGCAAAAAGAGGAACCGGTGGTAGCCGAATTCATTGAGGATGAAGAGCCACCAGTTGAAGTGGTTGATGTAGAAGTCATTACGGTTATCGAACCGGAACCGAGGGTGAAACCATCCCCTGCTCCCGAGGCGGAACCAAGAGAGCCTGTCTCGAGAACGCCTGCGGAAGATATCCGGCCCCGGCGGGCAGGCCGACCGATGAACCGCACAGCAGATGTACCCCCCCGAACTCGTTCCGAGCCGGTGCGGCCGCCGCGGGAGCGAACGTCCTCAGAACCGCGACCGGTCATGCCCCGCAAGAAGGAGACGGCTCAGGAACCAACAATTATCATCCCCACCGGGGCCGCAGCTTCCAGTATTAGTCCCCAATCGCGCGGAGGGACAAGGGCGGTTAGACCGTCGCCAGGTGAGCGGCGGCGAGCTCGCGAAGATACACTGCCGATTGAAGCAGTGAAAGGAGCAAGGGCGTCGGCTGCTGATTCAGCCGATGCTCATCGCGGGGTGACGCAGGCAATGCCCACTACTGCTCCGGCTGTGCCTCGGGCTGATACGGCTCAGATGAGAGCGACTCCAGTATCTAAACAGAGTGCTCAGCAAAAAGCTCAGGCTGCGTCGCAGTCTGAAAAATCCGGCTA
>Ga0210062_1000701_pt1 | contig 10301 bp, 10 predicted proteins | sample Muzzi_CordA_D2_FD_185528 | JGI IMG/M metagenome (GOLD analysis project Ga0210062, IMG submission 185528) | Wetland microbial communities from San Francisco Bay, California, USA, that impact long-term carbon sequestration - Muzzi_CordA_D2 (SPAdes) | ecosystem: Environmental > Aquatic > Marine >...
AACCGCAACCAGATCAAGGAACGGCTGTTTCGCGAAAAGCTCGATCTTCTGGCCCGGCGATATCTCCGTGACCTCAGGCGCGCGGCCTTTCTGGATATCCGCAGATGACAATCCCGCCGATCGCGCTCACCATGGGCGAGCCGGCCGGCGTGGGAGCGGAAATTGCCTTGAAGGCATGGATGCGGCGCAAAGAGCTGTCCCTCCCCCCTTTCTTCATGCTGGATGATCCCAGGCGGCTACTCCGACTGGCTGAAAACCTGAATTGGCCGGTAACGTTGGCCGAAATCGACAGACCCGCCGAGGCCACGCGGGCTTTTGAAGGGTATCTGCCGGTGTTACCCCGGCCACTGCCCGGCAGCGTTCTGCCGGGGGCGCCGGATTCGGCCAACGCCCGCACCGTACTCGCGGTAATAGAAGAGGCGGTGGGGTTAGTCCGGGATGATGAAGCCGCGGCGCTCGTCACCAACCCGATCAACAAGGCAGTGCTATATGAGGCGGGTTTCAGGCATCCGGGACACACCGAGTTCCTGGCAGAACTGGCTGGTCCGGATACAAGACCGGTAATGATGCTGGCCTGTCCCGGCCTGCGCGTAGTGCCGGTGACAATCCACATACCCTTGCGCGAGGTGGCCGGACGGCTGAACCAGATCGAGATCGAGCTCATTATTCGCGCCACCGTAAAGGCACTGAAGACCGATTTCGGAATAGCTAGCCCGCAGATCGTGGTCGCCGGGCTGAATCCCCATGCTGGCGAAAGCGGTACCATGGGCCGCGAGGAAATCGACATCATCAAGCCGGCGGTAGAGGTGTTAAAAAGCGAGCAGATCCATGTTCTGGGTCCGGCCCCGGCCGACACGCTGTTCCATGAACGCATGCGCGAGACCTATGACGCGGCGATCTGCATGTATCACGATCAGGCATTGATCCCCATCAAGACCATTGATTTCCATAACGGCGTCAATATTACGCTCGGCCTGCCCTTCGTGCGCACCTCGCCGGACCACGGCACCGCCCTGGAGATCGCCGGGACCGGCGTCGCCGACGAGCGTAGCCTTGTCGCCGCGATCCGCGAGGCGGCGGCAATGGCGGAGCGCCGGGCCGCAAGCCGGTGACCGGGCAGCCGGTTCAGCAGGCCATCGCGGCCTTGCCGCCGTTGCGAGAGGTAATTGCCCGGCACGGGCTCGCCGCGCGCAAGGGCCTTGGCCAGCATTTCCTGCTCGACCTGAACCTGACGGGGCGCATCGCGCGGTCCGCTGGCGATATCGAACAGGGCACGGTAGTCGAAGTCGGGCCAGGCCCCGGCGGCCTGACGCGCGCATTACTGATGGAGGGCGCGGCGCAGGTGATAGCCATAGAACGCGACCAGCGTTGCATCGAGGCTCTCGCCAGTCTGGCGGAGGTAGCCGGTGGGCGCCTGGAGATCGTCGAGGGCGATGCGCTGGAAATCGACATAGCCTCTCTTGGCACTGCGCCGCGACGCATCGTGGCCAACCTGCCCTACAATATATCGGTTCCGCTGCTCATCGGCTGGCTGGAGAAGGCCGAACGGATCGCCTCCATGACGCTGATGTTCCAGAAGGAGGTCGCCGACCGCATCACCGCGGCGCCAGGCGACAAGTCCTACGGGCGCCTGGCGGTGCTTGCCAACTGGCGTTGCCGCACCCGCAAGCTTTTCGACATTCCGGCGCGCGCCTTTACCCCCCCGCCGAAGGTCGTTTCCGCTGTCGTCGAAGTGATTCCTTACGAAGAACCGCCCCATTCCTGCGATATCGCGGCCCTGCAGACTGTCACGGCGGCCGCCTTCGGACAGCGCCGCAAGATGCTTCGCCGCTCATTGGGCAGTCTGGACGTGGACACCGAAGCCCTTCTGAAGATTACCGGCATCGACCCCACGGCCCGTGCCGAAACGCTGGATATTGCGCAGTTTGCCGCGCTGGCGCGGACTTACCTCAGCCTTCTCTCAGGCCCCTGACGAAATCGCCGAGGCCGATCTGCCGTTCGCGGCGCAGCCGTTCGGCCGTGAGGATGGCCGCCACCTTGGCAACGCTGGCCTTAATGTCGTGATTGACGACAATGTAGTCATATTCGGGATAATGGCTCATTTCATCCGCGGCCTTGCTCATGCGCTGTGCGACCACTTCGGCGCTGTCCTGGGCGCGGACCTTAAGCCGGCGCTCCAGTTCGCGCGTGGTGGGCGGCAGGATGAATACGGATACGAGGTCCTCGCGCGCAGATTCGCGCAATTGCTGGGTGCCCTGCCAGTCTATATCGAATAGGACATCCTGACCCGCGGCCAGGGATTTCTCGACCGGCGCGCGCGGCGTGCCGTAAAGGTTTCCAAACACGGTGGCATGTTCCAGCAGTTCCTGCCGGTTCACCATCAGGCGGAATTCCTCCTCTTTTACGAAGAAATAGTCGTGGCCCTCGACCTCTCCCGGGCGTTTCGGCCGTGTGGTCGCGGATACCGACATACGCAGCTCGTCATCGCGCGACAGGATTTCCCGCGCAATCGTCGTCTTGCCCGCACCCGAGGGCGACGACAGGACCAGCATCAAGCCGCGGCGGCTAATCCGGAACGGATCTGTATCGTTCATCGCCCCTGCCCGCCCCTACTCGACATTGAGCCCCTGCTCGCGGAACTGGTCTACCGCCGCCTTCATGGCCAACCCGATCCGCGTCAGTTCGATATCTCCGGCCTTGGAGCACAGCGTATTGGCCTCGCGATTGAACTCCTGACACAGGAAGTCAAGTTTGCGGCCGATCGCAACGCCCTCGTCCAGCAAACCGCGCGCGCCCTCGATATGGGATTTCAGCCGATCCAGTTCCTCGCGTATGTCGGCTTTAACAGCCAGAACGGCCGCTTCCTGCGCCAACCGCTCTTCCGACAGGGCCGGGCTCATGTCCAGCAGTTCCTGCACCTGCTGGGCCAGCTTTTCACGGATCGCACTGGTGCGCAAAGAGGCTGCGCGTTCGGCGTCGTTGCAAAGCCCGTCGAGTTCGTCCAGCCGTTCACGCAGGATAACCTCCAGCCGCGCCCCTTCGGCCTGCCGCACGCCAACCAATGCCTCCAGCGCCTCATGTAGCGAGGTTGCAAGGGCCCTTTGACGCTCCTCGACCTCCTTTGGATCATCCTCGCCTTCCGACGCTTCCACGATGCCGCGGACTGTCAGCAGCGCATCCAGGCGCGGCGGCTCATTCGAAAGCCGCTCGTCACCCTTCATCTCGGCCGACAGCGCCAGCAGGTTCTCCAGAAGCTCGCGATTGACCCGATAGGCCGCTTCCGCGCCGGCCCGGTTTACGTTCAGCGAAACCGAGACGGACCCGCGCTTCAGAAGCTTGGTAGCCTGGTCACGCACTACAGCTTCCAGCGCCTCATAGCCCGATGGCAGCCGGACACGAACATCCAGCCCCTTGCCGTTTACGCTTCTGATTTCCCAGATCCAGCCGACCGAATCATGCTGGCCGGTGACCCGGGTAAAACCTGTCATTGAGGATAGGGGCAAGGGTTTCGTCCTGATTTGCGGAAATCCGGGGTGAGGACCGCAATCTATCCCGCGCGCCGCGGCACGACAAGCCGATGTTGGCCAATCCCCGGTTAATCAGCCCGATGGCCGGCCCCGTTCCCTGACGATCTGTTCCATTCTCTTGGAAATGCAATCGTTCAGCTCGTCCGTTTCCGGCGCGCCGGACTCGCAGCTTCGTAAGGCCTGGTCCAATTGAGCGGCCGATGTATCGTCCGCCGGTATCAAGCCCCTGTGCCCCCGCAGGATCAGGCAGGCGGCGTGGGCATAGGCGCCAAATCCCTCCGATGTATGATCCTTTTTCAACTCATAGATCAACATCCCGTATACCCGCCCGCCGAACACGAACCGCCTATCCCTCTCGCCGCCTGTTGCACGCACTATTTCGTCGATCGCCTTGTCGGCCGCCGACTTCTGTTCCTCGCCCCGCAACCGCCACTGTCCAATGGACCGTCCCAACAACTCGACGACATCGCACCGCAGCGAGCGGTCTTCGTCATCCAATTTTCCTTTCGGCTTTTCCCCCGCTTCAGTGGTGGCGTCGCCGTCGGAAGATTGTGGCGGAAGGGCGGCAAGCCGGTTCAACTCGTCAGCCCCGGGATCGCCCATATCGACCGCTGGACCTGGACTGGTGGTGACGGAGCCCTTATCGGGACTGACACTTTCGGTTCCTTCCGCCGCGGCGGCGAATCGCTCTGTCGAAACCGCTCCGCCAATAGCCGATGGAATACCTTCCACCGTCGAGTTTTCGATCGTCGCGCTCTTGCCATCGGTTGCCGATGCAACGGCGCGACCGGCGGCGGACTCTTTGTTCCGTCCGTTTTCGCCAACGGCAAGGATTCTATCGACCCGTTTTGCCGCAAGGCCCCCTTCTTCACCCGGTTTGTCGCCACCCTTGATGGCCGCGGCGGCTGCCGCCGGGTCGCCCGACGCCGGCTTTCCGGCGGCAGTTGCATCGACTCTACTGCCGGCCGGACCGGTCGCGGATGGCTGCCCCCCCGCAACGGCCTTTGTCGACCCATCGGCGGCGGCCATATCCTGGTCCGGAACCGCCTCCGGGGATGGATTCTGCGGCGGCACAGCTTGGTTTTCCGTTCCCAACCCGGGACTCGCTTCCAGGTCTGGCGTGGCGCTATTGGGTTCGGCCTTTCCGCCACCGGGCGCGGCTACAACATCCGATATCGCATCCACGTCAGGCGCCGCCGGTTCGTCGCGGACTTTACCGCCCGCGCAGCCGGCCATCGCCAGCAAAACCGGAAACGCCAAGATTGCGCGTCCCAGCGCCATTGCCAAATCCTTCCCGGGTTTTGCCCGCCGATGTTTTCGGGTAGCAGGCTTGCAGGTGCTATTTTGCCCTGTTCGCAATAACCGAATCTTAACGGATGGGTCCTTTTTTACGTATCGACGTGGCGGAAATACCGTTATTCAGTTGCTATGATGAGATATCCGAAATCCATACTGATTACCGGGGCCACAAGCGGCATCGGCGCCGCCTTGGTCCGGGAATATGCGGCGCCCGGAATGCGTCTTGTGCTGTCGGGCCGTGACGAAGGCCGTCTGGAGACCGTGGCGGCCGATGCGCGCGCGGCCGGCGCCGCGATGGAAACAGCCGTCCTCGACGTCACGAATGCCGAGGCGACCGCCCGCTGGGTCGAGGCCGCCGACGATGCCGGTCCGCTGGATCTTGCGATCGCCAATGCGGGGATTTCCGGCGGAACCTTCGGCGGCGGCGAGTCCGTGCGCCAGGCCAGCGCCATCTTCGCCACCAATATCGACGGCATGGTGAATACCCTGACCCCGGCCATGCAGCGGATGGTACCGCGCGGACGCGGCCAGATCGCCATCGTAAGCTCTCTGGCCGGGTTCCGTGGTATACCTGGCTCGCCCGCCTACAGCGCCAGCAAGGCCGCGGCGCGCGTCTGGGGAGACGCCATGCGCGGGCGGCTGAAGCGCCGCGGCGTGGGCGTCTCGATTGTCTGCCCCGGTTTCGTCCGCACGCCCATGACCGATATCAACCAGTACAACATGCCGATGCTGATGGAAGTGGACAAGGCGGCGGCGCTGATCCGCCGGCGCCTGGCGCGCGGCCACGAGATGATCGCCTTCCCCTGGCCGATGTATCTGGCGGTCCGCCTGATAGCCGCCCTGCCCCGCCCGTTGTCGGACCTGATATACGGCCGCATGCCCGAAAAACGGTAAGGACTACCTGTACTGCTACTCCGTCGCCGGTCCGCCCGCGCCAACCATATGCACCACGCGCTGCGGGAAGGGGATGGATATGCCGGCCTTGTCCAGCGCTTCCTTGATGGCCTTGGTCATGTCGAATTTAAGCGGCCAGTAATTGCCGGCATCACACCACACACGGATGATTATGTTCACGGAGTTGTCCGCCAACTCACCGACCACGACCATCGGCTCCGGGTCCGCATGGATGCGTCCTTCCGCCCCGATGACGCCGCGAATCGTATCAAAGGCCTTGTCGATATCGTCCCCGTAATCGATGCCTATCAGCAAGTCGACGCGCCGCGTGGCATGATGGCTGTAATTCACGACCGCACCGCCCCAGATATTGCCGTTCGGCACCAGGATCCGGACATTGTCCGGCGTGGCGAACTCGGTCATGAACAAATCGATGGCCTTTACCGTGCCGGCATGGCCGCCCGCCTCGACATAATCGCCCACATGAAAGGGACGGAAAAACAACAGCATCACGCCAGCCGCCAGATTACTTAGCGTACCCTGCAGCGCCAGTCCTATGGCCAGCGACGCAGCGCCGAATACGGTGATGAGGCTTGCCGTCTGAACCCCGAATTCCGACAGCACCGCCAGGACGGTCAGAATCAGAATCACATAGCGCGTGGCACTTGCCAGGAAGCTGCGCAGCGTTGCGTCGATGCGCTCGATCTTGCCCAACCCGCGGTCGACGACCCGTCCTGCCCATCCGGCGAGGGTCCAACCAATAATCAGGACAACGAAACCGCCAAGCACGCTGAGCCCGTAGGTCGTCAACAATACGGCGATCATGTCGGTGTATTCAGTGGCTGTGCTGGTAATGTCGTCCATCCCGGTCCCCCTGCGGATTATTTCAGCGTGCTTTTGAAAGTCAGTACTGTCGCGTCGCGAGTTCCCCGTTAGTATGCTTTTTTTACGGCGACAGTCCAGCCCCGCGATCTCGGCATTGCAAATAACGGGCGGGAGATCTGCAAAACTTGCATTGCCACCAATTTCGTTTCTGGCATAGGGTCATTTATGCGCGCCCAGGCGGGCGAGAGGGATTTGGTGCCGGCCTTGCGAAGTATTCATCTTGCCTCCTGGATCGACGCAGTCGGCAAACCGACGGCGGCAACCTTCGTCATCCTGTTTTCCCTGGTCGGCTTTACCCGATCGCTGCTGATTACCATCATCCCCCTGAACGCCCATGCCTGGCTGGGCGATGCCCAGAAGGTCAGCGTATTGTTTTTTGCGGTCAGCCTGGGCGGCCTCCTGGCGAGCCTCAGCGTGCCTTGGCTGGTCCACAGGATCAGGCGACGCAACGTATTCGCACTAGGGATCGCGCTGACCCTGCTGTCCTGCGGCCTGATGGCAACGGGCTCGGGCAGCGGCATCCTGGCCGGCATGCTGGCCAACGCGATGGCGATCGGGGCGCTGGAAATCTCGTTGAACCTGTACATCATGGATCATATCCCGAGGCGAGAGCTGGCGACGTTCGAACCGATGCGCGTATTCTTTGCCGCCGGCATGTGGACCATCGGGCCCTGGCTGGGCGTATGGCTGCATGTCCATGTCGACCCGACCACGCCATTCACGGTGACGGCGGGGCTGGCGCTGGCGACAATGCTCTATTTCCAGTATCTCAGGCTGACCGACCATCCCGCGGTGGCGCCAGCAAAAAAACCTCCGCCCAATCCCTTGAATTATCTGCCGCGTTTCTTCCGACAGCCGCGCCTGAGGCTGGCCTGGGGACTGGCTGTCGGGCGTGCGGCTTGGTGGTCAATGTATTTCGTCTACGCGCCGATCTACGTCGTCAATTCCGGCTTGGGCGAGGTCTGGGCCGGCGCGATTGTCTCGCTTGGCACGGCGACCTTTTTCCTGGTGCCGCTGTGGAACCGTCTGGGCCGGCGCTACGGCCTCCGGTTATTGATGGTCGGAGGATATCTGGGGGCCGGCGGCTTGACCCTGGCGGTGGCGCTTCTCGACGGTCAGGCAGGAGTGGTTGCGCTGTTGCTGGGCACGATCGCCGCCGGAATCATCGACGCGGCCGGCAACGTTCCCTTCCTGCGCGCCGTGCACCCCCATGAACGCCCGGAAATGACCACCGTTTACAACACGTTCCGCGGAGTCTCACAGACCGCGCCGCCGGGCGTCTTCGCGATCCTTCTCAAGGCCTTCGAACTGCCCGCCGTGTTTCTCGTCGGCGGCGCCGCGATGGCCAGTCTGGCCTGGTTCTGCCGCTACCTGCCCCGGCGACTTTGACATAACGCCCTCACATCAAAGTGAAGCGCCGTGAATCGCCTAGCGTGGCCTTGCGCACTAAGGTTCGCTGCATGAGAAAGACTATCGCGATTCTGGCCTTGGCGGCATCCGCAATTTGCGGCGCCGCCGCGGTTGCGCAGGCCGAGGCCAATAGACCGCTTACTGTGGTCGAACTTTTCACCTCGCAGGGTTGCTCGTCCTGCCCGCCCGCCGACGCATTCCTGGCCGAATTGGCCGCACGCGACGACGTCATCGCGGTCGCCTATCATATCACCTACTGGGATTATATCGGCTGGAAGGATCCCTTCGCGACCGACTGGGGTACCGAGCGTCAGTATAGTTACGCTAGGGTACTGGGGCGCGGCTATCCCTATACGCCGCAGATGGTGGTGGTCGCCGCCGACCTGGAACAGCCGCTCTGGGTCGGGCGCGCCATGGATGCGGTGGGCGCCAGATTCACCGTCTTCATGTCCCATGACCATATCGTTCCCTATGGCGACGACTATGTCGGGTCAGGCGAGCGCCACCCGATGGAATTCCTGGTCGAAATATTGAAATCCCGCGGCTGGGGCACGAAACGCATCGGCGTCGAGATGGACGATTACTATTACACCGCACGCTGGCACGCGATCCTCACCGCCGGCCTGCCCGACGCCACCTTCAGCGACGCCTTTCTGGCGGTCAACCACGCGCGGATGAAGAAGTCCGACCGCGAAATCGAATATTTGATGCAGGCCGGCGAGATCGCGGGCCAGGCCATGCAGGCGGCCTTCGACGCCGCGCGGCCGGGCGTGCGCCAGTGCGACGCCATCGCCGAGCTTTACCGGGTGACCACCGCCGGCACGCCGGCCCATGGCGGGACCTTCCCCTGCAAGCCGCCCAACGCGATGGCCGGGGAATATTGCTCGGCCCCGCATCTGAGCTGGACCGACGCGCCGCTGAAGCAGGACGAAATGTTCTATGTGGAGCTCGGCGGCGTCCGCCACCGCTATCACGCGCCGCTGTCGCGCTGCCAGTGGCTGGGCCGCCCGCCGCAGGCCATGCTGGACCTGTCGGAAGTCATCGCCGAGGGGCTGAACGCGGTGCTGGAAGCCGTAAAGCCCGGCGTCGTGCTGGAGGAGCTGGCGGCCGTCTGGACCGCCGTCATCGCGCGCCACGGCATCGAAAAGGACTCGCGCATCGGCTATCCCGTCGGCATCGGCTATCCGCCGACCTGGGGAGAGCTGACCTGCAGCATGCGCAAGGGCGACCGCACGGTGATGGAGCCGAACATGACCTTCCATTGCATTCCGGCCCTGTGGATGGCGGATTACGGGCTGGTCATCAGCGAGTCCTTCGCGGTCACCGAAACCGGCGCGCGGACCTTCGCCGACTTCCCGCGCAAGCTGTTCCATCTGGGCTGAACGAGGAGGGCAGGGGCATGGAAGAACGAACCGTTACCGACACTTACGTCAAGGAAACCCTGATCGGCCTCGCCGCGGGCTGTTTCTCCATCGTCGTCGTCGTGGCCCTGATGGAGGGCGGCACCGGCGCCGCCTTCAGGGCCGCCATCCAGCTGCTGCTGTTCGCCTGGATCGCGCCCTTCCTCTCGCTGACGTCGGCCCCCTGGCTGATCGCCGTCATCGCGCTGTTCGGGCTGGCCCTGTACCGCCAATACCGCCTCGTCCCGCCGCGCTTCATGCGCTACCTGGTCGGCGCCGAGGTGATCGTCTGGCAGCTCCTCGGCTTCTGGTGCTTCGCCAACTTCTTCCTGCAGTGAGGACCGCCGAAAAGGCGGCAAAAGACGGCAAAAGGCGGTAAAAGTGGGGGCCGCGCCCCTGGAAACCCGCCCCGGCCGGGGCAAAGGGGGCCCGAAGGCGGTGCGGGCATGGTTCCGGGGTGGGAATGGCATGGTTCCGGGGTGGGAACGGCATGGTCCCGGGGCGGGAACGGCATGGTTCGGGGAGGGAGTCCGGGCGGGAAAAGGCAGCGCCAACGCGGCCCCCGACGCCAGCTCCCCGCCCGCCCGGCGCCCGCGGATCGATCGATGGGGGTTATGGAAAAGCGGCGATCTATAGATCTGATTGATAAGGGGGAGCTAGCTCGGCGCGGGCAGCTCAAATTCGGGCGCATCGCCCCGAAGCCAATCCGCCAGCGGCGTGAGATCGGTGCCGTCACGGATGGCGCATTCCCAGATGATTGCCACCCGCCATCCGTTTTCGCGAAGCTGAGCAAACTTCCGCACATCGCGCTCGACATTTTGCCGGAACTTTTCGCTCCAGAATTCCGCTCGCGATTTTGGCAGATAAGCAAGACGGCATCCCTTGT
>Ga0210062_1000702_pt1 | contig 10301 bp, 6 predicted proteins | sample Muzzi_CordA_D2_FD_185528 | JGI IMG/M metagenome (GOLD analysis project Ga0210062, IMG submission 185528) | Wetland microbial communities from San Francisco Bay, California, USA, that impact long-term carbon sequestration - Muzzi_CordA_D2 (SPAdes) | ecosystem: Environmental > Aquatic > Marine >...
CCTACCATGGCCAACAAAAAATCGGCTCCATCGGACTGCGTCTGCCCTACATGCAAGTGAAAATCTTTATCGTTGACGGTGCAGGAAAATTTGTGCGGGAGGCCGCAACTGATGAAATCGGTTCGGTCTGCATCAAAGGTCCCAATGTATTCAACGGTTATCTGGACGATATTCATAATCGCGGCATCTGGCCCAAGGAAGGCTGGCTGAACACGGGAGATCTGGGTAGACAGGACACGGACGGTTATTTCTGGCTGACCGGCCGCACCAAGGAGCTTATTATCCGCGGTGGTCACAACATCGATCCGGCGGCCATTGAGGATCCTCTTTACCGCCTGCCGGGAATCCAGGTTGCAGCCGCGGTAGGACGCCCGGACCCTCATGCCGGCGAAGTCCCGATTGCATACGTTCAACTCCAGGAAGATGCCGATCTATCTGAAAAGCAAATATTCGAATATTTGAAGAGCGAAATCGGGGAACGGGCGGCGATACCCAAAGAAGTATACATTGTGGATCAAATCCCACTGACACCGGTCGGAAAAATATTCAAACCGTCCTTGCGCTGGCAGGCCATCCAGCGCGTGTATCAGAGCGAGTTGGATGCGCTGGCTGACTATGCGGAATCAATCCAGGTGTCAGTCCGTGAAGATAAAATCCATGGTGCCCTGGCTGTTATAAAAATTGAAGCGGCGCCCGACACATCCATTGATGAACTCAAGCAAAAGGTGGATGATATTCTGGCCCGGTATACCGTTAAGTATACCCTGAATATTACATGAAAGGAATCAATCAATGTCTGAAAGAGAAGTCGTTATTGTTGATGCCGTGCGCACCGCATTCGGGCGCATGGGTGGAACCCTTAGAGATATTTTTGCCTCGAAACTGGCCGGTATCGGAATACGGGGCCTGCTCGATAAAACAGGCATTCAGGATAAAGCGCATGTGGACAGCGTTTTTCTGGGAACGGCCCTCGGCTGTTCGCATTCGGGCAATCCGGCCCGTTGGGCGGTGCTGGATTCGGGCCTGGGTTATGAAACGTCGGCGTCTTACGTGGAGATGCAATGCGGCAGTGCCATCGACTCCATTAATCATGCGGCCTGGAAGATTTTGGCCAATCAGGCCGACATTATCATAGCCGGCGGTATGGAGTCCTACAGCCAGGCCTTCTGTAAATTCTCGATGGCCACCACTCCCTACCGGCTCAATCCCCCGAGGCCGATCCCAACGCAGCTGTCACCGGTGGCCGAGGAACAAATCGGGATGGGACAAACGGCCGAAAATCTGCAGCAGATGTACGACATCCCCCGCACGGAAATAGACGAGTTTGCCTGCAACAGCCAGATGCGCGCCAAAAAGGCCATGGAAAACGGTTATTTCAAGGAGGAAATCATCCCGGTTACCATTCCGGGAACCCGCAAAACCCCTGAAATCGTATTCGATGTGGATGAACATCCGCGCCACGATACCACGCTGGAAGGGCTGGCAAACCTGCCGGCGGCCTTTGTCCAAAACGGTACCGTAACCGCCGGCAATGCCTCCGGGCGCAATGACGGGTCGGCATTCGTTCTCATGATGAGTGCTGAAAAAGCGGTCGAACTCGGATATCGACCCATGGCGAAGTGGCTTTCCGGTGCCGATTACGGCTGCGATCCCAAAATCATGGGCATCGGGCCGGCCTACGCCGTGCCGATTGCGATTAAGCGCGCCGGGCTGAATCTCGCCGACATGGACGTCATGGAGTGCAACGAAGCTTTTGCCGTACAGAATCTGGCTGTTGTCAGAGAACTCGAAAAACAGAGCGGCCATAAAATAGATATGAACAGGTGGAATCCCAACGGCGGGGCCATCGCCTTCGGCCACCCCAACGGCGCATCGGGCGCCCGCATCTGCATGTTTGCCATGCGTGAGCTGATTCGCAGCGGCGGCCGCTACGGTTTCTTTTCTTCCTGCTGCGGCGGCGGACTGGGCGTTGCGACGGTGATCGAGAACCTCCAGCGGTGAGGAAAATGAAGATTGAAGATTGAAGATTTGTGGAGTCGCTGCGCTCCATCAATTATTGATCATAAGAAAAGACGGTTATCATTAAATGATTGAAATTGCCCCAGACATATACTTAATTCCCGGAAAGAATAATTCTCGTTTTCCCTACTGCGCCTGTTTGTATATCAAAGGACGGGATCTGCGGGTTTTAATCGATGCCGGAATGGGCGAAGAAAACATGGCCCCGGCATTGGAGGCCGGCATCGATGTCCTGATCCTCAGTCACTGTCATATCGATCACCGTCTGACCCGGGCAATGATTCCCGAAATACCGGTGTGGTGTCATGAAAAGGAAGAGATCTTTTTGCAGGACCGGGAGTTCTTTTTCACGGCCATGGGCTTAAAACGAAGCGGCCTGGACTTAAGCGGGCTTTTTGATTTTGCGCAGGGGAAATTTAAAATTGAAATTGCGCATCGATTGGCTGACGGCGATCGCATTGATCTGGGGGGTCTAACCCTGCAAACGATTCATACTCCCGGGCACACACCGGGTCACACCGCATTTTTCATTCCCGAACATGATTTGCTATTCTCGGGTGATATTGATTTGACGTCTTTTGGGCCCTTCTATGGGCATGATTTTGCTGACATCGACGACTTTCTCTCCTCCATTAAGAAATTAAATCAGGTGGGAGCCGCAAAATTGATTAGCGGACACGCAGGCCCGTTTAACGGCAATTTGACCAAAAGGTTCAATGAATACGGGGAGATTATTTTCACCAGAGACCGACTGTTGCTGGAAAAGTTAAACCAGCCCAAGTCAATTGCGGATTTTAAAGGACGCAATCTATATTATAAAGCCTACCCGGAATTTCCGGACTTGATTCGCTGGTTTGAGCTCGTTCATATTGAGAAACACCTGAACCGGCTAAAAAACATGGGAAAAGTTCGAGAAGAAAAAAATAAGTGGGTTAGAGCATAGGGAATTGAAATCGGCCTGCGACGAGCTCAGTCGTGTCGAAGTGGGAATGATTGGAAGTGGGAAGTCGGAATGCGGAAGTCGGAATTAAGGATTAAAGCTGATAGGAACGAGAGAAGATGAGAAGGTGGGAGCGGTTTTTAACCGCGATTTAAAATGGATCTATAACATCCTGTATACTATTTTTCATGGCGAATTAAATAGGAGAGAATCATATGAGCAATGAAAAAGTCAACCAAACCGATGGCGATGTTAAAATCGTCCGCACCACATCGACTTTTGACTGCGGGGGCAGGTGTCCGCTGCGTCTGCATGTCAAGGACAACCGCATCCTGCGCATCGAAGGTGACGATGCCGCGGAACCCGAACAGCTCAGAACCTGTTTAAGGTGCCGGGCACTCAGGCAATATGTTCATCACCCGTCGCGGCTCATGTATCCCCAGAAACGGATCGGCAAGCGGGGTGAAGGCAAATTTGAGCGCATATCCTGGGATGAGGCTTTTGATACCCTGGCCGGTGAATTGAAGCGCGTGAAGGAAACTTACGGCAACGAGGGTATATTTCTGGCCACCGGTGGCGGATACCTCGCCGGCCTGCACAATGGCGGCCTTGCCGCCCAGCGTCTCCTGAATCAATACGGCGGCTGCGTCACCCACTACGGCAATATTTCCTCGGAAGGCGCCGTTTGGGCCTCATTAACCCAGTATGGATCAGTCATGGTCGGAAACAGCCGGGAAGACCTGCTCAATTCTAAACTCATTATCCTGTGGGGCTGGGATCCGGCCCGCATGATTTCAGGTACCAACACCATGTATCATGTTATCAAGGCTAAAGAAAACGGTGCCAAAATCATTGCTGTGGATCCCCGGTACCATGACACCGCCGCCACTGTGGCCGATGAATGGATTCCAATTCGACCCGGCACGGACACAGCGGTGTTCGTGGCCATGGCCAACGTCATGATCAAAGAAAATCTTCAAGATCAATCCTTTCTGGATAAATACACGGTCGGGTTTGAAAAATTTAAAGAATATGTTCTCGGCCGGGAGGATGGGGTCGAAAAAACACCGGCCTGGGCGGCTGAAATCTCAGGTGTCGACGCGGCCGTCATTGAACGCCTGGCCCATGAATATGCCGCTGCCAAGCCGGCCGCCTTGATGGACTGCCAGGGACCGGCCCGCAGCGCCATGGGTGAGCAATTCAACCGCTGCGCAGCCACCCTGTGCGCCATGACCGGTAATGTCGGTCGTCCGGGCGGCAGCGCCTGCGGCGGATTGATGGGTATTCCGGTGGGCCATATGTTTCGGATGTCTGCCATACCGCCGGGCAAAAATCCTTTTGAATTGGACGGACCCAACGTCAAGGGAACCCTTGATATCCGGATGCGCGTTATCAAGCGGGTCCACATCAACAAAATATTTGATGCCATCCTGCAAGGCAAACAGGGCGGTTATCCGGCAGACATTAAAATGATGTGGTCCATGTGCAACAACTACTTAAACCAGACCGGCAACAGCAACAAAGCCGCTGCTGCATTGCAGAAACTTGAATTTTTATGCGTGCAGGAGTTGTTCATGACCGCCCAGGCCCGCTTCGCCGATCTGTTGCTGCCGGTAACCAGCGCCGTCGAACGCAGCGACCTGACCCGTCCCTGGCCGTCGGGGCCCTATTTCACTTTTATGAACCGTGCCCTTCAACCCCTGGGCGAATGCAAATCCGACTTCGACATCGTCAGTGAACTGGCGCGGCGACTTGGCATCGAAGGATTTAATCCTTACACGGAGGAAGAATGGCTGAAAATGTTTGTGGATAACAATCCGGAATACCAACAACACATCAAAGATTACGACAAGTTCCGGGAAGCCGGCATTCACCGGGTAAAGCTGGAGCAACCCATCATTGCGTTTAAAGAGCAGATCGACGACATTGAAGTCAATCCCTTCTCTACCCCGTCCGGCAAAATTGAAATTTTTTCCCAACGGGTTGCTGATTTAAATAAGGCGGATACACCGCCCATTCCGAAATATATGGGTACCCCCGAGGATCGCTTTGATCCCTTAATCGCGAAATATCCATTGCAGCTGATAACGCCGCATCCAAAGAACCGGGTGCATTCAGAATTATACGAGGTTGAGTGGCTCCGGGAGGTGGAGCCGCACCGGGCCTGGATCAATCCGATCGATGCCGATCCGCGCAACATCAAGGACGGAGACGAAATTTATGTTTTCAATGATCGCGGCAGGGTCGCCATCACCGCCTGGGTGACGGAAAGAATCATTCCCGGTGTGGTCAGCATCTTTGAAGGTGCCTGGTACACCCCGGATAAAGACGGCATCGACCGCGGCGCCTGTGCCAACACGTTGACGAACGATGCCTATTCCGGCGGCGGTGCCGCAGTCATGAATACGAGTTTGGTAGAAATCGAGAAGACTTAAAATATTTTTTTCACCGCAAAGACGCGGAGGACGCGGAGGGAAATTAATCTTCTAATTGGTGTTGAGAGGACACCAATGAGAAAACCATCGCTGCTTCACGGCAGGTTATTAATGTAACAGCAAAATTCGAATTTATTAGTGTCTATTGTAAAGTGCATAAAATTTATTGCTGCTAAAAGATAATCTTGCCCGAAGGGCTTGTTTGTTTTGCTTTGCCCTCCTTCTCAAGGGCAAAGCAAAAAAAATTGAACCTCTGCGTCCCCTGTGTCTCGAGCGAAGCCCCGCGGAGCGGGATGCAAGCTCGGGCGGTGAATAATTCAAAATTAAATGGAGAATAGACCATGCAAGTTGGATTTTATTTTGATCAGACCCGATGCACCGGCTGCAGTGCCTGTCGTGTGGCCTGCAAGGACTGGAACGACATCCCGGCCGGGCCGGAAAACTGGATGCGGGTGCATTACACGGAAAAAGGCAAATTTCCCAAACCGTTTGTGAGTTATATGATAGCGCCCTGCTGGCATTGCGCCGAACCGGTGTGCGCGGCAGCTTGCCCGGTCGGTGCCCTGACAAAACGCGACGCAGACGGCATCGTGCTGGTGGACAGTGATGCCTGTTTAGGTAATACAGAGTGCGATGTCAAATGTCTGAAGGCCTGCCCCTATGACGCGCCGCAATTCGGTCCGGAAGTCGGCGCTAAAATGCGCAAGTGTAATTTTTGCCTGGATCGACACCTGGCAGGCAAGCTTCCGGATTGCATCGAGGCCTGTCCCGTCCGCGCCCTGGACGCCGGACCCCTGGCCGAGCTGGAAAAAAAATACGGCACAAATAAGAGCGCCGAAAATTTCAAATATTCTAAACGAACGAAACCGGCGGTGGTGATCAAAGCGAAGACGGGTCCGGATATTGCTTGATGAATGTGGTTTAAGCGAGACCCAGGTTTCAGGTTCAATTAGGTTTCAGGTGTCAGGTGTCAGGGAAAAAAACTATTTATCAATTTAATGCTGAATCCTGTGATATTTTTATTAGTGGTAATACTGGAACGATTCCATTCTGGAATCTGACACCTGACACCTGACACCTTGAAACTAATGCACTAAAGAGGTGATTTATGGGCAAAGTAGATCTAAGTGTTATCGGCATCAAAACCGAACCGGTTGTTTTCGAATACACCTGGCGCGACGTTGTGCTGTACGCGCTGGGTGTCGGCGCAACGGCTGAAGAACTGTCCCTGGTTTACGAAAATGCACCCGGTGGGCTTAAGGTCTTACCGAGTTTTTGTGTCGTGCCGGCCATGCGGGCTTTTCCCAGTTGCGGCAACGACATTGAATGGTCGCTCATGCTGCACGGCGAACAGACCATACGCCTTTCCCGCCCGATTCCACCGGAGGGCAAATTGATTCAGACCGGGGTGATCACCGACATATTCGACAAAGGCAAGGGTGCCGTTTTTCATGCCAAAATCACCGGTAAAACCGAGGACGGCAATCACCTTTACGATGCCCGGTGGGCAATTTTTTATCTGGGCGCCGGCGGTTTTGGCGGTGATCCCGGACCAAAGGCCGAGTCTGTAAAACCGCCTGAAGGCCTTGCGCCGGATTTCAGTTTTTCTTGCAGAGTCGCCGAAAATCAGGCAGCCCTTTACCGCTTGAGCGGCGACCTCAACCCTTTGCATCTGGACCCCGCAGCGGCCAAACGGGGCGGCTTTGACCGTCCGATCCTCCATGGGTTGTGCACCTATGGAATTACCACCAGGTTATTGGTCAATGGACCCCTGCAGGGCGACGTCAGCCGGCTAAAGGAATTTAAGGCCAGATTTTCCAGCGCCGTCTATCCCGGCGACACGTTGACCACCGAAGGCTGGAAAACCGAGGGCGGATACATCCTTCAAGCCAGGACCGAAAATAATGTCGTTTTAAGTAATGCATTGGCAATCGTTGAGTGAGCAGGGACCTGAAAGCGAGCAGGCACAATATAATTTCAGCCACTAAGGCTCAAAGACACAAAGAAAAAATGCAATGTTTAGTCTTTTGCTGGTGAGTAATAAAAAAGCGAAAAAGTATATTATCTTTGGATCTTAGTGACTTTGTGGCAAAATATTTATCAAAAAAAATATAAGAAAGGAAAAAAAATGAATATCGACGACGTTAAAAAAATTGCCGTTATCGGTGCCGGTAACATGGGGCATCAAATTTCTCTGCTTTGTGCGATCCATGGCTATACAACCACCTGTACCGATATCAAGGAAGACATCCTCAAAAAAGCAGAAGACTTTACCGACTCGTATCTTCCGGGCCGGGTCCAAAAAGGGCGGTTGACAGAAGATCAGGCCCGGGCCGCCCGGGACAGAATTACGTTCACATCCAGCATGGAGGCCGCGGTAAAAGACGCCGATTATGTCATCGAAGCGGTTCTGGAAGTGTTGGACCTGAAGCGTAAAATATTTGCTGATCTGGACAAAATGGCCCCGCCGCATGCTATCCTGGCATCCAACAGTTCGGCCATCATCAGCTCCAAAATCGCCGACGCCACCCAGCGCCCGGAGAAAGTCCTCAACGTTCATTTTTTCAATCCCGCCCTTGTCATGAAACTCGTGGAGGTCGTCCAGGGACCGCATGTATCCGACGAAACCAGAGAAATATCCATGGCGCTTTGCGAAAAACTCGAGAAGGTGCCGGTCCATCTGAAAAAGGAGGTCGACGGATTCCTGCTCAACCGCATTTTCGGCGCCATCACCCGGGAAGCCCTCTGGCTGCTGGAAATGGGTGTCGCCAGCATGGAAGACATTGACAAGGCCCAGGTATTCGGTGCGGGACATCCCATGGGAACCTTTCGCCTGATGGATCTGACAGGCATCGATCTGACCTATACCATGGGAATGGAGGCCTTCCGTGAAACCGGCGATGTGCGGCGCCTACCAAGCCCGAGCGTGGTAGAAAAATACTGTAAAGGTGAATATGGCCAGAAGACCGGCAAGGGGTGGTACGACTATAGTAAAAAGTGAAGCGAATAGCGCAAAGGGCATAGCGCATAGCGCATAGCGTTAAGGTCGGAGGTGCTTGAATTCGGAAGTGGGAATGCGGAAGTCGGAAATTAGAAGGTACGAAGTTAAGAAGGTGAGAACGTGGGAGGCGAAAGGATAAAGCTGAAAATGGAAACAACTCCATCAACTCAATAAACCCAACAAACTCAATAAGCTTTATCAACCAGACAACCGTTCAATCAAACGGCATGAGCTATTAACTATCAATTACCAACAATGAACTATCAACTATTATGGAGGAACCCGTGGCAACCAAGTTTGTAAGCGAACGCAATATTGAGTTTCTTTTATACGAAGTTTTCGATGTCGAATCCTTAACACAATACGAATACTACAGCGAACACAACCGCAAAATGTTCGACATGGTCCTGAAGGCGGCCGTCAAGCTGGCCAAAGATCTGCTGTTTCCCATTTTTGAGGAAATGGACCGCAGCCAGCCCGAGCTGGTTGATGGGGAGGTCAGGGTTCACCCATCCGTCCGGACCATCATGCAGGAATTCGGTGATGGCGGCTGGATCTCCAGCCGGGTGCCCTTTGCGCAGGACGGTGAACAGCTGCCCAGTATGGTGGCCGACATTTGTGAATTTATTTTTGCATCGGCCAATTATTCCGCCCATGCCTACCCCGGACTCACTTTTGGCGCCTCACATCTGATCGAATCATTCGGCAGCCGGGAATTGTACGACACTTACGTTCCCAGGATGCGCGCCGGCCAATGGCAGGGCACCATGGCCCTGACCGAACCGGAAGCCGGCTCTTCGCTGGCCGACATCACCACCATGGCCGAGCCGACCGCTAATGGCTACTATCGCCTAAAAGGCCAGAAAGTTTTCATATCCGCCGGTGATCACGACGGTGTTGAAAATGTTGTCCATCTGATGCTGGCTAAAATCGAAGGGGCGCCGGCCGGAGTCAAAGGGATTTCCCTTTTCGTCGTCCCCAAGAAACGTATCGATGACAAGGGCGATCTGATTTCCAATGATGTGGTCACGTCCGGTGTATATCACAAACTCGGCTATCGCGGCTGCCCGATTGTGCAGCTGAGTATCGGCGATAAAAATGATTGCCGTGGGTGGCTGGTCGGAGAACCGCACAGCGGTCTGAAATTGATGTTTCAGATGATGAACGAAGCCCGCATCGGTGTCGGTATGGGAGCGGCGGCCATGGCCACGGCAGCCTATTATGCATCGCTGGACTATTCCAAAACCCGTCTCCAGGGACGCAAATTATCCCGCAAGGACCCCGGCCTGCCTCCGGTTGCCATCATTGAACATGCCGATGTCAAACGCATGCTGCTGTTTCAGCGCGCGGTTATTGAAGGTGCCCAGTCCCTTCTGATGCAGTGCAGCAAATTTGTTGATTTCCAGAAGGTACTGCAAGGTGAGGCACTGGAAAAATATTACCTCCTTTTGGAAATTTTAACACCGGTAGCCAAAAGCTACCCCTCTGAGATGGGAATTCAGTCCATCAGCCAGGGCCTGCAATGTCTGGGCGGTTCCGGCTATTGCGACGATTATCCGCTGGAGCAGTATTACCGCGACTGCCGGATTCACCCCATCCACGAAGGCACCACCGGTATCCAGGCAATGGATCTGCTGGGACGAAAAGTGATCATGAAAAACGGTCAGGCGTTTTTGCTGTATATCAATGAGGTGCAAGATACCATAGCCGCGGCCCGGGAATATGAAGGTCTTGATAAATTCGCCAATGAGCTGAATGATTCGCTGACAAAACTGCAGGAAGTCACCCGGCATCTCCTATCGATTGCCGGCCAAAACGGGCCGGAAGCCTTTCTGGCCGATGCCACACTTTATCTTGAATACTTTGGTATTATTACCATCGCCTGGCAGTGGCTGCTACAGGGTGT
>Ga0210062_1000705_pt1 | contig 10282 bp, 8 predicted proteins | sample Muzzi_CordA_D2_FD_185528 | JGI IMG/M metagenome (GOLD analysis project Ga0210062, IMG submission 185528) | Wetland microbial communities from San Francisco Bay, California, USA, that impact long-term carbon sequestration - Muzzi_CordA_D2 (SPAdes) | ecosystem: Environmental > Aquatic > Marine >...
ATGGTCATGCGGTTATTGCGCCGGCGCCGGGAGATGAAGGCTAGGCTGCCACGCCAGTTCGATAGGTTGAACATCAGATAGATGAGCTTGAAAAGAAATACCGGCAGTCCGATTGGGGTGCGGCCAAAAGTATCGCCGGCCAAGACGGATATAATTGCCGCCTTTATGCGGAACTGGTTCCCGGGATTCATGAATAGCCGGCGCAAGGTGGGCGAGTTGTAGCGGTAAATGAACCAGGCTACGGTTCTGATGCCGCGCCGCAGATATTTTTCGTGCTGCGCCAGCAATTGGTTCGCGTTTTGGGCGCCGCCAAGGATGGCATCCACGGCCTTCGCACCCGACTGGGCGGATTTCATCGCCAGGAACACGCCGCTGGAAAATACCGGGTCGACGAATGCGAAAGCATCGCCCACCAGCAGATAGCCATCGCCATAGAGGCGGTCTGACCAGTAGGAATAGTTGCCCGTGCCCTGGGCTTCGGCGACCGGTTCGGCGGTTTCCATCAGGGGGCTTAATGTTGGCGACCTGGCTATGGTTTGCCGCAGAAAATTGTCCAGCGAGGCATCGCCCCGAGTTTTCAGATATTCCGGCCAGCAGACCGTACCGACACTGGTTACCCCGTCTTTCAGGGGGATCACCCAGAACCAGCCTTGATCGAACCAGTGCAGCCCGATATTGCCTTCGTCGCGGCCTTCGCGGCGGGGGACATTGCGGAAATGCGCGAATATGGCCGCGGCGTTATGGTCGGGATTTCGGCGCAACAGCTTGTTGCGCCGCGATAAAAACGCATCGCGCCCCGAAGCATCGATCAGAAACCGGGCCGTAACGGCGCTCTCGTGGCCCTCGGCATCAACAATCCTGGCCTGGCAACCATCCTTTCCAAGGCGGTCCAGGGCCGTAACGCGGTTTTGCTGGCGGACTTCGACACCGCACCGCTGGGCGTTATCGAGCAACAGTCGGTCGAACTCGGAGCGCCGTACCTGGTAGGCATGCGGAAAGCTGTTATCCATCGCCTCGTCGAAATAAATCGTGGTGTGCTTAGTCTCGCCGTCCTCGCGGGCATAAAAGTCGATCCCGCTCTTGTACATTCCGATTTCCGCGACCTCTTCGGCCACGCCCAGCTCCTCGAATAAGGGCAGGTTCATCGGTAGCAGCGATTCGCCAATATGGAATCGGGGATGCTGATCCTTCTCGATCAGCACTACATAGCGGCCGCGCTTGGCCAACAGCGTTGAAATTGCCGCGCCGGCGGGCCCCCCGCCGATAACCAGAACGTCGTAATTGATGTCGGGATTGGCGCCTTCCATCTTGTTTTCTGTCATTCGGTCCGTCCCGGTTTCAACTGATTCTCGCCAGCATGTTGGAATTTCCCGTGATCCGCGCAAGCGCCCGGCCAACATAGTACCAGTTGATCATCAATGCCTCGAACAGGCTGCGCGCGAGTGCGGCAGGATGTCGCATGGAGGGATAGTCCGCCGGCGAAAGACTGTGCGGGATGCCCAGGCCGTTGGCCAGAATGGAACTGCGAGCCAGATGATAGCGGCTGGTGATCAGCAACGGCCGGCGGTAATTATGAAGTCGTATCAGATCGCGTGCGTAGGTCAGATTTTCCAAGGAATTGCGCGAGGTTTCCTCCATGAATATATTCCCGCTGTCGAGACCCCGGTCGACCAGCCAGCCGTGACCGGCGGCCGCTTCGGTCGGGCCGTTGCCAGTCGCCATGCCACCCAGCACGATTACCGGGCGCACCCCGCCATGCCTTGCTGCTTCGGCAAGGCGGGACTGGAATTCGCGAGTTACTTTTCCGCTGTTGAGTCGTGAGCCCATTACAAGTATCACATCGGCCTCGTTGGCTCCGGCGGCGGGCAGGCGAGCGAATTTTATCACAATCGTCCAGGAGATGAGGAATGTCAGGCCGCATGACATCGTTACCACGGCGATGCTGAGCGCCAGGGTGGTCAATCCGTCCCACCCCATGCTCGACAGCCGTTTCCACGATAGAGCCCGTATGTTATGCATTGCACGTTACGCGATTACCCTAATTGCTCAGCTTTGAGCCTATGGCTACTGGCGGCATGATGGGATATTTGAACGGGTTGCGCAAATGCAGAATCTGAGTACCAATAGCGATATGTCAGTTACGCAAAACAAAATTGAAACAGAGGTCGCCGAGCTGATTGTCTCGGTTTTGAACCTAGAGATTGACCCGGCAACGATCGACCCGGAGGCCCCGTTGTTTTACGAAGGGCTGGGGCTCGATTCCATCGACGCGCTGGAGATGGCGCTGGAACTGTCGAAGAAATATTCGGTGGAACTGCGCGCCGACGACGAGAACAACGGCCAGATATTCGCTTCGCTGCGCGATCTTGCCGGTTACGTCATGGAGAACAAGGCTGGATAAGGGTATTGCTGGGGTTTATTCGGATCATACGAGCTATCGGTGCCGTTCTCGGCATTGGCCTGATCCACTATGGCTTTATCCGTGAGCAACCTGAAACCGGGTTTTACGGCCTGATGGTGCTGGCGCTAACGGGCGTATTTTCCTCTCATTTGCTGTTGCGTCTTATGTTTCTGGCGATTGGGGGCCTGGCTCTTTTCAGCGCCATTGGTTATGGCGACCCGGCTGCGGGACCATATCTGCTTCTGGCGGTGCCCGTATTCATAAACCTGATGCTGATGTTCCTGTTCGGGGTGACACTGCTGCCGGGCCGTACGCCTCTGATCACCCGTTTTAGCAGATTCGATCACCTGCAGACGACGAGCCCCGCAATCGACCGCCATACACGCCTGGTGACGACAATGTGGGTGGCTTACTTCGCCCTGATAGTTGCCACAACCGTTTTGCTGGCGGCCGGCGGGAATTTTCCGGGCGCGTCCTGGGTTGTGACGGTCTGCTCGCCAGTCGGATCTGTTGCCCTGTTTCTGCTTGAGCATCTCTACAGATATTTTCGAAAGGATATGTTCGGTCAGGCCTCCGTCTTCCGGACATTGCGGGTTATCGCCCATCCCGATGCCTGGCGCGGCATGACGCATGATGTCTGAAGAGCCGGCCTCGCAGCGTATTTCTGCCGGTTGCCTGTCGATGGTCACGCCGGCCGGGGAGTCCATAGGCTGGGCCGCCATTGCAGGTACGGCTCGCCGGCTGGCACCCCGGTTGCCAGGCACCGGAGCAATTTTGAATTTGTGCGAGGATCGGCTGGCGTTCCTGGTGTTGTTGCTGGCCACGGCTTGGGGAAACCGAGCGACGATACTGCCCAGCGACCGTTCGCCGGGCGGGCTGCTCGCCGCCGGCTCGATATACGGTAATGCTACTGCCTGTTACGACAGCGAGGACATGGCTTGCAAGGTTGCCGCGGCCGGCTTGCCCGGGGAGTCGTTCTGGCCTGCCTTCACCGGTGGAAATCGGGACGACGAATACGATCTGGCGAACATCGACGACGCCCCCATTGTTATGTTCACGTCCGGCTCGACCGGCAAACCCGTACCCTGCGTGCGCGCGCTGTCTTTCTTTCGCATGGGTTCGGAAGCCAACGCCGAATGCATGACCGAAGGGCTGACGCCCGGTGCGGGAATTGTCGCGACGGTGCCGCCCTATCATATGTTCGGTTTCGAACTTTCCGTCATGGCCCCGTTATTTCGCGGTGGCACGGTATATTCAGGACGGCCTTTCTATCCGCGTGACATAGCAGCCGCGCTAAACATTATCGACGCGCCACGCATCCTGGTTTCCACGCCGGTTCATTTGCGTGTCCTGAAGGAAAGCGGAGTCAAGATGCCCCCTGTCGATAGGGTGTTCTCGGCGACCGCGCCACTGCCGACCAAACTTGCAATCGATATGGAGGTCATGTTCGGGGGCAGTCTGCGGGAAATTTTCGGCACGACGGAGACCGGGTCGATCGGCTGGCGAAATACTGCGCGCGAGGAACCCTTTCATCTGCTGCATGGCATGGAACTGACGCAGCAGGATGGTGCGAGCGCTATTTCCGCCCCGCACATATCGCCACCCTTTGTTCTGCCGGACAATCTGGCGACAACAGGCGACGGCGATTTCCGGATTGCAGGGCGCAGCAACGATATTGTGAATATCGCCGGTAAACGCATGTCCCTGGCCGGTTTGAACGCCATCCTGACCGGAATCGACGGTGTCATGGATGGTGCCTTTCTGGCCCCCGGCGATGACGGTGTCGGTCCGGTAAACAGGATGATCGCCTTTGTCGCCGCGCCTGGTCTGTCCGACGGCGATATCCGCTCTGCACTGCGCGGGCGGTTGGACGGCGCGTTCATTCCACGGCGTGTTATTTTTATCGATTCGCTGCCGCGTAACGAGGCTGGCAAACTCCCCCTGCGCGAATTCAGGCGTTTTGCTCTCACGACACTCGCCCGGCTGGATGGAGTTCGACGGGTAACGCGCTTTGGCGCCGATGAGCCCTTTTTCGCCGATCATTTTCCCGGAGCCCCGATCGTGCCCGGCGCCGTATTGCTGGGCGAGGCGGGCGACATGTTGAGCGAGAGCCTTGGCGGGCCGACAGGTCCTGTCGAACTGGTCAGCGCGCGGTTCCCCGATTCGGTTCGGCCGGACGAGGACTGCGAGTTCCGGATGGAAGCCGGCGCAAATGATCAGTTCAGGATCGAATGTATCCAAGGCGGCCGGATCGTCATGAAGGCCGCCATTCGAATGCCGGGCGAAGCTGTTGAGTGAAGCCTGGAAGAACCAGGAAGAGCGGGGCAGCACCGGGTTGATCCGGTTGATCATCTGGATCGCCCTGCGTGGCGGCCATCCAATCGGGCGTCTGCTATTATTCCCGATCTGTTTGTATTTTATCATATTTTCGGTCAACGCACGGCGCGCATCGGCGGATTATCTGCGCCGTATCCTGGGCCGCGCCCCGGGTATCGTCGACCTGTTCCGGCATTACCATTGCTTCGCAGCGACGCTGCTCGACCGCCCCTATTTTCTGACCGGCCGGTTTGCGTCCTACGATATCCGGGTACATGGCGAGGAAGTGATGGAGGCGATCAACCGGTCCGGCCGCGGCGGTATACTGATGGGCGCTCATATAGGCAGTTTCGAGATACTGCGCTGCCTTGCCACGACACGCCAGTGGCTGAACCTGAAAGTCATGATGGAAATGGATAATTCGCAGCGAACGGATGCGATCCTCCATGAACTCAACCCGTCTTTTGCCGAGCATATCATTGCCCTCGGCCGCCCCGATTCGGTTATCCGCGCCTATGAATGCGTGACCAGGGGCGGGTTCGTCGGGATCCTGGCAGACCGTAACGCCCGAGGCGGCAAGCATGTCAGCGTCCCATTCCTGGGGCAGGAGGCGTTGTTTCCCAAAGGGCCGATGATGTTCGCGGCCGCCGCCAAATGCCCAGTGATCGCGGTTTTCGGGATTTATCGCGGTGGCCGGCGTTATGATATATATTTCGAGCAGTTCAGCGAATGCGTGCCGGCCGACTATCGCACGAATCCGGATACTATTCCGGCGTTGGTTGCCAATTTCGTCAGGCTCATGGAAGCGCGGTGCAAGGAAGCGCCGTATAACTGGTTCAATTTTTTCGAGTTCTGGAAGGGAAATGAAAAATAGTCTGGTAGCGATTTCGGGAATTATTATTTCCCTTGTTATCGCTTTTTCATCCCTGGCCGGTGAGCAGAAACCCCTGTCGCCGGATCGACTGCCGGAAATCATAACAGGTGCGCCCGACCACCACGCCGAATTCAGCGAAGAAAGGCGGTTGCTGCTGTTGACCGAGCCGGTTCGGCTGCGGGGTACATTGTTGTTTCGGAAGCCGGACCGGTTCGAAAAACATACCATATCGCCGCAACAAGAAGACCTGGTGGTCGATGGGGATTGGGTGACCGTTTCGTTGCCGGACCGGAACACGGAAATGCGGTTTAACATGGCCGACGATCCGCTGCTGTATGGCCTTCTGTTCAGCCTGCGGTCGATCATGAATGGCGAGCCCGGGCGCCTCGCCGAAATCTTTGAGGTGGAGGCCTGGGGCGATGGCAACGCCTGGACCATGCGGCTTAAGCCCGACGGGCAGGAACTTGCCCAACGCATTCAGGCGATTCGGGTAACCGGCGAGACTCACTGGATTCGCACGATCGAGTTATGGGAGACCAGTGGCGATTATCTCATCATGACCATCGGGTCGGAAGTAACGGAATGAAACCGGAGGTCGGTAGATTTCTTGTCGTACTCGCCATTGCCAGCGTTATCGGCGGGATCGTTGCAAGCAAACTGGATTTTCGTGCCGACCTCAGTTTTATCTTCCCCGACGAGGTATCGGAGCGCACCCGCTTCCTGACCGATCGCCTGTCCGACCGCGCAGCGCAGGGCACCTTCCTGATGGCTATTGAGGGTGGAGACGAAGCCGGGCGGCAAGAATTGAGCCTGCGGTTTTCCCGGGCCCTCGCTGGCACGGGCTCATTCGACAGGGTGGCGAACGGGGCGGGTGTCGTTGCACCGGATGGATTCGAATATTTGTTTGAAAACAGATACCTGATTGGTCCTTCCTGGAACCCGGATGAAGAATTTTCAACGACATTTATGGCCGAGTCCCTACAGGGCAGCATGGCATTGCTTTCGACTTCAGCGGGTCAGTTGCTGCGGCGCTATCTGCCCGCCGATCCGACCGGTCGCGGCCGCGCGATCCTGGCCGCACTGTCACCGGCCGCGCGTCCCGCCAGTCAGGGCGGAGTCTGGGTATCGCGCGACGGCCGCCGGGCGCTTATCGTTGCACGCGCACGCGCCGAAAATTTCGACCTCGTCAGGCAGTCGGCGTTGCTGGGTGAAGTCCGGCAGATGTTTGAACAGCTGCCGGGTTCCGACGGCCATGAACTGCTGATCGCGGGTCCACCCGGATTCGCGGTCGCTACCCGCGACCGTATCCAGATGGATGTCCGGATTCTTTCGGTCGTTTCATTCCTCCTGATCCTGCTGTTGGCATGGGGCGGATTCCGCCGGCCGATGCTTTTGTTTTTGCTGGGCTTGCCCATGGGGATCGGCGTTCTGGCCGGGCTTGCCGCGGTGCAAACGGTGTTTGGTTTCGTGCATGGAATTACCCTGGCATTCGGCGCCTGTCTGGTGGGCATAGCGATCGACTATCCTCTACATGTGCTTGCCCATGCTGCGCCGGACGGGGATACGGCGAAATCTGCGCGTGCGATCTGGCCGACATTGCGGCTAGGCGCGGTAACCTCCGTTGCCGCGTTCCTTCCCTTCATGCTGTCTGGTTTTCCCGGACTGGCGCAAATCGGCCTGTTCGTCGCTACCGGACTTGTCGCGGCGGTTTTGTCCGGCCGCTTCCTGTTTCCGCTCCTCTGCCCGACCGTTACGCATTTTCCGCTGTCCGACCGTTTGATTGAACGATTGCGCCGGCTTGCACCCAGGTTGCGCCTGCCCCTGTTAATGTTACCCGTTGCGGCTCTCGCCGCCCTCGGTTTTCGCTGGGAGACAGTATGGGAAAGCGATTTGCGAGCGTTAAGCCCTGTTCCCCCGGATATGGTGGCATTGGACCGCGATCTCAGGTCCGGCTTGGGTGCGCCCGACGTGCGGTACATGATCGCCGTCCGCGGGGATAGCGCCGAGGATGTCCTGGTCCGTCAGGAAGAATTGCGTCCGCTGTTGTCGCGGTTGGGCGAGGAAAAAAATATTGTCTCCTGGCGAATGGCCGCCGATCTGTTGCCCAGCGCCGCCGAGCAACGCCGCCGGCAGGGCGAAATGCCGACGAGCGAGGAGTTGCGCAACCGGCTTGCAGATGCGGTTGCCGGCACCGCTTTCAGAAGCGACGCCTTTAATCGCTTCCTGGCCGATGTTGAAGGCGCGCGCACCGCGACGCCGGTTACCTTCGAGATGATGGCGAGCGGAGATTCGGGCGATCTGATAACTCCCTGGCTCAGTCCGCGGCCCGGGGGATTTACCGGGATCGTCATGCTCTCGGGGTTGGGCGAGCCGCAGGCCGTGGCCGCCACGATCGCGCAGGCCGCTATTCCAGGTACGGAATTTGTCGATCTGAAGAATGAAACCGAACGGCTGGTACAGTCCTTCCTCGATTCCAGTGTACTGTGGCTGCTGGGTTCGCTCCTGGTGGTGCAACTCGTGCTCTACAGCGGCCTGCGGCATGTGGCGGCTGTACTGCGAGTGACGGGGCCGGTGCTGATCGCGGTGACCGCGACGCTGGGGCTATTGGCCGGGCTCGGAATCCCGATTTCCGTATTTCATATTCTGTCGCTTATCCTTGTCGCCGGGCTGGGAATGGATTACGGGTTGTTCTTCTCCCGCCATGGCGGCGAGGGGGCAATTACCTACCGCGCCACGATATTATGTAACCTGACGACCGCAACCGTGTTCTTTGTAATGGCATTTTCGTCTATCCCGATATTACATGGCATCGGCCTTACGGTGGCGGTTGGTTCCTTCCTGGCGCTGGTTGCCAGCGCCGCTTTCGCGAGACCCGTCGGATGAGTGCAAGAGTTCGTCCCTCTATCACTGCCTTCACCGCGGTCAGTTGCCTCGGATCGGGGCAGCGCGCGACTCTCGAGGCGCTAAGAAAAGGATCGTCAGGCCTGCGGCCCTGTGACTTTCCCGGCGCGGATTTCCAGACCCATATCGGCCGCGTCGACGGGTTGGAGGACAATCCGGTTACCGGTTCTCTCGCCCGCTACGACTGCCGCAACAACCGGCTGGCGGAAATGGCGCTGCTCTCCGACAATTTCGCCGGTCATGTCGGAGATTGCGTGGCGCGCCGTGGGGCCGGCCGGATCGGCCTCGTGCTGGGCACCTCGACCTCCGGCATTCATCAGGCCGAACGCGCTTTCGCCGAGCGTGGGAACGACGCATTGCCCGATTGGTTCGACTATCGCCACAGCCAGGATGTGCATGCGACGACGGAGTTTGTCGGCGCGCGGTTGGGGATCGAAGGGCCTTGTATGACTGTATCCACGGCTTGTTCGTCAAGCGCCAAAGTGTTCGCCGACGCGCGCCAGCTTATCGAACACGATATTTGCGATGCGGTCGTGGTGGGCGGCGTGGACAGTCTTTGCTTGCTGACTTTATACGGATTTCGCTCGCTTGAACTGACGGCCCCGGACGCCTGCCGTCCAAACGATGCCGATCGCGCCGGCCTGTCGATCGGCGAGGCCGGCGGGTTTGCCTTGCTGGAACGGCCCAGCGGCGCGGGACAGGCGCTCGCCGTGCTGGAGGGAGTAGGCGAAAGCAGTGACGCCTATCACATGTCCTCGCCGCATCCCGAGGGGCTGGGCGCGCTAGGCTCCATGCGGGGGGCGCTAGGCTCTGCCGGGCTAGCGCCGGAACAGGTTGATTATATCAATCTCCACGGAACCGGCAGCAAGGCGAACGACCTGGTTGAGTCGCGCGCGGTGATATCGCTGTTTGGCGGCGATACACCCTGCAGCTCCACCAAGGGCTGGACCGGCCATACACTGGGGGCTGCGGGCATAATTGAAGCGGTGATTGCCATTCTGGCGATTCGCGATGGCTTCATGCCCGGCAATCTGGGGATGAGAAAGCTTGATCCCGACATTGAGACCAACGTCGTGCCCGTCGGGCGAGACGCGGATGTCAGGCGGGTGCTCAGCAATTCCTTCGGGTTCGGCGGCAACAACTGCAGCCTTCTGTTCGGGCGTGCAACATGATGCGGATATGGCTCTCTGGTATCGGCATCTCGGCGGCCGGCATCCCGGACTGGGACTGTGCGCAGGCGATCGTTCGCGGGGAGCGGCAGTTCGAGAAAGCGGAATACAGCTACCGTGCGCCGGAACTGCTCAGCGGATCGGAGCGGCGGCGTTGTCCTGCCAGTGTGAAACTGGCGCTGGACGTGTCTGAACAGGCGCGAAGCATGGCCGGGGTCGAGGGCTCTGACCTGTCAGGGGTTTTCGCCAGCATGACCGGCGACGGGCCCATCGTCACGCGCAGCATGGCTACCTTGGCCGACAATCCCCATTATCTTTCACCGACCGACTTTCATAACTCGGTGCATAATGCCGCGGTCGGCTATTGGGCAATCGCGAATGGCAGCCGTCACGGCGCGACGAGCCTTACCGCGGCCGAAGAAAGCGTTGCCGCCGCGCTGCTGAAGGCGGCAATGCAACTGCATTCGGATGATGTCCCGGTGATGCTCTGTGCATACGAAGTGCCGTTCTCCGCGCCACTCGACGTTGCAGTGGGGATTCCTGTGCCGTTTGGCGCCGCGCTGGTGCTCCACGGGGAGAAGCCGCCCGCATGCCTTGCCAGTCTCGATATCTCGCTCGAGG
>Ga0210062_1000706_pt1 | contig 10280 bp, 9 predicted proteins | sample Muzzi_CordA_D2_FD_185528 | JGI IMG/M metagenome (GOLD analysis project Ga0210062, IMG submission 185528) | Wetland microbial communities from San Francisco Bay, California, USA, that impact long-term carbon sequestration - Muzzi_CordA_D2 (SPAdes) | ecosystem: Environmental > Aquatic > Marine >...
GGGGAGGGCTCGAGCCCGAAGAGCTCCGGCGCGAGCTCGATCTCGGCGAGCTCCGGAACCGGAGGTGGCAAGGTCTCCAATGGACGGGTGTTGAGGTTCCCGAGCTGGTCCTCTAGGCGGTCCAGCCGCCGTCCGATCTCGCGTTGCAGCTCTTCGGCGTCGGCGTAGAAGACCCGGTGGCGGGGGATGTCCCGACCGTCCGCTCCGAGGGTGCCGCGGGCCGCTGCGAAGGAGAAATCGGCCCCGAACGGAACGCGGCCGGTCGACTCGAGCGGTAGCCGGGGACGTCGCGTGGCACCATCCGCGCGAGCCCGAAGTCCAGCACCTTGACCTGCCCTTCGGCCGTGATCATCACGTTGCCGGGTTTGAGGTCGCGGTGGACGATCCCGGCACCGTGGGCGGCCGCCAGGACCCCGGCGATGGAGTGTTTCGTCGAATCCGACGAAGACCTCGCCCGTGCCACCGGCGCCAAGGCACCCGACGATCCGGATCTGTTCGACGCGATCGCCGACCTTCACGAGGTTGCCCTCGTGGCGTTCCGCCCGCGAACCGGATGCACGTGGTGACAACCTCCGGGGACCCTGGGTGGCCTGGGAGGCGGCGAGTGGGTGATCCTCTGTCTCCTCTCCTCCCGGGCCGGCGGTCCGGTTTTCGTGAAGAGTGATACGACTCAGTGCATGCTGTTTGTCTGAATCTTGCCGCGATTCTTCGCCGCGGGCGCGCGCAAGTCCAGGCTGGGCGCGCTCCTTCAGAGCTTAAGATGTTCTAATATTCGGATTGATCGAAAGTGCGATAGTTTGAATCGGCTGACTCCCGAGCACGCCGTGTCAGGTCGTGCTCGGCCAACCGAAGGAAAGGGAGGAACCGAATGAAGAGAGGGATCATCGTCGTTCTCTTGGGCATCACCGCGGCATTTCTGGGAGTGAGCCAGGCGCAAGCGAGTTGCCATGCCGAGGTGATCTGCCAGGTCACCGTCATTTCCTGTGACGGGCAGAGCACCTGCAACTCCGGCCCGGACTGGGTTCAGTGCGACGGCGGGGAGACGATCTACTGCCCCGTCTGCCAGGCTCAGACGACCTGCTGCGACGGCCGGTTCATCTACTGCAACGGCTACAGCACGTGCGAGCAGGTTCCAGGCAGGTACGTGAAGTGTGATGGCCAGATCCAGGGTATTTGCCCCCGGTGCCAGACCTTCTCGGCGAACCCCGCCGCGCCGCGCACGCCGGACGGCTGGGTGCTCGGAGGGGGAGCCTTGCCGGCGTTCTTGCAGGGCGCCGGGTGCAGTTGATCGGTCCGTAGACCGGTCCGGCGTTCGAACCGACGGACGGGTGGGCGGCACCGCCGTCCACCCGGGACCCGCAGGCGACGGCGCCAGGGTGAGGAGGGCAAACACTACCCGATCCCGGAGAGGACGCTTCCTGATGGCGCGTCCTCTCCGTGTCTCGGGCAGTGTTGGCGGATCGGTCTCCTACCGCCTTAGAAGCAGCCGCAACCGAGGAAGACGAGGGTCCGCTCGTACTCCGTACACGACTGGCCGGAGGCGTTGAAGCAGACCCGGTAGCGCTCCTTGTATCCCCTCAGAGCGTCACCGTAGAGGTCGCAGTTGGGCAGGGAAGGCGAGGGTCCACCGACCGGCCCGTTGGCGCAACAGAACCGGTAGATCCCGCAGAACGTATCGCCGCAGGATGTGTAGCCGGACCAACTGGCGCAGGAGTCGTACTCCGCCGGGCAGGGGGTGGTGCTGTGGCAGGCGCTGGCGGGGAGGATCACCCTGTCGCCCCACCGCTCGAGGTACTCCTCGCTGCTCAGCGTGACCGGTTCGTCACGCGGCCTCGTCGCCGCGGCGTTGTCGCAGCGAATCATGCACGGCTCGACTCGCGCCTGGTCCGCGAGACCGAAGCAGTTGGCCATGCAGTGATCGAGGGCGATGTCGCCGGCGATGGTCGACGGCTGGGCCGAGGCCGAGGCCGCGAGCAGCAGCAGGCCCGACAGACAGACGAAGAAGACGAGAACGCACCTGGCTTCTTTCATCAGTGCACCTCCTTAGGGTTACCGTATATGGTAAAACACAAAAGGTGAGAGAGTCAAGAGACGAGGGCGTCTTTCGACGGAGCGAAACTTCGTGCTCCCTTCCCGCGTACGCTCGGGCAAAGGAGGCCTGTCGATGTTCCGAACGCTTCGTGCGGTGCGATTCCTCTTTGTCGGCCCGATGGTGCTGGCGCTGCTCTTCGTCATCAACTGGATGACGTCGCCCGGGGACTGGTGGGTTCAGTGGGCCGCCCTGGGGATCGGGATCGCCTGGGTGATCAGCCTGTTCCGTGTCTTGACGGCGCTCGTGGTCGGCGGCGGGCTGGTCGCGCTCCTGGCCCATCTGAAGAACCGGTAGTCTCCTGGAGCGGGTCTGGGGCACCGCTACGAGCTCTCTCGAGGTGGATGACCTGGAGGGAGAGGACTGCCCCCGAATCCTTCCGTACCGCGGGTATGATCGGCCGATGAGCCGAGATCGAGGACAGGGTGAGCGGCGGGCCCACGAGGGCCGGGTCGTCTGGGTCACGGGGGCTTCGTCCGGGATCGGAGAGGCCCTGGTGCACGCCCTCGACCGGCGGGGGGATCGGGTGGTCCTTTCGGCGCGCCGGGAGGAGCGGCTCGTGGAGGTCCGGGACGCGTGCGGTCATCCGGAGCGCCACCTGGTCCTGCCCCTGGACCTCGGCCAGCCGGAGACCTTCGCCGCGGCTGCCGAGGCGGTCCTCGAGCGGTACGGTCAGGTCGACATTCTGATCAACAACGCCGGCGTCAGCCAGCGCTCGCTGGCCGAGGAGACCGACCTGGCGATCGACCGGCGGCTGATGGAGGTCGACTACCTCGGCACCGTCGGCCTGACCAAGGCGGTGCTGCCGTCGATGCTCGCGCGAGGAGCCGGGCGGATCGTCGTCGTGTCGAGCCTGGTGGGGAAGCTCGGGACGCCGTTTCGCTCCTCGTACGCGGGCGCCAAGCACGCCCTCCACGGCTTCTTCGGGTCCCTCGCCGCGGAGGTCTACGGCCGGGGCGTCCGGGTGACGATGATCTGCCCCGGCTTCGTTCGCACCTCCATCTCGATCAACGCCCTGACCGGAGACGGCACGCCCCTGGGCACGATGGACCGTGCCCAGCAGCGGGGGATGGCGCCGGAGCGGTGCGCCGAGAAGATCCTTCGGGCGATCGACCGGGGCTGGGCGGAGGCGCTCATCGGCGGCAGGGAGATCCTCGCCGTCTATGTGGGGCGGCTTTTTCCGGGAGCGCTCCGCTGGCTTCTGCGCCGCGTACGGGTGCGATAGGCAGTGCGCTTCACGGAGCGTCCACGCCGTCGGTCTCCTCGGACTCGGTCGTCGTTCGTGCACCACCTCCCAGGACCTTGAACAGGGTCACCCGGTTGAGCTCGTCGGCCAGCCGGACGGCCACCAGGCCCTGGCGGGCGGAGTACAGGGAGCGCTCCGCCACGAGGACGGTCAGGTAGCTCTCCATGCCCACCTCGTAGCGGGCGCTCGACAGGCGGTGCGCTTCGCTGAGCGCCTCGACGAGGGACTCCTGTGCCTTCTGTTGCTTCGACAGGGCCGCCCTCAGGGCCAGGGCGTCGCCCACCTCGGCGAACGCCGTCTGGATCGCCTTCTCGTACTGGGTGATGGCCAGGTCCCGCTCGACGTAGGCGGCGTCGAGGCCGGCGCGGAGAGCCCCGCCCTGGAAGATCGGCACGTCGATGGCGCCGACGAAGGTCCAGACGTCGGTTCCGGAGCCGAACAGGCCGGACAGGTCGCTGCTCAGCGTTCCGCCGCTGCCGGTCAGCGCGATGCGCGGGAAGAACGCCGCACGGGCCGCACCGATGTTTGCGTTGGCGGCCCTGAGCCGGTGCTCGGCGGCGAGGATGTCCGGTCGCTCGAGGAGCACCTCGGACGGGAGGCCGGGAGCGAGGCCGCGCATCCCGGTCACCGCGTCCAGGCCGTCCGGGAGCAGGTCGGCAGGCACCGGAGCCCCTGCCAGAAGGGTGAGCGCATTGCGGTCGCGGGCCACCTGCCCCTCGAGCCTCGCCACGTCCGCCCGGGACGCCTCCACCTGGCTCTGGGCCTGACGGAGGTCGAGATCCGAGGCCATGCCGACGTCGGTGCTCTGCCGGATGAGGTCGTAGGACGTCTGTTGCGTCTCGAGGGTCGCCCGGGCGAGGGCCAGGCTCTCCGTGTCCGCGGCCAGGGCCAGGTAGGCCGACGCCACCTCGGAGATCAGGGCCACCCGGGTGGCCACGCGGGCCTCGCGCGTGGCGAAGTACCGCTCCAGGGCGCTCTCCTTCAGGCTGCGCACGCGGCCGAAGAGGTCGAGCTCCCAGGCGGCGATCCCCACGCTGACGCCGTACTGCTCGAAGGTCGACGTCTGCGAGTCTCCGTTGCCCCCGAAGTCGGTCGCGAAGCTGAAGCTCTCCGCGCTGGCGGACGCGCCGACGTGGGGGTAGAGGTCGGAGCGCTCGATCCGGTACGCGGCTCGCGCCCGGTCGACCACCAGGGCCGCGGCGCGCAGATCGCGGTTGTTGTCGAGGGCCAGCTCGATCGCCGAGCGCAACCGGGGATCGGAGAAGTAGTCCTGCCACGGGATCTCCGCGGCGGGCCGGGCGGGTGTGGCCGGCGTACCGCTCGCCGTCGTGTCGGCCGGGGCCGCAACGGTCGTGCTGCCGCTGTCCGGCTCGGTCCAGGTGGTCGGCACCGGCATCTCCGGCCGCTCGTAGTCCGGCGCCAGGGAGCATCCGGCCACCAGGAGGGCGGCCAACGCCAGCGCGCCGAGCGAACGCGTGGGGAAGAGCGGAGTGGGTGACTGTCTCATGACCGTGCCTCCGCGACCTTCACCTCGGCGGTGTCGGTGGCCTCGGCAGGCTGGGCCAGGCCCTCGGGCCCGGCCGGCCCGTCATCCGCCTCGCGCCCTCTGCGGCCGCGGCCGAAGAGCTGCACCACGACGACGAAGAAGAGCGGGATGAAGAAGACCGCCAGGGTAGTGGCGGTGACCATGCCGCCGAAGACCGCCGTGCCGATCGCGGTCTGGGCACCGGCGCCCGCGCCGGAAGCGAGCGCCAGCGGCAGCACACCGAAGCCGAACGCCAGGGAGGTCATGACGATGGGCCGGATGCGGAGCTTCGCCGCCTCCAAGGTGGCCTCGATCAGGCCTTTCCCCTGCTCCAGGTGCATCTTGGCGAACTGCACGATGAGGATGGCGTTCTTGGTGGTCAGACCGAGCACGGTCAGGAGGCCGATCTGGAAGTAGACGTCGTTCGGGAGGTCCCGCAGCGACGAGGCCGCGATGCTCCCCACCACGCCGAGGGGCAGGGCGAGCATGATCGAGATCGGCACCACCCAGCTCTCGTAGAGGGCCGCCAGGACCAGGAAGATCACCAGCACAGAGAAGGCGTACAGGAGCCCCGCCTGGGACTGGGCCGCACGCTCCTGGTAGGAGATTCCGTTCCACTCGTGGCCGAGGCCGGCCGGCAGCTCGGCGGCGAGCTCTTCCATGGCGTCCATGGCTTCACCCGAGCTGTAGCCAGGAGCCGCCTGGCCGAGGAAGTTCAGTGCCGGGAAGCCGTTGTACCGCTCGAGCCGGGGTGAGCCGTAGACCCAGCGCGCCGACACCAGCGCCGACAGCGGGACCATCTTGCCGGTGTCGTTGCGCACGTAGAGCCGGTCGATGTCCGCCGGCTTCATCCGGTAGGGGGCGTCGAGCTGGGCGTAGACCCGCTTGACCCGGCCGTGGTGGATGAAGTCGTTGATGTAGGAGCTGCCGAAACCGCCGGCGAGCTGCCTCTGGGCCGTGTAGACGGGGACGCCCATGGCTCCCGCCTTCTCCCAGTCGAGGTCGACCTTGTACTGGGGCACGTCCGACAGGCCGTTGGGCCGCACCGCGACGAGCCGCGGGTCCGCGGCGGCCCTGGCGAGCAACATCTGGCGGGCCTCCATCAGCTTCTCGTGACCGATGCCGGCCCGATCCTGCAGCATGAAGTCGAAGCCGTTCGACGTACCGAGCTCGATGATCGCCGGGGGCGGGAAGGCGAATGCCTGGGCGTTCTTCAGGGTGGAGAAGAAGCCCATGGCCTTGCCCGCCACCGCTGGCGCCCGCAGATCGGGCCTCTCCCGCTCTTTCCAATCATGGAGCATGACGAACGCCAACCCCTGGTTCTGGCCTCGGCCGGCGAAGCTGAAGCCGCTGATCGCCATGCAGGAACGGACCGCGTCGGCCTGGTCCTCCACGAAGTGGCGACTCACCCGGGCCATCACCTCCTGCGTCTGCTCGAGGGTCGAGCCGACCGGGAGCTGGACCGAGGCCAGCAGCAGCCCCTGGTCCTCGTCCGGTAGGTAGGCGGTCGGCATGCGAACGAAGAGGAGCCCGGTGAGGGCGACCATCAGCAGGAAGACCACCACGTAGCGGATCTTCCTGCCCAGGATGTGCCCGACCATGCTCTGGTAGCGGTCCCGGCTCCAGTTGAACATCCGGTTGAAATGGCGGAAGAACGCACCGAAGAGCAACGACCCCTCGGACGCCTCGTGCCCCTTCGCCACCGGTTTGAGGAGCGACGCGCAGAGCACCGGCGTCAAGATCAACGCCACCAGCACCGACAGCAGCATGGACGCGATGACGGTGGCCGAGAACTGGCGGTAGATGATGCCCGTCGAGCCCGGGAAGAAGACCATGGGGCCGAAGACCGCGGCGAGCACCAGACCGATCCCCACCAGGGCGCTGGTGATCTCGTGCATGGACTTGCGGGTGGCCTCGCGCGGCGGCAGGCCCTCCTCGCTCATCACCCGCTCCACGTTCTCCACCACCACGATGGCGTCGTCCACCAGCAGGCCGATGGAGAGCACCATGGCGAACATGGTCAGCATGTTGATGGAGAAGCCGAGCAGGGAGAGGACGCCGAAGGTTCCCAGGATCACCACGGGCACCGCGATCGTCGGGATGAGCGTCGCCCGGATGTTGCCGAGGAAGAGGTACATCACGAGGAAGACGAGGACGATCGCCTCGATCAGCGTCTTGACGACCTCCTCGATGGCGACGCGCACGAACGGCGTGGTGTCGTAGGGGTAGATGACCTCGACGCCTTCGGGGAAGTGCTCGGCGAGCTCTTCCATCTTCGCCTTGACGGCGTCCGCCGTGTCGAGCGCGTTGGCGCCCGGCTCCTGGCGGATGGCCAGGACGCCCGCCGGCTGACCGTTGTAGAAGGAGTTGATGTCGCCGAACTCCGTGCCCAGCTCGGTGCGGCCGACGTCGCGCACGCGGACCACCGAGCCGTCCGGGTTGATGCGCAGAGGAACCTCGGCGAACTCCTCCGGCGTCTCGAGCAGCGACTGGACGAGGATCGAGGCGTTCAGCCGCTGGCCGGGCTCCGCCGGCAGGCCGCCGAACTGCCCGGCTGACACCTCCACGTTGTAGGAGCGCACGGCCGCGACCACGTCCTCGATGGTCATGCCGTACTCGAGCAGCTTGTCCGGGTCGAGCCAGAGGCGCATGGCGTACTGGGAGCCGAAGACCTCGACGTCACCGACCCCCGGTACCCGTGCCAGGACTGCCTGGATCTGGGAGTGGAGGTAGTCGGTCAGGTCGTTGCGGTCCAGCCGGCCATCGACCGACGTGATCCCGACGAGCAGCAGGTAGTTGCGGGTCGACTTCGAGACCGTGACCCCTTGGCGCTGCACGACCTCCGGGAGCACCGGCAGGGCGAGCTGGAGCTTGTTCTGCACCTTCGACCAGGCGATGTCGGGGTCCGTGCCCGCGGCGAACGTGAGGGTGATCTCACCGGCTCCGGCCGAGTCGCTGGTCGACGACATGTAGAGCATGCCTTCGAGCCCGGTCATCTGCTGCTCGATGATCTGGATCACGCTGTCCTCCACCGTCTTGGCGGAGGCGCCGGGGTAGAACGCGTTGATGCCGATCGACGGCGGAGCGACCGGGGGGTACTGGGAGACGGGCAAGTTGACGATCGCCAGCACGCCGGCGAGCATCATGCTGATTGCGATCACCCAGGCGAAGACGGGACGATCGAGGAAGAAGTTGGCCATCGGGTTTGCCCCTCAGTCCCCGGCCGTCTCGGCGGACGGTTCATCGGACGGTTGGGCGAACGGCACCGGGTGCACCGTGTCCCCGGGGTGGACCCGACCGCGGGACTCGACGATCAACCGGTCGCCCGGAGCGAGCCCGCCGGTCACCAGCCAGGTGTCGCCGAGCGAGCGGTCGAGGACCGGCGCCCGCTGCTCGACGGTGCCGTCCGCTCCGACCACCCACGCGATGGGGTTGCCCTTGGGGTCCCGGCTGATCCCCTGCTGGGGAGCGAGCACGGCGTTCTCGACCACGCCCTCCTCGATGACGGCGCGGACGTACATCCCCGGCAACAGGATTCCGTCGGGGTTGGGAAAGACCATGCGCACGGTGACCGAACCGGTGGTGGGGTCGACCGTGACGTCACGGAACGCGAGCCGGCCCTCGTGGTCGTAGGGCGTGCCGTCCTCGAGCAGGAGCCGCACCGTGCGGCTGCCGTCGCCGTCGCTGATCTGCCCGCGGGCCATGGCGCGCTGGAGCCGGAGCAGCTCCGCCGTCGACTGGGTGACGTCGACGTAGATCGGGTCGAGCTGCTGAATGACCGCGAGGGGAGTGGGCTGGAACGCGGTGACCAGCGCACCGATGGTCACCACCGAGCGGCCGATCCGTCCGGAGATGGGTGCTTTGATCGGCGTGTTGGAGAGGTTGACCCGCGCCGCCTCGAGCGCCGCCTCCGCGGCCGAGACGTTCGCCTCGGCCTGGCGCAGGGCGGCGTCGGCGTCCTCCGCGTCCTGCTCGCCGGCCGCCCGCATGGCCGCCAGCTCGCGCAGCCGCTCGGCGCGCGAGCGCAGGGCCGGGACGTTCGCCCGCGCCACCTCCAGGGCCGCCGCGGCCTGATCGTAGGCGGCCTGATAGGGCGCCGGATCGATCTGGTAGAGCACGCTGCCCGCCCGGACGTCGGAGCCCTCGGTGAACTTTCGGTCCTGGATGAGACCGTTGACCTGGGGGCGGATCTCGGCCACCAGGTAGGGGGAGGTGCGACCGGGAAGCTCGGTGGTCAGGACGACTCGCTGGGTCGCGAGGGTCACGGTGGAAACCTCCGGCGGTCCGGGCGGGGGTGGTGCCGCCGCCTCGCCACCGCAGGCGATGGCGAAGAGCGCGGCGCCCGCCGCGGACGCGAGCAACAGCGTTGGGACGCCGTGCCGAAGTCGATGCATCGTCTTCTCCTTGAGAGTCTCGAAAAGGTCCGGAGACCTGGGCTCATCCTCCTGGACGGCAGCGGGCGGCGAGGCCCGAGGCCAGGATGTCCATGAGGCCCGGGACCACCTCGTCCGCGGTCTTGAACTCGCCGGCGTAGACCATGGAGTCGATCATCCCGGTCAACGCGCCGAGGAAGATCTCCGCCGCGAGGGGCTGGGGAAGCTTCCGCAGACTGCCTTCCTCGCTGCCGGCGGCCATCACCGCCTGGACCAGATCGAGAAAACGCTTGCGGTTCTGCCGCTTCTGGTCGGCCCGGGGGCCGTGCAGCTCCTTCTTGGAGAACAGCGCCATGACGAGCGCGCGGTCCTCGTACAGGGAGTCGAGCACGACGCGGGCGATCGCTTCGAGCTTGTCTCGGGCCGGGGCGGAGCCCGCCACGATCCGGTCGACCTCCTCCGACACCGGCTCGAAGGTCTTGGCCTCGACGAAGCTCATGACCGTGTCGGCGTCGGCGAAGTAGTTGTAGAGCGTCGCCCGCGAGACACCGACCTCCCGCGCGATGCGGTCCATGGTGAGGGCGTCCGGCCCGTCGGCGCGCAGGATTTCGCTGGCGACGCGGAAGACCTCCTGCTGCATGGTCGCCTCGAGCGCCTGGCGCCGCTTCTCCGGGTAGCGTCCCATTCGTTGTCGTCTTGTAGTGGCTTGTTCCGTGGCTTGTGATCCGGGGTACCATGCCGTCGTCAAAACTGACAGCATGTCAAATATAGACGACGTGTCGTTCCTCGTCAAGCGGTCTCGTGGGAGGAGGGAGGGCCGGGCCAGAAGATCAGGAAGGGCGGTTGGTGCGCGGTCTTCCTTCTGCCGCTCGGAACAACCCCGACCGGGGTGCGCGTTCAAGGTGGGGGACACGCGATGATGATCTCTTCCGACACGGTCCGCCCGGTGCACGGGCTCCGGCAGCCCCGCGCGGCGACCCCGCCGCTCTCCGTGGCGCCGATGATGGACCGGACCGACCGCCACTTCCGGGTGCTGGTGCGCCAGAT
>Ga0210062_1000707_pt1 | contig 10273 bp, 9 predicted proteins | sample Muzzi_CordA_D2_FD_185528 | JGI IMG/M metagenome (GOLD analysis project Ga0210062, IMG submission 185528) | Wetland microbial communities from San Francisco Bay, California, USA, that impact long-term carbon sequestration - Muzzi_CordA_D2 (SPAdes) | ecosystem: Environmental > Aquatic > Marine >...
TGTCACATGGCGCAGAGATCGTGCTCGCCCATTGGGGACGCTGAGCCTGAGGGTCATCAAAATGGCGAGCGCCCGTCGCGCCGGGCAACGTCTGTTTTCATCGAAAGGCCCAACATGGGGCGTTGGCCGGGGAGGGGGCGCATCTGTACCGGATCGTGGCTGACGCATGCGCCCGCCCTGGCGGCAGGATGCCAACCACGGCGGGAATGCCTGTGAATGACGACACGACGATGCTCTGCCGCGCCGCGCAAGCGCAACTGCGAATCCTGCCCATTAAGGCTGCGGTGGCGATTGACGGCGTCAAACGGACCATCAAGCCCGGGTGACGCCTGTGCCGGTACATGTTGATGGCAGGCGCGGCAATTTTGACAGGCGGGTCGTCCGCTCCAATTCCCAACCTATAACTCTGGCGCCAACGAAATCATTGAACTAACATTAGATTGGTTGTTGCACTCCGATCGATGTACGCAGGTAGCGCGCACGAATGGACGGTGGTGCCGGAGGGGTCACAGCCCCGTCCTGGATGGCAGCCCGGGGCATAGGCGTTCCTCCGCGCTGGCGCCGCGAAATGATCAAGAGGATCCGCGGTGACAGCTCAGCGACGATTTCTGGATTGGGGTGCGCTAACGCAAGAAGCGCAATACACGGTCGCAGCGACTGCAAGTGAAAGGGCACGGCGGCTCGAGCCCGTACTTGATGCGTTCGTTTCGATCGAAGACCCATCCGTTGACCCGTCGCGAACCGGCGCCTTGGCGCGGGTGCCATATGCGGCCAAGGATTTGTTCGTCACGCCCGCGCATCGCCCCACAGGCGGGCTGGCGAATATTATGGATTTCGGCCTCGACGGCGATGCGGAGGTGTTGCGCCGCCTCGACGAGGCGGGAGCTTGCCGCATCGGATTTACAGCGTTGACCGAACTTGCCTATGAGCCATCGGGTTACAACGCCGTTCGCGCTTGCCCGCACAATCCGTGGAATCCCGATTTCATTCCAGGCGGATCATCGTCTGGATCGGCAGTCGCGGTTGCCAGCGGCACTGCGGTGATTGCGCTCGGGTCGGATACCGGCGGATCGTTGCGCATACCCGCGCATTGCAGCGGAGTGACTGCATGGAAACCGACCTATGGCGTCGTCTCCGTCGTCGGTGTATTGCCGCTGGCGCCGTTTCTTGATGTGATCGGTTTGCTTGCGCGCGGTGCTGCAGATCTGGTGCCAGCGGCTGTGGCTCTGATTGCAAACGGTCCGCGGGACGTATCCTCCCCTGTAGAGCGCGTTGTCGTTCTGAACGATACTCTTGATGCGGCAGAACCTTCGGTTCGCCGTGCTTGCCAGCAGGGTGTCGCTGCCATCGAAGCGTGCGGTGTCTCCGTTGCGCGTGTCGCCGGACTACCCGCGATCGAGGCGATCGACGTCCATGCACTGATTGTCATGCAGGCCGAGGCGGCCAGAGTACACGCAAGCAGACTTGATCATCCGTCCCTCAGTCCGGTCCTGCGGAAGCGCCTTGCGAAGGGCCTCGCGATCGATGACGCAACTTTGCTCGCAAGTCGTGCGGCGCGTTCGCAATTGGCCAGGGAATTCGCGGAGCAGGTGCTCGGCAGTGCCGACGCAGCCATCCTGCCGGTCATGCCCATTCGAACACCGGCGGTGGTGGAGGTCGATCCGACGTCGCCATCCTTTGCTGCACGAGGACTCTATCAACTCAGCCATTATTGCCGTTTCGTCAACATGCTGGGATTCCCTGCCGTCGCGATTCCCACGGGATTCGATGATCGCGCCTTGCCGGTGGCCCTGCAGATCATCGGGCGTCCCGGCCATGATCTCGATCTGCTGGCGCTTGCCGCCATGGTGCAACGAACGACCGATTGGCATGCGCGCGTGCCGGCCGCGATTGCGGAGGTGATCGGGAACATCGAAGGGGCCCTCGCATGACTGATCCGGCCGGCTCGCACGCACTCTCGCATCTGCGCGTGCTCGATTTGACGCGCGCGCGCGCGGGGCCAACGTGCTGCCGTATGCTCGCCGATTTCGGCGCCGACGTGCTCAAGATCGAGGCGCCACCGGGGATCGATCCGAACGAGGGCATGAGTGGCGCGCGTCACGGCTACGACATGATCAACCTTCACCGCAACAAGCGATCGCTCACTCTCAATCTCAAGGAAGCCGAGGGACTGGCCATTTTCATGCGTCTGGTCAAGACCGCCGATGTTGTCGTTGAAAACTTTCGACCGGATGTGAAGGATCGACTCGGCATCAATTACGAAACACTGCGCTCGGCCAATGAGCGGATCATACTTGCTTCGATATCCGGCTTTGGCCAGACCGGACCGTACCGCATGCGGGCCGGCTTCGATCAGATCGCCCAGGGCATGGGCGGCCTGATGTGGGTGACCGGGTTTCCCGGCGAAGGGCCAATGCGTGCGGGCATTGCGGTTGCTGATTCTGCGGCCGGGGTCTACGCCGCATCCGGTATCCTGATTGCGCTCGCCGAACGCGACAAATCAGGCACCGGGCAATGGGTTCAGACCTCGCTCCTGCAGGCGCAGATCGCCATGATGGATTTCCAGGCTGCGCGTTATCTGGTCGAGGGCGAGGTACCCGGGCAGGCGGGTAACGAGCATCCCTATTCGACGCCTATGGGTGTGCTGAATACGGCCGACGGCTTTATCAACATCGGCGTGGGCGGTGATGGCCAATGGCGTTCGCTGTGCAAGGCGCTTGAACGTCCGGATCTCGCCGCCAGCCCGGATTACGCGACCATGGCCGACCGTTTTCGCAACCGGGCAAAGCTGATGGAACTGCTCGGTTCGATTTTTCAGACGCGCACTTCCGCGGACTGGCTCAAGCGGCTGGAGGCCGTCGGTGTGCCTGCCGGACCTATCTACAAGATGGATGAAGTGTTTTCCGATCCGCAGGTCCAGCATGTTGGCATTGCGGTGCCATGCAGTCATCCTGCGCGCGGAGAAATCCGCATCGTGGGAGAGCCGGTAGAATTGTCGCGCACGCCGGCGAACATTGTTTCCATGACCCCTGAACCCGGCGAGCACACCGAGCATATTCTGCGCGAACTGGGTCTTGATGACGCTGAAATCCGGCGGCTGCAGCACGCCAAAGTGGTTTGAAGGACAAGCATGAGCACTGTATTGGTAACCGGAGCGAGCGGATTTCTCGGCGCCAAGGTGATGTCGCGCCTGCTGGATGCGGGGCATGATGCGATCGGGCTCGATCCCGCGCCGGCTTCCGATTCGACCCAACGGCACGTGATCGACGATCTCTCAGACCGACACCGGCTGCAAGAACTGCTTCGTGACGAACATGTGACGCACGTCCTGCATTGCGGCGGAGTATCGGGACCGATGGTCCTTGCCGACGAACCAGCGCGTGTGATGGACATCAATGTTGCCGGCAGTCTCAACCTGCTTCAGGCGTCGCTAAACAGCGTCGTCAAGACCTTCGTTTATTGTTCCTCGGTTTCTGCCGTCGGCGATTTCTACGAAAAGGATCCCATCGGAGACGACTACCCGCTGCGGCCCAGCTCGACCTATGGCTGTTCGAAAGCCGCGATGGACATGGTGCTGCGCGGCTTGTGGAAGCGCGTTCCGCTCGACCTTTGTTCGCTGCGCTTCACGAGCATCTATGGACCGGGTCGCCGCACCAGCCTCGTCGTTGACGAAATTGTGGCTGCAACCTTGCGCGGCGAGCCAGTGTTGATCGAGTCGGCGACCGACTGGCCCTATATCTATATTGACGATGCCGCGGATGCGGCGGTTGCGGCCTGTTTCTCCGCGGTACGGCGGCAGCTCTTCTATTTCATCGCCTATCCGGAGCAGGTGACGTTCGAGGAATTGGCTGCTGTTGCATGGCAAAGCAGCGGGAAACCGTCGCGGCTTGCCATCAATGATAAGTCCTCACGCGCCGCACGCGGACCGCTCGACATTACTCCGGCCCAACGCGACTTCGGCTTTGCCCCCAAGGTCGACCACCGCGAGGGCATTCGCAGGATGGCTGAAGCGATGCTTGTTGCGCGGACATGATGCTCAACTTTTTTCTTGTGCCGCACCAAGCCGGTAGCCATAGTCGCACGCAGAGTTGTCCCGGATCGCCAGACTTCAAACGACCACCAGGCGGACGGGTTGCGATGCAAAGTCAGTTCTTGAGACCACCATTGCGAGGACACCTATGCCGCAGCTGACAACTGATGACGGCGTCAAACTCTATTACGAAGAGGTCGGTAGCGGGATTCCGGTCGTATTCGTACATGAATTTGCCGGCGACTACCGCTCCTATGAAATGCAGATGCGCTATTTTGGGCAACGCTATCGCTGTATCGCCTACAACGCACGCGGTTACCCGCCATCGGATGTTCCCAAGGACGGCGAGCGCTATTCGCAGGAACGGGCGCGTGATGACATCCGGGCGGTGCTCGATGCTCTCAAAATCGACAAAGCGCACATCGTCGGCTTGTCGATGGGCGGATTTGCGACCTTGCACTTCGGCTTCACCTATCCCGACCGCGCACGCTCGCTGGTGGTAGCGGGCTGCGGTTACGGTGCGGCTCCCGACAAACGGACCCAGTTTGCGGAGGAGGCGGAGTCGGCTGCCAGGCATTTCGAACAGCAGGGTATGGCCAAAGCGGCGGAAGGCTATGCGCTGGGGCCGACGCGCGTGCAGTTTCAGAACAAGGATCCGCGCGGCTGGAAGGAGTTTGTGGATCAGTTGAGTGGGCAGTCAACCGAAGGTGCGGCGTTAACGATGCGCGGTGTGCAAAAACGACGTCCGTCCCTGTTTGATCTCGTCGAAAAGATGAAAACCATTACCGCGCCGACACTGATCATGACGGGCGATGAGGATTGGCCGTGCCTGGAGCCCGGCCTGCTCATGAAACGGACGATTCCGACCGCTGCGCTCGTCGTCATGCCAAACGCCGGCCATACGATCAATCTTGAGGATCCCGTCGCATTCAACCAGCACCTCGCGGAGTTTTTCCATGCCGTCGATGTGGGGGCCTGGCGCAAGCGTGATCCGCGCGCGATGGTGTCAGCCATTCTCGGCAAATAAATCCGGCTTGCGGCTTCAGGTGGTGGTGTAACCGCCATCGACCAGCATGTCGGTGCCGGTCATGAAGCTCGCCGCATCGCTGGCGAGAAACAGCGCGGCCTGCGCGATTTCCTCAGGCTGGCCAAGTCGATTGAGCAGATGCTTCGGGCCGGCCAGGCGGCGGGCGGTTTCCATGTCGCCGAAGCGCAGCACCAGGCGCCGCGTTTCGATCGCGCCGGGAGACAGCGAGTTGACACGAATGTTCTGCGCGGCGTGATCGACCGCCATGGCCTTTGCAAGCTGGATGACAGCGCCTTTCGAAGCGCAATAGGCTGCACGCGCAGGCGCGCCAACGCGGCCCAGTTGCGACGCGATGTGGATGATACTGCCGCCGCCCGCCGCGATCATCGCGGGCAGGACGGCGCGGCTCATCAAATAGGCGCCCATCACATTAACGGCAAAGACGCGGGTCCAGTCGGCCGGCGAGATGTCGAGGACGCTCCCATTCGGGTCGTCAGTGGCGGCAGCGTTGACCAGAACATGGATCGCGCCGAACTCCGATTGCGCCGCTTCGGCGGCCGCGCGTGCGTCGGCCTCCTGGCTGACGTCGCAGCGCCGTGCCAACGCCCGGCCGCCTGCGCTCGTAATGATCTGCGCAGTTTCCTCCGCCGTGCGGAGATCGAGATCGAGACACATGACTGCGGCGCCGGCCGAAGCAAACGCCTTGGCAATGGCGCGCCCGATACCACTGCCGGCGCCGCTGATCACCGCCGCCTTGCCAGTGAGGTCGACGCCGGTCATGGCGAAGCCGCCACCTGAGAGTTGCCTGCGGCATCGCGGCCGAGATACGCCTGCTGCACGCGCTCATCCTGCTTCAGCGTGCTGCATGGTCCAGATGCGATAATCGAGCCGGTCTGCAAGACATAGCCCCGGCTGGCAATTTCAAGTGCATAGCGTGCGTTCTGCTCTACAAGAAGTACGCTCGTACCCGTTGCGTTGATAGAGCTGATCGTGTGAAAAATATCCTGCACGATGAGGGGAGCGAGCCCGAGAGACGGTTCGTCGAGGCAAAGGAGGCGCGGTTCCGACATCATCGCGCGGCCGAGCACCAGCATTTGCTGCTCGCCGCCGCTAAGGGTACCGGCATTCTGAGATGCGCGTTCTTTCAGAACCGGAAACATCGCAAACATCTGATCGATGCGAGAACGGACTTTCGCGCCGTCTTTGCGGAACTTGAAGCCGCCGAGCTCAAGATTTTCGCGCACGGTCAGGAACGGGAAGACGTGTCGGCCTTCAGGAACAAGGGCGATTCCGAGCGTTGTGCGCTCGTGAGAGGGCAGGCGCGTTATATCGCGTTCTGCGAACTGGATTGTGCCCGCGCGGGGAAGCAGGGCGCCGGCAATCGCGCGCAGTGTCGTGGATTTGCCCGCTCCATTAGCCCCGATCAGGGTAACAATTTCCCCCTCATCAACATGGATCGTAATGTTCCGACACGCAGGGACCTGCCCGTAGGCGAGTTCAAGCCCTTCGGCGGCGAGCAGCGCGGTCATGAGACTTCGGCCCCCAGATAGGCGGCGATCACGCCGGAATGGGCCTGAACCTCGGCTGGTACACCCTCGAACAGATACTGTCCGTAATCCATGACAAGGATTCGATCAGCGATCTTCATCACGAGATCCATATTGTGCTCGACCATGACGACGGTAATGCCGCGTTCACGAAGTTGTACGATCCGCGCCAGCAGCGCCTCGACCTCGGCCGCGTTCAACCCGGCCGCTGGCTCGTCGACCATCAGCAACCGTGGCGCCGTTGCGAGCGCCCGAGCGATTTCGAGCATGCGTTGCTCGCCATAGGCCAGCGAGCCGGCGGTCACCTGCGCGCGTTGTTTCAGCCCGACGAACGCCAGTAGGTCCATCGCCGCGTCATGACAGCGTGCTTGGTCGCGGCGAAATGCTGCACCGTGCAGGACGTATTGCCAGATCGGGATGTCGTGGCGCGTGTGAAACCCAGCCACTACGTTTTCAAGCACCGACAGCTGCTTGAACAGCCGGATTTTCTGAAACGTTCGGGCCAGACCGTAACGCACGCGCCTTTGCGCCGTCATGCCGACCAGGTCGACGCCGGCAAATACCATCCTGCCGGCGTCAGGCTGGTAGAGGCCACTCATCAGGTTGAGCAGCGTTGACTTTCCGGCGCCGTTCGGTCCGATAACGGCGAATACGATGCCAGCGGTAATGCCAAGCGAGATATCGCGCACAGCCTGCACGCCGCCAAAGTTCTTTTGCAATCCTTCGGCTCGAAACAGAATATCGTCAGCGGCACCAGACGTCGGTAGCCTCATTGTCGGTGGCGCGTCCGAGGTCATGACTTTGTCCCGGCTGACGCGCTGGCCATAAGCTGACGCAGACGCGCCGCGATAATACGCGCCGCCTGGACCATGCCACCCGGCATAAACAGCACGACAAGCGTCACCGAAACCCCGTAAACGATCAGGCGCAGATCACCGATGCCCCGTAATAACTCGGGCAGCACCGTCAGCAGGATGGCTCCCAGAACGGGGCCGATCAGAGTTCCCATGCCGCCGACGATAACCATCGCCAGGATGGTGAAAGATTCGGTGATGAAGAAGGCGTCCGGAACCAGCGTGCCAACGAAGCTGGCATAAAAGCAGCCGGCGGCACCGGCAACCGCAGAACTAATGGCAAAGGCAAACACCTTCCACTTCGGACAATTGATCCCGAGGGAGGCGGCCGAGACCTCATCTTCCCGGATTGCCGTCAAGGTTTCGCCCACTGGCGAGCGAACCAGCTGGTCGAGCAGTATATATGTGAGCAACGCAAAACCGGCCGTCAGATAAAAAAGGTTTCCGAGGTTGCTGAAGTCAATTACGGGCAGGCCGGGAATCGACAGCGGCGGCGGCGGTGGAATGGCATAGATGCCGAGCGGACCCTGTGTAAGGCTGATCCAGTTGAGCAGAACCTGGTACGTAATGACGGCAAAACCAAGCGAGGCAATGGCGAGGTAATGTCCGCGCAGACGGACCGCGAAGATCGACAGCAGCATGCCGGCAAGTCCAGAAAACAAGACCCCGCAAATAAATGCAATCCAGAACGGCATACCAAGCTGCGTAATCAGAAGCGTCGAAGCGTAGGCGCCAATGCCGTAAAATGCGGACTGGCCGAGATTAAGTTGACCCGCGTAACCAAGGACAAAATCCAGACCAATCGCCAGCAGGACATTAATTGCACAAACGAGCAGGTTCGTCTGCCAATAGGAGTCGGAAAAGATCATCGGCAACAGGCCGATCGTGATCGCCACCATCACCAGCCAAAACCGCCGCGATGAGAGAATGGCGCTTGCCACCGATGGCTGAGTGGTCGCGAGACTAGACATTTTCTTCGCGTCGCTCGGCGATCAGGCCGGTTGGCCGCACCGCGAGCGTAAGCAGGAGCAGTGCGAAGACGACGATGTCAATCAGTCCCGGATCGAGGAATTGCGTCGTGTAGCTCTCGATCAGACCCACAATCAAGCCAGCGATGATTGTTCCCTCAACATTACCGAAGCCGCCAATGATCACGATGGCGAAGGCTTTGACGATGACGGAGGTGCCCGCAAACGGCGTAAGTACCAGTACCGGGCCCAGCAGCGCGCCACTCATACCCGCCAGGGCCGACGCGATGACGAATGTCAACATGATGACGTGGCTTGGATTGATGCCCATGAGGCCCGCCGTCTCGCGATCCTGCGAAACTGCGCGTAGCGCCTTACCGAGAAACGTGAATTTCATGAAAGCATAAAGCAACCCGATGGCGATCGTGGACATTGCGATGATCAACGCGCTTTGCACCGTGAAAAAGATGCCGCTGAAACGGATCACGTGATTGCTGTAGGGCGTATCGAACGCGTAAGGGATCGGTCCGAGCAACACCAACATGGCATTTTGCAGCATGATCGAGACGCCAATGGTGGCGATTAGCGGCAGTAGTTCATTGCCACGTTCCCGCAGTGGCGCGAAGATGGTGGCGTTCAAAAGCCATCCCAGCACTCCCCCGACGACTAGCGCGACGGCAATCCCGGCGAAATAATTGCCGCTCAGCAGGTGAGTGACGAAATAGGCCGCGAACGCCCCCAGCGTGACGAAATCAGCATGGGCGAAATTGATCTGTACCAGAACGCCATAAATGAGGGTGAGCCCCAACGCGACAAGCACGTAGAGGCTCCCCACAACTATGCCGTTTATCCCCTGCTGGAGGACGACGGTCAGCATGCCCGTGAATCTAGTTCCACTTCAAAGCCTTCCAAGACAGGTCGGGCATCGTCTCCATGTAATGGACCGTATCCATCTTGATATTCTGGTTGGTCTTGTCGAAGGCGGCACTGCCGGTCACGCCGGAGAAATCCTTCGTCGCGGCGAGACCATCGCGAATGCTCTTCGCATCCTTGGCACCACGCCGCACCACGTCCGCAATCAGCATGACCTGATCGTAAGCGTGGGCGTTGATGTGCGTGGGGTCCTGGTTGTATTTGGCTTTAAAGGTCTCGACGAAATTGCGCACGACGGGGCGTTGGTCGGTTGGATCGAACTGGACGATACGGACGTAGCCAAGCGCCGCCTTGCCCGCTTTCTTCTCGAAGCCGAAGGGGAGCCAGATCGTGCCGAGCTGAATTGCCTGGCCGCCGCCACCTTTCACGACACCGGCTTGCGCAAGTGCCTGCGTTATCTTCAACCCCTGACCTTCAAGTGTGTAAGTCGGAATTACGTCGATCTTGCCCAGTCCGGCGATGCGGGTCGCAATTGACGTGAAGTCGTTGACGTCGCGACCAAAGCCGATGTCGGCCAGAATCTTCCCGCCAAGCTTTGTGAAAGTTTCCGCGAAGACTTTGGCGTTGCCGATACCGGCATTTGTGTTCTCATGGAGTATCACTGCGGTGCGCGCGTTGAGGCGCTTGTAGGCGTTGGTAGCGATGTCGATGCCCTGCATGACCTCGTTCGGCATAATGCGGAACGTCCAGGGATTGCCGGGATCGGTAACTTTGATCGAAGAGGATCCGGCGTTCAGCAAAGGAATATTAGCCTGCGCCATTATCGGCATGATGGCGAGCGTGGCGTCCGAGCATTCTTCACCGATGGCCACGTCGGGTTTGAACTGCTCTACCAGACGTTTGGCGGCCTGCGTGGCGGGCAGGGGGCTGCAAGCAGAGTCTTCGTACTGAACTTGGAATTTGTAACCATTGAC